>Ga0116231_10002892_pt1 | contig 35818 bp, 25 predicted proteins | sample S1TSphgellanicum_2_FD_89695 | JGI IMG/M metagenome (GOLD analysis project Ga0116231, IMG submission 89695) | Host-associated microbial communities from peat moss isolated from Minnesota, USA - S1T2_Fd - Sphagnum magellanicum MG | ecosystem: Host-associated > Plants > Peat moss > Unclassified...
GAAGTTCTTGCTTATTTAAGTAATTGATAATGAATATTGAATATTTGTAGTGTATAGTTTATAATTTAAATATATGTAAATTTAATCATTATTAATTAAATGATTATCTAATTATCTAGTACTTGAATTGTTCAAAAATCTAAAAACGAAGAAAGTAAGGCATGAAATTTTTTTTAGAATTACAACTTACTTTGTAAGGAAGTTGCAATTTCAAAACTTATCCCATATTGTTTGTTTTTCAATCCTATTTTGAACATTATATAAACAAGGGGGGGCATGGCCATCCAATTTCACATTAAGAAATTTGTGCACATGGGATGAGTTAATCAAAAGGCTCAACCCAAAACAAAAAAACCAATAATGCACAAGTTTAAAGTACTAACCTCCCCAACCTATTTATCTATCTAGCTAGGTATTTAGTTTGACTTACCCATTTAGGTCGGCCTACGTACCTACCTACCTAAGTACCTACCTATATGAGTAGGTATTTAACTTAAGAAGGTAAAACCTACTTACTTTTTTTAAAACCTAAATAAGTAAGTAAATAGGTAAGTAAGGATTGTAGGCACCTATTTATGTACTTATCTAAGTACCTACCAACCTAATATTAATATTTTATTAAATTATTTTTAATGCCACGTGGCATATTTACATTGGGCCACATGTCATAATATAATATTATCCAAGTATTTGAATTGGACGTCTTAGATTATTTCAAAATAATAATAATTATTATATTTTGAATAATCAAATATTAAAACATGTGGCAACACATGATTTGCCTTCAATTGTGACCAAAATAATTGCATTTTAATTGCATGTGATAATACATATACAATGGAGTCAAAGGATGAAATGTATTTGTTGATTTTTTCTTTCATATAATACCCTTTATCATTTACGACTAGTTTATCACATGCAACTTGTTTTAGGCAACTAAAAGGATTTTAGTTGCAAAATGTTTCTTGTGACTAAAATTTAGTTGCAAAAAATAGTCGAAAATACATGTTTTTCTTTTAGTGTGGGGACTACATCTCATCTGTAAAACATTCAAAGCTCTCAATTGGGGGAGCCACAATATGAAAAACCTTTGAAACTATGGCAAAAGAAAAATTTATGGCCAATTTTGTGGGATCAATTACACCTTTTTTCACCTTCTCATTTGCCTTTGGTTTTTGCGTTTATTTGCGTAAGAAGCCTTGGTTGCAACCTATAATTTCTACAAAAGGTTCCTCGCAATGGGGCCTGGAATGCATAGAGAGTCATTACCTTGCTATAAGAAGTTCAACAACCATTCATTAGCAAACATACTCCTTACAATTGGGTTAATACTCAAGGACTAATCAATGGATGCATTTGACTAAGGTGCAGTTTCCTTTGAAACTTGCACACCTATGCGATGAGATTCACTTGAAACAACTAGGAATCGCTCCTTGTTAACCTTACTTTGTTGCACCATAACAACATTCAATTGGGATTCTTGAACATCCAAAATTGCAACCTCTTTTGGTGCAATGTCCATTTGGTTTTCGTCTGCTAATTGTTGGACTCCACCTTTGTCATGCCCTCCAAAAATATGACTTAGAGCAACCCTAGCTTGATTATCTAATTCCATTTCCTTCAAAACTTGTGACCCTCCTGAAATATGAAATTTACCAAGGATGGCCCAAACGTAAGGATCTGCTTGTTTTAGCGAAACATGATGTGATCACGAGGTGGTTGAAATGACCATTTGGACCATTACATCAACAAACGTGTCCTTCTTTGGGTTTAAATCCATAATTCTTCTAGAACTGAAGATATCACCAATGGATTATGAACCTTGCATGTTAATACTATGGGAAACCTTTCCATAAGTGTCTAAAACATGAACAAAATTATCCAACATTATTTGGCAATTTGTGAAACTTGTCCGCCAAAACTCAAAACGAATCCAACACTATTTGAAATTTGTGCACATTGTTTGAAACAAGGTCAGGAATTTTTGAAACATGCCCATCGTGTCCACAATATGCACATTAATTTCTAATAGTTGGGTGATAATTTCTAAAATGTGCCCACAAATATCCATAACTTGCCCACTTGTGTCTAGAACGTGGTCAGCAAATTCCGAAACGAGCCAAATCATGTGCAAAACAAAACTGAAAGTCTTTGAAACGTGTTTGCAAATGTTGATTGTAACCAAACTAGTTCCCAAAATGTGAACAAAATCCTTTGAAACATGCTTAAGATAATCTACAACTTGCCCAATAGTTTCCACAACCTACCCACTATTTTTTGAAACATGGCCAAAAGTGTCCGAAACCTAGGTAGGAATTTCCCAAACACGTTGAGTTTTCTCAATTTGCCCATTCGAAACTTGCTTATTAATGTCACCAGCATCTACATGCTTTTGTATTTCCATTCCTATTAGGATTTCATCGAAATGAAAATGTGTTAAAATGTGAGTGTTTGATTCTCCACTTGGTTGTGAAACAACCCCATGCTGGTCCAATATCCTTCCAATCCTCGAATATGTAAATCCGATGGTTCGAGGCACTACCCAGTTTGAACTTGTAAAAACTTTACAAAACTTGAATTAAAACCCTCAATTAAAACATCTTTAGGTTCCATGACAACCCAAACCCCCCCACCCCCCATTATTTTCAATCGTCGAAACATGGCCATCACTTGAAACTTGGGTATCCATCAAAACTTGGCTATCCTTCAAAATTTGGCCAACTTCTTTCAAAACTAGGACATTGTTTGAAATTTGGGCATTTAATAAAACTTGGATAGTGGTAGGAACTTGGCCATTTTTCAAAACTTCACCATTGCTTGGAAACATAGGAGTTGAAAGATGGTCATGTGACATCACAACAACCTTGAGAAAAACCTCTGCCTCTTTTGAAACATCTAAGTGACCACTATAACTCAAAACTTAATCAATGATGAGCGTGTTTAGATTTACAAGGACATGGATGTCTGCAAGAACTTGGTCATCGATTTTAAAAACATGGATCTATACGAAAACATGGTTATCTAGAAGATGTCACTATGAAAGAAGTATGTTGACTCAATCTTTTCATTCATGTTACCTCATGAAATCTCAAAACCTTCAAACAATAAATGCCTATCATGTTTCAAGATGTCAATGGCCTTGCGCCAACAAAACACATATTCCCGTTGTTTTAATTTAGAAATCAACTCTTGAGTTGTGCCTTTAATAAGGTAGGCACAATTGGTATCTTGATCCAAGTAGTGCCAAGAAAAAACCTTGACCAACCTTATTTCCCATGGAACACATCAATAAGTTGTGTTCTATTGTAAAAACACATCACATATTCATTCTACCTCTTCATTTGAATGTGTCTAGGGGAGTTTCAACTGTTTACTTGGAGGTAAGCACTTTTCATTGCTAACAATATGCCATATAGGATTCTAGTCCCTTTTAATACCCTCCAATATTGTTGTGTTTACAATGTCAAACTCTTATAAACGTTTCACAACAAAACCCCAACCTTTCTTACTTTACCTATTTTATGCTTGTTTTTAACAAATAGAAACCGCTTCAAGTGTTGTTGATATTTCGAGATACTCATGTAATGCATTGACCAATGTTTATACTTCATGTGCCTCGAAAAGGTCCATTACATGCGACATTGACGCAATTGCGGTCTCACCAACTTTGTCTTAAAACAAGAAACATGACACACAAATCCAAAACATTGAATAAATGACCTATTGGTTTTGTTTTGGAAATAATTGATACATGGTTGTTTGATTGTCAAAATTTGACAGAGGTCATTAGGGTTTGTGTTTGACTTAAACATGGCTAATTTGATACTAATAAAATGAAACATAATTATAAAGCATTTAAAATATGCACATTTTCAAAACCTATAGGTCGAGGTCTACATTTTTACAAAGATTGAAATGTGCATAACGAAACAACATGCACCCTTGGGATCAATACCACCCCATTGAACGTACAACTTATGGAAGGTTCACAAAGTTTAAATGGTTTATGTTTCTGCAACAAATGAAACATGTGTAAAACATATTTCAAGCATTCAAAACGTAACTAAATAGTAACCCGACACTTCACACAATGTATGGTTTATGTGTCGATAATGAGTGAATCATGTAAAACAAGGATTTTGATACAAAACATAATAGTAGCCCATTAAAAACATGTTTTTGAAAAGTTTGGAAAGCTTATTATTAATGTTTCGAGAATGATTCAACTAGAATGTAGATAGTGATGCAACTTCAAACCAAAACATAAATATTGTTAACCTAACTAAATAGACATATTTTGAAACTTGAAAGAGTTTATGGAACCTACAATCGAAACATAACTGAAATGATCACACCTCATACCCATGACCTAAAACTAGCTTGAATATATGATGGATGTTATTTATCAATAGTCAACTATAGTAAGAATATTATTTCAATTGCAGACTGTAAAAAAGGTAGAAACGTGGGTTGAATCATTGGTCTCATTCGCAAAATTGAAACGAGGTCTTTCAAGTTTCTAAAAATTCTTTCAAAACCTAGATTTTGTGCATCAAATCCCACACTATGCTCTAGTCAATTATAGGACTGAAACTAGAAGCAATCAAACATGAGTTGGTGCATAAAAACTTCTCAAGGCATGCAAGGTGAATTTTAAAACTTGAAAATGGAGGGCAAACTTGGAAACTAAACTAAATGGAATATAACTTTGAAAGCATAAAGTGAAATTAAAAGTAACATGTCGAAACATGGTATGGAAAGGGATTACCTTGGATTTGCCCCTCATGAATTTCCCAAATGCACAATATGTAACACCACTAAAGTTTTTGTTTTGCTTAAAGGTGCCTAGTTTCTTTGCAAATTCATCTTTAGTTATAGCCCTCCAATTTTCAAATTTTAGTGAAAAAGATTGTAGTGAATCAAATGCCAAATACCTAGTGTTTCTACTAGCTTGTAACTAAACAACAATTTTTACTTCGAGAGTTCCCAAAAGATGTCATTAGTTTCACCCTAGGTGACATTCTCACAATAAATTCAATCAAACTACAATTGTTTTTGTTGATTTTCAGGCGACATCACCTAAAAGTTCTTGGTAATTGAAACTGGCATGTGCATCTCTTTGGAGACATGTTTGGGCTGTGAATCTTTCTCTTATCAGAGGGTTTGTTATGTTTTGAACGTTCCACAATTTCTAAGTTTCTTGAATTCGATTCAAATGAAAATTGAAATGTCAAATTTGTTGTGTTCTTTTGGAAATGCTACAATGTTTGCTAGCCTCCAAGTGTCATAAGTCATTTCTTACATGCGAGGCCATGCTCCATGGCTTCAAATACATTGTTCTCGGAAATGTCCACATGAGGGTTTTTTTCCTTTTTCCTTTTTTATTACATTGGTGTAGTAGGTTTCGAAAATGAGACATGATTACACCTTCGTTTCAAGGACACATTTAGCTTCACATAATATTCCAAGACATTCCCACCTTTTACAAGAATGAATCCTTCGACTACATTTTGCAATGGAAAGTATAGCTTGAAGCTGAGTTGATTCCTATTGCTATCCATAACCTTTAATTTTCCTTTGCTCGTTCAGCTTCATCTTCGAATTCTTCTTGCAATTATAGTACACACATACAAACTCTTTCTTATCCTTTCGACAACTTTAGTGGCATTCCTCTATTAAGTGTAACCATTTTTTGGGTGTGTATTTATCTACGAAAATGGTCTTGTCTATTTTAACATTTTCAACAATCACGCCAAGTTTTTCGTCAACAAGTTGCAACATCGCCATAAAGTCCTCTTTTGCTCTCTTCGCTAACAACAATTGCAAGGATTGTGAGGCTTCCTAGAAACATCACATTAATCAGTAATCCAATGAAGACAATGTTTTCAAAGGTATGTAGAAAGACATACCTTTCAAGCTTGGCCTATTGCACGTTTCAAAAGTTATTCCACGTGAACCCTCCAAGACATCACAAAACTTCACCTCCAAGCTTTCTCACCCAAAAAAAAATAAAATACTATTCTAAAACTTAATTGAAACATGAATGAACCCCATCTGTCGTTTCAATGCTCCTTGACATGCGGCCTAATCAGAGAAAAGTCTAGCCTACTAAATGAAGTAATGATGGTACTAATTACATGATTGTTCCTTTATGAGATTTGACACTCCCAATTGCCATCCAACGAACAGATTTTTGCATCGTTAGTTCTCTCACACGAAAAACAAAACACCAGTTATGCGATAGGTTGTGTGCCAAAACAAGTGAAGTTAGGGTGTGGGTGGGTGGGTGGTGAGAGGGGGGGCAGGGGGGGGATTAGTGGGGGTTTGAAACATGAGCCCAAAACTTGGCATATTTCGGTGGCGAAGTTTCGGGCCTGAGTGCTGGCATGTGATAATCCATGCCGGGCTGCCTGGGCCTGAGCGACACATTTAAGATGTGTCGCTCAAATAACATCCGGGCCTCCAGTGGCAAGCCACTCTCCTTTTGTATCAAATTTATGACAAACCCTAACCTCAATGGCTAGGATCCTAGCAAAATCAACAGCCCAGATTTATTTTTGTAATGCTAGGGGTGTCATGGGCAACTTTCCAGGTGGCAAACTGGTGAAATTTCGCCAGAAAAAAAAACGCTGAATCAGGTACAATACCTGTTGTTCCCAAGTAGTTGTTCGTCATGTTTAATTTGAGCTCATCATTGACCAAAAAGGACCAAGAGAAAACACAAGCGCCCATGAACTACAGCTTAAAACAAGGTAGTGTTGTCCAGTTATGCCCTTTTGAAAGAACCTCTGATCCCAATTTTGACATTTAAAAAAGTTTTGATAGGTTCTTGGGGTGCGGTTTGAACTTGGTGCTTCAAATGTTTAAAACTGCGATTTAGGGTTTTTTTTTCTCAAATTCGAGAACCTTGATGCTCAATTAAAAAAAAGATCTAATTTGATGTGCACACTAACACTCCTCAATGCTGAAAATCTCATAGGTAAAAAGTTTTCCAACAAAAAACTGAAAATTGCGAAAGTACCAAGTTTCTCAACAGATTAAAATTTATCACCTACCTCTAAAATTCAACCTACTTGCTGACTTGTCAAAGAAATTCAATACGCCAACCTTAAGAACTTGAATTTACTTTCAGGAATTTAGTTTCAAAGTTCCAGTTCTGGTTCTAATTCTAACACAAGGCTAGTTCCATGATCCCATCCTGGTGCTGATTCCACCAAAAGAATGATGATGGGTAAGTCCCAATCACTGAAACCTGAAACCTTGGGTTTGACACTTCAAATCAAAGAGCTTGTTAACACTCATATTTTCATGGAAATAAGATTTACGTACAAAAACCTACCTTAGCATTACAATCATATGGATAACAAATGAATATTATTAAAAAAATTTAATTAGCGAATTGATAGCTGAGGGTATTTCTTAAGCAAGCAAATTGAAAATAGGTGGGTCTCAAAAAATGTCAAATTTTAGTTATTGAGACATATGTGCGAGAGAAACTTTTGTTTGAAAAAGACCTTGGCCAGTTTGTTATGAAAAAGAAAAGGAAGAACTGACCAACCTTTGGTTAGGAAGTCACTTGTCTCAAGTGTTAATTGCATCTGCATCTGACCATATGGTATTTCGGTGGATCACCAGTTGTTCCAAAGGATATTCATTGGGGGGTGGGAAGACATATCAACCTAAATCCACCCACCCTAACTATGGCTAGATTGAATCTGTTATAACAGATTGAATTGTCTGGACTAAGAAGCATCCATGTGTAATCCAAAAAACGTATGCCCAATTTACTTGAATTGGGATTTTCCTCCCTCTATTGTCAACAGAACACAGAGACTTTTTCCCTCCCAGTTTAGATTTGAAGTAGGTGGGGCGAGAGAGACAGAGGGAGGAAGAGATCCATACTTATCTGTATTATGTAAGTAGCAATTTAAGGAATGTGGAACTTGGGAGATGGAATTCGTGCGCTGTCTGCAAGGAAGAGCAAGCTCTATCCTCTGACAGTATAGCAAAATGTGACTAATTGGGTTCGAAAATAGCAAAAGGCGCGCTTATGACAGCTGCTAATTCACGTGCAGACAAAAACGTTCTGCAATTGTACTTATGTTGTACTTTAGGTCCCAACGTGTCCTCGAAGGTACATAGTCGTACGCTAATTCTGAGAATGCTGCTCAGTCAGCAAAGACGGCTCACCAACTCCTAAGCGAAAATTTACTGGTTCTTTGGTTCTCATTTTTTCAAAGAATTGGAATAGATGGTTGTCTGATTCTGAAATGATTTAAAAATGGGAAGCGACGATTCTTTATTAATTCAAATAACCACAAAATTTTGAAAATTATTCCCAAATGAAACAGCACTGCACAGAGCTGCACACTGTCTGTAGTCCAGTATCGTCTAATAAGATGGTCTTATTTACAACCATTTTAAAATCCAATAGAAGACATCACCCTGGATATTCAATGTGGACAATGGAAAATCCAGTTTTTGAAAGGAGGATTCCAGATCCATTTAACGTAACCAGCTGAAATTGCTTACCTTCTGTCAATTGACTATTAAATAGCCTTATCTAAAACGGAACAAGATGCTAAAGTGGGTGCAGGCAATAATTTCGGAACATATCAAGGGTTTGTGGGATTTAGAGCGCCTGCTACTGCTGGTCACCAAACAAGAGCAGGATTTCAAAAACTGGCTAGATGCTCCTGTCGATGATTGCTGGTGTGGCTACACCACGTAAGTGAGTAAGAAAATCCAGCAAGTAATCAGGTACTTGAAAAGCATGCATTTAACTCCCTGATCTGAATTGCACATACTTAGTTGTAACCACCAGTGATGGCAACCATTCAAAATGAAAGCTTGTGGGTCAAGTGAATGTTAAAGAACGAGATCCGATGATGATTCTTCCAGCAGAGACCAGTTGTGGAGGGCCAGTTACTAGGAACACCTTCCAGAAAGACAAAATGGGATCCTTCTACCTACGTTCTTGACTACCCAACACAGAAGGATCCTTTTTGTCTTTCTAGTATTTAGCCAGTTATTTTCTGGATGATCACCACTCTTTGGCCTTGGCACATGCACATCTAAGCCCCCTTGAAGCCCCTGCTTTTGCCCCCAAACAAGAAGACAAGGGCAAAAGTGGCACATCCTTTTTTGAGCACATGTTAGCAGTTTCAGCTGCTGCAAGTTTAGGTAGTGGTAAATTTTTTAATTTTTAATTTTTTAAATTTATGAGGGGTAACTATTAGAACCCTCCCTTTTCTTTTTTTCTTTAATTTAAAATAAAATTCATATTAGGGGTTTTGTTAATATATGAAATACTCAATTTTAGGGTTTAGTTTTGTCTTTTGAGTTTTAGCATTTTGAGCTCTGATTTTGTGAGCTTTTAATGTTTTGTGCTATGTATTTTGTCAGTGTTGAGCTTGCAACAAGTTTTAATTATTCATATTTGAATTTCATAGTTGGTGTATTCAATGAATTCAATGACAATTGACATTGTGTTATTGATTTTATTTTTTCTGATTGTGTTGAGGTTTTGAGAAATAATTGTCATAAGAAGTGGAGATTGATTAAATTGAGGAATTTATTTTTAGAGTTTGAAGGACCATTCATTTTGCATGTAATGTCTATTTTTAAAAAATTCACATTCAAGTTAAATATGTACCTAAAATGTACATGCACAAAGATTGTAATTTTTTTAAGAAATCAAAAAAATGATTAAAAACTCTAACCTTAATACATATTTTTATATTAAAAATACACTTCTATTTTACATTATACAAAGACAAATTTAAGAAAGTTAAAACAGAAAATCACTTCAAAAATAACCTTAATGTGTACACATACACAATTTTTTTTTAAAAGTTAAAAATCTAAAAAAAATCTAAAAGTTGAAAATAACTTCAATCTTAAATACATACCAGTGTAAGAAAAGTTGCTGGAGTCCAAATGTTGGAAAACAAAAATGATTTTTTACATTCTGAAAAGTCTCAATTAGTATCTACACAGTTGATAATTATGTTTTGGTGTGGTCAAATTTTATAATAAAAACTTGTTATTACCCTTGTTGTACTTTTTAAAAATCTGGGGCACAGTTGTAGCGGCTAGGGTAGAGGGGCCTATCATAGTACACTTAAGGTAGGGTTTCTCACCATTTTTGCATGAGGGGCCTCATTGTTTATGGTGTCCAAAGAGTAGATGGAGTCCTCTTTGCACATCTATCGCACTGAAAATCAGCAAAAATGGAGTAAAGACGAGAAAATTATGACACCTCTAACTACTTCATGGCACGCCCAATTAGCCCCCAAGTAGGGGTGGTGGTTTTTACATACAATTCTCAATCAAACAACTCATAGCTTATTTCCAAAGCCTTTGAAAAATCCTTAAATATTACTCTTTGCCAAGTTAGAGTTATAAGATGATTTGTAGAGCTTAAGATGGTGATTTCAGAGCAGTTAAATTGCTCAATTTCAACAAAACAAATTGAGAAAGTTATGCATTAATGAAGCAGGAGGGGTCAAAATGAAGAAAAATGAAAAGAAGTGCGTTTTGCAATTCAGAAAAACGTATTTTATTTACTGCTCTTTTCTGGCTGCTCCTTTGGCTTTGCATTTCAAAGATAATTTGTGTAAAGCTTGAGAAGGCGCTCATACAACATTTAAATCACTCAAAATGGAGAAAATTTGAGAAAGATCTGCCAAAGTGTTCGATGATAAGCTAATGTTTGGTGATGGGCCAGATTACTCTACTGCAGCCTAGGCTCTGAGACGCAGCCGTGAGGCTCCACATACAGCAAGGGGCAAAGGGGGAGGTTGCTACTCTGGCCCCCCATTTGCCCCTTTAAGCTGTGCATGTGGCCAGCCTTTCTGGCTGCATCGCACAACCCTTAGAAAAAGCGCTGATACCAATCGCCACCCCGAGTTGTCTGGTGTACTAGTAGTACTCAGAGAACATCCAAGTCACAAATGCTTGTCAGAAACCAAATATAGGATATGGATTTGACTCGTAAATTCACGTACCTACCTCACCTCAGGGTTAACATAACGGTTCGCAGTTACGGTAACATAATGGTGGAGCCGAAGAACTGGTTGATATAACGGTTCGAAGTTACACTCACCTCCCGCCTGCCTGCCTGCCTAGTCCCGAGTCCCGCCTAGTCCCGAGTCCGGACGTCGTCCGCTTGCGCGCGGACGCATTCCGGAGAAATTTCTCGTACCCACACTCTGTTCCGCGCAGCTTCCCGCATCAATCAATCGAGTTCCACTGCCTATAAAAACATCCGGTACGCGAGATCGACGTCAACAGCTTGATCCATTCATTCTCTCCTCGCACATTGCACCGCAGTTCCACTTCTATGACATTGAGGCAGATGATCCTAGACACTAGCGTACTTCGTCTTTGGACATCGTTGTGAGCATTTACTGACACGCGGGGCGGGCCGGACCAGTTTCTTGATCAGGTAGCTGAGTTCGTGAACTTGCAGGTCGTACAGCACCTAGCTCCGGTAGCTAGCTAGACTTTATTGCAGGATCAACTCTTCTGTACAACGACATATTGGCCGAGTTTTTCATTCCGTACTATAGTTGCGAGAGTTGTTTCTGTGTAGATGAATTAAGGATTGGTTTCTGTACTAGTCGAGTGAAATCTTGCGCCCGCCGGCTCACGTAGATCATCATCATGTGTTACTAATTGGTTTGAATGGGGATTCGGATTGCAGAGCAAAAGCAGCGTAATCAACGATCATGAGGCGATCCAAATATTCAATCTTGCTACTCTTACTATTGTGTGCTGCTCTTGCACACAAGAGCATTATTCAGGATGTGGCTGCGGGAGGTCTAGTGTACAACTACTATGCGAAGTCGTGCCCAAGGGCCGAGAAGATCATCCACGACATGGTTGACAAGTTATACTACAAGAAGGGCAACACTGCGGTGTCGTTCGTCCGTTATGTATTCCACGACTGCTTTAATGTAAGTTTTGCAAGATCTCTGCTAACTATAATCGATGTGGTTGCGAAGATCTCTTGGTCAGATTTGCGAATCACGCGGTGGTCACAATGTAACTTCTTGTATGTGCTGCTGCTGCTGCTTCACTAGGGCATTATTGCTGAGCAATGTGATTTGGAATCTGGATTACAATGCAGGGATGTGATGCATCGTTCTTGCTGGACTCCACGGCCAATAGCCCGGCAGAGAAAGAATCGCACTCTCAGACAGGCATGCGGAACTTCAAGTGGTTCGACCAAATCAAGGCTGCAGTGGAGAAGGAATGCCCGGGTGTTGTGTCGTGTGCGGACATCATCGCTCTGGCTGGCAGCGACAGCGTCGCTCAGGTGCCGGACTGATTCCCTAATCCTAACTTGATGGTTCAGCTAAGAACCTCCATCAAACCACTGAGAATTCTTAAAGCCAGGGCTACAGTAACTGGTGCTGTGTATCTCTGAGGGTCGAAGATGAGGGTCCATGTCTACGTACAACCCAATAGAACTTTTGTTTCATTCTAGCTGCAGCTTCTGCTAGTTTACGCTATTTCAGACTCGAATTCAGAGCAACGGAAAGACTGAAATCAGACCAAATCTTTGAAGAACATTTACACCTTCAAGTTTGAGAATAGCCCATGATTCTATACTTCAATTGTGAAACATCAAAATTTTGTCCTTAACCTCAAGATTTCTACATGGCGGACCACTTGGGTCAAACTCCTAGCGCATTCATGAGTTGTGATTACAGTATTGCTCCCAGTCGACCTTGCTAATAACGCGACAAGTATCAGATCCCTAGGAGAGCTCTTCTACAGAGACTGATTTGGGTACAGTGGCAAGCTGATTGCAGTTGGGAGGACCTCGTGTGGCACTGAAGACCGGGCGAAGAGACTCGATAGTGAGTCTGAAGAAATCCGCAGATGATGGCATCCCCACTCCCCAGACTGACGTTACTAGTCTGTTGGCCTACTTCAAAAAGATTGGTCTCAACACTGCTCAAACCGTTGCCCTTCTTGGTAACGCCCAAGTGTCCCCACAGGTTGTTTGTGTCAAGTCGATGATAAAATCTTATTAATTGGGATCCAGCTGCCGCTGATCACCCAGCTTGATCTAGTCTAGCTGATCCAGGACTAGTGATCTTCTTTAAGAAGCTATGCTTAACACACACTACAAGAGAATGTGGTTTTTCTCACCGAAGAAGCTTTGGCTCATGACACTTGTAAGATAAGCTTTGTGGTTTCAACCATTGGAATGTACAATATGTGACCATGTTTATTGCAGAATATACTACATCAAAATGACAATTTGAAATTCTAGGTAATGGCACATAATAGATGAAATCACAAAGTTTACTTCACACATGTGACACATGTCATGAGCCATGGCTTTTTGTGTGAGAATAACCACATTCTATTATAGGGACAGTCTTCTCACCACAATTTACGACTTGTGTTGGTCTGATCAGGTGTGCACACCGTTGGAAGAGCCCATTGTGAGAGTTTTGGGGAGAGGCTGTACCCGAAGCTGGATCCAATCATGGATCCACTTTATGGTGCCATGTTGAGGAAGAGATGTCCAGGACCCATCCCCAATCCCCATGTGAGTGTACACTTCACCTACATGAGGAACGACCCCGGCACACCTATGCTCTTTGACAACCACTACTATGTCAACCTTATTAACAGGCAAGGACTCATGCACGTTGATCAGGAGCTTTACAATGATGCCAGAACAAGGGAGTATGTGTTGCTGTATGCCAAGGACCAAAACCAGTGGCATGCTGACTTCACTAAAGCTTTCCAGATCTTGAGTGAGTACAAACCACTTACTGGCTCACAGGGTCAAATCCGTAAGCAATGCTCTTACATCAACTAGTCAACTGCTGATCAACATCCACCCTGACCGACCATATGTGATAGATGTTTACTCCTTTATACTCTAGGAACTGAAGCTCATGGGTGAATTTCCAAATCGAGAATATTGCATCTACTCCAGAGAGAATAAATAATAAGCTCCAATAAAGAGTCCGGTTGATCATGACATTTAAGACTGGTCTTTGAAATTGTCTCCAAGTTCAAAGCTTTTATAAATAGAATCCTCAAGTTGTTTGGAAACATTTTTAATCACAGATTTTCTACAATACTGTACTCCCTCCCTCTTTGCTAGCAGCAAGGAGATTTGATTTTGTTTGAAAACTTTTGCATGATAAGAACATTAATGGTGCATTTTCAATCTGAAGATGATGAAGTGATGAGGCTTGGCAGCAAGTTGATGCTTTTTTTTTGTCAATCTGAAAATTTTCTTAACATTTAAGTCCTGATGATTACCTTGAACTTTGCTTAATATCAAAATAGGAATTAAAATATATAATATATGCGCACAGTTGTAATACTTTTGCCATGCTTGCATCCTGAGTGGAAATTGAATCTCTCTTGGGTGGACTCATCATTTTCTTGCTGAAGGTCACATTGTGACACCTGATCCAATATCCCCATCATGAACTTAGGGTAATCCAAAACTTTGTGAAACATTATGTTCCACACCTATGACAGAGACAAGTTTCAAAAGGTATCATCACAATCCTTTACTACTCTCTTTTTCCTCCTAACATGCAATTATACTTCAGAGACAGCTAGATTAATCCTAGCTTCCGACTGACCCACAAACACAAAGACGGTTGGGAATGACCATACCTACCCTGGAAGCTACAGGAAGCTCAAAGTCTGTTCAATGATAGGAAGAATTTGGTCAGAGTGAAAAACTGAAAACTGCTGAAGAGCTCAAGTGTTCTGTCCATAGAAAGGATAACAGTTACTGAGGGTTTGACATACTTTTGACATGATCATGTCATCCATCAACAACTGGGTTTATCATTGATCTGGTTGGTACCACATTTCGTCCAAGGCTGAAGCCAAACCAAGTACTTGAACAACAAATGAACCACTTGAACAGTGCAAATGGCATTTCTGTGAATGCCTAATTAATGCAAATTTTGGAGCTTGCAAAACGAACACCAGGTTTGCCAATGAAGAGCTCTGCATTAACAAACTTCTCCCCTCAAAATAATGTCCCTTCACTCAAACATATGCTGCAGACTTTAAACATGAGAAGATTTCTGCATTCACACCCCATTCCCCCACAGATTAATCATGAATTGTTCTGTAGTGCCAATTCTTACAGAACATTCCAAGTGCAGACAATTGCAACATTCTTGAGATCCATGGTGGTGTCTTCAGTCAGTCCAGAGTTCAAGGAGGATACTGATATGTGCAATTCAAAACTTCACATCCGTTGGAAGCCACTGATCTGTTCACTAGAGGGAGGATGAAAACCAGAATTTTGTGACAAACACAACCTCGCTGGTCTGGAGGAGGCAACATCACTCAGACAAACACAGCAAGCAAGCTTGTGACTTACTTGGGTGTGCAAGAACACCCACAGACTGACCTCCCAATACAACCTGAACTAATCAAATGCTACAGTACAATCCTTAGACCCCACCAATGTGTTTTCTCTGGCTTTTCTAGAGGGTGCTAAGGGCAAACCACACTGCACTACAATATAAACTCTATGGGTGTCACATCTCTAGCAAGCATTGGAGTGTCCCATCCAGCTCTTGATAAAGACGTTACTTCCTGTCCTGCTCAAGAGTACTCTACCCTAATAGAATTAGTGTAACTCTTGATGCGATGGAAATCACTAGAAGACTGAGGACACTAGCTCCTTTGCTGTCATCTTGCATGACATTACAGCTGCAGCAATGTTGGGTTCCTGATTGATCCTCTGGGCCCCCTCCTCAATTGTAGAAGCAGAGGTACCTGTTGCCTTTCTTATCACAAAAGGCAAAACTGCTGTGAATTTGCAGAGCTCTTTCTATAATTCACAGGAATCCTTGATCTGTCAACCTCTTCGTAGATGTTGAGCTTTCCTGCTCCAGTTCATTCCAACTTGCCAACAAAAAAGATCAGCAAAATGAGGCTTTGTACCAATTCATTACATCAGCCATCAGCGGTGGTTAACCGTTCAAAGCCCAATAAAAGTGAACACATGTAAGCGGCTGCAAGAATGGATACCCAGCTCTCTGATAGAAAGGAGTTAGGGTTGTGTGGCCCCCTTCTACCCTAATCAGATCCAACACAGATTGTGGCTGGAACTTTGGACTCATTTGAAGCGAATTAAATCCTTGGGTTGGACCCTCCCTTGGATCCTAGCTTGCATCTTGGTTCTTCGAATCATGAGCTCTCTTTTTGAGCTCTTTTTTTTGGGTTTGAACTTTGAACCAATTGATTTTCCCTCCAAAATGGTGCCATGTAGATTAGGCCTTGATTTGCCACCTTTTGGTCTTGGGCCCTCATCTAAAGGCTGGGGGTCCAATTTATGGCTCTCATCCAATAAGATTGCTCTATTTATTGGACCCTGGACCGTGGATTGTCATCTAATGTGGCCCTAAGTTATGACAAGAAATTATAATTTGTAATTTCCCACCATACTGATGAGACATCCCCCTATTGGCCTACCTCCGTTATTATGTTGGCTAATACCTTAGCAATAGGTCATTCAACAAAGAATTACACCCCAGACCTCTGGCTCCAGCCTCAGTTCACACAGTATAATGCCTAACGGCCGGGCATTACCCTACACTAAGAGGCCTATACCATTGGTAAGGCCCATGGTTGGGAACATTTTCAGGTGGGAATAAAGTCCAGCCACATAGTTTGGGAAATGCCCTATACTTACCCTACACTTTAAAACCTTTAAAAGCATATCGAAACGGGCTTGCTAGAAAGTGTCAATTATAGAGGATATCACCTTAATTGGCAGAATAGTGTCCATGTCACAAGGATGGCACCTTACATATCCAAATCTGCATACTAAGGGGCATTATAGTTTATAGTTCCTTACATAAATTTCATTCTATTTGGTCTAAAATATAGAGGCCTTGCCTCTAGTAGAATTTCTATTTGGGTATATGTGTCAGTAAATAACTAATATTTGCCATGTTTACAATGTAATGTGAGAAGTTACCCTATCAATATAAATAACAAATTTTCAATTTTCAATTTAGTTGATTTTCAAGGGTTTGCCCAAAAGTTGTAAGGGCTCACATGAACCATTAATATTGCATTACCATAGTAGGTAGCTAGGTTTGGCACTAAATAAAACTATGAAGAAAAAAATTCTAGACTTTTGGAAATTTAGGAAACATTATTGAGAAGTATTCAAAACATACACATTAAATAATATTTGTTGGAATCTTCTACGAGAAGATATATCACATATTTGGCATTAAAGTGTTAAACTTGCTTACTTAAGGTGCATTCACACTTGAATGCACATTTGGTGTTAAGGACTCTAGTATTAAGTCCTTTAACACCAAGCTAGTCACTTAGTAACTTAAACCTACTTATCATGAAGATTTTATGTAAAGTTAACATTCACTTAATATTAAATAATCACCCATTTAACATTGGCTGCCACCTAGATTTTCACTTAACACTGACTTAACATTAAGTGTTAATTTATGTACCTTTATTACGATATCTTTCCAAAACTACATTCACACCTATGAATATGGACCTTGCTTACCCAACTTACTTATTAACAATTAATCGAAATCCATTTATTCAACCTACCCAACCAACTAATTGTTCTTTAAACATATTATCGGCCCATGCTTTACTCTGACACCTTATTCATTTAAAACCTTATCATTGTCCATAACAATTTTTTGTTGTATCAACATTGCAAATATAATTGCCACCTCTAGATGATAAGTGATAGGTGGTTGATGTCGTTGTGACATTGTGCTAGCTACTACAATCAAAATTCTCTCATCACAATCAGTCTTTGTTAAGCATGTTACAAATCTGTTATCAGTTTCTTTACACGCGATTTTCCTATCTTGCTTTCAATTATTACTTTCAATTTTTTATGTTCTTATTTTAAATGGTGTGTGTTTTGTTCTTGCTCTCAACAACTATGAATTATTGTTAATTTTGCTCTCATTTATTATGAATCACTCTTGTTATTTGTGTTTTTACTCACATTTGAACTTTTATTGTCATTGAGTATTCAACACAAAAAAAACATGTCCCCTTTACCATTTGTTGGGCCATGCCCCCACCTAATATAAGGTCCCTCACCGTTCTTGGCATCACATTTGCTTTGAAGAGTTTTGCATTAAGTTGTCAATTTTAGACGACTAAAATCATTTTTTTGGGGAAGTGTTTACACTTGTGAGGGGGTTTAGAGTTTGTGGACCACATGGTTGAACTAAACCACATTTTTGACATTGTCTAAACTAGACGAACCTTGAAAATATGGATGAAAATTCACAACATAGATCACATTAATCACATGGAAGGAAATATGATAATTTGGATGACACTAGCAATTGCATTTCAAGAACCAAGAAAAGCTTGCAAAGTAAGGCTTCAATATAAGACTCTATGAAATCCAACAACCTATAATGATGGCTATGGCAAATGTCATTGGTGTACAAGTTTGCAATTTCAATACACTATTGAGGTTGCTTTGGCATCTTTCAAAGATTGTGCCATAATCTCACTCGCTTCCTAATTCCCCATTTATTATTTATTTATTTAAATTTAAATTATTTATTAAAAAATAATTCAAATGATTATTTTAGATAATTAAATCGCATATATAATTATCAAATAATAATAATTTAGTTGTAAATTTTACAAAATTAAAAATAAACACAAAAAATGTGCGAATTGTTTTTTAATTGCAACTCAATTTGCAATTAATGTGCAACTAAAATATTTAACCCATAAGTTTTGTCCTTGAATTTCATCTCACAAATTATATAAAAAATGAGAATTTATTGTGTGCTCACATTAAAATACATGTGTCAATTTGAGATGGACTCAAAAAACTTATCCCTAAATATTTACACCTACCTTTTTTTTATCCTTCTTACCTACTTGCCTAGTACTTGGGTTCTTACCTACTTGCCTACCTAGATAAATAAACAACAAGTCCTACTTTTTTACCTACCTTCCTAGGTAGGTAAGTAGGTATGTAATGTAGGTAGGTAGATATGTAACTTAAATATGTAAGTATATGCTACCTACTTTGGTAGAACCCACCAACCTCTCTACTTATCCTTATGAAGTGATTGACCTAGCTACCCAAATTTAGATTTATATTCATTATTTTTCAAAATTCAATTAGTATGCCACGTGACAATTTTTTTATTATGCCACTATAAAAGTTACATCCATTAGAATTCATGCAACTTTTCTGATAACACTCACAACTATAGACATACGCTAAATTACAATGAGTTGTAACAAGTTGCAGATAGTCATTGCAACTCGAAAACCCAGTTGCAAGGTTAGTTGCAAATCGCCCAATTTTTTCATAATGAAGGTACCTTAATGTAATTGAATGAACTTGGTTACATGTGTTTCTAAAACTACTAGAATAATATTATAGGACTTTCATGTTGAAGCCTAAATTTAAAGTTTATATTGTGATAATACATAATAATGTCCCCAAATCTTGCATTTTGTGTATTAATGTTCATGTATTAGGTTACATGTGTTTCTAAAGCTATTAAAATAATATTATAGGACCTTGATGTTGAAGCTTAAGTATAAAAGTTTCTATTGTGATAATACATAATAATATCCCCAAATCTTGCATTTTGTGTATTGATGTTCATTCATCTGAATTTATTTTTTTGATGTTCAGGACTTTGTTGTGGAAACATTGAAGTCAATGGTAGAACCACATTTCATATTGGGTGATGAGCATAACTTTACCTTTTTGAATAAATGTTTATAAGTCGTGTTTGTGATTCAATACCCCTACTCATACCTTTGTGCCTAGGTTTTTTCCCATTGATGAATTTGGAATGGGGATGTTGGCAACTTTGCAATGTTCTTTAAATAATTGAGGACCATGTGTCAAGGTGAACCTTTTGTAAAGATTTTGGTATGAAGTGGAATGACATGCAAACAAATCATAATGTTTGAGAATTTTTAATTTGCATTGGCTGGACAATGTAATTTTTTCATGGAAAAGCAAACCATGTCAATGTTTATGCATATATTGAGGGAAACAAATAGCTATTTCAAACATTCACCATTACAATTTAGAATATCACAAATAAACATGCTAGATGTGTGTGTTATGATTATGGAAGTGTATTTTGCATTATTTCCAACACACATGTTAAATTCATTTTGGTAGAATAATAAAGAATATATGTGAACTTTGGTGAGGAAATATGCAATTTCCTATTGCTTTCAACTTGAGGAACACTTCATGGAAAATCAAAAGATTAACATAAATTAGTTTGAAAATTGTGCACAACACAAGGCATTAAGTTTCTAGACATTTTATAATCATGGGTCCCAAACTATATGTTCAATAATGAGCATATCTATGAGGGTGAAAGCACAATCAAGTTTGTACACAAAAAGGACTCTAATAATCATATTTTTACACATAAATGCAAGAAAGTGGAGTTGAAACCTTTTCAATCGTTGTCAAACCATTATCATGCCAAATATTGAATTTATAGGATGTTGTAGTATACAAAGTTTGAAAAAAATTAATGTACTAAAAGTAGGTCAAAAGTATGTTTGAAATCGATTAATGGAATGATGGACTATGTTCAAAAATATTTGTTCATTAAAGGATTTATATATTATTACTTTTACCTAGGAAGTTGCAAGTGCACAAGTAAATTTTAAATTGTCATCAACCAAGAAAGTAAAAAAATCCAATATTTCATCTATTTGAAGTTTATTTTGTTTCTTTGGACAACCAAAAAAGTAAAAAAATATTTATTTACATTTTTAAATTTTTTACTTAAATCTACTTTAAACATGTTCAAACACTGTTGCAAATTCCTTGGAAAACAAACAAATTTATAAATTTTACTAATTTTTTGCCATCAATACATAACATCCCTTGTTTACAACTTGTTACTCAATTAAGAATTTGGAAATTGGATAATCTAGCAAGGTTGAAAATTTGGTTCTTTCATTTTTTGATGACCTAAGCTTTAAATAAGATAAAATATGTCAATTTGTGATACCCTTTTCCACAAAATAATAGAAAAATATATCTTCAATTATCTTTGTTAAGGAAGGTGGAAATGAAGTCAATACATTTTCCTTCAATTGGGGAGTCTTGGCAAGTTATAGGCAAGAGTAATTAAGTAGGCATTGCCCAAAAACAAGTTGTTATTTCACATTTACTAAGCCTTTAATATACGCATCAAAACTTGCAAATTACATTGATATTGTATATCTATTGTAATTTAAAATGGAATAATAATAAGTTGTTTAAAAAAAAATTGGTTATGTTATAGGCATCCAAACATATTATTGTATATGCATGTAAATTCTAATTCATTTTTAAATCTTGTTTATGCATGTTCTTAACTATTTCCAAGTGCATCATGATGCATGAAATACATAAAAAAGATACAAGGTATTGATGTGTAGTGTTTGTTTGCATGTCAAGCATTTGGGTTATGTGTTTCTTGTACAAATTCATTTGTGAAGCTAAGTACTTGCATTGTAATCAATAATTTGTTACGAGTAAATTTTATGTTCATGTAATTTTGTGTGAACTTGTTTTATTTATGAATCATGTGTTTTGGAATAAAATCAAATGGCTAGAAAGAAAAGACTTGGCACAATTGATGATTAGTTTCAAAAAGCTTTGTAATTTGCTAGTACATCAACGTTATTCAAATTCACATTTGAAAAACTTAAAGCCCACCATTTGTAACTAATTACATTTCATACAAGTTGAAAGCCTATATAACATGTAGTTTCAACTTTATTTAACACAAAAAGCAAGAAGTGAAGAATTCTCAACAAGTTATTGTTACAAGCCTTAAAATACAAGTCTAAATTGTTGATGAACCAAAGCCTAGAATTTGCATTTGAATCCTCAACACTTGTTACTAAAAACATTAATCTATAGACTTTAGATAGGGGAATTGAACTTATCAAACAAATTCTTGGATGTCACATTAATGTGTTGTATTTGTGCCAAGGTAGGTTTGGCTTATGTGAGTTTTGCATCAAATGTGGAAAAGTTTATCAAATATATTCATAGAATACAAAAACTTTGATGGGCAAAAGCATCAAGCATATTTGGAACTCAACATCTACTAATTACGACATGTGTAAAAGCTTTGTGATATCAAGTATTGCATTTTAGATAAAAATCAATTGAATATTTAGCATATGTTACATATTCTTGTATTTTTTCTCTATTTGGTTTGCTTTAATCCTTCAAAGAGGGAATGCATATGCATAATAGGCAAGATTAAGTTTCCTCTAGATGTGGCACAATTTATAAAAATTATGCACTTTTCTAATTGAGGTGCATGCAACCTTTTCTAGAGCTTGGCCTTGAAGAAATATACAAAAGAGCTTGGAACTTTTGATCTTGAAAAATGATCTTTTGATACAAATATGTTATGCTTGATAAAACTTATATGTATGGTTGTACAAATCTCATATATGAGTTTTTTCTTATCACACATTTTATTTGTTGGAGTATCATTCTTAAACTCGTAAAATGATTGTTGACATCTTTGCAACTTCACTTGTGAATGCAAGAACTTGGTTAAGTTCACAAGTAATTTTGATGCTTTAAGTTTTGGTAATAATGCTAAGGTTCACACCTCACACATTATTAAAGACTCATATGATGAATGGTTTAAGATGAGTTTACGTATTTTTGGAAAGATTTGATACTAGCTCAAAATTAAAGGTCCTATAACTTAGGAAATCATCAAACCAGGAATCACTAACAAAGAAAAATAAAATCCTTCCTCTTTTCCAAGAGGCATATTCATGGATGGTATAAGGTGTCCTTCAAATACATTAGGAATTCCTTGGATTGTTGTTACAACAAATGACTTTATTCATATACATATCTCAAACCTAGGGAGGATGCAAAGGCAAGAAACAAATAAAAAATTAAATTTGAGGCAAGTTGACTCTTAACTAGGGATTTGAAAATTAAGGATAACTAGAGGTTTGATAACAATGAGAGATGGAAAGGTCCTTAACTCATCTACTAGGTTTGATAATCAAAGAAAGATAAAAGGTCCTTAACTCATCTATGGACTACTTACAATATCGACTACTTGCAATAAGTTCAAAGTGAAGATGGGATGGTTCTTGAAGGGGGGGGGAAGTCGAGAAGTAACTAAACCTACCCTTACCACTCAACTTAACACCGAGGATGCTTTATAAAATGTGTAACTAATGACTTAAGAAACATTTTATACAAAATTACGTTGTAAAATACGCATAGCCAAAAATACGTGAATCTGGGGTGCATGCATCCGAACATAGGTGAGCATTCAAGTTCCCTAGCTTCACTAGTCGAATGGGAACGGGGCACGTGGCGAGTGATAGCCAAAGGGTCATCGGTGAGAGGACTGGCGTAACGCTATCCACAGGTCGCCATCGTGAATTGCTTTGGAACCGTCGATCTAAGTTCGACGGCTGGAAGTGAGAAAGGCTATAGCCAAAGAGAGCGAGTGTTTCGGCTTTTTCTTGTTCTTCGTCGTCTCCTTCTTCTTGCACTCGTTTGGTTGCTTTGTTGTGGCGTTGCTGCGGTTGTCGTGGTGCGGAACTCGGGCTCGCACTTGTTTGGTTGTATTGTTGTGGCGTTGCTGCTGCTGCTGCTGCTGCGGTTGTTGTTGTTGTGCTGCGGAACTCAGACGGTAGTTTGCGGCAGCTAGGAAAATTCTTACTTTCCTTTCTCTCTTTTTTTATAGGGTAGGAGGTTTGGGGGTTTTTTAAAGGGGGGAGATGGTGGCGGTTTTGATGGACGCCGGAGTGGCAGGTCCCATACTGTCGGGATGTCCCAGGCAGCAGAAGCAGATAGTTGTTGGATCACCGCAGTCAGCTGTGGTGATGATGAGTATGGCGGCACCCGGAAGAGGGCAATGCTGCTCTAGAGGAACTTCTGCTTTGCCGGCTTGTACGGGGCTCAGGATGACGACGACAAGGCCCCGAGCCACTTCTGTAGTGGCGACCCGTTCTGCTACCAATCAGTCTTCCAGCTCGTCGCAAATCGTCTGTGAAGCTCAAGAAACCTTGACGGGAGCAGGAGGTATTCATCATGGCTTCTCAATTTTCAAGCAATGAGCCGAAAAAGTTTAGGTTTTGTCCCGAGAGCTTACAGTTCAGGCATTTACATGGGGCTGAGTTTTGGTCTGTTAGTGAATTTTCTTTGAGCTTCTAAACTGTTTGAATCGATACTTGTTTTGAATTTTCTCGATGCTGCAAACTGGTGCAGAAACCTAATCAGTCTCAGATGCATTTGTGATGTCACCCCCCCCCCCCGCCCCGCCTCCCCCCGCCTTTCATTTTTCTGGAGTTCAGGGTTTTACAATACTTGGGGCAGAAGGTTCCAGAAGCTCCCTTAGAAAACATTGCTGGCATCTTTGAATATATATAGGAACTTTACCTCTTTGCCATTTCACACGACCAGAATCTGACGCTGGATTAGTGATTCCACAGTTCCAAAATTTAGAGGTCCAATCTGCAAACATTTGATTGTCACTTTTCCTTTACAGCAAGTGGCTTTTGTGGAGCATTTAAAGTTATCCTGCAGCATCTGCCTGCCTGGGGAGTCTGTTGACGTGGATACTAGTTTATCTTGGTTGAATTTCAATGCTGTATTGAAGAGAGGACGATCCACATGGAGCTTGACATAACCTTGGTTGTTGTCTCTTGTAGCCTCCTCTTATGACCAAACTTGGCATTACAGGGAGGGTTGTGTGAATTTCCAGAATTGCTGTTGGACTGGTGAACCACTTCTGTGATCTGTATTTTCCTGTGTGTTAAGTGCCACTAGGAATGTGGTCAACCTATGTGCTGGCAGTCGAGGCATCATTGTTTATACATGTCTGGTGTTTATTGATCCCATAATCTCTGCTGTTGAGCAGGCTAGATGCCCAAGCTTTGGCAGGAATAATTGGGGGGACGTGTTGAGCATTAAACATTGTGAACTTAAGGTCTTATTTTTTCTGTCAGTGCTTTCACTTTAGTCCTTCTCGCTCTAATGGTGTAGTTTGCTCTGGTTAGTTCAACGGTTTGCTGCAGTTTACTTGGAAAACTGCTGACGATATGGAAGCTCTAGGGTGTTTGATTAGTTATTGAGGATGACTCTTTGCATGTTGGGAGATTCAAGGTCTTTTGCATAGCCCTTGTGTACCATAGGTGGAGTAGGTAAGTGACAATGCCAACGCCTGCAGCATAACCTAAGCCATGCTCTTGAATTGGAATGCTCAATTCTCTGTGTTCCTTTTCTATGCAGCAGCGGGTGTTGTTACGGAAGCAACATGGAAGTCTCTTGTGTTGGACAGTGATATCCCAGTGCTGGTCGATTTCTGGGCCCCATGGTGTGGACCATGCCGCATGATTGCCCCACAGATTGATGAACTTGCAAAGGAATATGCAGGCAAGGTTAGGTGCTTGAAGATCAACACAGATGAATGGCCGGCAATTGCAACTGAATATGGTATCAGGAGTATTCCTACAGTTATGATTTTCAAGAAAGGTGAAAAGAAAGACACTGTGATTGGAGCTGTGCCTAAGTCAACCTTGTCTAGCACACTTGATAAGTATGTTGATTGGTAAGCACCTGGGTTGGGGAGGTAAATGACAACCTGGAGTTCTTATCTTGCTGAATAGCAATTTCTTGAATTTGGGTGGCCAGCTAGGATCATTCTCGTTTTGTGTCTTGTTACTAATCTTTATGAAGGGATTGGAATTGACATTATCACTGAACCATTGTGATAATACTGTATCAGAGTGGAGCTTTGCATGAGGGTCCAAAGTTTCCTCATTGGAGACAAAGGACTCCTGCCTCCAAAGTGGGGGCTCATAGGTTGGTTATATGCTTCAATACCACCCAGCATGAAGCTTCTTTGTCTTTTTATGTTTTATTTTGGGGAAGTTGAATTGGGGAGCTGATACATGCTGTTTAATTATCATAGGTGTGGGCAATTTGCAGAGAGGGTTAAGCACTCAATCTCTGTGGTCTATCTTTGCACTGTGCATCATCAAATGAAGATTTTAATGCAGTTTTATTTTGGTTTCATGCATCAATCATGCTTTGTTTTTGTGTTGCTGAATGAGTTTAGAATGATTTGTCTGTTTACTGGAGTGCCTGCTATGTTGGGCACTTTCATGTATTATCCTCCCTTTGACAAATTTCATGGGTGTGTTTCTTCAAGTTAGTGTGCCAGGTTGTGGTAAATATGCAATCTACTGCATTGTCAGCAAGCAGAGTCTGGAACTGGTTGGTGTTTTTAAACTAAGTTCAACACCTATCATTTGGGTAGGTGGACAGCCACCCTGCAAGTCCTCACCCATGTCAAAACCTTGAAACAAAAATAATTGTCTGCCATGTTGCAGAGGAATAGTTTTCTGGTCTTCTGTTTGACTCCCACAGTTTAAAAGTATACAAGGGTCAGGAGAGAGGACGCATGTCAAAACCTTGAAACAAAAATAATAGTCTGCCATGTTAAGGAACAGTTTTCTGGCCTTCCAGTTGACTCATGCAGTTTAAAAGTATACAAGAGTCACAAGAGAGGGGTAGCAAGGGGTGACAGTACCGCATGGTTGTAGGTTATGGAAGGAAAGAGAAGGCCTAGGTACTAGGTTTTGTTGATTGAATTGAAGATTTTGAAGTGGATCAGTAGAGAAGTCCTGTCATGTCAGATCAGTAGAGAAGTCCTGCCATGTCAGATCAGTAGAGAAGCCCTGTCATGTCAGGCTTCACCATGCTTGCTACTTCCTTTTGGAAAGATGAGCTTTATGGAGTAACTGCTTTTACATTGACACTTCTTGGGAGATTTGGCAGTAAGTCCTCAGCAGATACTGAAGATCACTGTTTATGGATTTAGGTCAACTTTCATGTCCTTTTGATGTGTTACATCCAAATACTCTGAAAAATGATTGTGAAAATTGTTATTGGTCTGCAACATTGTCTTTACCAGATTTTTGCTGTTGCTACTATTGGAAAATGTATTGCCATAGTCACTCCAAATTACATCTTGAGAAAATCATATTGAAAAATTGATGGTGGATGGTGTGTGGATTTTGGCAACAAAAGTGTCATCTAAAGCATTGTGAAATTTCATTGAGAGCAAACAAAATTCTAATTTTTAGATTTTGTGTAAACTGTTGAAAAAACTCAAAACCAAGACCTTGACAGATTCAGAGTTCAAACTTAACTGGTAACTAAAAATGGATAGGCCCACCAAAACATGTACAACAGCACTAGATATGATTTGCTGAAGCAAAATATAACTGAGAATGTTGTGGTTTTTCTCCAAAACAAGGCCACAAACCAAAAGGAAGGTTACACACTTACAAACTCACATACTACATATATGTATGAAATTGCAGAGAAAAACTCCACAACAAACAAAGTACAAAGTATTAACACTGATATTTACAGCATTTTTTAATCACCCAAAGGTTCAAACTCAGACACACTTGAAAATCAACACAAACACTAAATCTAGTGCGGACCACCACATCATTACAGTGAGAATACAAGCCAAACTGTATGAGCAGAACACACTAAAATTGCAACAAAGCATAGATGTTGAACAAACTATATTCATACATCTTCTATATAACTACTCCAGAGACTCATTGGTAGCAGCAACAAAACTCCAGAAACATGTATAAAACAACTAGACATGGAGATCGACAACAGTCAGGGTTTAAGGAAAACTAGGCTTTTGCGCTTCCTGCTGTAGTGTTCAGGTGGCAAATATCATTGTCACCAATGTCCACCCAAACCTCATTCAGACGGCCAAAGATATGAAATGGGGGATTGTATTCTGCAATGGTGTATGCATCTTCCCCATCTCTTGCATCCACTTTCGTAGCATCTGGACCCCATGGAGTCTTCTGAAGACTTGCCTCCAGCAAGGCTGCTTCCTTTGCAACATTGTTGTCTTTAGCAAAGCCTGGAAACTGGCGCACGGCAATACACTTTTCTCCCCATCTCTCCACTTTGAGGTCTAGCTCAGGGAATGGAGTTGGGGGTGTCTCTTGGAAATCAGATGGCACATAGAACCGCACTGCAAACGCTGAAGAAAAAAATGGCCCTGCGGATGTTACTATGCCTGTCAAGAGTGGTGTTGTAATGGGAATCTGGGAATGGTTCAAGTTCCCACCCTGAATGTAATGGATCAACCTGTGCATGCATGCACACAACTGTAATGAAATTTAACAGCATTTTAAGTTCACAAAGTGCAAGTCAGAGACCAAATTTAGGGCAGACATGTAAACTTTTCTCCATGCAGCAACAGAGAGAGAGAAATCATGAAACAACATCTGCAGATTCTGTGCATTTGAACAAATCTTTTTTATGTGTGTGTGTGAAGAGACAGACAGACAACAGGGGCCAGGGCTGTGAAGACAAATACACAACCTGTGCACACCGCACTGAGTAGCTTGGTTGAAGGAGATGTCGTCCACAGAAACAGACACCCAGACAGTGGGACGTACCAACCGAATCTCAAAGTCCGACTCCAAATGCACCACAGTGTAAGTGGGAGTCTCAATTCCCCCAAAAACCACCATCACCATTGACATCAAGAGCATGAGCCTGACCCATATCCCAACCAGCTCCATGGCTCCAATCCTCTCTCCAACCCCCTTGTTGTACACACCCAATTGTTTTCTCCCCCCAATTCTTAAATCCCCAAAGCTCAGATTGTTTTTTTTCTCCAGAGCTCACAATTCATGTGATCAACAGCTCAGTTTATCATTTGTACGAGGTTGCGTGCAGGGAGAGACAAACACAACGGACATGGCGGCATTTCTCTGTCCTGAAAGGATTCTTCTGCGAACGTCACTTCTGGATTGTGCTCCAAGTATTGCAACCGTGGCGCTGTGGAATGAACGCCACCTGTCAAACCACACTAGCCTAGTACGTACCTAGTAATGATAAGATATTCTACTACTTAGCAGACAGCTTTAGAGGCCCATTCTTGCCATTTCATTTTATAAAAAATGTTATTAAAAATGTTAAAATGCTGATTTCCCTAAAGTTTGTTTCCCGAGTTTCATTATATAAAATTGTAACCCCGGTTTTGGTTTTGGGGGTCTTATTTTATTCCTGGACTTTTGTAGGTTTTCTCCTAAGTGGAATTATTGGTGGGAAGGGGGTTTGGCCCCACTACTACCACCCACCAAATTCACCATGCAGGATGGATGATATGTGGACAGGAAACTAGTTTTTTTGGTTGTTTTCAGAACCCATAGTTTAACCACAGTAGCTAGCTCATAGTTCACCATGGTGGTTAACTATGTACAAACTGTCCATATGTATCTCCCTGCTTGGTAGCCTTTTTTTTATTGGAAAACCATCACCAAAAAGTGAAGGAAAAAAAAGTGTTGTATGAAATTCATTAAAGGAATCTTTTTTCAAATTCCAATATTGCCACATCTCATTGGTGTTGTTGAGTCAGATTCCCACCTTGTGCCCTAATTGAATCGCCAATGTTGCCTATTTGTATGGTTCAATTTAGGTCATCACCTAGTCGCATTGTAAATGATGATGGCTTCGTCAACATAGCATGAAGGTTTAGGGTCTCTTATCACCACTATTTGTGATCATTATGGATCACACCATTGCCAATGGCCACTTCCAGTAATTAGTGTTAGGAACTAAAGTTGCAACAAGCAAAGGACCTTGACATAATGAAGTTTAGTGATAACTAGTAGAGGGGTGTACAAGTTTTGTCACTTGTTGAAGGTGATGTGTCATAATGTGTTGTCACAATGCAATGGCAATTTTCAAGAATCAAGTAGCATTGCAACAAGTTTCAAGAGTCATACCATAGGTTTGAGGTATGATATTTGACCAAAAAACCTTTCTTTCTAAGTTTTTTGTGTTAATGTGCTTTCAAGTTTCTGTTGTCACCTTTGTAGCTCACTGTTGTCACCTTTGCAACTCGTTAATCTAGTATTTGTGAAATTGAACACTAAATTTGTTTTGTTGTGAGTCGATTGGTCATTATGAGTTGACATTTTTTGTTGTGTTGTGTGCATTTGGAATTTGGATGTTGTTGTAACTTTTTTGAAAGTTGTGACACCAACCGGGAAACACAAAATAGACAATGTATTGGTGCATTTTTCAAGTTTAATAGAAATCCCAATTATGCATCTCCTTTCTTAATCCTTCCCAAATTTTGATTAATGCCATCTTTTGAAGGAAGTTCAAACTAAAACAAGGTTTACTCATATTTAAAATCAAACTATAATAATCCTACAGTTCAAAATCAATGTGCCCTAGTATTAGTCAAAATGACATGGTCCAACCACCTAGTCATCTCGATAGGTCCAAATCATTTCATCCAAAATAATAGGGTGATTTTTTTTACACTTGTCATTTTGGGTATTCTTTGACTAAAAAACACAATAAAAAAACTAATGTGAATTGCAATAATGCAATGTGGTTGCTAATATGCATCATGAGGGTCTTGGATGCTAGTACGTGTGATTTTGTGGACTTTTGGTTTACTAGTTGCAAATCACTTACAATGTCAATTGGGCATAGATTACTAAATTCATGTGGTGGTTCACAATTATAGCTTTTGACCCCAACAAAATAGTGGCAAATGTTATCATTGCAAGGGTTTGATATGCTTAAAATGTTTTTTACATGCAAATCAATTGTTTCAAAATCCAAAACATGTGCTTTTGTATCTTGAAATTGTTTTAATGGTTGTATTTGGCTTATTATAAGATTTAAATTAAATTGAAAAAATTGAATAATTTTGAAACCCTTGTGAGTTTAATGTTTTTTTAAAAGCTAAAAATACCCACTATGCCAAATTCTCGTTTCTAACATCCTTCCCCTTGTTAACTAATGTCCACAAGTCCCTATAAGGGTTAATCATGTTTTGAAAGTGTGGCTAATGTGTGATGGCCAAGTGATTAAATGCAACCCCACCTCCTTGCCTTATGAAAACATCAATTGTAACTTGTGAATTGTGGCCATCTAAAACTAGCAAATGATGATTAATGATATAAATATTTTTGTCATGCACTTGAACATAAGTTATGAATTGTGACACCCACTTGTCAAAAAGAATGGTAGTCATTCAAAATTTTGGCTACATAATCATTGTTGCATTGGGTTAACTTCTCAATGAAGTTTGAATGGAATTGCTTATTTCATAAAAGGTAGAAGTTTGGAAGCAACTTTCATACAACATTAATGTAGGACAACACAAACAACCACTCTCTTTTGTTTGGTGTAATTGAATGCACAAATTTGGAACTAGTTTGAACTATAACAAATACACCTCCATTTTGACATGCATGAACATTTGGTTCATCACAATTCTAGATCTAAGATGGTTAATAGTGGTGTGCAATGTATGTTTATGCAAAATTAATTAAAAATGTTGCAAGATTTGTTGGGCAAAGGCTTTTTGCATGTTGAACTTCTAAACTTTGGGCATCCCTCAATGATACATCAAAATTATACCTCTTGAACCATTTGAATTATCTGCACATTGGAATCTTGTTCTTGAATTGTGTGTTCTTCTTTTATGTTATCTTTGCAACTTTTAATCTTAATTGTATAAATGTAATCAAATGGTCAATCCCTTGCATTTTTTTCACATAAAAAAACAAAGTTTTCTTCTTCTATTTTGTGTACAATTTTTAATTTCCTTTTTTTTCTAGATTGTGTAAATCCATACACATGGTTATGTAGTGATGTGATAGGCATGCCCCACATCCAACTAATGGTGTAGATCTTATAACAAACCTCAACAACTTCCATTACCACCTTCAAGCTACATCATCCCAATTATCAATTTTTGCCTTTTAGTTTGACCTATATGATCACTTGTTGCTCTTTCCCTTGACCCACAAGATGTTTGTCAAGTGGCATTGATTCCCTCATGTATTAGTTGGTCAGTTTGTAATGTGATTTTCATTCTCATCACCTCCTTGGTCAATGTAATTTGGAACTTGGTTGTTGTGCAAACCAATATTATCATCAAGGTTAGTAAAGTAGATGTTAGTGTGTGCACAAATGGAACTAATTCATTGTATTAATTAGTTGCTTGGTTTGACCATAGTTGGCCAAGGTACACTCAATTGTTCGACCTTTGGAATCTACTAGTGACACCAAACTTTGCCTCACAATTAGTGACATTGATTCTTTCATTATGCCAAAACATGGCATCCATGACTTGATCATATATAATTAGATTTTCGATTTAGTCATGGAGCAATATGTGTCTTTCAACTATGTCATCTTTATGATTGTAGTCATTTTCATGATCACACAACTTTCTATCATTATATGCATTAAAAAAAAATACTAGGTGTACCATTGACCTTGTTTGACCAAAATTTCAAATTGGACACAATGATGAGGGACTTACATTTGCAAATTGAAACCTTGGTTCACCCTTGAAAAAATAATGCATTGTTATTATCACATTTCTTAGATCTAATGGATTTAATAATGTATTTAAATTTTCATATATATAATTTGGTCTAACATTAAATCCACAAATTTCCGCCTACCTTTGATCTAATGATATGTTTAATATGTTTTAGAATAAATATTACATATATTTCTATAACATTGAATTTATGTGAAACTTCTTATTATGCTACGGTTTTCTCAGGATCTTTATTATTTCAAGGTTGTGGTTTTGAAACTTTAGCAATTTTCCCAATAATTTGAAATTTTTTATAATTTATTTATTTTTGAGCAAAAAAATGTTGAAATTATTTGAATTTTATTTGAAGCCACATTGTGAAAATTCATCCCAAAAAATCATTAGGGGACTTCCATTCAAAGGTTATTTTGATGAATATCTTCCTTGAAATTTTTGACATTAATAATGATATATAATCCTATTAATTATATCCAATGTATCTAAAAAGAATTTCACAATGTGCCCCAAAATGGAAAGTTGTCATATAATGAGTAGCTAAAAATATAGAATTTGATCCCTATAATTTTTAGGAAATTTTATGAAAATTTTTCAAATTATTTTCTTATGGAGAATTATTCCACCTTCTTCTTCACTATTTGTGAAAAGTGAGAGAGAAATGGAAGAAGAAAATGCAAAATAGGAACAACAGTCAAGTTATAGGGCTAGGGTGAAACTTATTTATTAAATAGTTTGTTAAATAATTAATCAAAATTACTTCTGTGCAAATTGGGAAAAAATAAAAAATAAATTAAATGACATTTAATAATATGAAAACACCTTTTTTTTTCAAAAGATGAATAATTACTATTCATAATAAAATTAATGAAAAGTTTATGATATTAAAATATGTTATGTGTGTGTGTGTGTGTGTGTATTGGTAATTATGAATTTTACATAATATGTTAATATTTTATATAAGCTTTTCCATAATATCATGAATTTAAATTAAATTTAAATAATTTTAATACAACATTGATTGATTCAATATATCTTTAAAAGGTGGGGAGATTTAATATTTTTAAAATATTAATATTTAAAAATATTTTCCCAAAAAGACTTTTCAATGTTCATTTAAAATAGGCTTATTTATAAATCATTTTGAAGAAAAAAAATCTTCAAGACATCATTAATGTTGAAATGTATTAAATAACGACAATTCAAATGTATTTTTAGTCAAATTACTTTTCAAGACACTATAGATGTGTACATCTTGGAAAAATATTAAAAAATGAAGTTTCAATGTTTTCATTTGGACAAAGTACGAAAAAGATAACAATGATTAAAGTTGGCTCCTTTAATTTGTATGGGACAAAGGATGATGTGGGATCATGTTGGAACGTTTCCTTTCACTAAATTTATCCCACATCCTTTGTCAAAAAGTTTCACTTTGTAAATTATATAACTATGTGAAAAAATGTTGTACATCCGACATAGGCATTAGATTTAATATTCAAAGTGCAAGGACCACTTGTGATGAGCCAATAAAAAATGGCTTGTGACCAAAAAATTAAATAGGATCCTATGTAGCTACCTATAATAGGCCTACCTATTATACTTTTAGTTTAACCTTTTAGGCTACCTAGATTATCTAACCTAGGTAGCCTAGTTTTAAGTCTAGTTTAAGATGTAGGCCATTAACCTATGCAAGGTGTATAGGCTAGATTAATAAATAAATAACTTTATAGTCCACGTGGTATGATTATGTTTAAACATGTGACTTCATTTCATAAGTCAATAAATATATGTTATTTAATTATATTTTAAAATAATAATAATAAAAGTCATGGTTTTTCCCAACTAAATAATAAAAGTCACATGACTAATGACATAAATTATTTTGACTATAAATATTACTAATGGCATAAGCCATGAGTCCTAATTTACTACATGACTATGTAATAATATATGGCCTATATTACCATAAACAAAGTAATATATGAAATAATATATGCCACGTTTTGATGTAGTGTTTTCTATGTTCACATTCATATTTTGATCTTTCATACTGTACCAAATTAAGCTTTAAATCTTTGTTGCTCTAATCGCACATTGATTTTCCCAAATATGTTAAGGAATAATTAGAATATTTGATTTTCACACACAATGTGATTCATTTTTAAAAGCTTCCTTATCCCTTGCAATAATCACATAAAAGACGCATGCACATAACTTGTTTATTTTTGTTTCCAAAATGGATAGTTCTCTTCACATTCCATGCTCGTTATTCGTTTATGAATTTGTGTGCGAAATTCAATTTGTGAATAATACTTAACTCATCATAATTGTCAGGGAAATGGTACTATGTCACAATGTGTCCATTAAACAACCACAAAATCATGACATCTATGTTGCACTTCAATCTAAATTGCTCACATATTTAATCTTTGCTTTAATGAACATGATTAATGTTATTATAGGGCCCATAACATGAAAAAGGTGATATGGATTAACCATTCAAGCATTTAAGGCTCAATTAGTTTAGGTTTGAGCAGAAAACTAAGTGACCATGAAAAGGCTCTATTCGTTTAAGTTCTAATTACCCTAGGTTAGATTATTTTTATATAGATCCCACTTTCTTATCTAGACATGCCCCCCATATTACATCACACAACAAATAAAAAAGGATTGGGTATCCTTCATTGCACCATCAACTAGAAAAATCAACCAAAACTTATGAAACCTCAAAGCCCTCACAGTTTCACATACCACGACAATTTCTTGGCTTCAACTTGAAGAATGAAGTGATGGGGGGGGGGGCATGGAGAGGAGAGGTGTGTGTGGGGGAGGATTTTAAGGTCTAGGGTATTAATTTGTGAACCCCATCATAAAACCTAGTATGCTTTTTTATACAATAATGGTGAAACTATTAACAAGAACAAGGAGCTACTTAAAAAATAAACAACAAAAAAAATCATGGCCTTTCATTTAAATCCCACTAACAAAACAATGAAATTCACCTTTCAAAAATCCCATTGAACAAAATTACTAGCTAATAAATAACCAAGAAACCCAATCAAATGAAAAGGGAACAACGACAACAAGCTAAGGGCAAACACCCAAAAAGATTCCCATTCAAACTACATGGATCAAGCTCATAGATAAATAACAAAAAGTTGAACCCAACCCAACCATGGCAAGAAAAAATTCAATTAATGTTAACTAACAAATAAGCATCATCAAGAAGCCAAACCCGACCCCAGAAAAACATTCCAAATCAACAGTAACTACCTAAAAAAAAAAAAAAAACAACAAAAAAAATTCTCAGGGCAAACAAAAAAAAAAAAAAAAAAACAAAAAAACAAATTCAACAATAAAAATTTTTCTATCAAAAA
>Ga0116231_10002893_pt1 | contig 35815 bp, 24 predicted proteins | sample S1TSphgellanicum_2_FD_89695 | JGI IMG/M metagenome (GOLD analysis project Ga0116231, IMG submission 89695) | Host-associated microbial communities from peat moss isolated from Minnesota, USA - S1T2_Fd - Sphagnum magellanicum MG | ecosystem: Host-associated > Plants > Peat moss > Unclassified...
CGACTAGTTTTCACATGCGACTTGTCTTAGGCGACTAAAAGGATTTTAGTTGCAAAATGTCTCTTGCGACTAAAATTTAGTCGCAAAGAGCAGTCGAAAATACATGTTTTTCTTCTAGTGATTGTATGGTAGTTGATTTTAGTATTACTAAACAACTAAATTGCAACTTATAATGCAATTATACAAATTTCACACAACCATTATCATGTTGTCATAATTATAATAGATAATGTTGAATTGCATCGGGCATCATTATTCATAAACATGAAATGGATTTGAAACTTTAAATAAATTTACATTCCATGTTGAAAAATACATTACAAAAAAAAAATTAGAAAGTGTTTCTATCAAAAAGCAATTTAACTATGAATTTAAATATAATACCCAAGTTATTTATAACAAACATTTTCTCTATCTAAACAAAAGGTCAAATCATAAAAATGATGACCCACAATAATCAAATATTGTCATTTAAAACATTATGTTTCATAAATGAATGTTTTCTTCTATTTTTGTTGAAATGGAGCTTGAGCCATGCAATTTCTTCAATCCACCTTATCTACTTAAAATATGCCATGTTATGATATTTAGTTCCACATATGAAATGAAATCAGTAACATATCATAACATTATAATGTAAAAAATATTTAAATAATCCTTTCAACTTGAATAAAATTTATTTACAATTATACTGCCACTAACATGCAGTTTATTTGTCACTAAAATGCAACATATGTAAAACATTAATATAAACTAAACTATAATTTGTACACTTGCAAACAAAATCAAATATTATGTTTACTATGAGGTAAAGTAAATTAGAATTTGAGGTACTTTTGAAATAATCTTACCTTGTATGCATAATTTTGATGTTGATGGATTGAAACATAATGACAGTTCAACCCTATAACACAAAAACAACAAAAGTCATCACAAATGTTCAAACACAAAACACGACATATGTAACATGATTATCATTAAAAAGTCACCTTTCATAAATCTTTCATCATTATAAATTAAACTAAATTTATATAATCAATTTATAAATAAAATGGAATATATTTTCACATCATTTTTTTTTAATATATGCAAATAAACAAAAGACCAAAAATTGACACAAACCTTCGACATCCAAGAATAAAAATAAGAACCTTCAATATCCAAAAGTAAGAGTAAGAACTTTCGACATTTAAAACCAAAAGTAAGAACTTTGAACATCCAAGAGTAAGAATAATAACCTTTAACATCAAAAAATAAAAGTAAAAACCTTCAACATCCAAAAATATGAGCAAAAACCTTCAACATTAAAAAAAACAACAAAAACCTGCAACATTCAAAAGCAAAAACAAAAACTTTCAACCTCTCTAAAAACAAAAACCTTGAACCTCTTTAAGAGCAAACCTTAAGAACCTTCAACCTCGAAGAGTAAAAACAAAAACCTTCAACCTTTTAAAAAATAAGAACAAGACCCTTCAACCTTTGAGAGTAAAAACAAAAGTCCATAAGCATAAGCGCATGAAGGTTGTTAATGATGTGCTCCCAAGCTATTTGATAAACTCAAATGTGAGTTTAAAGTGAAACCAGTAGAAGAGTAAGGATGGGGCATGCTTTTTAGCTCGTAACATTTTAGGGGTAGAGGGGCGTGTTGGAGCTCCGGGATAGGACTAGGAAGAATGACAAGCAATCAATCACTCACATAGACAACAAATTGGTTAGTGCATAATTGGAGCACTTTTGGTACGAGGACGAGCCACAAACAAACTCGGACTCAAAAGACTCACCACGACCCGGACTTGGGGGAAGCCACCACTTTCTCCCTTATAGTATACTTTGTGCCTCTCCACGAGGCCCACATCCAAATGGCATTTTGTCCCAGGATTCCCAAATGGGAGTCCCGAAATTTCGAAAATTGGAACTTCTATGACTTTGGGGCCTCATAGCTTTATGTGCAAACCTTCGATTGAGATGAGGTTTAATGCAAACTTGTAGCCCTCATTGAAAGCTTTTCAATGGTATATGGCACGCCACCTGCACACAAGGAAATCGGGTTGAGTTTTGACTTTTAGTGGTCGAGAGTCAAATTGTCAATTTGACTCTTGGCCTTTCTTTTGCTTATAACTTGTGTTTTAGATGTCCAAATGGATGATGCAAGCCCATTTTAGACATCTACATTTCAATAGATTTCCAATGATATAAAAAATTCTTCAATCTAATGAGTTTTGACCCCTGCAATCATTCCCTAAAAATTCAAGAGTCCATCGGGACTCTAACTCCCCAAGTGGGAGTTGCCTTGGGAGTGTGAAGGTTCATTCTCTCACACTTTCTTGCACTCCCGGGAGTAAGATGTGTCTCCTAGGCCTCCCTTTTATCTTGCACTCTTGCAAGCCCTTGCCTTGATTGCGAGCCCAAGGCAAGGGTTGCAACAGTTGATGCATTAGGGTAGATTTGTTGATATATTGCCGTGTGTCACTTGCTTAAAGGTTTCTCGCCGAAATTTTAGATCTTTAAATTTCAAATTTTAAGTTGAAATACAATTGCATACTAGTTGCAAACAAGTTGAAATGTCATATATATTGGGCGATGGAAATGTATACATGTGGCATGATCATATGTGTTATTCAAGGGCACACATTTGTTGCAAAGTAATTGTTAATTAATAGTTAAATTTATCTTAGTTGTGATGAAGTTGTTACATGTGATTAAAGTGCAACTTGTCAACAAAGTCAAACATGGTTGACTACAATTTTATATATAGTACATGCATTGTATTATATAAATATCCATTTTGCAACTAATTTACAACTACAATATAACTCCTTGATTTTTTGACATGACATTTTATTTATTAATTTGTCGTATTTCCATGGGACACTTGTAATGCAATTGTATATTAGTTGTTTTGTAGCTCTAGTTGTAAAGTAATTTAGTTGTCACATACATAATTTTTCATAGTGATTTCTTTGATTGTTTTCTTTTATAAAGATGACCATGAACATTGTTATGTTGATGTTGGCATTACTATTCAACATTATTGTTCAATCCTAGGGGGGATGCTAGTAAAAAAAAGTAGGAAATACGTGAGTAAAACTATAGGGTGCAATCTATTAGTTGTTGGGTAAAAATTATAAGTTAATTAGTTAAAAAATAAGGTACATTTTATTCAAATAATCAAATTAATTATAATATAAGGTATGTAATGATAAGAAATAATGGATTATTATTAAAGTAGGGTGGCTTTTATATGTATATATTAAAAACTTAAATAATAATAAAGTGATAAAAAATAGGTTGAACAAATATTTAATACCCCTTTAAAAATGGTCATTTGACACATGTAGATCCCAAATTTTACACTAAATGTCCTCCCTAGGTGTTCAATGTTGTTATGCTGTTATTTGCATTGATGTCTAGTGCTACTGTTGGTGTTACACTTGTGCTGTTGTTCGTTGTGTTATTGGTTCACATTATAGTTCATCATAAAAAAGGCGAACAAGTGGGTTGAAGATGGTGGGCAAGGACTTGGACCATGATAGTTGTTTTTACATAACATTGAATTATAGCCCAATTTTGGGCCACATACATAACATTACATTTTGGGTTGTAAATCTAAACTTTTTGAAGATTTAATGATAACTACCATTTTGAATCTTAACTTTCAAGTAACATCGCATGCCACATAAGATGCCACTTTAGCATTTGTGTTACCAAACACTTTATATATGGACAATCATTTTGAATTCCAAATTTTAACACCTAGTTAACAACGAGTTTCCTCCAAGTGTGAATTGTGCTTAAGTAATTGACATAAATCTTTAAAATGGGTAGCCAAAGACAAGAAACTCTCATGGAAAGGGCAGGCCCTATTCAATGATGTGACAACTACTAACCCACCCATGTTTGTTACATTTTGAAACTAGCGCTTATAACTAGGAGTGGTGTGAAGGGGTATAAACTAAATTGATCCTTCTTGACTTAGGCTACCTCAAGACTTGATGAATGCAAGGATTTTAAAACCAGTGTTTATAACTAGGAGTAGTGTGAAGGGGTACAAACTAAATTGTTCCTTCTTGACTTAGGCTACCTCAAGACTTGATGAATGCAAGGATTTTAAAACCAGCGTTTATAACTAGGAGTAGTGTCAAGGGGTACAAACTAAATTGATCCTTCTCGACTTAGGCTACCTCAAGACTTGATGAATGCAAGGAATTTAAAACCAGTATTTATAACTAGGAGTAGTGTGAAGGGGTACAAACTAAACTGATCCTTCTTGGCTTAGGCTACCTCAAGATGAATGCAAGGAACGTAGTTAACGCACCAGTGAGAGTATCGTTTACAATTGAAATTTGAAAAGAGGTTTGTTGCACATCAAGCAACCCTTTGCCAAACTAAAAAAAAGTAGATTTGGTGAGTTGTGGGTTCAATGAGTGCTTTCAACCACTACCCTTGACTTACACATACTATAGCATAGGGTTAGTTTTCACATTAACAAACCAAATAAATTATTTTTGAAAATTTGAAAAGATTATTTTTTTCATGATCTATTATAATATTTTCAACATGTCAACTTACATTTTGTTTCACTGTTTTGAAGATTATCTAATGACAAAACTAACCTTAGGGTAAGGATCTACGTTTGTGTTCATGTTGAAAAATAATGTTAATTTGGTTTGTTTATACATATTTATTAAGATCTACACCTATCCCCAATTGGATGTGAGGAATGTGTTCTTGGAGGTGGTTATTGCTACCCCTATTTTTTGGAACCATCGTAATAATCTTTCAATTGTAACTTAATTTGTCTACCACCTTGGTGCAAGGGCTACTATCCATGGTTGTTGGGGATATGCTATGAAAGCTTAAATGTTCAATTCGCAATTCCCCCTTTTGGTTAGTAGTGGAAGACTTCAAGATTATGTGACCTCTTAACTTACTTCCTATTGTCTTATCAATAATAGTGCTTGAAATAGTCTTGGCGTGTAATCAAGATGGAGTCTTATAAGTAATTAAAAACAATATAAAATATATGTATCAACTTATAAAAATCTAGTGCCCAAACATTGATTTTAGTGGAGACATTATTTGTTGACCTTGAATCTTGCACCTATAAAATATTAACATCCATGGGAGAATTACAGTGGGGTTCCAGGTTCACAAGACAAAAATCATAATGTAGCTTGACTCCAATTTATCTTTGGAACTTTCCATTACCTATCCATGTAATGGAAAATTCCACACTTATCACATCACATGTTGTATTGGTAATGGGTGTTGTACTATACCTTTTAAGTTCTTTCACAATTTCCAAGAAGTTATTTCCTATAAACCAATATGTTGTTGTAGTGAGGATAGCCAAATTCAACTTTTAATCTACTCTATTGGGACATCATTTTTGCATTAGGACGTGCAATCATGTTGGCTGTATCTTTTCACTTTACCTTGAGGGTGGGGTTTGCTAGAAAGCAACCATATATTCTTTCATCATAAAATTATGCAATGCATAATAAATATAAGATTTTGTAAAAGGCGCGCATCAATTGCAATGTAAGGGACATCAAAGGATTTTTTGTAGTGGATTTTCTGTAGTGTCTAAATGTTGTCCCATCCACCCACAAATTTTGCTTCTGTCACAAATTATGCTATCTTTTCTGTTGCTCTACTTGCCACCTTTAGCAAGAATCCTTATTGAGTGCAGAAACTGAAATATTGCACTGCAAAGTGGTGATGTTACTTGATAAGTTCAATTTACCTTGTATATCAGGATTGTTATGTGGGAAGAATTGCAGGACCACATCTGTAGAGTTTGTTTGGGCATTTCCGGCTTGGGAAAGGCCTAAAGAAAAACCCCTGTAGAATCATGACTGTAGTCCCACCAATACGACCCATGTTGCAATCCTTCAGTCAAGCTACCTATTAGTTTCATAAAACTGGTAGATGTATGAGCTTTTGGGTACCCAGAAGTACCCAGCACTTTTAATGGAAGAAGGTAAAATATGGCATGCACTCATCATGAACATCATGTAGTATGGAATGTGCATTGTGTTATGTTGACTATCAAAGTTTAGAGCAATCAAAACACCAAGCTTATGGCTTCAGATCACTGTTGGCAGCTTCATCATGGACTTTCTGAGTTCCACTGCATGATACATACTAATTGTGCATGAGAAGGAAATTCTTTGCTTTGGCTTCTGAATACAATCTGCCCATTGACCATCTCTGTAATATAACTGGGCAGAAAGATATCACCACAAATTCAGAGAATGGACAGAAACACGTAAGGGAACTGCAAGAAATGTTGAGTCAGTTCCAGCCAAACTGAAACAAAAACTACGAGAATGAGTGAGCATAACCTTATCAGTCACTCGAATGCTAACAGCCTATCACAGTGCATCATGAAAAGGGAGTGATTATCGGCCATTACTCCCTACTATCTTTGTCAAGAGCCTCTTGACAGTGGGTTTAGATAAGTATATAATAATCTGCTCCAAGCTCAGGGCAAACAATTATGCAAAATCTGTATTCTGGGTTTCTTTTGCATCTTCAGAGGCAAAAAGGGAAGACTAAGTTATATGTTGGCTACTAGTCAAGAGGCATAGTTACTGATAAAAGTCAATTCAAATGGTATGGCCTACGGAATGAGTATCCAAATTTAAGCTGCAACAAGCTTGCTCATGATCAATAGGTCAGCCTCTTGAACCCTGAAATACCCCTTAAGATCATTGAAACAAAAAGAGCAATCACCAATGTTTATCAACAGCTGACCTTAGATAATCTATCTCCAGGGAATAAATATCAACTACTTAAAAGTTTAATAACAGAACATCAGAGTAGAGCAGAAAAGGTAATTTATGCTCATTGACTAGTGGACACATCCTGTTGTCCAATCAGCACCTCAATTCTCTGCATAGACAAAATACACACCATAAAAGAATAACACAAGTACACTATTTTTCCATCATTTGTGATGTGTTTTTCCCCTGAAGAGATGTCCTAGCTGCCATTTCAACTTGGACAGCAGATTACTAGGAACTCGAATTTTGCGTTTGTTATTTGCAGAAGTGGTCTGTTAGAATTTGATATTTTGGGAGCAACTTGTGTTGTAAGAACTGAAAGAAAAACATGATGATTATGCAATCCCTTGGTTGTGCTCATTACCTTAATAGAAGTTTCCAGAGTGTCCAGCTTGTGCAGTATAGCTTCCCCTGTAATGGGTGTTTCAACAATAGTCCCCACCATACCTCTTTGTAGGGTATTTGGATATGTCATCTATTTCACCCACCAGTTTTCATCAAGAGAAATCCAGCAGCGGTCATCCAAGTGACAACAACTAATGTGGGTACATGAGTGTGCTTTTGTGCATACCTGCCAACTGACTCCTTGCTGCCAAGACCAAGGTTGTGATGGGCGAATCTGTGACACTTCTGGAGGTGTAGTCACCTCCCCATTATCAGTAGGAGAGAAAAGCAATCCATTGTCCTCTCCATTTGGAATCTGACCTTGACGAAGCTTTGCAGATGCCATGAGCACCACCTGTAGCCGGGTCAAAATTGTTTGCTATGAGCAGTAAAGGATAGGCGATCTTTTGTCTTTTAGTGCCCAACTTTATACAAACAATCTTTGCAAAAGTTCTAGTATTCTGTTCTGTCAGTTCCACAAAATCAAAACTAAGACTGCAAGAATGAAAGTGCTTATAACCTTTTGAGTGTCCCTCACAAAGTGTGAGACCATTACCTTCGTCATTGATTAAACAATTTCCTTCATGTGAAAACTTTTTACCTTTTTGAATAGCCGGGGATTGACCACCCCTTGAATCCAGAGTTCATTTCCTGGGGCTGGCCACCCAAGCTTGGCATTCTCCACCCGAACTGTGGATACCCCAAAACATGACTGTAACCAACCTGTAGGCACAACCCAAGTGCTCGCTCTAGTTGTGAACAAACAAATTAAAGTGTAAAAGACAAGTACTGCTTTAGTACACCTGACACTAAAGAGGCAACACAGAAGGCAAGAAAGAAGAGATTGCAGAGACTGTATGATGTCCATGAGAGCTGAGGAGGACAAGGAAGGTGGTGACCTAATGGTAAGAATTAGGCTTTCACAATGACAATCTGGGGTTGGTATCTCTGAGGGCTTCAACAAACCTTCTTCAATGGTCATGTCAGTAACCAAGTGCAAGAGCACATGTTTCTCTTTCATTGATACCCCACAACATGGCAGAATTACTGGCTTTTTCACCTACCCACAAGTCCCCATGTTAAAATATGTTAAGATGCATTGCAACGTAAATTAGTCTACAACTTCAAGATAGGAACAACAGGCAGAAAGATGAACAATTGACAACTGTCCATAAGATAAGATGCAGAGAGAGACTGTTGAAACTAAATGAAAATACAATTGGCTCAAAGCTCAATATAATTTGGATATGACTACTTGGTTATTCTCTATTGAACGTACCTTGTACACAACAGCTTGAGTTGTGATGTAAAGCTCACGTGTATGAATATCTCTCCTCACAATGTATCGTCGAATTGGCACATAAAGAAGAAGTAATATTCCAACACCATACACCAGTACAAATACTAGAGCAATTAACACCCATTGCACTGTATCATAGTTCACATATGCATTCTCCAACTCCTGAAATGAGGCCCTGTCAGACAGAAAAAGGAAATTTCTAAGCAAGTTGATGATTTACAACATCCATCTCCTTCTTCACGTGTCAACAACAGATTTCTCCATGATGAGATTACGAATATATACACCTTTTCGGTATGAGAAAGACAACCTCATTTATACAATGGTGTTGTATAAATGAAAGTGAATCATGTTCTAATGAATTCAGTCCTAACATTTCTTTCAGAATCAATGAAAGTCATATGTAATAATAGTGTATGCAATTTGATGATGGAAAACAAGGGACTCACTGAATGGCAAAGCTATGCCCTGGAACCATACTAATGGAAAACCTCAACATATTGAGTCCATAGTTATAACTAACTGACACTCACCTGTAAATTATTCTTCTGCCATCCTCGTCATTACCTTCATGGGAAATTGGATTGCTCAAAATTTGAGCTTCTAGATAATCACCTCCCTCCAGAAGCTGCTCATCCAGTGACCCCATCCAGTAATCTGGTTTGTAACCCTGTCAAGATGGACGTGAACACATTGTTGGTTGCTTTATGGGTGTCGCTCACAAAGCATCTTGGACCATCATCACATTCATCATTAATGGCACTGACCAGCTGCCATCATCCTCTTCCCCCTGACTTTGTCAGCTTCCGCAAACAAATGACAAATGCTTAATGAACTATGCTTTCAAATGCTTTCAAGCAATCAGTTTAACAAGAATTTGCACACAGAGTTGCTGTTGCAGATTTCCAGAAGCAAAGCAGGAAGAAGACCTAGTCATGAGGATGTTGGTTAAGCACTGAAGAGACAGCAAGCATGAATTGGAAAAAGACAAATAGTGTCCTCATTCAAGCTGCAACAAGGCTATCAGAATTCTATCAGAAGACCTTGCTAGGGTTGCAGCAAAAAACCAAAGTAGAACATGACGAGAATGAATGAGTTCTTCTTGCACCATCCTCCATTAGACTTCAGTGGAAAAACAGAAGGTTTCTCAGAATCGAGTGAGTTTCTCTCTGGTCTTGCAGGTGAATTCCTGCAAAGTTGCACCTGACTGTTTTGATTTGGGAGTTTGAGTAATGACCAACAAGTATCGGAAACCAGCTGAAATTGTAGACTCTTTGGGCAAAACAAGTTTCAGGGTTTTGATCTCACCTCAAATCTGTAATCTTGTGTTGTGACTCTAGGAATCTGCTGGAGAAAAGCTTTCCTTCCACAAATGAGGAAAGCTACTTCAAGGAGAGCAAGAAACAGCTTGAAAAGCTTCAGCTTCAGCTTCTAGAACGAGAGATGACGCCCGTTTTCTGTATGCACGAACTTGAGAGTTCTTCACCCTTCACCTTTGTGGATCAACAGCTCATGTCTTCGGAAACTCCTGCAGAGCTGTGACAAGGTCGAGCCACTACGACAATCTAACCCTCGGCAGCGATCAGCTCCTTTGCTTCTGCTTTTGGAAATGAACAACCTCGTAACCTTGAGCCCTAACAACGAAGCTCTTCATTGCCTTCTTCACCTTCCCTAAGAGACCAAAAACTGCTGATGTTACGCATGAGAAGAGATTTAGTTTGGAAACAAAATAAAACAGAATTCCGGAAACGCATATGCTCAAACCGCAAGCGTACCTGGAAATTGGAGTTCAGATCACTCGAGCAGGCTCAGGAAACAAACCGTGAAGATGATTGCCACAAAACTGCAGGGATGGGAAGCATCAAAGATCAAGACTTGGAGTTTTGTGTGCAGGAGGAAGAAACAAACTTGATAATAAGAAGAGAAACACACACTCAAAAGCTCTCGGAATCTAACAGAATTCAGAAGCATATTACAAACTGGAGTATGGGCTTCCTGGGTACAAGAGTGTCCATGCCGATTTCCCCCCCACACACAGGATGAATGTGCCTGGTATGCTGAACGAATACCAGTGTTCAGAGAGTACGGAAGCCAGTCTTTGAAAGTTGGAGAATTTAAGGGCCTAATTTCTGCTTGCTCGCAGTAGTATTGCGAGGGTGCTTAGGAGTGTATTCCAAGGGACGCTTATGTGTCGTCGTCTCTCCGATATTTTTCTCTTGGTTGTGTTGTTTGTTGTTTCTCCGCACACTCAAAGCAACGATTTGTTTATTACTTTTTCGACATCGTGACGTCCGCAGAAATTTTGGGATGAATTCAAATACGCACGAGTCCTGATACCCACTTCGAAAATCGCTTTTCTGTTTTTCGATAGATTCCTTTACAGGAGGAATTTCGAATTCTATTCTGCGAGGATTCCTCTGTGTGTGTGTATGTTGTGTGAATGTATCCAACAAAGATACAGAAGAATGTGCGCAGTTGCTTTCCTTTGTTTTGCGTGGACGATGACCAATTCGTCGAACACATTCTACTCATCGTTTAGTATGGGACCCGCTCTCTTGCCCTGCCATCGCCACGAAGTCTTAGAAGCTCTTACGAGACTAAATGGGGAACAAAGTTGTGTGTAGATAGTGTCAGAGGGCGAACATAGTTTTGGTGATCACTCATTAATGTGCTCGCCATAATAGCCATGACGGGTGCTATCCTTCCCCCAATAGCCAGGGCACCTCCCACACAACACCCCATTGGACCTTTTTATTTTTCTGATTTTTTTTCGCTCCTGGATGCATCCGTGGCGGTGAAAACCACCATAGTGTCACTGCCTTTCATTTCACCACCATTTCAATTGGCCTCCCTTGTGGTTTTAAAAATTAAAAAATCAAAAAACAAATCCCAGAGGTGTTGTGGAAGGGTGACTTGGGCTATTGGGAGAGGGACAGCAGCTGCCATGGCTATTGTGACCAACCCATTAATGAGTGATCACCAAAACTGTGTTCGCCGTGTGACAGGTGTATGGCATCAAGCGTTTCTGTTTTTGGCGATTTATCGCATCCTGGGGACACCAAAAAAGAGAAGCCAGTGCAAAAGATACAAAGACTTTTTTGGGAAAAAAAAATTGCCCAAAGAGGCCACATCATGAATTTATGAGAATGTTTTTTGAAATTGGCCATATTTAGACAATAGGCTATAGCAGGATTCTTAACCTTTTTTATTTTCTTCTCTGATCTGTAGCCAAATTTGGCTAACTTAGTCCTCTAGTGGACGATCGCCAACCCATATACCACACAAATGTGAAAAAGGAAAAAACACTGATGGCAGCGTGAGGAATGATCGGTAAAGAAGCTGTGCGACTATGGGCATGTGTAAAGGCATTTGTTGCTGGCAACCGTGTTTCTCTTTCGAGGACAGAGTAAAAAATACAAGCCCTGATCCCCGGGGGTTATCCTTCGCGAAATCCAAACCAAAAGCCAACAGTGAAGAGAAGGTAAACGTGCTGATCTTTGCATTGCGTCAAAATTCACACGCAAGGAAAGAGAAAAATCTCGTGATTGATCGGGTGTGGTGGGTATGATGGCAATGTCAGCGTCCTGCTTACCCATTGCGTCGATTGCCTCGACAGCTACCTGCAATGTCAAGCCTGAGGTGCTTAATCTTCGCTCTGTGTTCTTGGCAGGAGTTTCTTCACGCTCCACCAAGGGAAACAATGAGTTTACATCCGCTATGCCCACAACTCTCGGGGTGGGTAAAAGAAAAACCAATGCTCAAGGGATTGTCATGGCGAAGCGCGGGGGAGCAGTCGTGGAGGAGCAACAGAAGGACTTCAAGAGTGATGATGGCAGGTTCCGACTAAACAATTTGTCGCCGCAGCCCGGTTCCAGGCACAGGAACAAGAGGAAGGGGCGCGGTATTGCGGCCGGGCAAGGGGCGAGCTGCGGGTTTGGAATGCGAGGACAGAAGTCGAGGTCGGGGTCTGGAGTTCGCCCGGGGTTCGAAGGTGGTCAGATGCCGCTGTACCGTCGCCTTCCGAAGCTGCGGGGCATAGCAGGAGGGATGGGGGCTGGGCTTCCGAAGTACGTTTCAGTGAACCTGGCGGACATATCCGCTGCGGGGTTTCAAGAAGGGGAAGAAGTTTCTTTGGAGGCTTTGAAAGCGAGAAGGATCATAAATCCCTCGGGCAGAGAAAGAAAACTGCCATTGAAGGTGCTGGGAGATGGAGAACTGGAGACGAAGGTGAGGATCAAGGCAGCAGCCATTTCAGTTGCTGCAAAAGAGAAGCTGGATAGTCTGGGATGTAAGTATGAGATTCTTCCAGGCAAGAAGAAATGGGTGAGTGCTGCAGTGAGTAAGAATCTAGCCAGAGCAGAAGCTTACTTTGCGAAGAAGAAGGGTACTACCAGTAGCTCATAGTCTCAATTCTTCTCTCAAACTTTTTCAATCGTCTCTCCACCATTGATGCAAAGTCTTGTCCCTCCTTCAAAGATGTCTTCTAGGAACTCCCTTCACAATCCTTAGTGCTGTGCTGCGAGTATCCACATTGTAGTTCGTGATTGCTCCCTGTGAATGTATGGTACAAGAAATGGGCTTGCTGCAGGAAACAAGTAATTCTAGAATAGATTGTGAGCAGTTGAGGCTCCATTGATTTGGTGTCCTCAGTGCTCCAAATCTTGAGGGGAAGAAGATCAAAAACTTCAATTGTTCAATTGCTGGTGTTGGTAGGTCTTTTTCTGCAGTTATGATCTGTGTCTGCACATGGACATTGAAATGCTTAAAATGTGTGTGACAGTAAGAGATGGCAAGATGAAGCTTCATTTTGCATTTGATTGATGATCATCTGGGTTCAGCACCTCTCCTTGTTGCTCCTCTAATCAACAATGTGCGATTCTCTAGAGCCTGGTTGTCATGGTAGGAATTTCTTGATCAAGCTCTGCAATTTCTCAGGACTTTGAAAGCACATCTGTGTGTGCATGTGGACAATGAAATGCTGAAAAGTGTGTGTGAAGTCAAAAGATGACAAGAGGAAGCTTCATTTTGCATTCGATTGATGATCATCAGGATTCAGTACCTTTGCTTGTTGCTCCTCTAATCAGCAATGTGCAGCTTTCTAGAGGCAATTGTCACAGTGGGAATTTCTGGATCAAGCACTGTGATCTCCAGGACTTTGAATGCACATCTGTGTGTGCATTTGGACAATGAAATGCTTGAAGTGAAGGTGAAATCAAGAGATGATAACAGGAAGCTTCATTTTGCATTCGATTGATGATCACCAAGGTTCAGTACCTTTGATTGTTGCTCCTCTAATGAACAATACACACTTTCTAGAACCCGTTGTCAGGGTTGGCATTTCTTGATCTTGGCCCTGTGATTCTCAGGACTTTGATTATTGAACTTAGGAATTTTCGACACTTGGTGTTTGGATTTCTTAACCACTATTGCAATATTCATGTCATCTGTAATGATAAGGGGTGTCTATTAATTCAATTTGTCCCCCAAGTTGCCCATGCAAAATTTCAGATCTTTTAGCTGATATGTAATTTTGTAGATGGCACAAGCTGAGGACTGACATTGTTCTAGCAACAACTTTTGAACACTGTAAATTGGTGGTCTGTTGCTATGACAACATTGTGGGTGATGTAGCAATGCTGACTAAGCATGAGTGTTGGTACTTCGTTAATTGATAAGTACCCAAGACATCTCAATAGTGTAGAACTTGGCACCTGTTTTGATCAACTTTTTTTCCTCTTTCAATTCATGAAATGTACCCTAAAGTTGTTCCATATTTAATAGGAAATTCATTCTTCTCCTTTAATCCCAGCTCCAAAAAGAAAGACACCACAACATCTGGAGAAATTATCCACATTCATAATTCTTGGTTTTCGCCACAAGTTTTGTTTCCACGTTTTCTACCTCTTCCCACTTCATTTTCCATGTTTCCTATATTTCCTACCTCATCTGGCTCTCCTGCTGTCCAGTTCTTCAAGGCAATATTGTCAGGTGAACAACTAATGTGTTGTTGTATTAGCTGCTACATTAGTTATTGTGTTAGCTTTCTTCTTCAGGTCCTCAGATTGTGTCTGCACAATGCCACAAATTATAGAAAAATTCTTTGCACACTGAAATTCCTAGTTGAATGCTAAAGTGCAGGGGTGTAATATACATCTTTCCAGTAGTTTCTAAGCAAATCAAGATGTGAACTGACAGAAGGCTCAAAGGGCAAAGGAACCAGTTCCTCAACTAGTCCACTAGCAAGGATCCTCATCAGCATTAATTAGCATTAAATGGAAATTGTCCTAAGTGGGCTATAGCATTTTTACAGAAGTGTTGCTTCAAGTAGCAACCTAAGAGGTCCTAGGTCTAGATGTGGTTAATTTAATTATGTTTATTTTTTAAAAATGGTGAAAAAATCCCTAAAAATCACACATTTTTCACTTTCTGAAACTAAAAAAACACTACTTGTGAAATTTTGTCAGGAAAAAAAAACCACTACTTGAAAGACCACTTTTGACATAGGTAGGGTTGATTTACAAAACACATTTACTTTCAAGTTTTTGCACATGTGATCATGCTTTTAAGAAATCTATTTGAATATATGAAGGACTCTGAATGACAATTTAAGGTTCTTGAATCATGAGTCATGGAGTGGTAATGGACTACACTATCAAAGTTGTTTAAAATTTCATAATTAATTTCAAAAACCTTAATTTTTTTTGATCCCACTTGGATTAAGTTTTAATAAATTAAAAAAAATTAAAAATTAAAATGTGTAGAAATAAGACCTTGTTTTAATCACATTGCTTATTTCAATGATTTTTAATGCTTCTACCTTAGCACATCACTTGTGCACTTTGTTTATTCTTGTTTGTCATGCTTCTATTGACCTCTGTAGCCTTCAAAATATAGAATGTAGTGAATTACTTTAGGATGCATGGAGTATTTATGTTGTCAACAATGGGCAAGAGCTTTGAAGTCACGATTCTTGATTATGTATTTTCCATTCAACCTTGTGTTAGATTTTGACATTTACACAATGATATTCACCGAACATTTGCACCCACAGTATCTCATTCTCCACTGAGAATGGTGTATGGAATCAGGGCTACCAAGAATCCACAAATCCATACATTTTATCTAGAATCAAACTTTTCTTCAACATTTGTTAGATAGCCTCCAACAATGTGCACAATTGTAATGGTGCTCACAAACTCTAAATGATGTTGCTCTGGATGTTCCTTAACACATGCCAAATCAATTGTCAATGCAGTTGGAACCATCAAAAGCAAGCAAAATTGTAAAATATGCGTTTTCGCCAGGTGCCTCTTAATTGACAAGCCTTCTCTGTGGGGCTTGAGGATTCCAAGCAACTTTGGGTGTTAAATGAGTCATGGTAACTCTTCCTATCAAGTGAAGGGGAAAGGGGGAAACTTCTTGCAACTGACTAATAATCTGCACATTGGATCTCAAATCCATAAGCATCATTTGCTAAATTCCCAAGGTTAAAAAATTTGCACAATGATCTAACTTAAGTCTTAGAATCTAAGTTCAGCTTTCATTCAGAGGACTGTAAAAGTGTGCTGCCAATGGCTGTGCACTGTTGATGAGGAGGCTCCTGCAACATGCAAGTCTAATTACAGAAGACAGCAAGCAGCATGAAAACTGAATGACATGTTCAAGGTAAGATTATACACTAGCAACATAATATAAGTAGGGTACTCCATAAAAGCTATCGTTTGAATCTCACATCCTGAAGTCTTAGTACACATCCGCTTTCTGTGCTTTCTAACTGTTCAATGCACCAGTAAGGTAGGATTTTCAACTTCAGAATGGCAGCCAAAAAACCATATATCTGAAACCCACAAATATGCATCACATGGCTATGACCTAATCTGGCCAGGTAGACTAACCTCTCATTGACAGAAATTTCTTCATTCTATCCTGAATTGCAAAATAATATCTTGAACTGTGTGAAGCTCCTATAAATAAACTGATTCTCCTTTCTGATCACTTCACAAGGCTCACCCAAATGTCAGTTCAATTCTAGTTGGGGTTCTCCTTCATAAAATCAAAGTCAGGTCTTGGCAGGCAATAGAAATACAAAGAAAAGACTAAAAAGTCAGTACTTCAAACATCATCCCAATAAGACCAGCTTCAGATCTCCAGAGAGAACTAGAATGTTGGATCACTAGGCAAGACAATTTGCATTAATGCTAAAATAATCAAGGCAAAAAACCCAAATATCCAGTGATTTGAGTCTGTAAGGAGCATGCAAACTCCATTTCACTGTCTGGTCCACCCTATCCAATCCGAGCTGACACAATTTCAGCTTCCTGTGCAAAAATTCGAACAAAGAAAGGTCCTTCAAAGCAACTTAAAAACTTGAAAATGCATTAGGTTAGATGATTCCAATCTTGTTAGCAACATCTAGGGCATCATAGTCTGCTGTCAATCGGACATACGCCTTCTTCATTCCATCAGGCCTGCAATACATTCCAAATAAAAGATTCAACACAAAAGAACATTGAGAATGTCTCCCTCCTAAGTACTTTGGTGGCTGCTGACTCAGTCTCAATTTCAACACACAAAAGGAGAAGAAGATGCCTGCTGGTGGGTACAACATGGGAACTTGGAAGAGGGTGACATGTGGGATGTAACTGTAGAACTCCAAATGACAGCAATATGACCTTAAGTCATAAAGTCCATGCTGCACTCTCATGGTAATAATTTCACTGAGGATTTCTGGAGAGGCCAGCAAAGATTGCGCAGGAAACAAAGACAATCAGCATATCGATTGCACCTAGGCCCAGCAAACCTAAACTGTCTTCAAAGAACCCTGGTAAAGATAAATGTGCACATAACAGGATATCCATTACAAGTAAGTCCAACAAGCCTAGAATTCCTTTGAAGAACTCTTCAACAAGACAACAGAACGCCACAACCCGCATGAGATGGTGCAGCTCTTTCATACGGGACAGTATCAGCATGGACATATCCATCACCTATGTAGCTGAAGAGCCTGTCAACTCTCTCTATCTCAAGACAATAAGGACAGGTCAAGAATGTCCATAGCAAGAGAGAACATACCTGATCAAGGTATTAACCTTCTTGGTCTGAATGTCGTACATTTTCTTGACGGCGTCCTTGATCTTCTTCTTATCAGCCCGGACGTCGACAATAAATACCAGAGTGTTATTATCTTCGATCTTCTTCATGGCCGACTCCGTGGTGAGCGGATACTTGAGCACCTCATAATGGTCCAGTTTATTCCTGGGAGGGGCGCTGAGGCGAGGATACTTGGGCGTGCGGGCTCTCTTCAAAGTCTTGGGCCTGTGGAACGTTACAGAGGTTCGCTCCTTCCTCCATTTCTGCTTCCGCACCGCCGCAGTCTTCAGCGATTTTGCGGCCTTCGTCGCCTTAACAACCTGCGGCTTCGCCGTCTTCGGAGGCGCCATCTATCCCTGCTATCAAAGGTGCGTGGCCGAAACAAAAGCCTTGCTGTACACACTCTAAGAAGTTCGATCGCAGTGGTCAGATTGCAAAATCTGCACAGGCTTTGCGCAGAACGAATACTGGTCCCTCCATGAGCTCCAAACCCTAAATCGAGCCCTAATGTTCCGACTTTACTCATCACACCATCTCTTTCTCTATCTACGGCCCAGATCAGCGGAAACTCATCCGTCTTTACCGATGAGGGTCTTCACTTCACCTCGCCCTTACTTGCCTCCACATCTGACGGTTCATATCCGTTCTCTAGGACAGTAAGATCCCTGTACGGCCCAGATGCGCGGATTGGGAAAACAAATTCTACAGCTACGATCGTCCGGTACGATGGGGCACTCTACAATCGGACGGCTCATGATTTTTAAATCCATCGGCCTCTGTCAGCAGATTTGGAAAGCAGATCTTATCCACTTACACGTATGCATTCTCCAGATCCAACGGCTCAAATAAAGCCTGAAGCTGTTTCTAGATTGCACTTGAATCTTAACGATCCCCAAATGCAAACCTCTTGGGTTTTCTATTATTTCCAGAAGGAAAAATCTACAAAATGGGAAAGATCAAAGTTGGATTTTCTTCTGCATATCATCACCTCCCATATCAAAATAAAAATGAAACATACAATTCCTCATAGCTATATCAGCCATTGAGACTTCAGGCATTGGTAAAAGAACAAGGGAAGATGGAATTCAGTCTTTAATACAAAGTTCTTGTCAAGCTCCCTGATGCAGGTTCTTGTCAAACTGAGCAACAGCAGCAACATCAAATGGGGATGGTGCAGATACTAAATGAAAGCATTGAATCATAGCTCAGTCGGGACAAGGAGTTTCTTAACCCTAATCAAGCAACAACCATACAAAGAGAGAATGCATATAAACTGCACAACCAGATAAAGATCAGCCATCTATTTCTCTTCAACATGTCATAGGTCAATCTGCACAAGGATTCTCTAAACCTAACTTAGCAACTATGAAGCAATTCATATGAACTGCACATCCTGACAAGAATGGCAAGCTTTTTTTCCAATTCAACTCATCACTTCAATCAGAAGAATCAGGAAGTGACAGCTAACATTCAACTGATAACAAAGCTCAAATTACCTGAGAAAACTATCTGATAAACTAAACACAATTCTTACATTGTGGATTCACTTCTGTGCATATGAAGCCCCTAAAAACTTTCAGTACTTAACTGAAATGGTGTTCGGTTCTTGAGGTTTTTCCTGACCATCATCCATTTAGATTGCAGATCAAGTAATTGCAGTTGAGACATGTTCGTGGGTGTGGCCACATGTACGGTGCGTATACCTTGCATGGCAAGGCTTGTATCCAAGTCCGGTTCCAAACTTGAGGAGATTTGAGAGCTACATTTCACTTGGGTAGCATCCAACAGTTTTAAGAGGCATCACACAGCTGGTAATGTAACAAAGGCTCCTGTCTTGCCAACAAGATTCCTATGCAGCATGCTTTAACTCATAGCATGCTTCATTTCCACCAGCTGCATTTCTTGAGAGCTTCCAAAACTGCATGCATCCAAAATGGAGTCTTGGTGCAAAGTCAAAATTTCCACTTCAGAATGTCAAAGTCAAGTCCTTGCTGATTCATTGGTGGCCTCGATGGTCTCCAGTACATCCACATTGCTGTCTGAGACAGTTTGCTGATTCCATAGTTGTGTATATCGTCCTCCCAAGCTAAGCAGAGCCTCATGACTGCCTTGCTCCACAACAGATCCACCTTCCAAGACTACAATCTGCAACATAAGTCATCCCACCCAGTCAAATGCGATGTGCAAAGTGACACTGTTGCATTCTTCTTTGGTGTTCTGGGAATTAGAAAGGGAGAGTTTACCTCATCACACTGCATTGCAGTTGTAAGACGATGTGCAATGAAGATGGCAGTGCGGTTCTGAGCCAATGATCGGAGGGCTGCCAAGATCTCTCCCTCTGTAGTGCTATCCAATGCACTTGTTGCCTCATCACATAGCCTTCCACCGACAAAAGTCACATACAAACCTTAGTGTCCAGATTTCCAGAGTTCCCACTCTGCCTATCAATTGGTGTTCCAAGAGTTAGTAAGCACAAGAACAGATACAGTTGGTGATTGAAGAGTTCAGATAATTACAATATAGGTGGTGCCTTGAGAAAAGCTCGGGCTAATGCCACGCGCTGCTTTTCACCTCCACTTAACTGCCATTGATACACATCAGGTTCAGAAATCTAAGCTCTTCATCATTCCTAAATGCACATTTGGGAAGCCCAAATCTTGTTCCATTGGGGAAATAATCTGCAGCATATTCCTCCAGACTGAAGACAAAACTAAATGCAGCAGTAAGGAGAAAAAGGACAAAAAACCTTTCCCTGAGAATGCAGAGAGCCATGAGGACTAAAGAGACTGTCAAGGTTCAGACCTTTAAACCTCGTTCTCCAACATTGGTTTGGTATTGATTGGGAAATGTCATTATAACCTCATGGATGGCTGCCTGCTTTGCAGCCTCATATACCTGTTCAAGCCATTCCAGCCTTGGTCATTTTCTCACCCTAAGTCACAGGGAACACAACAAGGGCACACATGTGGTCCATTGCTAATCCACAATATGAAGGTAAATTTTCTCTTGATTCCAATCACCCAAATTTGAATATACTGTTAAAGACAAGGACTTTCTAGAATGTATCCAAGCATAACCAGACTACCATGCTCTGTACAGGACTAAAGATTTAACCTCTTCTTTAGAAGCTGAAATACGCCCATATTGGATATTGTAAAAAATAGTGTCATTGAATAGCACCTGCATTATCCACATAACACCATGAGAATTCACACAAGCTCATTAAACGAGGTCTACTCATAATGCTGGGCAATGATTAAGAGAAATTTGAGGGGTAAGAAAGACTTGGAGAGTCACAGATGTTCCATTGAATAGCATGAACCATCAGACCTTGGATCTTAGCAGATTACAGAACAGCAAGAGATCAGAATGCAGAGGGAAAATATATTCGGAAGGAAATGGTTCTGGAATAACTCACCAAATCTTGAGGAACTACAGCAATGGATTTCCGGAGACTATCAAGAGTCACATCCCTTATGTCTTGACCATCAACTTTGACCTGTTAAAGACATAAAAGTAGCTCTTTCAATATACTGATTCAACTGGCAAAGTGATCAGAATTGGATTCTGGTAGAGAAATTGAGTCAGAACATTGAGGGTGGATCAGCTGCAGAGCAAATGCAAGGAATAGAATCACTTAAGGGTAGACAATATGGACACAAAATGCCCTCAGCGATTCATAAACTGACTCAAAAAGCCATCACTGCAGAATGAATACATTGGAATGTGCATGTACTATTCACTGATACAAGGAAACCTTACCAGTCCAGATCCAGTATCAAAAAACCGGTAGAGGAGTCTCAAAATTGTGGATTTCCCTGGCCATCCCACCATATACCCAGCCTCTCAGTCCATTGTTACTTGGAAGGTTTTCATAATGTTGCTTTGGCACAAAGAAGATAAAATGTCAGGCCAAAGACCAAGCAAACACCAGGACCCAGAGTCACCAGATCTGACTCTCATGCTCACCACTTCCACTGGTCCCAACAATGGCCACACTCTTTCCTGCTGGTACCTCAAATGATACCCCATTCAGGATGGGCCTGTCTGATAAATATCTGTTCCATAGCAACCCACCGCACACCTCTGCATCAGTATGCAACTCAGCTCCCTAACTGAACAGTCATCTCTACACTGATTCACACAGAAGATCATCTTATCTGCCTCATTGCAAAGCTACATACCCCAAAGCATATCTACAGTAGACCAGTACCATCCACTGCAAACTTTAGCACTGCCAATACAAGATATTTCATTACAATACACTAGTTCTGAATGGCACACAATTTTCATTACAAACCAAGTGTGCACCATGAAATGCTTCTTGGAAAATATCACAAAGTGGTAACTAGAGTTTCTCAAATACAAATCTTGTTCAGATCAACAGTAGGGTTGGCCACAGACCCAAAATGCACATCCTCAAATGAAATACTACCACCTTTGAGCTCTAGTGGCTTTGCATGTGGTAAATCCTTTATTTTTGGCTTCTCCTGCAAACATGTGGTGATGGTATTAAGTAAAGAGCAGTCAGACAGTCTGTAAATTCACTTATGTTCTACTCTTTTCAAAAGTCAAGAATCTCTCAGTAGTGAACTTTATCCTCAAACAAATTTGGAGAGGATGGCAGACAATGATACCTCAAGTAAGGAAAACATGGAGTGCATGTCAATCAGACTTTGTTTCGTCTCCCTATACACTGTGCCTAAAAAGTTGAGTGGCAATGACAATTGAAACAAGAGACCATTCACCATCACCTGCAATACATTTCACACAATTTTTCCAATCACATGGCAGACAAGTGGCATGCATGTTCTTTAGAGCCTTATGTCTTGAGCATATGATTGCTGCAAAGTTTGACATTAAGATTCCCCTCCATCCTGTCACTTTTGGGACCTATGTCTTCTGTACAAACAGAAGACTTCAGTCAAAGAACCAGGATAGCACCTGGACACGGAGAAGCAAACAACAATTTTTCATCAAGCTTCTTTCAGAGATGAGGTGCCTTGAACAAATAGCAAAGTGAGACGAACAGAAGGACATTCGAGAAGGAACACAATACCAAGTCACCAATTGTCATGGTCCCATTTGTAATACCATTGGCACACATAATCATCGCACTTGAGAGAGCTGTACTGAATATAACATTCTGTCCAAAGTTCAGAGCCGATAAGCTTGTTTGTGTCTTTAGGGCTGCACCTTCATAATCTGTCCCAAAAACCCCCTGAATATTAAACCCACCTTGACACAACAATAATTGTGGTCAGAACCACAAGATCCTGAACAACACAACAAGAGTACCATGCAGTACCAACGAGAAAACTGGAATTGGATAGCAGTCGTGAAACTAAGTGGTGAACCAGCATAATGGCAAATATCCAGGTACTAGTCTACATGCCGTAGGCACCACGGACCTGCTGCTTCATATTCCTGAAATCCAAAGTCATGCTTTCTGACATTTTAACTAGTGTTGATGCTTGATTGGGGATTCGCCAACAAAAAAAAACATAAACCCTTAACCATTGTTTGAGCTTGTTGAGCCCCTTGGGTATCACAGGGCACAACCTCCTCCTTTGAGCAAGAAGTTCAACTTCAGAACATGTGACTACAAATAATACTTTGAGCTTCTGGAAAACCATTCCTGACAACAAACAATCCAACCAGGCGGAAAGTGACACTCACTTTTCAGAGCATCATCAAACCTATTAGCTTCATGCAGCTCATTATTGAAGTATTTCACGGTCTGCAATCCCACACCAGAAATAAGGTGTTATTGATACAAGGGATTAGGTCCTCTACTACCATACACATGTGCTTTGCTATACAACCTGTTCCCAAGCCTCCAGAGATGAGTGAAAAAGAGAAGATGAAGGCAAGTTGCAACTCACCTCATAGTTGATGAGAGAGTCAGTTGCTCGGGAGCCTGCTACATTATCTGCTTTGTTCATGTCCTGCCGGAACTTTGTTCGCCACTATATGCCATGCATGTGCCATAAAGCAGCCAATTTTCAGTTTGGACACTGATTTTATATGCCCAATCTGGGCTTGCTCTCTACTCAGAACCTCATATAAAAGGGAGACAGAAATCTAATAGCAGTGAATAAGCACAACAGTTTAGAGTACAATGCATTGGTGATGAAAATTGCACTCTCCTTGGACAGCAGAACAAAGGGTGGTTGCAGAACATTTCAGAAACATGTATGATACTTTGAAATAAGAGGAGCACTGTGTTTAGTTAAATTAACAGAGACCAGAATAGCATCAACATGGTACGGAGCACCAGAACATTGATGAAAATGGAGGCCACTTTAGGATTACCTGAGTCACACTAAGCGTGAAGACAGTATAGGCAACTACAGTGACAGATGTGATCCATGCAAATGGTGCTCCAAATTTGTAGGCTAGTATACCTGCCACCATTGAAATCTGGCCCAACAGCAATCATTACAATTGTGGGCAGTAACAAGTGCAAAGGAAGAATACAACAATAACAAGAATGTAGTGTCTTCTGAGACTTAATAAATTTTTCCATACTGGAAAACCAATTTCCAGAAGTGGACATCTTCAAAAGGCTATGATCAGAGCAATTTCACTGCCTAGTTTTGCCTCTACAAGTCAGACTCCACTATTTAAGAGTTCAACCACTTAGTGCCATTATGGTCTGGTTTGACTGACATGGGCAACAGCTAGATGTGCCAAGGGAATGAAATGCTACCATGAGCCTGCCCTCTAGCTAGTGGTTGTATTCTGAAACCATATGTGCATATTTGTCTTCACAAGTACCGAGAACTTCTTCATACTTACAATTTAAGTTAACCTGAAGAGAATTGAGAGATGACCTGATAACAGGGTTGGAGAGATTTCAGAACCAACAGTTTAACAGCAAACAAGTAAAGGAGGAGAGCCCAACACTAACAAACACAAAAATAAGTGAGAAGTAATTAGAACAATACAAAGGTCACCCAAAAGTTCGGTGACCTGACTGGTATCATATCAATAGCTGTTGTTGTATCATTCTCAATGATGTTAAGACAAGGCTTTCAGATATCCCCGGACTCCCAACTGAGATTGCATTTTCTCATCACTTTACCCAGAATGAGTCAGTCTGGGTTTTGTTATCTCCACTCTGTGTTTCCTTCATGAGATGTGCAACACTACCTGATTCAAGAAGCTTATTTTTTCTACAACTCTCATAAACTCTCTAAACACATTGACATCAAATTGGAGTTCAAGTAAAGCATAATACTATTTTGCACTTGGACGTGTTTGTTTCGGTTCCTACTATTCCAATTGCTGACACAACACTCTTGTCCTAATCTTCACCAAATGTAATGGGGCTAACTATACCACAACCTACAAGACTGCTTTTATTTTTATTAATTTCTCTGTCTTGTGATTCTAGCTCATATCAAGATCTGGTTTATTCTGTAAATGCTTAACTAGCCATGATGCCTTTCAACTTACACAGAGCCTATTGCACAAAACTTACTTAGTTCTTGGCATAAATGAACAATTTTTGCAGGCAGAAACTCTTTAAGAAAATATTACACCAACTAATTGATATCATGGTTTTTTTTTGGTCTTTGCCGCTTCTTCTATAGACATGAGTTAATTCTCTATTCTGATCCTCCAGGCTGTGCTTGATAACATTAGAATGATACACCTGCAAAGTGGCATGACATAGCTAGAAAAACATGAAACATACTCATTACTTTGATATCTGATGTGAGGGGTAAAAGGAAATGTTAGGTTATTTCTCTTTTTCTTGCAATTGCTTTCCTTATCTGTCTTCCAGAGATGGCAAAGACTCCTCTATTTTTGAATCATAACCATTTTGATGATATTGAAATACTATTCAATAGTTATTCTTCATATATTTTTGCCTATAAAATATGACACAAGTACAATCGGATCCAACTTGATGGATCTAAGGAGTTCATCATTGTTATATTAGGATAAGTTATTAGGTGAGTACCAATAACAATATCTTGCTCTTCAACACAAGAAACAGCAGCACGTGTATTAGTGACTGATTACCCTAACAACCCCACTGACTTTATCAGCCCCTGGATTTGTGAAGGCCAATGTAAGAACAGTAACCAATGAACTTTCTATCACAAAACCAGCAGCATGGGGAGAACTTGGTCATCATGCTGGCTAGCTGACCAAAACATAAAAGAAATGGGTATTACAAAAGAAAAGAAACTAAGAAGAGACCAGAACACAAAGAGAAGGACCAAAAAGGAAAAGAACATCAAGAATGAGGAGAAGAGAGAAATGGCACTGAACGGTTAAAGAGCATCATCTGCTGTATGCTGAAAGCACACCAAATTATGCGAAAGATCTGGGCGCTTCCTCAAGGAACACATCCACCATGAACCAATTTAGAGATATCTATCCTGTAGTTAAGTTAACAAGAAAGGCCATGTGGGCCTTGCCACCTTGAGGATCCATACCTCCAAAAGTGTTGGCACTACGTTGAAGACCATAGAACTGAGGATGAAGTTGATGGCTCGTGTGCCTCGTTCAATAGTTCGATTGAGTGCACCTGTTTGTCGGCTACAGAAATGCAAAGGAGCCAACAAATGGATCAGTGACTTAAACATCATTAAAAACATTTGAAATACCGCAGCACAACATCTGAGAGAAGGATTCAGTATTGTATATCCAGAGACATATATTGCAGCTGCAAACCTATTTAAAATGAACTTTCAGAGCAGAGACAAGAGATTACCTTAAGTGATAGGACAGATCGAGTGCATGCAGATGCATAAAAACCTGTAAACAAACACTTAGTCCAGTTGGGACAAAGACTGCAAGCTTTGATCTTTCAATAAGAAGGAACACAAAAGGCTGTCGAAACTACAAAATATCCATGCTGATGCAAACTGTATGCAGCCCACAATAAAACTAGCCAGCACAATGACAAAGAAGAGACAGAGAAAGAGGCAAAGAAGGGAACAATGGTTAACTGACGACTGTCTACTATCACAACAAATATAGTTGGTTGTCTCACCTGCCGAGCTACGGTGCGAATGGTGCCTTGTGCTACCTTTGCAAACACAGCATTCCGCAACTCTGTTTCCAGTACATTCCATCAATCAAGACGTTGATAACAACTAAAATGCACGCCACAACCATACTCACCTACCATTTTGAGTGAATGAACAGAAGGGGGTGGGGTATGAAGGTCTCACAGATTCAAGAAATAGCTAAGAGATACAGGAGGGTCTTTAGGCATGAAAGATATACCGAAAGACACTACCCTAAAAATCCTTCAAACTAGTTTTGCCGTCACCAACTAGGGATTACCACTGACCATTGCAGGCCGATGCCCCAGTTCGAGCAATGCCATAGCCAAGGAGTACTGCTGTTGGAGTAGCAAGGAGGGGAATAAGCAACGGATGAGCAGTTGCTGCTGCTGCTGCTGTGGCACCTGCTGCTCCCACAGCAACAGACAGACTGTCGACAGCATACTTGAACATGAAAGGTACTTGAACATTGAGTACCTGTATGGAAGAGCTAAAGATTGTCAACATCTGGTTTTGTTTGCTGTGCATTCTTTCACACAGGAGGAAGCCCAGATCATGAAGACTTGTCCGTACCTTAGATAAAACCAAGAGGCAGAGGGCGAGACCCACTCGCCTGCGGAATTCAGAATTGTCCTTGGGCCACAAGTATGCTGCTAGTGTGCGCAGAATCCTTGCATCAGCCTTAGACTCTGATTCCTTCACCTTTCCTAGTGATATCTTCTCAACATCCTCTGTTTGCACTTGCTTCTTAGCCTCTACCGATGTCGGCTTGCCAAGGATCTCAGAAGGAGAGGTGCCAGGAGATGTTGACAGAGTTCTTTTATACAAGCTCCTCGCCAAAAGCAGGTGCTGGAACATCACAAAGATATATTATTACCTCAGATGCGAGTAACTCTGCTACAAGTCTTCCATACATATTACACGTCTAGGGAGGTTTAGGGTTTATGCACATTGCAACAATTTGAAACACAAGCCCTAGAACCAGGTCCATGAAAAAACTCACTGCATCATACTTGAAAGCTTGATCTGCCGGTGATAGCAATCTATGTCCTAGTTTCCCTGCACACATGAATTTGCCTAAAGTCAACAACACAAAATCGAAAACTTCCATGTAGAAAAGCAAGCTTGCTTCACGGATCACACAAACATCCACAGGATCCCTTGGTTGACCAAAACTTAGGAATATCTTTTGTATTGCAGGATGCAACCCATTGGGACTAGAAAAAGAATGAGATAGCCTCAGCAATGGAAGGAAAGCGTTGAAATCATAAATTCCCAGAAGACTCATGGCAAGGACAAAGGACATGGGTCTACTTACCTTGTGTCTGATCGACTGCATTCAGCACTTTACTTTGAGAACATGAGCCACAGGGGCCCGATCCATCTGCTGCTACTCCAGCTCCAGAATGGAAGGATGACAAAGACGACGCAAGTGCAGAGCGACGCGACCTCCCCAGGAGGCGCGCGGCAGCTACCACCGATCTCGACATGCCCACAACCTACAACGGAAGAATCCCGCAATGCAGCACACAAACACACAACGCGATGGGGCGGCCGGCCTGTTCCCTGAGTGTGGGAGCAGGGGCACAAACGTTGGGACCCGAACTTAGCGTCTTTTAGGACCTCCCACGTGTCTTTTTTGGGGGTCTTTTTTGAGTTTTCAACAATCACTACCTGTAAAGTTCATGATTTTGTATTTTAATTCTTAATTGTTGTTGTTGTTGGAGTCTTCCATATTGTAAAGACCTGCGCTGAATTTTCTATTGTAATCAGAGAGCATCTCATAGATCATATTTTTAATTTTTTCTTCTGCTGTTCATGGGACAATTTGTAAAACAGATTGCATATTGCAATAGGCATTCTGTTTTTCAAAATGTGGCACAATTTCCAAAACACCATTTTTGACCTGGGTTAATACCCCCATTATAAACTGGGGGTACTTATTTTGGTTCATTTTTCCTGTGATATACCTGCTGAGTACCATGAGAAAAATGTGCAAAATAATACTCTGACACAAGTTTTTAACCTTTACATATCTTACATATCTGTTTTGTTTTCGTTTAACCTAAACCCTCCCAAAATATGAGGCACCCTCTATGCTTCGAGGAGGAGATGTGTAGCTGGCCATTTTACAAATTTTGGACCAATAGAGCAAAAGTTATTGAATTTAAAGTGAATTCTTGTTTGAAAATTAATTGAAATTTTTAAGTTGATTTTTTCACAATTAAGCTCATTTCATTGGGATGGGTGACCTGTACATGAGGTTTGATGTATTTAGGCCAATGGCATGAGGGCCCATTGTGTTCATAACAAGTAAGTTTTGGCAAATTTATACCACATTGTCTCATCTTGATTTGACAGAGAATGGAGGAATAAGATTCCTCCCATTCCTCCCCTTCAAAGAGGTAGAACATCATTCCCACTCTTAAGGATGCCCCCCTCCTATGACCTTGGGATCTAAGTATGTCCAGGTTCATGGTAACTTTGACCTTGTGCTTTTTTTCTCGAAATAAAATGATATTCTCAAAATTCGAGGCCACTCTGCTATTGGCTCATCCTAGTCCCCTTATTTTGGGGATGCCCCACTCTAGGACTTTACGCTTCATATAAATCCCATTTTAGGACAAATTCTGATTAAAACAGCTCTTTAAATCTTTGAAAAAGAAAAGGCATGTCCCTCAAAGGCGCTTCATGTAAGAATGCAAAGTTCTGGTATCTAAGATGCCTGAAAAGTGGCAGAATCTACCACCAAAATCTTCTAGAGTTTCTGGTACTGGCAAATGTCACAATACAAGCCAAAGTGTCATGTCAAAAAGGTCCGTGCAACATAAATATTGGTTCATAGAACAAAACCCAACCATTCATACTATTACCCCCAAATACAATACATATAATTGCACTAAAATACTTAAAGGCCCGCTCCAATCTCTTCAGTGTAATTGGAAGGTACCTTACCTCCTTAGTTGTTTGTGGGGGCGTTTCAAAAATTGAATGCAAGTTCCAGGAGCATTTCTATTTTGAAATATGTCCAACAAGCATTCTGTTTTTTTACTTATCTGTTTTCCCATGACAGGAGCTGAATATCACAAGAAAAAACAGGAAAAAGATTAAGGCAGGTCTTTATGCTCACTAAAGCCTTCAACAGTAGGCTTTATTGCATTGAGGCTTGGCCTTGTATCCACCTCACACATGCCCTTATTCCAGTAAAGCCCACAACCTTGGCCTTTGCACTTGTATCCACCTTGCACAGGCCCTTATTCCAGTTAAGCCCATAGCCTTGGGTACTTTTCTCCTTTATGTTGAATACCGATGATTGTTATTCTCCTATACTCATTTATCCCTTTGAGGAGGGTAGGAGGGTTCTGTTCTTAGTGGTTCCCTTTCCTGCTGGTGGCCTGCCTCCTTCGGGTTGTTTGTTAGTCTGGACTTTGGTCCTTGCCCCTTGTTTCTTTTTCTCTTCCTTTCTTGGGTGCTTTCTTTTTATGAAATTTGGCAAGGTTTCATCATTTGAGGGTGATTACAAAAGGAGGTCCCAAATTCTACAACAGAATATGGTTTTTCCTGGGGAATAGGAAATAGCCGCCTTGGGTGAACTGGCACCTACACTGTAGGTGCTAGTTCACCCTGGCCAGCATTGCCTCATGACATTTGCGAGGTGAGATATTTTGGCTTCAAGTTTCAACCATTACAATGTAAATTATAGTGTGGTAGATATATTATATTCAAGTCAAACTATCACATATAATTCACATTGCTATGGATGACATCACATACCATACTTGCCATTGATCTTTGGCACAAAATAATTCGTGAAAGGCACAATTGAAAAAAAGAAAAGTATTTACTGTTTTCTTTTTTGAAGTCCATGACAACAGAAGAACTCTCAACCCCAAGCAAGTTGTCAGTTGCCCCAACTATTGAGATACAATTACAAATATAAAATTTTAAATGCACTTTTTATTCTTATTCTTCAAATGCTGAAATTTTAGAACATTAAAATTGGAACTGCCAAACCTGCTTTTCTGAATTATATACATAATTCAACAAGAATTGCCAATTCTTAGTCTTAGGTATGGTAGCTTCCACATCTTACACTAATGTCAAACTATGATACCTATATATCAAACTAATCTGGCAAAGAGTGTTGCTGAACACATCACTATATTGCATGAATTTTGAGAGGGAGAAACATTTGAAAGTATGAAATCTAATTTGCAATAAAAGATTTAAGTTTTTGATTTCACTGAATTTTCAAGTACAAAAATTACTTGAAATTTAATATCTCTCACACCTTAGATCTGAAATTATGACATCATGTCTATCCAAGCATACCCATTGATGCTTTCAAAAGTTCATCATATATGTTCATTATAATTTTCAATTTTGATTCTATTGAATTTTCAACAACAAAATTATTCAAAACTTGATCTAACTCCTACACCATAGCTTTAAACATTAGTGAAACCAGCTTGATACATCCTTACTCATCCAAGGCTTTTCAACAATACCAAGAGTGCGACACAGGACCCCATGGTCTGGGGGATCTCAACAACAATTAAATATTGTGAAACCAGCTTGCTTGATGCATCCTTACTCATCCAAGGCTTTTCAACAATACCAAGAGTGCAACACAGGAACCATGGTCTGGGAGATCTCAACAACAATACCAAGAGTGCGGCATAGTTTGGGAGGTCTCAACATGATAAAACAAAACAAATTATCTTCCTTAATGAATGAAATGGATGAAATGACATAGATAGTTTGTCTTGCATGTCTCATGAGTGAAGCTGTACTGCCAGAGGAAAGATGATATTTTCTTGCAATGAAATGAAGAATATTTATGATATTGAAGGATTTTTAAAAACGTAATATAGTTGGCTAGAAGTTTTAGTCCTCTCTCAAAGAGAGAGAAAGCACCTAACATGTTGTAAGGTGCCTCCAGCAAAACAAGTTTTGGAGGTAGTCTTACAAAATGTAAAGACCTGCTTGAAATTTTTAGTGTTGTTGGGGGTGCTTTATTGTGCATAACCTTTTCTCCATGAAGGGTGAGCATTTCAGAAAACATAAAAACCTCTCAGAAGAATCATAGTGTTTTTGGAAGAATGCTTACCGAGCATTATATGCCTGTGAGGCATTTCAAAAGAAAGTGGAATGCTTGCACCTGCGAGCATTTCACTTTCCAAAATGCCTCTTGTCATTTTTTGGTTTTTCCTGTGATCCTGGTTCTGGAAAAAATTAACCAAATGAATTGTTGATTTTTATGTTGTGTGATGCACTTGGCTGTGAGCCTTACCGGAATTGAACCCATCTTGGCTCTGTCTTCATGGGCCCTTTTCCAGTAATGCACCAAGCCCTACACCTAATTCCTGGAAGATGTGGCCATTACATTTTGTTTGAAATGGTTGCCCTCACTTTTAAAGAAAATTCATGATACAGGTGAGTATCACAAGAGAAAAAGTATAATTAAAAAATTTGAGCAAGTCTTTATGCTCAGTAAATCTAGCAACAACAGGTTTTATCAGATTGGGGCTGGTGTGAGGCTCTACTCACATGGGCCGTTATTTTGATAAAACCCAATGCCTCAGGCTTTACCCTACAAGCACACAAAGGAATTTCCTAGTATATTTGGAGGGCACCTTATATACATGAATATCTTTCTCAAAAAGAGGAGGGATATTACACCTACTCCTTAAGATGGAAGGTATCTTCTGTCTACTTCCTAAAACTATTCATGGAATTTTCTTGTCCATGAAATTTGCATTTATAAATCCAAGGACGTTGAACATCAAGAGAATCTCCAACAATGACGTTTACATATATTTTGGTAGCCTTTGAAGTAAAATATGGTTGAATTTATCATATTGTCACAAGAATTGACTACAATTTTGGAATAAATTTTCCATCTATACTCAAACAAAAGAACCCTAATAAATTGGGATATTTGCAAGTGAAGAAATTAGTCTTTGTTCAACTCATTTCACAAAAACTTAGAAATGTGGAGAAAGATGAGGAAGGCTATGCATGTTCATGTGCAGATGCTTTACAAAGATCACAATATATATATATATACAAAGAATGAATGTTGTCAAGGAATTGTCTCTATTTCAAATTTTGTGGCAAAAGGATCTGTAACTTTAGGAGTTCACTTTTTCAAAGCTTCACAAGATGAGAGCAAAGGTGCCATTTAACCAAAGTAGAAAGAACATTAAGGATCGTCACAATTTGATTCCCAAATTGAAACGAAGACTTAAATCAATGATCACCAAGGCCTTCTTGAATGGTGCAACTTTGACTAAAATCTTGAACCATTCATGAAGGCTTGTTTGAATGCTTTAAGAATGGTTCAAAATTGACCACAATTTTGGACATTGCATAAACTTTTCTTTGTTCTAACCAAAATGAAAGGGCAAATCAAATTACATCATCTTCTTCTAATAGTTTTTGTTTTGTTAACACTTTTTTCATATAATGATAAAGCCTGAGGTTTAAAAATGTTTGAATCAAAATATATTTTCTATGTGCATGAATCTCCCAATATATGTGGAACCTTGTACAATTGAACTTTCAATATTAAGTTCCTTGAAAAAATGTAATGATTTCATTTGCTTACAGGAATGGTTTCAAAACAACCTAACTGCAATTAATAATTATGTGGGTCCAAATCAAACCATGCTCACCAAGGTCTTCTTCAATGGTGCAACTTTGCAGCAGGTGGCTAGCTCCTGCACAGTCTCCCCAATACAAACACCTTAATGTCGAACCATGGAATGCAGCCTGAAGTAGGGCGAGGCTGCTCTGAATGTCTCTAGTCATCGTCTGATTCAAACAGCCCATTTGGCCCTGCATCACAAACTTTCCATTATGTTTACAATCCCTCATTGATACATCCTTTGATAATTCCAACATCCCTTGCTTATATATGGTTTCAATCAGCGAGCTGCTTCAACCCTTTGTTGTGTAGCACACCACCCAGACATGATTTGCAATGGATCCCATTGGAATTACTTGCAATCTGTGATTTAAGCGCTTGTGAAAATAAGTATAATCGAGTAAATGGCATATAGGTAGGTACTTGTGAGTATGAGCAGCAGTCCTCAGACTATTGACAGAAGCTACTTTAGCTTAGCTTGTAAAGCTGGAAGATTGATAGAGTCTGGGGACATTGAAGACCCCTTTAGATGAATTAGCAGGTAAGACAGAATTGACGGGAACAAAGGATCAAACTTACCCCATGGAAACTCCTTTTTCCTGATGTGCAAGTAGGAATAAGCCTGCCATGAGACCAAGAAAAGTATGATCAGCATCATGCATTTTCTTTCAGAAGTGGCCACCGATACAGATCTGAGCTAAAGTTTGTACAGGATCTGCAATGCACGTGTCTAATGTTTTCCTTGCAGACTGCACTGATATATTGTGGCATGTGTACGAGAACCATAGGTCTGTACTAATAGTAATTGCTCGACAAGAATGTCCGCACAATGTTGAAAATTGACAACCGTATCTATACGCAAGTAGAGATCATTCGTGTCATGCATCTAGTGTGCCTGATTTGCGAGCAAATCTGGATTATTCTGCAAGCATTTTTGCTGACTTCCTGGACTCGATTCATCTAGTTTAATGGTACTACAATATTCACACACTAAGTTTTGGCCATTATCCCTTTGATCTATGCCAGGGCAAAGGCCTGCTGTCTATTGTCCACAGATTACCTAAGGCTCCACAACAGGCGTGTTCTGTTTTGTCCACAGATCAGCCAAGGCAAATGACATATAGGATTTCTACCCATTGATTGGTTCTCTCGCTCTCTTGCAATGCACACACAAAACGTAGTCATTACCGGTCGTTCTGCATGCCCTGCATGCTCATCATGTTCATGCTCATCGCCTGCGAAAGTGTAGAATATCATGCCAATTGAAGCAACATAGGCAGCTGCTGTAATTTTCCGCCATTTGTGTGTCTCCTCTGTTTCCACAAAACGCAGAGTTCACGTCCTTACGATTAAACTTAATCCCAAGATTAAAGCAACTGAGCGAAAATCAGGTGTTTTGATGTCCCAACATACATCAACATCACGAGGGGCGTAATGAAATGTTTCTTCAGACGGAGCGATTCTTGTTAAACACAAAAAAAGAATGTAAAATTTCGCAAGCCCTACCAATATCATCATGATCATGACCACCAGAGAAGAATCGCTTGCACCCGGAGCTGGTGAGGATACCCGCTGCCTGCCGATGAAGACGATGGATCTGATCAAGGTTAGGAGCGGGCGAATGCCGGAGCAACAAAGAGCCGATTCTATGACGCAAAGAATTGGCCATCACTGAAGGCTGATTAAATGATCATTCGCACCAGCACTGTAGACAAAGGTCCCGGATCTCAGAGGTGTTTGTAATTTGCTCCAGCCACAGAGACGGCAACGCTTTTGCATCTCCGAAATCTCTACACAACCATCCGAATCTTGCACCGCATGTATACTAATTATATTGTGGACAACAAATTCAGCTTGTGACTCCTGAACTGCATCATGTCCCTTGATTGCAGAGATCTGACTGTTGGATCAGATTTTGTGGCCTTAGAAGAAGTTTGTTTTTTCAATGGAATTTTCTGCTTCTAATAGGTCCATTTTCCATTCACACTGAGGGCTGGGAGGTATATTTGTGTTCCATTAGCCTTCTCTTGGTGTGAGGGTTTGAGATGATTAATAGTTTTTGAAGAGTGGTATATTGGTAGATAACCTAATTATTTAGATTCACATTTAGTCTAATTCATGGTTGTGACCTTTCACCATGAACCAATGTAATTTGTTTTATTTTAACATTTTCAAGTGTATTTTTGATTCATTCATCATTTACATAAAATATTGTATCTCTTGCACCTTTGTTCTATATTTCCTAATATGGTATCAGAGCAAGAGTTCATGTTCTTAATTAATTCATAAGAAATTTTGGAAACATAGACCACCATCTGAACCTTGGTTGATTTCTGTTGTCCAATGACATTAATCAATTACTAGTGTGAACCTGGTGCATAATGCACCTGTCGAACTTCCCCTCGCTCGGTCTTTTCTTGCGCGTGCCCCCCATTTCGTCCGGTCTTTCCCCACCCGTGCCCCCCCCCTCGCCCGGTCCTTCCTCGCCCGTGCCCCCCCCTGCTGGCGCCCCCTGTCAATTGGGTAATAACTGTCACAAAAAACAAAACCCATCAAAAAAAAAAAACAAAGGTCC
>Ga0116231_10002894_pt1 | contig 35813 bp, 22 predicted proteins | sample S1TSphgellanicum_2_FD_89695 | JGI IMG/M metagenome (GOLD analysis project Ga0116231, IMG submission 89695) | Host-associated microbial communities from peat moss isolated from Minnesota, USA - S1T2_Fd - Sphagnum magellanicum MG | ecosystem: Host-associated > Plants > Peat moss > Unclassified...
CCGGGCCGTGGTGAGTCTTGTGTGTCCAAGTGCCCGTGGCAAGTCCCAACACCAAAGGGTGTCCCGAATGCTAAACTAACCTCTTGTGGTTGGTTTTTGGATGTAGATTCACACGAGCTAAAGTAGTCCCTCTTCCTAGTCTAATCCCTAGGCTCCCAACTCGACCCTCTACCCCTTTTTAGAGTTGGAAGCCGGGAGCGTGCCTCTAAGTCATAATTTCCGCAACTTGATTTTGTGAAACCTTCAAGTGGGTTTCACCCCGTGACTTGGGAGCGCGTCATTCGCACCCTAGTGATCTTGTTGCAAGTCGACCCCACTTTTGGTGATAAATTTGAGACTGATTGTGAAGGTTGTTACGAAACTGAAGATACTTCTATCTTCGCATGGTCTTCAATTCTCAGCGTTGGACACTATCGTTGGTTGCGCGATTCGATTCATTGACTACCTCCTAATAGCAAGGTAAACTACTTAATTTGCACCATTCAACGCATACTAAATTTCCTGCAGTTATGAACTACCACTATGGCATAGCTCAAGATTTTACATGTACTTACAACTCCTTATTGAATTTATTCCTATTCTAATTAAATGTTTTAGTCGTTATGAAACTCTTGTTGCCATTAGCATTATCACACTATTTATTCCATCGTTAAGTTGTTTCGAATTAACCTTATGTTCATACGGCTTGAAGATTGTTCTATCTTTATTGGACCTTTCATTAACATCCCTTTACCTGTTTCAAGAATTTCTAACATCCTTGCTACTCACTAAATATTAGAACAAGACCAATGTTGTGCCAAACACCGCGAATTTTGGTGTCTACTTCTACCCCCAACCCTCTAGAAATTTTTCACCCCTAATTACACAACAAAATTCCCAAAACTATGGTTACTAGTTTTTTGTTGAAAAAAAGAACTAACCCAACACCTTATTCACCAATAACGCATTTCATAAAAGGAAACAACCCCTCCATGCACCAAGCGTAATCATCATACCCTATGAAGTTGCTAAAAGCCCCTAATAACCTTACCACAATCAAATAACCCTGATGCAACTCTTAAAAATTGAGACTACCACACATGGTTGTGTTGGTATGGCTCACATATTTCGTTAACACAACTATTCAATTTTTTTGTAACTAACTTTTAGTTTGTAATGTGTCTAATGGGATTTACTACCATGCTCTTGAATGAATATACACATTAAAATCATCCACATCGAAGCATGAAACCTCCAATAATCATAATGTAGTCATAAGATAGTTGTAGAAATCTCAAAGGTAGTTCATAGTCATAAAAATAGTTGCAAATGATGTAGTTGCATGTAGTCGCAAAATTGATGGTAGCAAAATACAAGATTTTTATTAGTGTTTGCATTATTACAAATACATGTGGCCAATCAACTTCAATAAAATGTAAACCAACTATTTGTTTTTCAAATCTTTCCTTCACTTATTATAAAAGAGATTCAACCACCAAATCAATACAAATTTGCCCATTGAATTTGACATCTTTGAAATTTGAGCATAGTCCACTTGAACAAATTGAACAAATAAATTCACATTTGATTTGCTCATGAGATTTGAATTGTTTGAATACCATCACAAATCCAAATGCACCGACCTAATTGTATTTTGTATCACCACAACTCATGCATAAGCTCCCAATTATAAATAGGATGTAACGTCTAAGGTTGGGAAGTTTTTCAAAAACATTGAAGTTGTTATCAATATGAAAAGACAATAACAAATACACAAGGACCTCTCATATCGAATGCCATGGGCAACAACACACAATGGAAACAACTTATGGAATATTATGTTAAAAATCATGTTAGTTATTGGCTTGTCTTCTTCTACAACAATTATCAAACCACCATTAATTTTCAACACCATATATTAAACTTTAGTTCACCTTTTCTTCTAGCACATGGGAGCATTGCAAATTTTGATGTTACCACAAGGTGTGAATATGCAAATGCTACCCCAAAATCTATCAACAACATATATGAAACATTTGTACCTTGACAACCAAGCATTCCATAATACCAAGTACTTACTAAAATCATATTCCCCCTCAAAACCAAGTGTTCATGGATTCATCTTCGAAGGTCTACTAGCAACTATGCAAGGACTTGTTGCAAAAAATGAGATAAAATGGATCACCATTTTCCAATTCATTGGAAATGATAGCAAAATTGTCACCAAATTCAACCTTTGTAGTTTTGGGATTCCAAATTAGCATCATCTCCAACCTTTGAATTGGAATTTGAAGCCATTGTTTCATTCGTTATAGTGCACACCCACATATTCACAATGACATTATGAAATGAACATGTGATTGTGAGCGTGAGCTTGTGAACAAGAACGAATGTATTTAAAATATTCTAATGACAATGACAAACTATTCTTAAAATATCCCTTTGCCACATAGGAATGATGTGGAAAATATTTTTCCAAATGTACATGGATGGAAGTCACAAAATGGATGAAAAGTTTGGATGAAAATTGAACATTAATGAATTTTTTGCATGACAATTGCAAGTAGATGATTTTTTTGGATGAAATATTCCATAGGTTGAAATGTATGGATGAAATTAATTCCAAAATAGTTATGTTGGATGAAAACCACATGTACATGGATGAAAATTACAAAAATGATGAAATATTTGGATGAATGTGGAGCATGAATGAACTTTTGGATGATAATTCAAAGTAAACAAATTTCTTGGTTGAAACTTCTAGCCGGTTGAATGTATGGATGAAAGTAATTCCAAAACAATTATGACGAATGGAAATTACTAGACTCACATAATTTTCATGTCTAACTTCAGTCACAAAAAAAGGTGTTAAAGGTGAAACTCAAAGGAGCCATTACAATGTAAAACGATGAAATAATAACTTGTGTAAACTAAATTAAGTCACACAGTAAGTCAAGGGTAAGAAATCCACATAATGATGGAATGGGAAAATGTTTGTGAAATTAGTGAATAGTGCACTACACACATCATGTTAAAAAATATTTTAATTTCTATAATAGATTGCATTCTAAAATAATAGAACCCATAACAATATTATTTAACAATTTACTAATGACATTGCAACCTAATTTACCTCCATGACTTTGGCACGATCTAATAATTTATGAACCTCATTCCAACTCCAAGATGGATAGTGGGTGAATGGTTCTTTAATCCCAAAATACATGGCATATTGCATGAATGTAATACAAGTGCTTACATGGCACCCATGGCCCTTACTTGTTGAAGGACACAAACATCATCGAAAAAAAATCCACACATTTGCAAGTCGGGTAATCATTAATTGCATTACTTCATATGGTTTATGGTTTCTTGGCAATCTTGAAAGGAGGTGATAAATGCGGCCATATCTTGGAGGAGGAATGTTTGAGGGAGTTAATAGTGTGTCTTTAAGAGTTCGTCCCACCTCCCAATTGTTTTCTTGGAGAATGGATAGTTTGAACATGCCGAGATGACAAATCTTCTTCCCATTCCTTTATTTGGGCCAATCATCTAGATCTAATGGCTTATAGACATGGGTAGAAGTACCATCACTAAAGAGATTCTAAGGGGCACATGTGGAAGGTTAGTTCATGGGTGTAAATATGTTGTCCCAACTTGATTAATGAAAGGACATCTTGGCTTTTCCAAGAGCAAGAAACAAACCTCCTCCAATGCCACCACATAAAATGAATGAAATTAGAATTCATGAAGGATAAATGGTTCAAAATAAAATTTGAACAAAATAGTTTGGAAGAACTTACATCCAACATGAAGCCTCCCCATTGTTACACACTAAAGTGCTAAAGCTGAGCCAATTGTTAATATCATGAATAATGCCCTTGTTGGCAACACTAGACGAGTACCACTAAGATGGAATGGTAGCATATTGAAGGTTAGCTTCCTCCAAGGACGTGGCTTTTTTATATTCATAACAAAGGATTTTGTGTTGATCATGGAACTCAAGTGCGATCATCTGTTTGGTGTGTCTATTGAGAAATTGAATCCAATGGAAAAAGCACGTTTGCTCTTTATTAACCATCTTCATTGTAAGATCTCCAATCCCATAAACAATTTGAACTGCATTCTAGTTTGCTTGTGCATTATCTGCCATGAACCCCTTGAAAACGGGTGTACCCAACCTTTTCTTCTCAACAAGTACGTTTAGCTTATTCCATAGAATCCATTGAGCTTTCGTGTCTTCAAATTGCATGTCATAGATTGCAATTGTCATGACCTTATAATGGACCGAGTCATAGTAAACGTGACAAGCCATGCTCGTCCATCCTTGAACATGATTGATGTGATTGAACATCATCCACGCACTTTGCAGATCATCACCCAATTACATTTGTTGGACCAAATCAAATCCAAAGGTAGCTCCATTAACGGACATCTTGAACAAATAAACCTTTTACCTAGCCTGTTGACCAGGAAAACAACTATCTTGAATATAATTGTAATTGAATAGTGCCTTCAATTTGAGGATACAATCAAAGGGACCTGAGTTATTGAGACAATGTTTTAGTGAAGCAATCAAATTACGTACGTTAGGCAAGCACAAAGGAGTGAACTTTAACAAATTTGATTTAGTTTTTCACCTTTGAGAAGCTCCACATGACCTTCTCCATCTTCATTGAACAAGTGACAAGAAATAAAAATCTTTCTCGTAGACAAAACAATAGTCCAAGTTGTAGGAGTTGGCATGTGATAAACCTCATCTACAACCATGTTTTTCATCTTCTAGAAGGATTCTTTACATTTCCTATTTGCAATTGGATGGGAATGGGTGCCTAAATGAATTGTAGCACTTGAAATATTTGGAAATTTGTGAACAACATAATACATTCTACAACTACAAGTTTGTAAACAAGTGGGTGAGAAATTACATAACTTATAAATGATGGTACAAATGGGTGAAAGCACACTAAAGTGTAATAGTTGTAGGCACATATGGAAGTCCATAATTACGTAAATTAACATTATGAATGTAATGGGGTCAAAACTTGTAACTAAGAGCCAAAAGGATTACTTTGGAAAAGGACTACAAGTCCTTTTCCCCAAAAATAACTTTTACATGCAAATGAATTTTTGAATGAAATTTTTTGTAACTTGTTCTAAAAATATTAAAATTTTCCCCAATGCATCACATTTTTTTGTTAGTCATTATTGAATAAATATGAAAATTTAAAAGTGTGAAAATTCCTTACAAATTAATGTTTCATGTTGAAATATGATCAAAATTTTAAGTCATCACCAAAAATTGAAATTTCACATTCTTTAATATTATTATACTCTAAGCTATAACTTTTCTTAATACATCCATGTACATTATAACCCATTTATACATGGTAAAGGACTCTTGAAGCTTTGAAATTTTTAAGCAATTTTTGAAACATTCTTTGAATTTTTAAAGTTTTAGAATTCAACAATTTTAAAAGTATGAGTGTTTTTAGAATGTGACTAATATGTTCTTATCATTTTATTTTTTTCAATGAATTTTTTTTAACGATATGAATCCTTTTGATAGTCCTTTGCAAAATGGACTTCATCTAATGCAATAGGTCTACATTTTCAAACTACTTAAATTAAAACCAAAACTTAAAATTGAATCAAATAAATTTTTATTCTAAGTTCCTTAACATTCATATGAGAAAAAAAGGACTAATTTGCCGTGATTAATATTATTTAAAATGGTAGTAAAAAAATAAATGTTTGATTTTGACTAATTATGTTTAACATCCAACACCTTTTTTAGGTCCTAGATATGTGTTTTGACCTAGTGTGAAGGCATGATACTTTGAATCACACAAGTCATTTTGTACGTTATCATTAGAAATTCATTTAAAAATAATTCCAAACCTAGTTTACCTTATAGAGAACTTAAATTTGAAATATGAATTCTTAAATTATTACTTCCACTAAAGAAAAGACTTAATGGGAAAAACCCATAATTCAAAGTACATAGAAAAAATTGGTCTTCAAAATCCTGTCAAAAAGTCTTTTCTATTATCAATGTTACCACACCATATTATCATTGAATCTTTCATTGAATGAAAAAATTATGTGAAGGTGCATGAAATCCATATTCATTGATTATGGATTGTTATAGGTTTTAGGGTACTTCTTAAAAGGTTCATTATGTTATGATAATTAAAAAACTGTTCAAAATTTTCATACAATGTGATTATAGTATATATATCATTATAGTGTTGAGTCCTTTATTAACAAGTAATCACTTCTATTTAATCACATGGCCAATCACAAATTCAAAATCTTGTAAAAACTGCCTTGTGACAACATTTTATGGACAATGTAGTGTGTTTTCACCTAGATCGAAGATTTCACAAAACACTATTTGGATATTAGAAGTTGGGAACAATCACCACTCTAACTAACTTCATTACACCCAAAAGGACAATGAAGCAAAGGACAAGAATCATTCTACCAACACAAATGTCCAAGGCATTTCATTATTTTGAAACCCAATCCAAACGAATTCTTGATGTTACTAGTTTGTAATTTGCACCAAACATGACCATTATACTTTTTGTCCATACCTTGCAATTGTTCAGAATGTCCCAATGGATGACACACACATTAATTGGCCTTGTAACCCAATTTTTGAGTCACATTGGACATTTGCATCTAATCATATTTATACATTGTGAATGTTATTGGACAAGTTGTAAGTGTTACAAAAGTTACAACTCACTGTATATATGATGCAATTCATTAAACTCAATCACAAGTTTGTTGCAACAATTCCTTTTCAACTATTATGCAACTCCCCTATGACTACAATCATAATGTCATGCTGACATCATTTTTCATCCATCCATCAAAATTTAACATGTGGCACTATGAAAAAATTTCATGATTTAAAAAATATATTGATATCCATCGTCCTTATGATTATTTGTTTTAGATGGTCTTGGATTATAACACGTGGCATAATCAAAATTTACACGTGGCATATTAATTGAATTTTGGAAACAAATATATACTTAGGTAGGTTGGTACATAGCCATAGGTAGGTAAGTTAATATAACTCCAACCTACCTACTTACTTACTATCTAGGTAGGTAGAAAAGTACAACCTACTTATTTACGTAGGCAAGTAGGTACAAAGGAAAGTAGAATACTAAAAGAGTAGTGGGAAAATTGTTTTTGTAGTTACAACTCAATTGCAACTAGGGTGCCACTAAAAGATTTAACCCATATGTTTTGTCTTTAATATTTCATTTCACAAACTATATAAAGGAGGTAACTCCTATTGCATTCTCACATTAAAATACATGTGTCATATTGGGATGAGCTCATAAAAACCCTAAAGGCAAAACACATAACTAATTTAAAAACTTATGTGGCTACTTTTTAGTTCCCCTATTCTTCTAGTATTATATTTTCCTACCTACCTACTTGCCTATCTAAATAAGTAGGTCCCACTTTTCTACCTACCTAGATAATAAATAAGTAGTTAAGTAAGTAGGCAGGTAAGTAAGTAGGTTGGGAACTATATCAACTTACCTACCTATGGCTATGTATCGACCTACCTAGGTACACATATATATTTGTTTCCAAAATTCAATTAATATGCCACATGACAACTTTGGATTGTGCCAGATGTCATAATCTAAGACCATCTAAAATGAATAATCGTAATGGAAGACGGATATCAATATTTTTTTTAAATCACAAAAAATCTTCGTAGTGCCATGTGTTAAATTTTGATGGATGGATGAAAAATGACGTCAACATAACATTATGATTATAGTCATAAGGGAATTGCATAGTAGTTGAAAAGGAATTGTTGTGACAAAGTTGTAATTGAATTGTAATGAGTTGCATCGTATATATGGTGAGTTGCAACTTTTGTAACTCTTGCAACTTGTTTGATAACACTCACAACATATAAATACAGTGAGATGCAAGTGTCCAATGCAACTCAACAAAGCTAGTTGCAAAACACCCTTTTTTTGGTTCCGACAATGGAATCAATTTGGAGTTTTCAACGAAGCCCAAAAATTTCCAAAGTAGGGATTTCCAGATGCCATTTTTGATAAATGGCTTCACAAGCCACATTTTGGCACTAGGTTTGATTTTTGACTAAAGTTTTATTATTGTTTTCCATGTACAAATCTAGATATGGTTTTTGGAATGCCAATCATTTTTTAACTTTATAAACTTCTTCATGAAAGTTTACAACTAGAGGGGGAGGTAATCAAGTTGTGTGACTTGATAATAAGGGACCTCAATGTCACCATTGATAAATCAATGAGGGTCTAATCTCTCTTAAACTATATTCAAAAGTGGAGACTTGAGTTATGGGAATCAGTGTTCTACAAAGAGTTCAAGGTCAAGGGTGGGATCACAAGAGGAAAGACGTGGGAGTTCCAAACTGGAACAAAGGATTCATTGAAACATGTGCTTTACAAGTGAAAAATCTTATGAACTCATCAATAATTTGTTTTGAATCATGCCATTGTTGAGGCTTGCAGTAGGGTTTGGCATTTAGCATCTACCAATTGAGATGCTTTTGTAACCCTATATAGCTATTGATAACCCTTTGTTCATTCCATAAGTCTTAATAAGGACTAAGTCAATGTCGACTAATATCAATTATTAGTAATATATGGTTTTAGATAACCTTTTGCAATACCTTTCTATTAGGACTCTATCGGTGCTAATTGAGGTTTCGATAAAGATTCAATCGTTTTTTATTAAGACTCAGTAGGTTCTATTAGGGCTTAATCATTTTTATTAGGACTTAGTTGCTTCTATTAGGACCCAATAGGTAGGTTCAATATGTCTCGAATGGGCCCTAGTTAATAATGACTAAAATCCATTAGAACCTTTTGAGGGATAACTTGGATCATATCGAATTGTGGTAGGACTCTCTTAAGGACAAAGTAGACCTCATCATTGTTGAAGTCCTAAGAAATTTGCATGTCTTGCATGTGTTGGACCCTATTTTAAATATTCCCAAGTGGAATGCAAGAATGGACAATTATGTTGTTTCCATTTTTAATTTTGTAGATAGGTATTTTGCAAGGGATGGATTTATCTTCTTGTTTTATGATGATGATTTCTAGGTTTTGAGAGATATCAAGTCCTACCTAGAGGACTATAACTTCAAAATTCACTTGAAATTTGTTGTCATCAATAGTATGCACCGCATAAATCTTAAATTCCTTGCTAAGAAGGTAAACCTTTTTTCGAACTCCAGAAGGCTTCTAGTGTTTGCATGAGTTCCATGTACTAACATCTCTCTATCATAAACTCTCATAAGTAGGGCTCTTTTGCTTATGCATGAGAATGACAGTTTTGTTTTCTTAACAAATCCCCGAGATACGCAGCAACGAGGTGTTCAAGATGATGATGTGTTTTTTAATTGGACCACTGAAGATACTATGATAATGTCAAGTAGTGGCTTGCCTTTTAAAGCTGGACATAAGATCCACCTTGACACCTTCCAATTCCTTCTCCTTGCCTTATCACCTCTTAGATAACAATGTAAAAATGTCTAGAAATTTGAAAACTACTATAGACTTTTCAAGACATTTGCCGTTACCATGTGTAATGAATCCTTTTATGCTTCTACCATAGATCCATGACGCATAGTGTATAAATTTACTTTGAACACCAATAACTTATGTAATTATGTTTCATTTTTCAACAATATATAGGAAGCTACTGGCCCTTGGCATGGATGCATGTGTTGAATATATTTATTACAATATAAACCACAATGTAGATCATCATGTATAAATTACCCAAAAGCAAATCACAACTTTCATATGTATCTGAAACTATAATAGAGTTCAAAATTTTTATGTTGGAAGCATATCACAAATTGAATCTATATGACATTGCAGATGAGTTCAAAATTGATGTGGTAGAAGCAAGTCACAAATTTAATCTATATGACATTGCAAATGAGTTCAAAATTGTTATGGTGGCAACAAATAAAAAATTTCAAATAAAATTTTTATTTTATTAATAATGGATTTAAATATTTAAATATCTTATAGTTGATTTCAAATTTCATATTCAATTCTTGATTTATCTACTGTGACTTCACATTTTAAACTATTTGATAGCAAATCCCAAGTTTAACATATGTATGATGTTGCATATGAGTTCATAATCATTCTTTTGCACATAGATCACAAATTTCATATATATGACATTGCAGATGAATTTGAAGCTGTTTTGGTGGACTCGAATCACAAATTTCATACACATTCCATTGGAAATTACTTCAAATTTGTTTTGGTGGAAAAAGATGACAAATTTCATATATATGACATTCCAGATGAGTTGAGCCATATGTAGGTGGAAGGAATCACAAATTCTTATAGCCCTTCTATTTTCTCCAATAATAATCCATTTGAAAGTGAGCATGAACATCACAAAAAAATATGACTTTTCCTATAAATGGAAAGTGCACCATGGAATATATAAAATTACCATGAAGTTATTTAAAACTTGTATGATTGTAGTGTCAATTCATTGTCGTTCTAGATTATAATTTTTAGATGTCAATGCTTGATAAACTTGAATATGGAGAGATTCAGTACATTGTTTGTGTCTTTAAACTCTTGGATGTCCCTTTTTGTCATAGTGGGCATCTCATCCTTGTTTTCTTCACTAAAAGATATTGCATCCTTTGTTTCCTCGTCATTTAAAATAATTAAGACTACACCATTTGTCAAGATCTCTTCCTTGTGCAGTGCTTTGCATTTCCAACCTTTTTTTAAATCTTTGGAGGCAAAAAGACTAAAATTGTCTACAAATTGTTTCATTAGATCTTTGATTGCACTTAAATGCTTACATCTTGCCATAGTTGTGATGTTATCTTCACCATCCTTAGCATGCCTATTCACATCATTTTTTTGAGGGCTTTCTAGCGGAAGTAAAAAACTCCTCACTATTGGTTTTTTTTTACATCTTTCCCAACTTTGTTTTTTGTGCCACAATTCAACAGTGACTTGGTTGCTTGACTCACAACATTCTTTATTTGTGCTTTCTAGGTCTCCTCCTTCTTTAGATGCCGACTACAATGGTGTTTTTGGCTCCTCCTCCTCCTCCATTGGGCTCCTTCTTTCTAATCAACCGGTACTTCTTGGTTTGCATCATATTTTAAAATTAGCAACTCAAATTTGTTGTCATTGGATCACTTTCATTCTTTACCACTTCTTGTGTGAGGTTTTTACAAATGAATATTGGTCTATTCTATTCGTCCCCAATAGATATTCTGCTTAGCGTAATAAACAGGTCTTATAGTTGCAGTTTGTTAGTTTCGCTAACCATAGATTGTCCCCAAGATATTGTCACAAGTTGTTCACAAAATTTGGGTTAAACATCCGTATCACTATGACATAGACTTTGTATTCCTATATGTTATTTTTTGATGAATTGTCCTATAAATGGAAAATGCAGCATGGAATATTTAAATCTACCATGAAGCTATCTAAAACTTGTATGGTTGCAATGCCATATCATTATTGTCATGGATTAGAATTCTTAGATGTCAATGTTTGAATATGGACAAATTCAATACATCATTCATGTGTCTTTAAACTCTCATATGCCCCTCTTTGTCACAATGGGCATTTCGTCTTCCTCTTTTTCATTACAAAATGTTGCATCTTTTGTTCCCTTGTCGCTTAGAACAATTAAGACTACACCATTTGTCATGATCTCTTCTTTATGCACTACTTTGCATTTCCGACCTTTTTTATCTTTTGAAATAAAAAGATTAATTTTTTTTGCAAATTTTTCCATTAGGTCATCAATTACATTCAAATGCCTTCATCCTCACATAGTTGTCATGTTATTTTCACTATCTCTAGCATGCCTATTCACATCACTTTTTTGAGGACTTTTTAATGGAATAAATAACTTTTCATTGTTGGTCTTTTCAGACATCTTTCCTAATTTCATTTTTTCGCTATGATATTGAGCTTGACTATTCCTTGCTGATTAATTCCACTACAAAAACTAAGTCAATATTTGTGAAACATGTTCAATTGATTTTAACTTCTTCTTTTTAACAATGTCATGTGTTGTCAATAGGGACATTCCAAATTCCTATGAAAAATGAGATACTTACAGTTTTGTTGACGAACCTCACTTGTAAGTGTGCCTATGATCACAAACATATGATGATGCACCACACTCCTCTTGATTTCACGATTCAACAGTGACTCGATTGTTTGACCCACAATATTCCTTATTTAAGCTTTCTAAGTCTTCTCCTTCTTTAAATGTCAATTGCAATGGTGTTTGTGACTCCTCCTCCTCCTCCATTAAGGTTTGTTTTTTGTGTTACACCAATTCATCTTGGATTACACCTTATTTTTAAATAGGTAACTCATACTCGTCATCATCTGGATCACTTTCATTTTCAGGCCATTTATTGCATGAAGTTTCTACCAATGAATATTAGTATGTTTTGTTCATCCTAATAAATATTTTGCTTAACATAATAAATGGGTCCTAGAGTTACAGTTTGTCAATTCAACTGGCCATGAATTGTTTTTCAAAACTTGTTGTAAGTTGTTCACAAAATTTGAGTTGAACATTCGTGTCACTATGGTGTAGATTTTGTATTTTTGATGCCCAATATCCACTCTAACATTCTATTTTGCATCTATCACTTTCATATGTCTTTAATCCGCTACTAGATATATATCCAGATCTATTAGAATACTAAGTAGCCATTTTCACAATTTTAAACCTACACTTAGAATGGAAAATTTCTATTTCCAACATGCCTATTTCTCATTATATAAAATTGTTGAAAATATTTGTGTTTGTTTTGTATTTATCATTTTCTCATGTCCCTCTTAGTGTGTGGGATGGTGGTCAATTATTGACGTTCTATTATTTGATTAATGATTATTTATTTCAATAATCATAACAGATATTTCCTTTTTAATCTTTAATTAATGCACGATTTCAGAATGTGCCACTTAACATTAGTTCATCTCGAAATTGGATGTCATTGTTTAGATCACAAATTGATGTTGCTGGATGTTTTACACTAAACACATTTACTTTCTCCTTTGTGTGAGAAGTACTAATTGCATATGCATATGCAAAATATTTCATTCATTAATATTACTTCAGTTTTGCTCCTCAATTGTAGTACACATTGAGGGTCTTATTTTTTCATGTTTTTATTATAACATATGTCCTTCTAGTTTTGATAAAATTGTAACCAACAAAATATATTTTTTATCCCTAGTTACAATTGATGTCGCAACCCCACTTTGGGATAAGTGTGAGGATGAAACTCACACCCCCAAAAGTGGGAAGTTGGAGTCCTCCGGGACTCCCGAAAATTCAGAGCTCAAGTTCAAGGGTCAAAACACCTCGCATTGAAGTGTTATTTATAGCAATGGAAAGGTCTTGAAGTGTAGATGCCCAAAATGGCCTCGCATGTGCCATTTGGACATCTACAACCCAAGTTATGGGCAAAAGAAGGGCCGGGAGTCAAACTGGCAGTTTGACTCCCGACCACTAAAAGTCATGAATCGATCTCTTCCCGACATTTGCTAAAGGAGTGCGACATGACGTTGGAAAGTTCTCAAGGAGAGCTACAACTTCGGTTAGACCTCACTCCAATCGGAGGTTGGAGCTGGGAGATATGAGCTCCCAAAGTCCCGGGACTCCAACCCGAGACAATTTCGGGACTCCTCCTTGGGAGTCCCGAGAAAAAGAGCCATTTGAATGTAGCCTCCACCGAGAGCTGCAGAGAATACTATATGGGGGAAAGTGGTGGCTTCCCTCGAGTTCGGGCCGTGGTGAGTCAAGTGTGTCCAAGTGCCTGTGGCTTGTCCCAACACCCAAGGGTGTTCTCGAATGTGAACTAACCCTCTTGTGGTGGTTTTGGATGCAGATTCGAGTGAGATAATACTTGTCCCTCTTCCTAGTCTAATCCCGGGACTTTTAGCACGCCCCTCTACCCCCTCTTAGTGTTGGAAGTCAGGAGCGGCCCTCAAGTCCCAACTTTCCACAATTCAACGTACTTGGACCCTCAAGTGGGTCTAGCAAGGGACTTGGGAGTGTGTCAATTGAATCCATTTTATTTCAATCCATTTTCCATTTATTACATCTGATTTTTATATTTAAACATTGTAAATATTCTATGTACTGCATAATGCGATTAAATACACAATATTTTATTTATAATTATTTCCATAATTATTTTCATTTATATAGTTCATAATAAATGTAAATGAAAATATTTAATAATAGCAATAACATTAATTCAATTATTATTGAAGCAAGTTGGTAACCAAGGTTAACTATTTTATTTTTATTATTCCTATTATTGCTTCACTCATTAAAGTTATTTATGAATTATTACAATAAATATTTTTATTTTTAATAAGTATTTTTTTCCTTCGAAAATAATTTCTGCATTTGTATAATAATGTATTAGATTTCCATTCTATCTAATACAATAATTATTATAAAATAATAGAACCGAAAATTAAAATTAAAACTCATTAATTTATTATAATAATTTACTTATTAATAATTACTAAATATCAATTATAAATTTGAAATATAAAAACTTAATATTTCCTAATAATTATTATATTAATTTAATAATACTTCATAATTGATTACTTATAATAATTATAATGTAATTTGTAGCTAACATAGGTTAGCTATTTATTATTATTATATATTATAATGTCATCACTTGTTAGAGCTATTATGATTTTTTTATTAAATTTTCACTTTTTTAATAAATAAAAATTAATTCTTAATAAGTACATTAGTCATTTGAAAAAAATTTAATAATAATAAATGTTATTGGTAATAATTTTTAGAAATATAATAAGATGGTTTGGATAAACTTTTAATATGGGCATTATATAATCAGGAAATATCTTACATAAAATTTTAATATACTCAAAATATACACTATTTAATATAACCATAATATCAAGGTCATTTATGTTAATAATAATACTTGAATACACATCTAATATGGTTGTTCATATAAATTCAAAATATACATTTATAAATCCTAATACACCTAACTATATTATTTAGAATTCATAAATTAAACCTTTGTATATTCATAAGGTTACATCTAAATTTGTCGCATTTGCAAGTAATGGGACATAAATTGTTCTTTTCAAATGAAAATTAAACAAAATGTTGTTCACATGGAAGGATCACACCAAAGTCACAAATATGACCAACACAAGAAATATTTGCAAAAATGTTCAAATGTAGTTGCAAATAACTAATAGTTGCATGTAGTCGTAAATATAATGGTTACATTTTGACCAATTTCTAGTAGTGTAACCAAGGTAGGTAACAAGGTACATATTTACTTAGGTAACTATTGGTAGTTACCTAATAACTAAGTAGGTAGCTACTAGTAGTTAGGTACCTAATGGGGTAGGTACATATTAATAGGTACCTATTAACTAATATGTATTTAAGATAAGTATTAGTAGGTACCTAGTATTAGTATTAGTAAGTACTTACTAGGTAATATGTATTTACAAGGTGTGTAAGTAATTGATACATACATACCTATTAGTTAAGGTAAATGAATATGTACCAAGGTACATACTCCTCTAGGTACCTACTAATAGCTAGGTAAATAGTAGGGTAGGTACCCACTACCTAATTACTACATATTTAAAGTAGGTACGTACTAGGTACCTACTACTTAACTAGTAGGTACCTATTACCTAGCGAATGGTTATTAATTAGGTACCCACCTTAGATACTTACCTTGTAATGACGTAGTCTCAAAGATGACTAAAGGTATATAACTAATGGACATATGAGTACATGATTAAATTAGAACATAGTTGGAATGAAAGATACATTTTGATGTTATGTGAACAAGAGATGGATGTGCACGATGGGGGTAGTTCTAACCACCTCTACCAAATTAGATGTATATACACATCTACATACCAAATGCAAAAGAATTCCATTATAGATGCAAATGAAGCCCACATATAAAGTATGCAAAATTTTGATCAACAAAAAAATGGGCTAAACAAATGCATCATGGAATCAAGCATGTCCTTAATGATCTACATAATTCATATATGTTTCAAAACAACATGACAAAAACTACAATCACATCCTTGGTGAAACTTGTGCAACAAATGTGACATCATCAGCACCTTCATTTCCAAAACAATGATGAATTACTACAACTAAGTCCATTAGATTCATCGGCTTATGACATGAAGTTCATGAATAACACCCACTGTAAAAAGCCAACTTAAAAATTCTAGATGCAAATGAAGCCCACATGTAGTTTGTGAAAGATTATGATCAACAAAAAAATTAAGAGTTTTAAATAGATCCATCATGAGACCAAATACTTTAATAATTTGCATAATTCATATGTTTCAAAGCAACATGACAATGAATGCAATTATAACCTTGGTAAAGTTGTTCAACAAGTGTGAAATCTATATCATCACCTTCATTTCCAAAACAATGATGAACTACCACAACTACATTTAATATTGAATTCATCAACTTATGATAGAAAGTTCATGAATAAAACCCAGTCTAAAAAACCACCTTAAAAAAACCAAATGCAAATGATGAGCACTCACATGTAGTTTGTGCAAGGTTATGATCAACAAAGAAACCTTAAACAAATCTGTCATGAAATCAAACATGAAGTTCATGATTTGCATAATTCATATATGTTTCAAAACAATAAGACAACAAGTGGTGTCATAACCTTGGTGAAAGTTCAACATTTGTGTGAAATCATCACCACCTTCATTTCCACAATAAAAATGAATTGCCACAACTTGGTGCCTCATGCTTCCTACTACTTAAAACCCTATGGCCATGTGAAGGGCCAAGATTTCCCCTCACTAGTCCAACATCGAATACCTAAAGCATTAGAATGTCCTTTCAATAGTTGACATGTGAACTTGCCTTATTTTGAATCTACTTATTTAATTTATTGTTCAAATAGTACTTCTATATTTGCTTCCATGTTATTTAAAGCCTAGGCATGGATAGGTGAAAATTGTTGAAACTTTAAAGCAACCACCATGAGTCGTCATGAAACTTGTTGGGGTTCTATTGCAATTTGAAGTCCTAAATCATGACAATTAAAAACCCAACAAAAGTAAAATTTCTTTATTAGATGTTTAAAATGTGCATTTTTTTTTTCATATGTTTCCAAGATTCATTTTGTGATTTTTACTTGTTAAAACATGCCCCAAACAATCATGAAATGCACCATATGTATAGATTTCAGAAATTGTAGGTCATCAATGTGGGAAGGGTTATTTTGTGCAAAATGGTAAATTGCATAGTTTTTATCATAGTATATTAGTTTCTTTTGTAATGTTTTTTATAACCCAAGTTGCATTTGGTTGTTATGTTAGATTAGTAAATTTAGAAAGTAATTATCGTTAAAATAAATAGTTAAATATTTTGGTTATAATAAAGTTAATAGTTGAATGCATTTTTAGTTTTCGTTTAACACTTTTTTTTGCAAATCATGTTCTACACCTTATTTGATTTTTAGAACATGAACTAGAATGTGAACCTTTTATTAAATGAAAATAAAAAAACATGGTTGGCGACTAATGTTTGAATTGCTTTACAACTTGAAAAAACCCAAAAAATGATTGATCAATATATCATGAAAAGTAAAAAAATTTGAAATACAAAGATCAAATTTAATGTCATCAATTATAAAATATCAATAATGACACCAACTTATCAAAATGATAGGACTTTTTAAAAGTTAGAATGTCAATAACTTGGTTTAGTCACCATCATTGAATAAGTAAATGCTAGGAATCTTGATTCCAATTTCCTAATATGATGAAAATAATGATGATGAAAATATATTTTCATCACCATCGTTACAATGTTTATGAATATTTATTGGGACCTTATTGTGCATCAACATTCTTATGTAATTTATACTTCCAACATCACTTTCACCAATTGACATCAAGTTTGAACAAGAGAATGAAATTTGAGGAGATTTTTAATTCAAAGTTTTCACACCACCAAATACCTCATTTGTTAATAAGGTACAACAAGTAATCAAACATTTTAACTAATGCACATGAGTGCATTCATGGTTGGGGTACGCAATAGGAACCATGACAACTTTTTGTTTTATATCTTGAATCTTAAAGCAAGGACTTAATAAAATGAATGTTTTGAGTTCCTAAACAATGAAAAAGGGATATGTATGTTTAGCTTTCAACCAGTAAGTGTTATAATGAATGATTCAAATCAATTGAACAAATTTTGAATGTCTTACCTTCAAGTATAAAACAAAAGGAATGTAAGACTACATGACATTTCCTCTCATTTGGAATGCCAAAACTTTATTGAAAACATAAAATATTGTCCTATTTTTTTCACCCACCTCTCCTACATTTCTTTCCAAATCTTTGAAATGTAATTTTGTAATTAATAAAACTAATTTGGTTATCCTTATTAACACAACTTTTTTTATGAAAAAAAATCCAAGACTCTAGCATTAATTCCACAAAATTTGGTGATTTTTCATACTAAAAAATTATGTTATCATATAGGACACACTTTATTTTATTTGTGGTTAAAATATGGAACAATTTGAACAAATGTTGTTAGTCTTGCTAAAACCTTTCAATAGTGGGACATGGTTTTTGAGCCAATTTTCAAGATATTTAAGAACATGTTTTAATCATCCTTGAATCACAAAAAATCGCCACCATTTTAATATAAAAATATGTGAATATATTTAATGAAAAAATAATCTACCAAATAAATTATTTCGTAAGTGTAACGGTCATTTAAAATAGTCTTTTTAAGAGTGATTTTGGGGCAAGACATTCCTTTTGAGACCCCAACCTTGATTGCACCCACATGACCTTGTAAATGCTTTTAAAAAGTTCAAGAGTTCTTCAAACGATAACTAAACCAAATTTAAAATGTTTTTCATTGAATTCATTATTATAAAAAGAATGATGGCATCTATGATTAACATGGCATCATCATAATTCATAAAACATTCAAGAAGATATATAAATAACACAATGTTCACAAAATTTTTTATAGGATATTCATGTAATTCAATTCATTATGCAAGTATGAAATTAAACCATGAACATCCACTATAAATGTAAAATGAATGAAGAATCTATATTTTATCATGTGTCCATCACTATTGATCCATCATATAACATGTTTGATGAAGGGACAATGGGCTTATGGAATGTTCCATACAAGCTTCCATGGGTGTCATTACTCATTGGCTGGTTGAACTTCAAATCCTATACAAGGGTCTATTTCCATTAGGCTACTATGATCATAAATTTCTAGACATTAACCTCGTACCTCTATATGTCATGCATTGATTGAAATGTAGAGTTGTGATAACTAAAATGAATCAACCTTTGAATCATTGGACAATGACACATGTCATCCTTCATTATGGGAACATAGGTTCCTTTTTAAAGTTCCTTACAATATTTTCATGTGTCATTTTTTATGAAAAGTATTCCCAAGGTTCCCAATGTTAACTAATTACAGATTTTCCAAAATAATTGCAGCTTTCCCATGGAAAATGATTATTAATGCAACATGGCACCTAACAAGATATTAGTTGCTTTCCACAAGTTTGCTACCATCATAATAGTTCATGTGTAATTGTGATTACAATAAGCTAATCGAAAGATACCCTAAAGCAAACCAAAATGTGTCTATTACTGTTTAAACCTAAGTGGTGGCCAAGTCAAACATTTTTTTCCCTTGTTCCAAGGGAAAAAAAAACATTTTTACTAAAACATTTGAAAATCGCACTTGTAACCTAGCCATTAGATTTTTGTTACAAATTCAAAACATATTGTACATTCTATGCATTTATTCTTGACTAACAAAATTCTAACATATTCAATTTGAAATAATCAAACCTTTTTGTTATATATATACATTTATATAAGTGCAACAATATTGTTGTAAGCCACCATCATGGTAATGAGATTTAGCTTATGATCTTTTTCATTTTTGACTTTAAGAATTATTCCGGTCAACTACCATTCTATGAAACATCTTTCCAACACCATTTGGCCCTTGATGAACAGGTCATGGGATGCTTATATTAGTGTTGGTTTGGTATATAAGGTTTTAGTGAGTATGTATTAAGGTATGCACTCGGGTATGTAGAACCATAACCAACTAATATCCCTTTATAAAAAGTTGGGGACATACTCTGATTTGTTGTTTGCCTTCACCAATGCTACCATTGCACTTGTTCATACCTCAAACTTTTATATTTTGACAGAATCCTATTCATATATTGTGTGAGATTTTTTTGTATGTTTTGGGTATGTATATGTCACATTTAGTGAAGCTTTAAAAACATTAGGACTTTGTGTTTTCTGTTGTTCATGAGTGGTAAGAATTATGCCCTACCATGTACTCTCCATTGGAACAACTCCTCCAACTTCTAGGCTAAAGAAAAAAACCACTTCTTGATGGTTGTTTGTTGAATTCTTTTTTTCACTTCAAATTAAAGTCTTGATGTGAATATTCAATACCCATATGTATATATTTCATACTAGTTGGTATGAGGTTGTTTATTCATGTTCATACTTGAAATACCCCCAAAAAATGTAGCTGACAGTTATATTAACCCACCTAATATGTCTATTTGGATTTTTTTTTTAATATTCATGTTTTTACTTAATGTCTAAATTGAGAAAACTTTAATACCGATACCCAACTGGTATGTTAAAATGGACATACCTGACCAACACTAGATTATACATTGCAAGGCCTTCTATTGGTTCATCACCATTAAATTTCCTTACTTTTCTTATAGCTTAAACCATAGATCTAGGAGATAGTCTACTTTTGTAATCTAGGTCATAAATTTATCATTTTACAAAATTTTATGAACTATTAAACTTTGGATTTTTCCCTTAACACATAATTTGACCCACCCAAAAAAATGTGCAATCCAATCTTAAGTGAAATAGACAAAGGCACAAATTTGAATTTGTTACAATTTTCAACTTAAATTTGAACAATGGCCTTTACATTAATCTTCCTTTGAATAACTTGTGATTCATTGTGAAGAAATATTGACCATGAACATAAATTAACATAACATTTTCCCTTTAGAATTTTCCACATGAAACCACTCAATATTTTTTTCCTTTGAGAAAGATAAGGTGCAAAAGTTCCATTCCATGATATTAACTCAAATTTTATGTAGCTTTGAATGTAATTAAACTTTAGATTACCTCTTTTTTATGCAAAAGAACTTGAGTTCCTTAACATAATATCCAAAATGGAATTAAACCAAAATTATATTGGAATGAAATAAAATGAGATGCATTAAATGGAGTAGATCTTTTGAAATAAGTGAAATATCAAATCATTTGCCTAGGCTTGCCTAATCAGAACTTCAATTTCATACTTAGTCTTTTAAGCTAGTTCTAAGTTACTAGTTATTCCATATAGGTGTGGTTGAAAATCACCTTATTTTGTGGAAGCTACTTCTAGCATTAAGGAGTTGTGGACCCAAATTAATATGTAGTCCTGGCCCAATAAAATTGACAACAACCAAATTAGTTGGTATGATTGAAATTTTTGTGGTATAATCAATGCAATATTGCCTCCTTTTAAAGGTATTTTTGATGGGATGTATGAATCTTCGTGGCAATATTGTTATGGGATTTATCCATCCCTATAGTACTTTTGCCTTCATGTGGTTAGCTTTTTATTTTATGGGGATTCTCAGTGTCCATCACCCTAGTACCATGGTCATGGGAACACACATAATTTGGCTATCATTCCAATTCCAAATCAATTTGTTTGAAATTTTAATAAAATGATCTTGATAATAATACATCTACATACCTATAGCACCTTCATAGCTTCAACACTAGTTATATTATTTGTAGAAATTATGAAAATTTCAAAACAAATTTTTTCTCAAAGAACAAAATTTTGTGAAGGAAAATAGAAAATATTTTTGGAATGTTAAAGAATATATATATTTTTAACATGGAATCTTCAAAATAAATTAATTAATTGACAAACATGTGTTGAAGCTACCCATGTACTGCAGTAGTGACAATACACTATTGGAAATGACATCCTTGTTGCAAAGATTATAGATAAAATATCTCATAATTCAATAACTTAACAAAGAATGTTTTTGCATTGTGCACATATACGAATCATGCAACTATCAACTGCTATGAATGACCATAAGTGATTATTATTTCATTTGAAAGTTAAGCAATTTAGATTAAAAAATTATTGGGTTAATTTAAACCAACCCAATAATTTTAACACACAGTTTTAAGTTAATCATGCCAACTTGCACTAACTTCAAAGCTTTCCTTTCCAGTTCCCACTCATATTGGTTCCCACTCATAAACCCTAAACCACTAGACATTCCAAAGTTACTCCCTTTGGAAATTAATTACATGTGTTCTAATGGCCATGGAAGAGGATAACAAAAAGGCAATGTTGATTGTTGAAGGATGGTGAAGATGTTAAAATGACAAAAGGATGGTATGGGCTTTGAGGTCCTTTGTACCTTCAGACACCACCAGATGGGATCTTTCAAAAGACCTTGATGTACACAATGCTGAGCTGACTTGACACAGAACCTCTTCCCTACACTAGAGGTACTGTTACTTTTCTTTAAAGCTTGGCTATATTTTGTTGCAGCATTAGAGTATGTACTAGACTTTCATTCATGGTGTTTTTGCTTTCTACTTAGCTTAAAGTTTTGTTATGTTATGTGCAACAAATGGCCTCCATATGCACCATTTGTCACTTGCAAATGGGGGGAAGGGGTGGGAGAGGATTGGGAATTTTTTGGATATTGGTGGTATTGAAGGGGTTTGAAGATGAGAGATTATGTGGCCAACCATGGGACAATCATACGATAAGATCAAAAACATGTCTTCTTGCATTTCATGAAAGAGACGATTTGTGTAAGGATTAAAGAGACAATCAAACCACAAAGCTTTTTAAATGATAAATTTCATTTCATTTCATTTGTCTTCCATTGGCCAATGGGGGCACAAAATGAATGATGTTGTCCGATTACTCCTCTTGTTGATTTGGTGTGTTTTGGTGTTTGGTCCCACGAAGTACAAAAACACACTCCAGAACCCACACCAACCACCTAACTCTCTTCTCTTCAAAAATGTATGGTCATGTGATTGGCCTTCAATTATTTTAAGTCTCCAAGTAGGCCCCATACTTCAGGAAAGCGCCCAACTCCCATCCCATCCTTGAGGAGTAGCATAAGATCCCTCCCAATTTCTATGAGGGAAATTGATGGACATAAGGTGCCCTCCACATACACTAAAAATTTTCTTGGAGTGCTTTACGTGGGGGTGACGCCCCAAGGACAAGCACATTACTGAAAAGAGGGCCCATATGAGGTGATAGCCAAAAGCTGGGCTGATTCCGGCAGTACCCTGTCCTGGGGTGTTACCTTACACTTTATCACAGCCCAATTGGGTGGTGGCTTTTGAGAGCCGCTTTTGAGGTCCGTTCTTTTATTTCTCCTTTACTTTTCTTTTCTTTTTCCTTTTTCCTTTTGATTTTGGGGGGTTTTCTTTACTGCTTCCCATCCATCCATCCATCCATCCATCCCTTTCCCATTTTTCGTCACATACTGTCGCTTTACTCACACACCAAAATCGCAGGCAACAAAATGGGATAAGGATGGTACCTGCAAACTACAGTGTGCATTGGAATCCAACCGTCCATCTTCAGTCATCGGACGCTTCTGATGCGGTTCTACCGCTTCCAACGCAGCAAGTTTGGCTGTTGTACTACTGTCTCTCTCTCCTGTTGCAGATGCGTCTTGCTGAGTCAAGTTATCGGCAAACGCACTCGGCCATGGCTGCGACCTCAAGAGGATAAGAGCCCGACACCACTCCTCTCTCCCTTCAACCCATCTCTTATCTCGTCTCTCATCTGCTCTCTGAAATTCTCCAACTCAAAAACTCTTCATTCTCTGCATTTTGATCTACAAGCAAATCTTCTAATATATATTTTCTTCCAGAGTTTTCTTTTTTCTTGCCAACTCTTCTCTCTGAGTTCTAGTGTGATCTTCTGTTACAGGTTCTTCTTGGTGTTTTAGTTGGATCCTCTCTCTTTCCTTCCCTCATTTTTCAAGCAACCTAAAAAGCTTAGTACTCATCTTGATCTGTTTTTGGGACCCGAAGTAAGTCGACGACCTGTTGGGACGTTATAATGTGGACTACTGTGGTGCAACCCTTGTTGGCACAATGCCACAAGAGTTTGAATGTACGTAGCTGTGGATCAACTACTCGTACTGCATTTGGCAGTACTGGGGCGTTGTTGATTATGCCGCAGCTTCTAGTTCAAATGCAAGTGATCAGGGCCTCTGTTGAATCGGTGTACACCCCTCTTAAAGACTCTGAAGTGTTTGCCCTGCAGCAGATTTCTTGATTCCGCGAGATCTAGTCTAATTCTTGACTCGTGATTTTGTTTCATCTTGATTCTCGGACCGTGCTATGAAAGTACGAGGATCTGATCCATTCCGTGAAGATTCTTGTAGCACCCATTGATCTTGCTATCCATCTTCTATAGTCAGGATCTGCGTACAGTTCTACACATGAGCAGGCTAGCTGTTTCACAATTTCTTACGCGAGCGATCACTTGTTTGCTACTACTTCAACTCTCGAGAGCTCAAAGGGGCGGGCGCCTGCTTCGTGGAGGGTTCGAGAGTGTGCAATGAAGGACAACCTCCAGATGTTAATCACTGCAGCTGTCGCCCATGTGGTTGTTTGTTGTAAGGATGAGGGTGCCGCTTGGAAATAAATTTTGCGCCCCAGCTAGCCCGATGTGGATTGAAACTGCCGGAGGCCGCGAGAACCCAACAGACAAGAGTAGTACTACGACTGCTGCATCAGGTTATAGCATGGAGCTAGCCTGAGGGTTCCTTTCTCTCACGGAGAAGAATATATCTGTCTGCACGGATCTGCATTTGTCTAGTACTCAAAACACTTCTGACAAGTTCCAGCAATATTAGCTCCTGGCAAGAGAAGAATATCTAGCTGCACCGGGTGGGGTGGGGGGGGGTGGGCTGTAAATAACGTAGAGAGCTAAGAATCTCATTTTCTCCATCACTGAAAATAGAACTAGAGAGGAGGATCTAGCAAGCACTGGAGAAGAGACAGTCACAAATTACTCATCCAAAACGACGGTCGAGGAGATTAGATTCTCCTCAGACTGAACATGATGAACTTGTACAAACATTTAAATTGAGGTCTAGCTTTTCTCCAGAAAAAGCTCAACTCCAAATGTGACTTGACATTCACCTGAACATCTCTTTCTACTTCTCTTAGTGCTCTTCAGTTTCCACCAAATGCTTGTTTTTTATTGTGTATTTTGCATGAATTTCTTACCATGAATCTGGGCTTTATCAACCCTGGTCCTAGTATGTCCTTGCAACAATTGAAAAATTTCAAACTTTAAACATGGTTACACATTAAATAGCTTTCTCAATAAGCTCAATGACAATCTCCTTGCAGCTCCACCCTCTGGTTTACCCATATATTGACACTGGAAGGACATGAGCAGGACCCAGAAAAACACCAAGAGTGATCCCCTAGTACCTAGGTGATTAGATTTCAACTATCAACATCTGAACATGAGCAGTACACAGAAAAGCACAAAGAGTGACCTTCTGTAGATCAAATCATTATGTTCACACAATTTCTCTCTCTCAAAACTCACATGGAGATCCTTGTATAATACAGTCCAAAACATAAGGTTATTACAATGAATTCAAATTGCATGGGAGGCCTAACATTCTAATATGTAGCTGGTTGTCAAAATCCTGAAGTATTCAAACTGGGGTGTCACCAAAAAGGAAGGGGATAACCTATGACATAAGAAACCCCTACATTAATGATCTTACCAACAACAGAGTTGCTAGTTTGGCTAACCAACAATGTCACAACACTACTTGCTGCATAAACAACTTGTACTACACTTCTATGTTGGGTTCAAAATATAATTCTAGGACTTTATGGGATCAGAACTCTACTAGCTTCCTCTCATGAGCCAACTAGTCATGTGGTAGTTCGTGAACAGACTTCATACTGCCATCCCAATTCCCACTAGATCGCCTCAGAATAGAAGTTGGACAGAGAGACAAGAGGATATCACCCAGAAATATAAAACTTCCCACAGTGCCCACTGGTGTGTTTGAAATCCCATTTCCTCCGGAGCTCCCACACTATGGTAGGTACTCTCTTCTAAACCCAGTAAGATTGACAGATTCCCTCATGACTAACAATACCCCGAAATATCCACATGACCGCTCCTGAAACCTCTAGACACCATCATCCTTTCCCCTGGACTAGTCCCTAAATCCTTGCATCAGTCATTTCTCCTATCTTGAAGTCTACAGCGCAGCAGAAAGCATTAGTTCAAGACCAAAGCAAGCATTAATAGCATGGTATTCTTCCCTTCTGTTTTTCACCAATTCATCCTATCACAAAAAATTCTATCTTCTAACAGTAATCAAAATGAACACTTAACTCTTCACCTCCAGTCTGCCTCTTGAAGACTAGCATTCCCTTGTTTATAATTCATCCTCAGTCCTCTCCCGCCTTCACCAAATTTGCTGCATCAATCAGCCCTTAGCTCCGTGATCTGCATTTTCATTCAAGAGCCAACCAAAGCACCTATGAACCTGCTCCATCACCAAAACCAACTCAGCTCGATTGAAGAGCAAAACATCAAACACAATAAACCTGCAAACAAACAAAACACGCCCAAAACACAGAAAAGAACACAAGACATGAAACTTTAGGTGTCCTCAATTCTTGATGATGAATAATCGCTCTGTATTTTGTCATCATCTGCCACCCATCCAGAATTAGGGTTTCCAATTCCCATCCATGTTCATCCACAGAAAATTTCTGACACTGTTTTAGGTTACAAGGGCTGCAACTGCCGAACACACTTTTTGAAAATATTAAATATTTTTACTCTGTCTTTTGGTCAGTTATAATTAATTCGAACTATGATTAACTCTTCAATTATCTTTCTTACACAATATTTTCAAGGAAAAAAAAGTGATCCAATGATTAGAATCTCCCCGCTTCAACCAAAGGGTTCAAGATTAGATCTTTTCTCAAAAAATGTTTTTCTCATGAATGAAATGGATGAAAAAAAAAAGTCTCTAGGCAACTTTTTCAAGCTAGATGTCCTGGGGAGAGAAAATTGCTTTGTCCCTTGGGGAGAAGGGGACTAAATTGTTTTCCCTTGCTTTCTATCTCAAGGAGGAGGGAACTAAGTTGCTTTCTCTTCCAAGGAAGGGACTAAGTTGACTTTTCCCTCAAGGAAAAAGGGACTAAGTTACCAAGGGATTAAGTTGCTTTGTGGAGCAAGTTTTCGAATGTTTCACTAGCAAATTTTTTGATTTTTTTTGACTAATAGAGTATGGACCACTTGACTAGTCATTTTAATTTTTGACTAATCATTTTGACTAGCGAATAATGAACCGATTCATTGGCCAAATTTTTGTTTAGATTTAAATAATTTATTTTTAAAATAATTATCAAAAATAATATTTTTGTGGGTGATAGGTAGGTAGGTAGGTCATAAAAAAAACAAATAGGTAGGTGGTAACTTAGCTTAGCCTACCTACTTTAGCCCCTTCAACATGTACATAGGTTATAAATATTAACAATTGAACCTTTGATTTCCCCAGTGATAAATCAAGTCTTTATCCAATGGATCACACCATGAAAAGGTGTTCAAATCTTGTTAAGTTTTTTATTTCATATGTTTTTTTCAACACAAGATTATGAAGTACGTAGGTAGGTAGGTTGTAGGAGGTAGGTGGGTGCATAGGTGGGTGGTACATGTATGTAGGTGGGTGGGTGGGTACATAGGTAAGTAACATGTCTAATAGGTAAGAAGGTGGGTTGGTTGGTAGGTAGATAGGTTGTAAGATTGTAGGTGGGAGGTAAAAGGTAGATATGTAATAACCATTAAATGTCTCATTTGAGTAAAAATCGTAGGTCATCTTGCCTAATGATGTCAATTTTTTAAGTTCAATTTGATTAAATGTCGAACATTTGATTAAAACTCATTAGCCATTTTGACTAAGATTGTCCAAGTTGATTGGATGTATTAGTCAAATAGGACACTTTAATTAAGTTTATTGGTCAAAAACTACATGTCTCAATCATCAAATCAAAATGGACATGTCCATTAATAAAAAAGGATTAGTTAGTCAACTTGAACCATTTGAAAGACCAAGAATTCTAATGTTTGACAAGAAAATACATGGGGTAAATTTTGTCCAAATCAAATGTTCTTTATACCGTTGGAAAGTTGTTGAAGCATAGATATATCTAAAATGACCTTGCATTCTTGATTTGAAGATATGAGCTAAAAAATATGACGAAATGGAAGGCTAGGGTCAAAAAGGCCTTCTTCCCAAGGGAGAAAAAGATTTGGAAATTGACCCCAACTTTTTTTTTTTGGCCATAATTTTTAGTTCATAGCTTCAAATAAAAAATGTAAGATGATTTTAAATATCTACACGTCAAGAATCTTCCAATGGTACAAAGAATGTTTAATTTGAACAAAGTTTACCCCCTATATTTTTTTATCAAACATTTGAAAACTTGCTCCCAAGGCAATTTAGTCCCCTAAGTAACTTAATTTTGTTCTCCTTGGGGGAAAAAGGGATTCGGAAATTTGATCCTTAACTTTTTTTTTGTCATAATTTTTAGTTTATAACTTCAAATCAAGAATGCAAAATCATTTTAGATATTTATGATTTGGGAGCTTTCCAATGGTATGAAAAATGTTTGATTTGGACAAAATTTACCCCTTGTATTTTCTTATTAAACATTTAAGAACTTGTTCCCAGGGGCAATTTAGATCTTTTTCCTTTGAAAAAGTTGTTCATTAGGGGAAATTGTTTTGCAAGGCAACTTAATCATTTTATCCATGGGGGAACATGGTTGGGGCTACCATTGTCTCTTCCCAAAAGTCCATTTCTCCTTAGGGCATCTAATTTGAAGAAGTTTACCCAAAGGTTTTTTTTTATCCATTTTGTTCATGGAAGAAAAAATAATTTGAAAAAAAAAAAAACCAAACCTTAAACCTTTTGGTTGAAGGGGGAAATTCTAACCATTGGATCATTTTTTTTCTTTGGAAATATTGTGTAGGAAAGATAATTATAATGTTAATCACAACTTGGGTATAATAATAAAAAAATCATTTTTTTTTCTTGTTGGGCATTGTCGTATAATTACATTAAGATCAATGGTGCATACAATTCATTGCTTTTGTTTAGTGTTTGTCATTTATAAATGGGTGTATTAGCCCATGTGGTAGGCATAAATTTTACATTAGAATTGCTTTCTGCCTACTTAAATACAATAGAAATTTATTCTCACTAATACTTTCAACACATATTGTATGTTGTTTGCACTCATTCAATTATATTTGGATATTGTATTTGCACAATTTTCTTATTATAATTTTTTTCCCTTATTTCCCAAATTTCTCATTTTTTTAATAATCAAAATATGTGATTAAGGTTTCATGATTCATTCAGAAAACACAACAATTTCAAAGTAGGCTCATTATTTTTTCATCAATATTCTATTGTTTTCTTTACATAAGGTTGAACATATCAAACGTATTTAATGTAAAGTGTACAAATCTAAAATGAAAAACAAGAAAATCTATGGTTCACAACCCAAAAGAACTATAAACTACATAATGTGTCTCTAGTATATTTCCAACAACTCTCTAAGTCCATCTCTGTGTGTAAAAACAAAACAATCTCCCAATCTTCATTAAATTTAAACTACATCCTAAGTTTACTCCCTCTAGAAGTAATTTGAAATTCAAACTAACGAAATGTTTTAATCTTGTCCAACTAATCAACCATCTTCATCCTACCTTGTTGAATTTTTCCCATTCACCTAATAACATTACCCTCCTTCCACTGTGGATTTTGTTCTCAAAATCCTTGCCATAGTACAAAAATTTGTTCTTCAAGTCAGTGTGTCAACCATTTGTGCTTGATTTGTTCATCCTAAATTGTTGATATTGTTGTTTGCACCTTAGTATGTGCTCATGTGGTATCTTTAGTTGCACTCATTTGAAAAACTGAAACCTTAGGAAATCTATGTTGTATCTTGTTGTATTTCATCAAATATGTGCTCCACCACTTAACTAGGCTTCCAATTGGTTCCCTTTATTCACTAATGTCATTAACTGTTAACTTTGTTCCTTGTATAAAAAAAAATTGTACTCGTTCCTCAACCTCTTCATTTTGAGGATCTTGTCATCCTCCTCTAAGATCTTGTGGTTCATGTTTTTATTGTTGAGATGTTGTTTCACTATATTTAGCCCCATCTGAAAAATCTATGGTACTTAATGTTACGATAGCTATTGCTGATTTATATGTGGTTGTATTGCCTATACATCCATTGTAGCACTTTCATGAACCTCCATATGTGCATAATAATCATAGAAATCATCTATTTCATCACATTGCGTTTGTTGGTGTTGTGCTTGAATTGTTGTTGCCAACTATGGTGATCTATTCCTTTCTTGCTTCATTTGTTGCAATTGTTCTTTCTTTTGTTGTTCCTATACTAAGTTGTTTTCCTTCTGTGGTTTAGAAGGAATATGGCATGTAACCACCCTTGGGATTATGACTCTAGATTGTCTTGCATTCCCTTGCATAAATTTTTGCGATCTAATGTCAACCCTTGACTTCCTTTTCTATTCCAATCCTTCTCCAATCTCATATATGTTTTTTCTTTTCTCCATGGTCCTTGGAGACCTTCTTGTTGTTCTTTTCTTGTTATTTAGAACATGTTGTAATTCCTCCTTGGTGTTTTTTTTATTTCTTTTGGGTTTCTACTATTTTCTTTTCTATAACCCCATAATCTTCTTGAAACATGTATCTAAATAAAATCTCCAAAACTAATGTTGAATGACAAGTTTTTTTTTTGTCCTCCTATTTCCCATCCACTTGCATTTTTTTCTCACTTTGCAACTCTTTATGCTTCTTTTTCATGTGTTATTTTTTACAATCTTTCAAATGTTCTCTCCTATATTTCCATGTCTAGAAGTAGTTAATATCTGTGAATGGTTTAGATGTATTGATATATTTTTCATTCATCCATATGCCATCATAGCCATTTGTCCATCATCCCTTGTTTTGTTTACCATGTGTATTGAGATATGTCCCAACTCATTAGTACAATTGGGTGCAAATGGAACAACATGAGCCACACCTAACTACTTTTGGGAAAATATTCCCTAGAATATTCTTAAAATTTTCAAAATTTTCTTCAAAAACTTTTTTAAAAAATATATATTATATCAAGGTTTAAACTTTATGTAAAAGATTTCAAAATATATTTAACTTAAAAATTTTGAAGTCTATTTGTAAGTCCTTTTAGTGCTAAAAAACAAGTGTTACAATGCTAAATGAGTACTTTTGAAAACTTTTTATTCATAAGATATTTTTCAAATTAATGCACATGACACAAGTTCATTAATAAAAACCATTGTAAATCCAAATATGCCACATATGTTTTAATTAAATATTACATTTAAATGGTAGAATTATTGGGCATTCATTTTTTAAATAGTAATGACTAGTTACAAAAGCAACTAGGTTTTCATCCATAAAAGGATGCCTTTAATATTGGATGAAAAATGTGTATTTTTTCTTTTCTTTTTCCATCTAAACATGTAACTTAAAGTCGTATTTGTGACTTAATTGGTTATGTCAAAATTGTAGTCACATATGTGATTACTGTAGTTGCATATACAATTAAACACACTTATGACTAAAATAACACATAGGATTAACCTAACACTAGTCATAAAAATAGTCATTTTGGACACAAGTCACATCTTTAGTTGCAACCTAATGGTCAGATTACACAAGATTTCTTCTAATGAATCTTCGCAACACCTTGTTAGTGGATTCTACCTAACCATTCCCCTGTGGGTAATAAGTACTGGAACTGACATGTTTTAGTAAGAAATGATTTATGAAATGCTTAACAACATTGTTAATAAAATACACACCTTGACTTGTGACTATAGTTAATGGACATCCAAACTTAGTAAGAATGCATTCATATAGAAATTTTGTTGTTACTATTGTAGTATTTGTCCTTAATGTTTTGCCCCACCCATTTTGTTACATAATCTATTGCCACTAGTATGTACTTGTTCCTTGTATACCGTCCTACTGATTTTATTGGTCCCGCAAAATTAAGTCCCCATTTCATAAATGGTTCCTTTAAAATAGATGTGATTAGCTTAACCAAATTTTGTGCAGCCAACCTTCTAGTGTGCTGACACGCATCACATGATTTGCAAAAATTAATGATATATTTGTACATTGTAGGCCACTAATACCCTACATCTAAAATTTTATTTTGTGTGATTTTAGTTGCAAAACGTTGTCATGCTGCTTTTTCATGTAATTCCTTCAACGCCCTTTGTGCTTCTATGGTTGATAGACATCGCTTAATTTGTTGTCTTATCTCATCTTGTATAAAACATCATTTTTCATTATAAAGGGTTCAACCCTTTTGGCCAATCATTGTTTTGGTCCTATTGACAAAGACTTTTCCATTTGTCTTATTTGTAAAAAGTTCTTGACATCATTCAACCATTTTGGTCTATGAAAAAAAAGCTGGCATTTGTGGTCTATTCTTGGACTCCTTTAGGTTTTCTCGTATTGAGCAATTTAGACAAAACATCAACTACATGAATTTTGCATGGCTTGTATACTACTATGAAGTCATATTCCAAAAACAAGGGTAACCACCTAGCAATTCTCCCTAAGACTTGTGGTTTGTTTACCAAGTAAACTAAAGCCATATGATCTACATAAAACACAAATTTATTTCCAAACAAATAATGCCTGAACTTATGCGATTCAAAGATCATGACTAAAGCTTCTCTTTCTATAGTGTTATAGTTTTATTTTGCATTGTTAAGAAGTTTAGCAACATACACTACTAGTTGATCACTTTTCCATGTGATATTATTTGCTAGTAAAGCTCCCACAACCAACAATAATGCATATGTGTGAACATGGAACTCCATGTCCCAATTTGATGGTATTAGAATCAGTGCTTCAATGAATTTTTGCTTTATAAGGTCCCAAGCTTTTTGACATTCCTTGTGAGCTTAGTAATTGGAGCCAAATCGATGCAAAGTTCTTGATAAAACATCTATAAAATTATACCAAACCATGAATACTTGAATTTATAATGATTTTTGTGGTACAAGCATGTTCACTATTGCCTATATTTTCTTTAGATTAGGTAGCTTACCTTTTTTTGAAACAATAAATCCAAAAATTACTATAGAAAATACCATAAAAATGCATATTTTTGGGTTTGAACTGATGTTGTATTCCATGCACTTCTGAAAGCATAATTTGAACTTCTGCAAATGAGTCTCCATGTCACTATATACTATGAAATTGTCCATGAATATCTTCATGAAATTGTCTAGATATATATTTTCTAATTTTTTTTTGTCACAGCTCTTTGAAATGTTGGAAGTCCATTCTTCATTCATTACAAGAAAATGTGACTTTTCAAAAGGTTCAACTTGACTAGCATGTTCATATTGACAAGAGAGGATGTCCAAGTTGACTAGGGGCCTGGGGCATGAAAAACATATTTTTTTTGACTAGTAATATTGACTAAGTTGACCTTTTTGACTAGGTGTTTATTTGGACATATGGTCAAATGAGACATTAAAGAAAAAAGGCAGTTTGAAAGATGGCAAGGCCTAGTCAAATAGGCCATATTGAATTTGCACTAAAGTGACAAGTGTTTATGTCTGAATTATAGTGGGGTGGTTAATCACAACTTTAAATTTGAATGTTTAAAAATTGGGCATACAATAAAGTAAGTCCAATATGTGAAGACATTTAAATACTTTGTGGCATATGATATGATGGATGGGCATTTTCCATATACTCCATGCATCCCAATAAAGTGTTTTAGATCCAAGAAGGGATCAAATTTTAGTTCGTAACTTAAATCTTGCTATAAAAGGTAGAAGGAAAATCTTAGTTTGTAGTTTGAATCAAGAAGGGAATTATTGGTTCATGGGGTGAACTTTGAACTTGCCATAAAGGATAGGGGGAAGGACTTAGGGCTTAATTTGAACAAAAAGGCATAAATTTGAAAATATGTCCATTCCACGTGAACTAATCTGAAACAATAAATCAGCACAAAAAGTGTATGTAGTAAAATATACATTAATATATTGAATCCATGAATATTATTTAAGTCAATGATCAACAATTATAAGTTCTTTGATTTCATTGCATAACATTAAAGAAACACATGTTTTGATATGCATTTAAGTACATTTTTTGATATGCAAGTACTAGAAAATATATGTCATAGTTTTGCAAAATTAAGTTACAAGTGCATGAAAGTAAACCATTAATTAGAATTATTATACTTGCAAGTTGATGAAGGCCTAATGTGTATGGATATAGTTTCAACTTTTCATATTATAGTCATAACCTCTCAAAATTTTAATGTAAAAGTATTTTGGAAAAATTGAACAACTAACCAATTTAGAACATACTTTTCATCCATTTTTTATATATAGAAATTGTTTAAACTTTATGTGCAACTTACAATAAACTCAAGGAAGTGCTTTATGATTTCAAAATGCAATTTAAATAGGTTTTTAGTACCTTTTTGAATGTAAATATTGAAAAGAGACTGTTTTTTAAATTAAATTTTCTTAGGACTACTTTTTTGACATACTTTATTATGCTTGGACCCCAATATGAACAAGCATATGACATTCATGTCTAAACAATGTGCACGATATTGATGTTCAAATAATATAAATAGATGAATCACATCTATGTTTATTCCATATGAACTTTAAAAAAACAGATTTCACATGACTATTATTGCCAAATCATGGCCCATGAAGTTTATGATGTTGGAAAGCATGGATAACCCCTTCTCTTGGGTATACATCAAATCTGACCCCCTTCACTAGAGATCGCCTTTTGTAACCAAGTCATTTTTACAAACCCCATGTCCACATTTTTATTTTTGCTCCAATTTTGACTAAAAACACTCAATGTCATGTAGGTCGTTCTTTTGTTCACAAAATTTTTGGTTCCAAATGTTTCAGGGTGTAAGTACATAAATAGGAACCAACATGATTACTTTACAAAAGGATTGTGAGTCTTTTTTAATCTTTTTTCACTTTTTCATATGAAAGAATTTTTGAATGAAATCTTTTGCAGTTTGATATTAAAAATACATATAATTGTCCCAATAAATCACATGTTTTGTGTTAATCATTGTTGAATAAATATGAAAATTTCAAAGTGTGTAAATTCTACCAAATTTTGCATTTCATCTTGAAAATTTATCATAATTTTGAATCATAACAAAATATGTTAACTTTATTATTATTATTATTATTATTATATCATAAAATACAACTTTTTTTTGTATGTCATGCACATTACACCCCATTTACATGTGATAAAGGACTCTTGAAAATTTAAAAATTTGAAAAACACTTTAAATTTTCAAATTTTTAAAATTCCATATCTTTTAAATTGTGAGTGTTTTTTGAACTTGGGTACTAGGTTGTTATCATCTAAATTTTTTTACCATCAAAATTATGTTATTACAATAGTCCTTTACCTAGTCCTTTGTAAAATTAACCACATCTAA
>Ga0116231_10002895_pt1 | contig 35810 bp, 21 predicted proteins | sample S1TSphgellanicum_2_FD_89695 | JGI IMG/M metagenome (GOLD analysis project Ga0116231, IMG submission 89695) | Host-associated microbial communities from peat moss isolated from Minnesota, USA - S1T2_Fd - Sphagnum magellanicum MG | ecosystem: Host-associated > Plants > Peat moss > Unclassified...
AGTAGTAGTGGGGAGTGGGTTGATGGGGGTTGAGAATAACAATTTGAGGTAATGGTTGTGAGGGGGGGGGGGGGGGCATGTTTAACATCCTTAACATTGTCCTCTTGCAACCTATATAGGTGGTCAAATAATCGGACTTATTTATGTTTCTATGCTAATCGGAGTTAGTATTTCTATATGGGTGTATTTTCCCTTTTGTTCATAGTAGCAGGACACTGAGCTTCCTCCACCCACACACCATCCAAAATCTAACTTGAATATGAATTCCATGTTTTTCAACTAAATTCACATTCATCCATTTTCCAAACCTTCTTAACTTTCCCAACCTGCATATCATCCAATGGACTTATTGTTGCCTTAGATTTGAAGGTAGGGTGAACAATAAACCACAAAACACACACACACACACATTTCACAATTTAGAGTGAACAAAAATCTAGCATTTTAGGAAATTGATTATTGGAAAAAAGAAAAAAATGGTAAATGGCTCCTCTTCAAAATCAATCATTATTCCATCCACTTAACAAATCTTCCTTAATTATTACACTACAGCTTTTATTGAAACATTATTTCATTCTTAACTATGTCTGTATACAACCAAGGATTATAATAGTAGTGTATTAATATACAAAGGGTGTTGAATAGGCTTATATGTAGAAAAAAGGTTATCACCAATGAGATTGCTAAATTTGATGGTTTGAATATATTTAATTATGTTGAGTGACAGAATAGTTAATGTGTAATTGTTATTTACAAAAAGTGTTCTAATACATTACTTGTGCACTTTGTTTGTAATTGAGTAGATATTTTTCAAAATATTATTTCATAGGTTGCTACATATAGATTGAATGTTAAGGATGATATTTACGAATCATTCAAAAGAACATCACCAACATCAAGAATCAACATATGATAGAAGTTTAATCCCATAAGGCTTACGAGCCCACTTTCTAATTTACATTGTACATCCCACCATAAAGCATATGGAAGATGATCTAGATTTATATTCCAACAAGTTGATCCATGAAGCCTTCGCATAACAAGAATTCAAAACAAATAACCTTTTATGAATTAAAGTAATTAAATTTTAAATGAACAATGTTTGTTCTCTAACACCTAGTTTTGTGCCTTATATTGGCTACTCACTTTTCATTAGTTGCCTTAAATGTGTAATTAATGAAAGTAACCAAGAAAGGGTGGAACAAGCCACATGTTTTGATATTATGGGCCCACCTAAAAAATTGATGCTTTTATTAATGGTGATATTAAAGTCCAATGGAAGTTACATTCAATCACATTAGTGGCATCTATGGTATGATGTGAATGTTTAATGCCAACATTGTGATATAATATCCACCACCATGTAATTATTGGTGTGCCATGTAAATATCATGAAAAGGTTGATTAATGGTAAAACTTGAAACGAGAGATCTAAAATTTGGTGAAGATTTGCATGCCAATTTAACTAAGTAAATGACACACATCACAAACTTACAAGTTTCATAGGTTCATACAAATTTCATACAAAATTTAGATTTCATAGATTTGTACAAACTCGTATAGTTTTATGCAAAATTGCATCACAATAATTGCACAAATTTGGTTACAATGTAAATCATAGGTGCTTCACATCAAAACATCATAAGGAAAAAAAACACATCACTTATGTAAAAATTATATCTATATATATAGTCATTTTTACACTTTGAAGCCCATAAATTTTGCACAAAGATTGTTTTATGATTTTCACATGGATCTATTGAAATTTTATGATATTGGAAGTTTGTGATGCAAAGTGTGATACCAATTATTCATTCTAGGTATAAAGAGTATTAGTTTTGCAAATGTGCTTGTTTTACATGACTATTACTAAAGATTAACATGCATAACAAGTTGGGCAAAACATTTAGAAGCATTCTAAAGTTAGCTTTTGAAAAGGAACATAAAGATCATTGAAAGTATTGAAGTACACAACAACATTCACAAAGAGGGAGCTACTAGTGAAAAAAATGTTCATTAATGTTAGATCACACTAATTATTCAAGGTTTAGAGGCTAGTCCAATTGCATGTAGGGCTAGTGTACTTTAGGAGCAACTACTTTGGAGTTTTGAGCATTGGTGTGGCCTTTCATTGGACAACATTTGTTATGTTTGACAAGTAGGCACTAAGGTTTTTTTTGTGTAAACAAAGGGATTTCCAGATGTACAAAAGATCATTTGGGAAAAAATCCTCAAAAATTGCCATATTTTAAAGGTAAAACAAGTTGAATTTGCCAGATTTAGACTATAGGTTCTTGCATGTCAACAACGTAGAACAAAATTTGAAACAAATTCTACTTTTTTCTTTGACATATAATCAAAATTGGTTAAGTTTTCTTTTGTACAACAACTAGTCCATTAGAGTCCACTTGTAAACCCAAGTGATGTAACTACAAATGCGTTTTCAATGTAAACACACTAAAATTTAGGGTTATCAAAAATTGGGTCATTTTCTACATTATGCACAGTGATAGAAGAAAGTTGGTAGTCATTGTTTGTTTATGCAAATTAAACATTGTCATAAGAACTTGAAAAGACCATGTGAAGGAGTGGTGTTGTTTGTTGTTTGTGTGTAATACAAGGTTCATATTATCTTGGAGGTAAATGGTCGAGAATGAATGGAGCTTCAACGTGGAAGGAAGATTGCAACAATAAAAGAAGGGATGTAATGGGGGAATTTGGTAGGAAGAGCAAAATGACCAAATCTAGAAAATAAATGGTGTTTTTGGAGAGTGTTGCTTTGTTGGATAGTTGTTGTGTTTTCTTTTCTTACACCGGTAATTAGTTAGGGCAAAACACTATGTATTTGAAGGATGATATGAAGGGTTGGTGCTATGAAGCAATGATAGCTTGAGGTGATTTAAGTTGTAGCATAGTGGGCATATAAATAAACTTGTAATCATGCATTTGGAAGGGAGAGACATTAGTGGATGAATCAAGCTTGGGATTTTGGTTCTTTGGGATGGTTAGTATGAGAAACCCCTAATGGGTATCCTTGAGTTAAAACAAGAAATTCTCATAGTCTAGGATTCTGTTGATCGAAGAACCTAATCCTACACCTTGGGTTCCACATAGAAGGTTTTGTTTGTGCTTGTAGTGGTTTTGCACAAGCCAAATACTTTCCATCAACACCACCAAAGCCATGACTTTAAACCCATAACTAGAAGGGAACATGGAACATTGCTACAATGATACATCCATTGTATGAACATAATTATTGCATTACATTTTAGTGATTGGGATTTAATAACCCAGAAGATTGATGGAACAGTGAGAGAACTTGTTTGTGGTTAAACCTTCACAAATCCTGAAAAAACAATAGGTTGTGGTCTCAAATTGTGCTAGACAGTTGTTGGATATAGTTGCAGGTTAATGAGTTTAATAGTACAATAAGTAGTTTTGTAGTAATTGCTGAATTCAACAATTTGCATTGAATTTTAGTATAGAAACATAGGACATTTTATCTCTAGTTTACATGTTTTTTTACCTTAATATCATGTTTAACAAAAACACAACTTTTAATAGTTTATAGTTTCTTTTTTCAAGTTGAGTGCTAAGTGTGGTTATGGTATGCTTCTTTTGACACACCAACTTCACAAAATTGAAAAAAAAACTCTATTAAACATTGTTAGTTTTGCGGCACATTAATTGTTGGATTCAAGTTTATGCTCCTCCTTGGTTCACAATAGGTTGCCTAAACAAGTTGTGACAATTGAGGAGGTGAACATGAATTAATAGGGGGAGGGCCTAGGTCAAAAGTAACAATTCATGTCATTAGTTATGGCCCCCCTAACTACCCATAACAATAGGTGTCTAGTGTCAACACTTTGAAAATGTGTATTGAATTCCAAGATGTAATAACAATGGTGACTCCATTTCTCTTTCATTTGTTTATCTAATGAAATTTTGTGCTTTGGTTCCAAATTGTCCATTTAAGGTTTGGCTACCTTAGGTATACATTACCTTAATCCTTGCTACAGTTGTAGTAGGCCAACCAATTACTTAATTGAGACTAGGTGATGGCTTGTGACTGTATGTAGCAATTTTTGCCAATGTCGATGAAATGGCTGGCTTGGCAAAAAAGGCTAGTAGTGAAAGATGGTCAATACACTACCATGTACCCTTTGACATGATTTGAAGCACTAACTTGTTTTTTTGAATGAGGTTGCTAATAACAACCATGCTTCGAACTTTTTAGCTATTCTATTCAAACCTAGTAAAATCATGCCACATCAGGTTTTTGAAATCAAACCCTTGACTATATGAATGGTGACCAATTAAATCATTTATTATTAATCACAACTTTGGGAGAACTAACACCTACACTAGTTGCCGTGGTAATCACATGAGGTGTGTTGCTTGAAAAGAAGAAAAAATTGCAATTATGGTGTTTTCATATTCATATACATTTTGAAACATTTCTTTGAATAATGAAACACAATTTGGGGTGAAAGCACACTACATTGTTCAAAAAATGTTGTCACAAGGCAATTTTTGCAAGATTTTGAAATTTGTAATTAATTGTGTGATTAAATATAATTGATTAGGATGAAATAAGATTCAACACTACAATGTTATATGTAATATAGTCATATTATATGAATTTCATGGATACTTTTTGAATAAGTATAACATAATGGACTTTCAAAGGAGTACCCAAAAATCTATAATAATCCATAATCAATGAATATAAACTCCACACACCTTCATATAATGTTTTTTAATGAGTAAAAGACTCAATGGTAATATGATGTGATAACATTCATACTAAGGAAGACTTTTTGGAAGGATCTTGATAACCAAAATTTTTAATATACCTTGAGTTATAATTTTTTCTTCTTAAATATTTTATTTAACAAAAATAATATTTTAGAAACTCATTTTTCAAATTGAAGTTCTTCATAAGATAAACTAGGGTTGAAATTTTTTAATAATAAAATTTGAATGATAACTTGTAAAATCACTGTGTGATTCAAAATATTCTACCTTCACATTACCTTTGTAGTGTTAATTTAGGCAATTATGAACTTTCACATGTGTTTAAAAGTGTTACACCTTAGTATGCCTTCATCCCTTGGTTCCATTCATGTACTAATTTGATAGAATGACAAGCATATCTAGAATTTAGGCACTTCCCAACCTCATATTTTCATAAAAACTTGTAACAAGATATTTTTTATTTTGCCAATATGATTTTTTTGGTTACTTTACCAAAAAAATCTGGTATAATTTGCACACTTTTTTGGATGTGGTAGGCATTAGTAGAGGCCCAAATACTAGGTGTGGGTGGATGTGCTTTAACAAGCCAAGTTATCAACATATACATTGTTGTCAACTAGTTGGACTCTAAAGGAAGGCCCCTTGCCTCTCAAAGTCCTAATCGAATTCTTGAAGGCCACTAATTCTATGGGTAAATCACAAGAAGTATGAAATAGTTGGGAGGTGAAGAGAGTGTTCATAGGGGGGAAAAGATACTCAAAATGTTATTTCCATGAAAATACTAAAAAGGACACCTATGCAAGAGTTGTTATTCACAAAACAACCTTGCAAACTAAACTATTCCTAATACGATACTTTTCCACTGAATCCCATTGAAGCGAATTGTTTCCTGATGGAAATAAGTTACGAATTAGAACCATACTCCTTCCTTTCATTGTATCTTTACTAGTGTCAGTCCCCCCAGCTAAGCCTACTTCTTGTTGTTGAGTGTGTCGTACCAGGTACCAACCACCCTTAAACCATACACACAAGAGTGCAATATGGAACTTGCTTATGCAAGATCCCCCAACTGAAAACATTTCCATAACAAATGACTATATAGACACACACACACACACACACACACAGAGTCTCCTGCAAAGAGTGGACCAAAAACACAAGAAATGAAACCTTTTAGGAGTAAGATCCCTTCCACTTCTCCTTTACCCTAAACTTATTGATCAAGTGGCATAATCAACAGTTGATGCTGATTCTGCATGTAGAGCCCTTGTTTTCCAAAGGGGATCATATTCTGTGGATTCTGCGAAGTGTGCCCTCTATGTGCTTGTCCCCTTAGAGGGACAAACCTACCTGCCAGAAGCAGCCATTGATGGGCCTGTTCTCTAGTACATTGTTGGCAGTTTAGTGGTTTTATAGTGCATGTCTGAGGTTTCCTTGTGTCCTTCCCAAGTTTTGTGTGTTCTCTAATACATTGTTGGCAGTTTAGTGGTTTTATAGTCCATGTCTGAGGTTTCATTGTTTCCTTCCATGTTTTGTGTCACGAACTACCTCCCCTCCACTAGAGATGATCCCCACCCACAAATCAAAGAGAAACCACACCAGGTTACTTGTCTAGTAGTCAAAAGGGGTAAGTACTAGAGCATCTCCACCGGTGCTCAGTATGTAACTTTGGATAGTAAAATTAAATGTCTAAGTTTAGCTTTTCTTTTTTGGCAACTCTACCAATAAAACTAAAATTGGGGAACTACTAATAGCAAACCACCTGGCCCAATCATTGTGATCGACCAATCAAAAATACTGAGCCGCAGTCAGGTGCAATTATTATACTCTTTTTGGGAGGTGCACAATGTGTTGCGCCTCCCACCAGCCTTGGCAAGCTGCACAAATTTGGTGCGGAAAAACCAATTTCGTGAGCTAAACTGGCACATTTTGATTTTTTTGCAGTAAATCTTACTGTCTGGAGTCACAGACTGGGCACCCTTAGAGATGCTCTAAGACCAGTGTTTTACTTGTATGGGCTTTCGAATGTACCAGACTGCTCCTAGTATTGGGTTCTTTTTTTTCCCCTATACTTGGCAGGTATGGGATTGGGTACTTTAATCACAAAATTCATACCAGTTTTGGTATTGGTATTGTGGTCAAAGGCCAATTTTTCGCATAGTATAAGGTAGGTGTAAACCTGGTACTTGTACTAGTATAACTTAAGGCATGTATAAACCTTGCATTAGCTCAGGCCTCCATACCAGGCTGGTACCGGTATAAGGTTGGTATTGTCAGTACTCGTGCCAGTACTACATACCGGTTGCACCCCATGTTTGGGTACAACATTGTTAAGTACACCATTGCACTCAGTTCCCAAAAAGATGAAGAGGCAAGAAGAACTCACTACTGAAGTTGTTAGGCATTTATCTGCCCACTACCGACATAATGATAATTTGGGCAATTGTTGCTGGCAAATTCATTCATTTGCTTGGATTTTAGCCCCCAACATTATATGTGCACATACTTGTTATTGCTCGCAGTGAAACAGGACAGTCTGGTTCTGTTTTCCCTGGCTGCCCTGTAGCCTATCTAGCATGTGTCTGCGGTGTGCCCAGACACATCTTGATGTTGCCCATTAAAAGCGAAGAGCCCTGAAAATGCATAACATGGGTTCAAAATGTGCATGGGCATGGGCACTAGGTGAGGCCATAGCAAGCTCAAAACATGCGAACAATGGCTCCTATGGGTATGTTTGAAAAAGATGAACTGGACCAAGGCAGTGCTTTTGTATTGCTTGCAATACATCTATGTGCACATGATGTTCAGAGATGTACTAAGAACTTTCATATGTCACAGAAAAGTTAATATTTTAAGATAGAATTAAAAAAAAGCTAAAATACTGCTTTTCTGTAGTGGACGAATATTAAATATGAGAACCTCTGCCAAGGGGTTGAAATGGCATTAATGTGTTCCCATGTCAACAAAAAGAGAAGGGACCAGTTCTATTATCTGCAGATGCAAAGTCTGAACAACAAGAAGCAAATGAGCACATATTGAAGCTTCAAGAATGACCATGAAGTTATCAAAGTTGCAGAAATCACTGGGTCACTCTCCAAATAACTAACGTGAACAATAGAGTTGTTCTTAAAGTCAGGACAAGACAGCAACATTACCCTGAGCTTGGTCATAAACAGGGTAAAGATTGAAAAAAACGTGCAAAAAAGTACATTAGCATTAAGGGGGGCGGGATGGTGAAACTCAGAAAATCATTCATCAAAATGATTTTCTGAGTTTCACCCTGTCTTTCTTTTTCCTGAGCGCCTTCACTGCTGTTACAACTGTTTTCACTATTTTCAGGCTCCTACATGTACAGGTACTATAATGCCTCTCGGACCTTGTGCATTAAATGTTGAGTTTCGGCATTTCACACTGAGTTTGAAGAAAATGTCCTTACTTTACTGATACCACCAAAAGAGGGGTTAGTGGGTGAAAGGAGGCCTAAAGATAGATGAAGACAGGATGAATTACAGATTTTTCTAATGTACCAAATATGGGCAGTAAAGAATGACTCCACTATTTCTCTCTGAAGAGCCCACTGGTCATCATTGTGACAGTTTACAAGTCACACGCAACATGCCCCCACAACAAAATGAGGTCTTATAACAATTGATAAAATATTCCCTCCACAATAAAATTCCACCCAGGAAATGAACAAAGAAGGGAACAATCATAGACAAATCATCAACAAAATCAGTCCTATCACCCCAAAATCCATTTGTAGAATCTGCATTTCTCCTTTGAAGCTCTTACAAATGTAGGTACTCTCTCCTAGAAGCGCAGAACGGAAGTATCTCTCAGAATTTCTCAATGCGTTCACACTGAAAATATACTTCCCACATTGATTGCTAACGAAGCCTCTACAGCGCTTCATCATTTTCCTTATTGGTCCCAAACATCTACTTTTAAACCTATATGACGCATGGAAAATGCATGACTTCAGAAAGAAAGGTGGTTCATGGTAGAAGGGCATTCTTCTCCACCAACACAAAGCTGAAACCTTAGACTACAATATTTGCCAGATGCCAAACGAACTACCTATATAAAAAACAACAACAATAAGAAAAGAACTTAATTTCATCTTTTGTTACATTGCATCCAGAACACCCCCAATTATACAATGCCCCTCAAAGTTCCATAATGCACATCGTCCAAACCACAGTGGAACACATTATCAACATTAAGAACAAGGAAACATTAACCAGAGTTGTGCATGCCGAATGTTCAATTTTTGTTGTTCTTTTTATGCTTTTGGGTGTTTTTCTTTGTTTACAAGTTAAAGGTGCTTAATGTTTGCAATTTGATGGAACAGTGCCGCTGAGTGGGTTTCTGTGATGGAACGGTTTTATAGCTACATTGCTATGGTGGGATAATGGAGGATTAAAGAACATAGTGATGGTTGGTGCTAGAGATTCGATGGTGGTGCGAAATGGTTGCAACACCTACTTTAAGGAGGAGTGTTCTGGTCTTCAGAAGGAGGGTGGGCTGACAGAAAAGAGTTAAGTATTTAACATGTTGTGGATAAAGATAGGAGAAGTTCAGTGTAGCGTGATGAAAGAGTGTTGTGTGAACAAATGGGGAAGAGTGCCTCATTGTTAATGTTTCATCTTTTGTCTTCAAGCAAACTTTTCATTGTGTTATGAGCTCCAAGGCAAGAGAAGAAGGATTAATGTCAGAATTTAGGGATCACTTCAAAGGAAATGATGATAGAGTCTAAAGGTTTCATGAGCGGTTTAAGTGGTGTGTTCCATTGAGTTTTTGGGATTTCAAAAGGAAATTGTTAGGTCATTTGGGTTTGGAAGAGAGTACCTACCTTGTCATGGGAGCTTCGGAAAGAAGGGGATTTTGAGTAAGAATATGGATGCTATGGGAAAATTTTGTGGTTTTGCCCAATCTACTTTTACTTCTCTGTCCAACTTCCACTATGGGAGAATGTGATGGGAAGGGGATAGTTGTATAAAGTTTGTGATCTATTTATGAACTACCACATGACCAGTTGGCTCTTGAGAGGAAGCCATGAGAGTTTTTATCCCCTGAGGTCCTTAGTTTGGATGTTGAACTTGATGCAGAAGGACTAGGAACAGAAGTTAAGCATCAAGTGTACTGTTCCGTTGTTTTTTGGACAAGCTAGTAATATTATTGTTGGAATGTTCAATAATGTCAGAGTGTTTCTTACCTAAGGTACCCCTCCCTTTTTTGGTGACTGGAAAACAAACATCTTTTTTATTGGGTTCAAGTTTCTTAGTTAACCATGGTGGTTAGTTCTATTGTTGTTATTACTACCTACTTACTAACCACTTGCAAGTCACCTAGACCTTAATTTTTTTATAAACCATATATCTACCTAAATTTACATAAGCTATACACTAACCATCTATTTTCTTAGTTATCTATTTACATGGTTAAAACCTATATTTTACAAATGGGTGATCAAGGTGCAACTTTGGGACCAAAGTGAGTTAACTGTTCCAAACTCACCCCTTAAATACAAGAAAAAAGGGAACTACACCAATTGTAGCAACAATTATGGGGATGACTATTCTGATTGTGACTACTATTGCTATTGCAGCTTTTAATTATAACCACTATTCCAATTATGACTCTTATTCCAATTACAACTATGTAATAAAAAATATTATGAAAAGTTTTTTGGTGTGACACAACCAAATTATCAACTTACATATTTGGCATGTTTTCCAAGAGTTCAAACTTAAAATCCAAAACTTTGATTGTAGTCAAATGACTTTGGGAAGGGTTTAGGGTTTCCTCCAAAAAAATGTATTCCAACACAATGTTAAGTGGCAATTGTCCACACAATTAATTCTGATGGTTCAAACTGCAAACCACTTTGTAGACTCATGAAGTCATGTTTGCATGATTTGTAGTATGTAAGGATCTTCAATTCACTGAACCAACTTCCAGCAAGAAATGAAAAGGATCTGACATTTTGATCTGAATGGGTCTACTTCCAATCCACAAATCTCAGTAGAGCCACAAGGCAGCTATTAGCAAGAAATGAAAAGGATCTGACTGACCCATTCAGATCATTTTGATCCTTTTGATCTGAATGGGTCTACTTCCAATCCACAAATCTCAGTAGAGCCACAAGGTAGCTATTAGCAAGCAGGAAGGTGATGATGTTGTTATTGAAAAAGATGATCCAAAATCTAATGACCCATCAGGATTGTGCATCGCACCTACCCTTGAGATTTCTGTTTCCTTTTCGAAGGGTATGTTGGCATAAACCATGCACTCGGGCCAATCTCCATCTCAAAGGTATGTCACATACACAAGATGTAAATTCTGGAGGTATGGAAGATGAGACTGCAGGGAAGTACTTGGAGTGGTGGATTTCCAGAAGTCAAACTTAAGGAAGATGAAATCCTAAAATCAAGGGACAGAAGATGAGATGAGCTACATGCAGATAGTGGAGCTGAGGGAAAGGGAGGCTGTAAGGGTTGATCATGTAATCTAAGTGGCGCAGCAGATTTCAAGGATAGCAATATAGGTTGCTCGCTAATCTGTCCCATGCTCACTACTCTGTATCATGGTCTTCCAATGTGTTCAATCCCTCTCCAAAGAAGCAATCTGTTGTTTATATGAATCCAGATCAGAAGTCAGAGGTTCCATATCTCTTTTGAGCCGCGGTTCATGGGACTGCAAGATACACACTCAATTCTCAAGTGCTATGACTTCACCAGCCAAAGTTTCAGCCCATCCAATTGCTGAGGAACTTTCTTGCTGGGCTTTGTCCCTTTCAGCCCTCATGCTCTTTAACATCGCTTCTTGAGCGAGGACCTTTTCTTCAAGCAGTACTATGTCATCATTCAGCTTCTGGACTACTTGTCCCTGCACAAGTGCAGGCAAAATCTATGTCACAACAGAGAAAAGGCATTCAAAACACAACTCCTAGAGATACCTTGATTAAAGAGTAGATTGCCTGAGTGGTAAGAACTGAGCCAAATATATCCATGAGATTGCCCAGAACATCCCACAAAAGCACTTTGCCATTGTGTCAGTTCTGGCCAAACAAATAATAACTACAACCAGAATGACGGAAGTCATAACCTTGTGAGTGTCACTAACAAAGTATTAGACTGTCACCATCATGAATAGCTGTGATTAGATGCCATTACTCCCCACTGACCTCATCAGCTGCTGGCTGTGGGTGCAGATAAGTAGGGTTTATGATAATTCAGCATGACCAGCTGTGATGAATATGCTCAAAGCATAGAGCAAACAATAATATGAATATATGCATCCTGAGTTTCTGCCATGTTTCTGGAAGATGAGAAGAGTTACTCATGACAACAGCTAACATGCAACAGACATAGCTGATCAAGCCAAACTAGAGCACACTGATACAGTTATCATTGTGAAAAACTACAATATCCATACCTGGTTGTTGAAGTCCTCAACCAGCGCGGTGTTTTGCAACACACTGTATTCTGCCATAGCCCTTAGACTTCACTGCAATGCAAATTTTTTCCTGCATCAAATCCTCAATATGCTGCTCAAGGGACAGAAACTCTTCCTGCTCACATTTTCTGGCATTGTCCATATCCTGGTTGAGAAATGAAACCATTGGTAAATGTGGCAAGAACTCTGGAATCTGTCCCTCGCACCTCTTGCTAATCCTGACCTGCCTTTCCTCAAAGCCTGCAGTGGAAACTGGTTTTCTTGTGAATGAAATTGAGGAAGAAGGTGCTCCAGCTATCAAAAGTGATTTTGGAGGAGAGTTGTGCAATGATTCAGCTGGGAATGAAACAAAAGAAGAATTCCTCTTGATCTCTGGATCAGCAATTGATTGCAATTCAGTGTGAGAGAAGAAGGGGGGAGGGTGATGATACTGGCTTTGAGACAGATATCTGTGACACATTGCCATAGGCATAAATTGCAGAAGTGCTCTCTGCAGGCAATTTAGATGTGGGTATCATAAAAGGAGTAGAGAAAGTTAAGGATGACCAATCAGACAAAGAGACACTGGCCATCCCATCACCTCTCAATAAAGTATGAAAATCTGCTGCAATCCCAGATTGTTCAGACAAGAAGTCTGGTTCTGGAATGTCTTGGACTTGAGCAGGTGTCAAATTGCTGCATAATTGCAGGAGACAGATTTTTTCTTTCTTTGGGTCTTTGACTGCTAGAAGCATGTGAAATGCTTGGATATTTGAGTTTCAAGGTATTTATAAATGCAGGATATATATATGAGATCTCAAGGACTTCGGTTTTGGTGATGCTGGTATTGTGTTGAACCATGGCAGGAGTTTCTTAAGTCTTCTCTGGGATGGTTTCCACATCTGTGGAGATCTGTGCATATTTTTCTTGTTCCTGACATCTAGGGTATAGCTTCCACTCTCAGAGGGAGAACCTTATATGCAAGGGGGCGATGCTGACATATTTTTTTCATTACAGAGGCTCAGACAGATGAGGATGATGTCTACCAGAAGATGGTGTAGGTTAGTATAGATTGGGGATGGTGTTGGTGAGTCAAGCTCTTTCTTGTAATGGTGAAACTGATTAGTGTGAGTTCAGTGCTGAAATCAGTCATTGAAAGAACTGGCTTTTCTTGCTTTCCATTAGTGACCTTCTGGCAGCAAAAGCCTGAAATGAGCTGATGAAAAGGGGGTTTTATGGTGAGGCACATAAAGAGATAGACTCTAGGTTTGTGTATGAAGTGGGGACTTATTGCTGGAAATGAGTGGTAGCAGTTGGTGGAAACCACCAATGTGCATTTGCAATTCATTGCATGCCGGCAGGGTTCATATAGAACATCAGATGAGCAATGCTGGATAAGATGATTACCTTAATGTGGAGATGTTCTAAGACTGATTGTGGGTCCTTGTGATAGGCATGATGCCAAGCAAATATGTGGAGAACAGTTGGAATAAACACTGATGCAATGCTCCTAGAAAAGAGTCTAGTGTCCAGTAGACACACTGCCTACAGCTTCAACTGCATTCTCTGATCCTACCTCTGCAAGAAGAGAGCAAGAACTGCAAGTGGGGCAATTGAAACTAGAACAGTTCAAATTAAAGAAGAAGAAGAACAGGAAAGTAAATGTTCGAACCTGCAGTGCTCCAACGGAGCCACAATTTAACCAAGATGAGTCTGCTTTGGAACAAGCAAATGAGCAACCAACTCCAGGAGATGTATGTTCCTGGTTCACAAAATGGATTTAGTGTTCTGAATGGTGGGACAGCAGAAGAAAATCCTTCTACCATTCAAGGTAGAGTGCCAGGATGGAAGCAGGTAGGACAAACTTTTGTTGCATCAGATTCCAAAGTTGACACTCAAGATTTTGATAAACTTCTTTCTACAGCTTTGCATCAGGACAATATATCAAATCCATTTCGCAATGCAGATGGAATTGAGGCTGAGGACGTTCAAAAGTTCTTACATTATGATCATTTGCCTAAAGCAATGTTTGCAGATGCCAACAACAATGTTTGATCATCACAATTTGGTACAATGCAATGATAACATCAAATTAATGATTGTATCAACATTTAGTTAGCACTTAATCTTGAACACATTGTTAAAATGTTGTAAAAGCACTAAACCTTGTAGGGGGCAAGTTTGTGACTAATGTTTTCAGGTCAAGCTATAGTATTGGGTAATGGGAGGGGCGTCACTTTTTGAAAAACAATTCAAATCTAATTTGTCTTAATCAATCCACATCTATCCTAATGTGCCCTTAACATGATGATCAAACTCATTTTTGTGCTTTTGGTTCAAATGTGTTTTTGGGGTTGAAAATTAATATTTGAGGATGTGGTGAAGAACATGGATGCGTAATATATATTATATAGGATCAAGATGTAGTAATTTAAAATTTTTTAGCACATAGTTGAAAATTGTGTATTAAAAATACAAAATTCAATATAAGAGATCAACACACGAATGCCACATGTCAAATGTAGTTCTTGAAAAGGATTTTAACATCAGCACCATTGATTCCTTTTATTGTGTTTGCACTCAAAAAACATTTTTAATGGTGTGTAACCAATGTTTTCATTACTTAATCTTTTTTTTATAAAGTGTGTTTGGGTATTCTATATTCATTTTTTGTACATTCATTTTATATATAAATGTACATAATAATATAGTGTGACATTTTTTGGGTCATAAGAATTTTATGTTGACTTGCAAATAATGAGTTTAAAAATGTTTTCCTTGAATAACCAATCTAGTTTTATCACATCATTATAATTGATTATCCATTTTTTAAAAACAAAACACAAAGGAGGCGGGGCTAGGTCTTAATATTGTGTTTACACCTATCTATGCTTTGGCAAGTGTGTTATGGTGGTCAATTCGGTCTACATAAAGCTCACAACATGGCACATGGGCACAATAAGATGGATTTAGTGATGTCAAATTTCAAAAATTGATGTTGCATACCTAGTTGCGATTGGTTTTATTGATGACATTCACATTTCCACAATAAAACCTTTTATTATTTCTTTGTAAATAATTATTACTATCACAAGACTAGGGGTTGTAATATTGTTGTTCAGGCATTTTGTTGATAGGGCCAAAAAATCTTCACAAATATACATGTCAAATTGCATGAGGAATGTGAATGAGTCCCATGTGTTGAAGAAATCTAGGTTGTATTAACATGCATTACATGGATGACTTTTTGACATGGCTATTAGGTCCCACTTGATGAAGTGCCACCTTATTTGTGAGGAGGCAAGGGATACCTATTACTTCTTTGGTTAAATACCCCGCATAAAGAAGAAGGAAACATCATTCTATTGTGAAATTCTTGCACAAAACTATCAAAATGCCCTTGGTATAATGAAGGAAACATTCAGAGAGCTTTAAAAAAAAAATAGAATTGAACATAACAATGACATAATAATTGTTCCTAATGTATTTATTGCTTGTCTATTTCACAACTTGATTTTGGGAGGAAAGACATAGACATTGAAACATTCATGTGTTAAGTGATTCAAATTGAAGCAATACCAGATGTCGATCATGCATTGAACATAAATGGTTGCATCAGAATGAGGAAAATGTTCACATTCAAGGTTGAGAGCTCTTGGGAAACAAAATTGTGGCAATTTCAAAATGTGTTTGTCACAATGCCATTGAAAATTGTAGCTTTAGAGATATTTTATTCTTTACTAGTAAACTCATGTGTCAATTGAAATTATTGGTAATGCAAAATTGTTCAATATCAGTACATGCAAGCTTATTCCATTTCTTTATTGGTCTAGTTTCTTGATTCTAATGCCACAAGTAGTTGCTAGTGTGACTTGTTAAAAACGGTGGAGGGTTACAACTCACTTGTTGATGTTGTTCAATGGAGATTATGGAATTCACATCCTTTGTTGTTAGAGTTGTACATCTTTGTTGTGGTTTGTTTGAAGTCTATAAGGAGCTTCACTAACGTAATATGTATGAAGTAGTGTAGTCTATAGCTATGTAAGATGGAACTTTATAATTAGATCTAGAATATAAAGTTGAATTAAATTACAACTAGATTGCAATGTGCCTATGTACATAAAAGTTTAGATAGGTTGCATGAGTGTCCATAGAGGTTGGATATGTGGATAGAGGTTGTAGCGATGATGGAGTATGAGCAAGGATGAGAGAGGGCAAGGGTGGGTTGAGTGTTTAACGTTGGAGCAAACTAGCCATAAAAATTGACATATTTACTCTTTTTTGGAAACCATGTGTAACACCATTGTCGAATCCTAAAATGTTTATTTTTTGAAGATTTGAATGTTGCTTAAAATTGTGACTTAACACCAAGGTAAGTTAATTGCTTTGCCATGTCAGTTGCCACCTCAGGTTTGATGTTTGGTAACAACACAAGTGCGGACTGATGCATATTTGTAATACCCTAAACACTGTGCTAACACCACCACTAACACCAGGTATGGCTAGCCCTTTAGGTCCACTTACATCCGTAGCTAGCCTATGAGGGGAAAGGAGGAAGTATGAAGGTGTATAGGATGCGGTTCATTCACAACTGAGTGACTCATAATGGGTTTTCAATGGATGGTGCTGGGCCACATGCCCCCTAAGGTACTGGGAAGACTGAAGTTGTTGAAGCCAAGACTGGCAAACTGGCAACATATCTTCTTCAAATACAACCTACCCAATCTGGTGTACCAGTTTTAAGTCCCCCCCTAAATATGTTTATTTATGTTTTCAGTTGATCGAATTCCATGCATGAGATTTTGGGCACTTAAAAAAAATGAATTGTTCAACTGCAAGGGATGTTGTCCACTTGTGTCCCCAACAAAAAGAAAAGAAAAGAAAGTAAAGTAAAGAAGTTTGATGTCTCAATAATTTTCACTCATATTTTGGTGATACCAACTGCTTGCTAACTCCTCTTTAATGACTTTCAGTATTTGCATGTTGTTTCATACTGTTTTTCTTCGTACAACTCTCTAGACTGACCCAGGCCCCAGAGTGTGCTTATTAGAGCTTCCATATCCTGTCAGGCCTGGGATATCACTCAGCACCCACCAGTGCACCATCCATTGGAAACCTGTTACGAGTCAGTTGTGGATGAACCGCACTCACAACTGAGTTACCAAAGTTCCACCTTGGTAACCTATCCTGTACATCCTCCTGCTTCCACTTTGCACTACCCGGGTAAATGGGTATGCATCACAAGCAAGTAAGTAGGTAGAAATTGTAAATGGTTACTATGTAGGTAGGTAAATACGTTAGACACTTGTTGGGTATTGGGTAGGTACACATATGTATGTGGATGGTTAATATATAGCTAACCAAAGTACAAATCGAATGGAAAAGAGTTTTCTGTCCATGTACCATCCATCCTGCATGGTGCACTGTTGGGTGCTAGTTCAGTGGGGCCCTTGATCAGAGAAACCAATCTTTTCTGTTATGTCCTGTGTACAATACCCTCTAATTTCCCTTCTGAATGATAGGAAATTGTATTCTGAATAATTCTGATTCAGTTCCAGATCTGGTTCTTAAAAAACTTTTGGATTCTAGTTCTAAATTTCAGACTCAATTCTAATCTCGTTCCAGGTAACCTGGACTAGAACAGGATTTAACCTGCCAGTTAACCTCTGGTTAGCCCCTGGGTTTTAGTTTTTTTTTTCTTCGAAAATATTGGTTCTGGTTCCATACATAGATGGAACCAGGAATCCAGTTCTGGCTTTGAGTTCTTCAAAAGAATAAATTTTGACTACAGTTCTAGAACAGGTTCCAAAACTCAGACTCAAGTCTGGTTTGATTTTTACTGACCTTTTCTGGAATCAGTGATCCTAACCCTCCAAATTAGTTACCTGCCCAATACTGGTTTATTATACCGATCTCCACAATATGTACCATATGAGCACTAGTATGGATGGTGCACATTGATTTGAAGTTATCAACCTAAATACAAAGACATATATGTGATCATATTATAAATTGATGACGTTAAGTTAAATACGTGAACTTTTGAAACTGTACCATATGAACAAGTCTTGGAACTGTGGGCATATTTATGAACCTTTTTTTTTTTTGGTTTTGGATATTGTTTCACAATTATGATTATTAAGAACTCAATATCTCCTGTAGTAAGTAGATCTGAAATATCAACAAAATGAAACCCTTTCAATATTTTAAGAAAGATCTAATTATATGAACTTCTTAAGGGTCAAATATTGATGCATTCTTTCAATGTCCATGTTACTTTGAAGAAAAGTTCTTTGAATTTATGCACATATTTACAAAATAGCAATCTCTATTGGGTCCCAAACATAAATAACAATTCAAAATAATAAATTGATGAATTGTTGGTACCTAACTATTTAATCAACTTAGAAGCTTTGAAGCGTCTAGAGTCTCTACATTGCTTGTATCCAAAACTGACACAATTTGTAGTGTTTTCATAACTGAGGGCAGTATGCCAACTTACACAATACACCAGATCAGAACTCAGAAGGCCATAATTAGTAGGCAACATTGGAGAGCACAAAGCATCTCTGTAATTTCTGATGTAAGGTATGCAGGACAGTTTACTTGTAGAAACTGTTCGGGTTGTTGAATGTCCTTGAATGTTAGCTCTCAGAGTGTGTCAAATTTCAATATGTATATTTGGACATATATTCCACCTTCTTAGCAACAAGGTCTTCGGGGACGTTAAAAACCATGGTTTGCCCAAAAGCTTTTCTTGTAATGCAAACTGCTCTCGCATTTGGAGCCTTGTTCTGGACACAACAAATTTGCACAAAGTTTATCCCTTCGAACTGTGGGTGTAAACAATGGAGTGCTGAGTCCTGATGGTTCAATTGATGTCCTGATAAGTTTGGTGTAGGCCCTTTCTGCCTCCATAGGCTCCTGGTAATCCGTGCAATATATTACTCTAAGAATGCACACCTCTTGTTGAATTATGGAGAGTATTTCATGCAGGGATTTTTTTTTCCTTTCAATTTTGTGATGTAGCCAAACTGGGCAATTGTCCACAAGAGGAATTAGCCAAATTTGGCTACAGGTCAGAGAGGAAAGTAAAATAATTTAAGAATCCTGCTACGTTTTGGTGACATGCTCAAACCTATTGTCTAAATATGGCAATTTCAGAATTTTTTTCCCCTCAAAATCTGGCAACTTTGGCACATTTGTTTTTCTCAAAAATCTTTTGTATGAGTCCCACTGGGTTTTTTGTGGTCATCATATGGCAAAAAACAACCAAAAGAAAGATACCCCTCATTTCATGAGTCATATCTCCAACTTGGGTTGATCACTCTTATTGTGTTATTGATCATGCGGCTGGTGCCTGTATCCTTACCTCGAAGTTTTTTACAGGTCGGATGATCAATAACACAACACCTTGTTACATCCAGAGGGTAATAACAAGTGTGGGGGCAGGTATCTGATTTTTGTAGTATCCACCATATTTGAAAAAAATCAGAATCAAAGAACCATCAGCTCCAAGTATTTGAAAAGTTTCAGAATCAAAGAACCACACGTTCTGGGTATTGGAAAAAATCAGATTCAAAGAATTGTCAGTATTGGGTATTTCAGAAACTTCAAAGAACCACTAGATTTCATGAAAGAACCAGCAAAGACCCAGCAGTTTGAGGTGGGTATTTGGTTCTGGTAATTTTTTTTTGAAAACCATGGTTGATATACAATAACCAGGTATTTGATAACCATGATTATATATCAAAATCAAGTATTTGATTTATTTTGATACTCATGATCATAATTTTGATACTTGGCTTGATACCTGACAGGGTTTGGTGCAATTTCTAACACTCGGCCCACTCTGGTAATAACCTTGAGCTCAAACAAGGCATCACAAACATGCTGGCCCTGCCAATAGATAAGATGTTGAGTATCTATCTACTGCGTCCACACTCTGAACACCAAAAAAATCCATTCCAATCTAAACAGTCTAAACACTTTCACCAAAGGAACCAGTTCATCTAATGTGAAACTGGTTCTAATAAGGTAAAACTTCCAAAAGTTGGATTGAATGTGATAGTCCTTGTGCCTGTGGGGGCAGGGCCCAACAAACCTTGTAACAATCAAGCAGATTAGAGATTCTGCATATTTCTCATCTCCTTCAGGTTGGTTGCAGTAGTTGGGCCAGAGTGAAAAGCCCACACCAAACCAGTGCACCATGCAGGAAGGATGGTGTGTGGACATGAAACACATTTTCATTGTATTACATTGTAATACAATAATCATATTTTTTTGGTCATTTACTTTCAGCAGTACAAATGACAATACTTTATAATTAGGCACTACACTAAATGATGAAACTAGTTTTGGCATGGCAGTATTTAAGTATTTTTGAGAAATTTGGGAAATTTCAATAATTATTATTTAGTGCCTAACCAGCGTAGGTACTAGGGTCATGAACATGTTGAATTAAAAGTAGACCTTATAATAAGATATGATTTCTGGTTCAGAAGCAAAGTTTAGAATTGTCAAGTGAAGCACTTTGAACAATTTCCTTTGGTATTTGGAGGATTCCTTAGATTTATCACTATCCATCCTGGAAAAGAGAAGGGATCTTACACGTACTCCTTAAGAGTGGGGGGGAGCTTATGGATGCTCCTCCAACCAGTGTTTATTTTAATATTATTTTCGATATTGAAATTTTGGAGATTTTTTTTAAATAGAAAAATTACTCAAATTGCACTTTTAAAATAAGAATACTCAAAATTCCTATTTTCTTTGTCAAAAAATGGCTAACTTTCACCCAAAAAAAAGAAACTGCCCCCAACCAGGGTTGAACTCAGCTACGGCCTGAATCAAAGACATTACATAAACAATGGGTCCTTATTGCAGGCAGTACAAATTTTTCCCTGACTGCCCATTTGCCGGGCCAACATATGTGTCAAGATGTCCAGACACATTTTGGAGCTGCCCATTACAGACTTTAGTTCCTGTTATGCACATTTTGGGCCTGTCCTTAGTATCAGGCCCAAAATGTGCAATAACATGACCCAAATTTATAATGGGCAGCACCAAAATGTGTCTAGGCATCATTCAGTTTTTTTGAGAAAAAGATGGATTGGGCCAAGGGTAGACAAAGAAAAAAAGAAGTGGGCAGTATGTTATGTTTTTCAACTTTTCTTTGTAGCCAAAGTGATGATCATGTGTAGGAAGATTTAGTCAAATCTGGATATGAACCATTGTTGTGTGTGTGAATGATTTTTGTGTACACTTTAATTGTCGGTGCAAAATCGTTAAGAAGCTTTTTCACCTAGTGTAAAATATGATGAGTGTAAGTGTAATTTAAAAAGAAAAACCACATAAATTTTATGACTTTTACACATGGCATAAAAAAAGGTAATAATAATAATAAACACAACATTATTTATTTAGTTATTTTCTCTCAAAACAATAGTTATGGAAGTGTAATTGGTTCACCTAAATGAAGAGAGAGAAAAAGGCAAATGGTAGGCATGCGAAAGAAAATGGAATTGGGTAGAAAAGAAGAGAGAGTTAAGTATGAAGGAATGAAATCTTGCAAAGCTTTTCATTGTCATTTTATGAGATTCCCCATGTTGCTCCCCTTTGTCCAAAAGTTGTTTGTAAGTGTAATTGATGTTGTCATTTTACAACTTTTTGTATTGTTAAAAGCTCCAACAATGACATGTTTCAAGGGAGGTTTTTATTAATTATTTTTATCCTTTTTTTTTTTGGTTGTGTTTCATTTTATTTTGTGTGGTTATTTTGCAAATTTTGAAATTTTGCTCTTGCAAAGCAAGGTTTAAAGTGAGTTCTTCATGATGTTTCAATTCATTTACAATTTTGAAGTGTTTAAGTGGTGACATCATGATCGTTTTGTAATTCTTAGCATTCTTACAAATTTCATTAAGAACTTATTTCATGAAGCTTCCCCTTGTCATGTCATGGACTTGCCATATTGTTTTAGAAACCCATAACTCCCAATGAAAAGTTTGAAATGCAATATCTTCAATTTTTTTTGTAAATCATAATCTCAAAGGGACAATGAGAAATGTAATATCCTCATCAAAATATTGCACTGTGAATTAGTGTTACATGGTTTTACACAATGTGTAAAACAGCTATTTACATTTACACACACAACATTGGTATAAATCAAATATGAAATACGAATCTTTAATCATCCTTTTATAATATTTTGACTCCACATTGAAAATCAAGTATATACATATATATATCCTCACTTTTCATGATTGAAAAAGCTTAACAAAGAAATTTGTGACAAAATTTTGCAACTTGGTGAATGTTTTTCTAGAAAGTGAAAAAAATGTTATTTTTTGGGATTTTTTTCAATTTTTAAATGTAAAATAATTAAAGTAGCTACAGCTAGACTTAGGCACTTCCAAGGTCACGACTTATAGTAGCAATTTTGTAAAAATGCTACAACCCAAGAAGGAGAGTTGTCATTTACTGCTAATTAATGTTAGGGATTCATGCTAATGGACCTACTTGAGGAATTTGAAAAAAAAAAAACTTGCTCCAAAATGAATTAAATTTTGAATTTTGAATTTATTTGTAATCTTTTCGATGAAAATTTTCCAATAAAAAAGGCTGATGCAACCTGAAGAAATAATGTGGGCTCCATTAAATATGTGTATGGATCACATTTTTTCCCCCTTGGGTTATTTTTTTTTATGAATTTCAGGTATGGATTGGGTAAATGGACCTTGAACTAGCTAGGCAGTGTGCTAGCAGATTTGTCAGTAATTAATTATGAAAATAATAATTCAACACTTTGAGAAATTATGAAGTGTAGTTAAGGTAAACTTAAAAGAATAAAAAATACACAATAATAGTTTCTTTGTGTATGTGCAGAATCTGCCACCATAGTATGATATTCTTAAACCATCAAAGAATTGGCTTTAACCCACAGTTACTGAAGTCCTCAAAAACCAAAGAATCAATCAAAGGACCTACCTTGAATCCATCCATGTTTGTTTCGCAAAACCTGTTGGTTCTTTGACAATTTTGAGAAACCTAAGGTTATTTCAGTTGTGAAATTTCCTAAAAACCTAAAACGGAATGTTCTTTGATTCTGCAAATGTTCAAAAACCTAAAACCAAAGGTTATGCCTAGGTGTTGGGTGGTTCTTTGATTTTTCAAAGAACCAGTTGGTTTTAGGTGTTTGAAAAGCATTCAAAATCAAAGAACCACCAGTTTTCAGGACTTTGTTAGAACAAGGAAGTCAAGGAACTAGGAAAGAACCATTCAAGACTTCATCCTCAGATATCAACATAACATTTTTTTTAAAATGCTTTAATAAAAGGATATTATGGATGGGGGTTTACAATAATTTGTTTGTCAATAAGGTTGTGGAAATGTTTAAACCTTTTCCTTTGAGTATTATGGATGTGCTGGTTTTCAAAATGAAACTGCTGAATTGAAATATTGTTATGAATAATATGCCAGGGTTTCCAAATTTGATTGCCCCATTGGCCTTGGGTGAACCAGCACCTAGATCAGTACCATGGTAAAACCCTCCAAAAGAACTTGGTTATTTCTAAAGCCTTGGGTGAATTAACCAGCACCTAGATTGGTACCATGGTAAAAACTAAAAACCACAATTTTGTTGGATTGCTTCAGACATTATACATATCACATTTGTAGACTAAAATCAGGGTTTCTGCTTTCAAATTTAAACATTTCCTCTGTTAATTCTTACCTCAAAGGGGCCTTACTGAAGAAGGTGTAGGTTCAAGTGTAATAAGTGCCGGTTCACCCTGACCCTTTCTAAACATTATAAAGATTCTCTCTTAACACTACCATAGTACCTTGGGTAGTTCAACAGCAAACTTGTGCCTAACAATTAATTTTTTTTTGTTAATTATGTTGAGCAATAATAATAATAATAATAATAATAATTTACAATTCAACATTGCACTAAATAATGAAGCTATTGTGCCTGAGAGCTGTGTTCAGATTTTTGGCATGGCAATGGGCTTACATTTATAATATGTATGCATATAACTTAAGCACATTGTGTTCAGATCACAATGTGCTTAAGTTAGTTATATTCACCACGCTAATCTGCAGGAAACACACCTGCCACCTAGTTTGAACCCTATACAAAGATAATCACATCCAAATCATACCCACAATCACATCTTCAAACAGACTCGCATCAACTTCAAACTGGATTTCATTGATGGATCAACCTGTAGCAAAATGACCAGGTGTATTAGATCTGATACACAGTGCAATTACTTCAACACAAAATATTCAATTATATATGTACATATAAAGTTAGAGTATAAAGATCATTGTATTCTTAAAGGTTAATAATTTTGAATTTGAAAATAAATGCACAATAGTGAATTTTACATCATTCAATTAAAAAATTCAATATACAATAAGTTTTTGGTGGGTTTTGTTGTTATTTTACATTTTCTTTTATTTAGACTTGACAATGTAATTTTTGTGTCCACTTTATTGTGTTTACAACAAATAACCTTTAAGGAATGTGCTCTTCATTCCAACCTCTTCTATCACCAAAAAAATTTCATAATCAACAAAGTTAAATCATTAGCTTGAAATCTAGATTACACATGTTGCACATATTCAATGGCAACAATATTTGGCACTAATTGCACACAATTAAATTGTTATATAAGTTTATTCAACATTCATTAAACTTGGAATTACACATGATTTTAATGATGTAAACCTAAATGATGGTTACACATGCACTAGCTCATTAATTAATAAATGGTACCCTTCTACCATTTCAACTTCATTAGATCAATGTTTTTTTGCAGATAGATAAATGTTTCAAGAACTCAAACAAAGGTTAAAGTTTTTCAAAAAATTTCCTTAGGAAGCTCAAAATAGGTTAAATGTTTTCCACTATTAACCAACACGAAGTTGTTGGAAGATAATTGTAGTGCATAGTTGAACATTTAACTAATTTCATTTTTTGTAGTCCCCATTTTGGTTCCATGAATCATGTATCATTATGAGTTTTCCTTTCGGGTGCAATCATGGTAAAAAAGGTCAAAATCATGTCAAATCCTGGTGAAAATGCAAACATTTATAAATATATTTATATTGTATTAAAATCATGAATAATCATAACAAGTTGTGATAAATGATTAATATGTATTTGAATAATTTGAATAAAATTTTCATTTAATTAGAATTTAGGTTTTGGTTTGAGTTTAAAACTTTTGACAGTGTGCAATTATTGTGTTGGACAATGTCCATTTAGCAAATGGCCCCTTAACTTCATTACAATTGACTTGAATGCTCATGGTAAAGTTTTTTGAATCATAGGAAATTACAAGTCACATTCAAAAAGCAAACATGAGCAATATGAACAATGATGATTATACCACACAAACTTACAACTTACCAAAAACATAGAATGATAATGCACAATGCACATTTCACACAAGTTTCAAGCACCTATAATGACCAAGAAATGAACAAAGGTTTAAGAACTTCCTAAACCCTTGAAAGCAATGACTCTAAAATTCAATGGTTAGACTAAGCAAAAAAAATTAAGGAGCATGCACAAATTGCTACAAAGTGCACAATGCACATGAAAAAACTTGCAAGTTGACCATTTAACAAATTGTACAGCCCATGACACATGTGCTTGGTGAATTGTAACAAATTGCTTCAAAACCAAAATTAGGAGCCAGTGCACAAAATGCATGGTGCACACATCAACTAGTGAAAACCAATTTAATGGAGAGGATGAACTTGTGAGAACATGGGAAGGGGTTAGGGTTCTAGAATGGATAGTCAAGAGAGCTGCAAGCTAGTGATCCATATTAAAAGTGCGTGCATCATTTGTGACATGATGGTGTTCCCTTGGTGACAACTAGGAGGCAACATGTGTCATCCCATTGTCGTCATTGTGGTGATGCTAAATGATGGTTTAATGATCTTTTTGTGATTTGGAGTAGGTCACATTAATAATTCACCACCTTGATATTCAACTCAAAATCTTGATAATTTTTCCTTAGAATAAAACACTAGACGCACAAGATAATGTACAATTAATATGTTCCAAGAAGGTTGCATCTTCTATGATGGTCATATGAAGAAGGTAGTTCCACCACCTTGATCAGGTGTAGGTTAAGGCCCAAGGCTGAGGGATTTAACAGAATATAGGCCTGCACAAGGCAGAGCTGAGGTGGGTCTGATTATGGCAAAGCCCATGGTTGATGGCTTTACCAAGTGTAAAGACCCATGCAAAAAAATTTCCTGTTTTTTTTTCTCGTGACACCCAAAAAAAGGCCCCACAAACAGCCAAGGAAAATTTACACTAGGTAAGGTGCCCTGCAATTACACTGAAAAAAATTAGCTCAAAGACTAAAGCAATTTCCGGAGTACCTGAAATAACACTATTTAACTGAAGCTCCCAAAATATATATGTTTAAGACCCTCAACCCCACAAACCCAAAATCCTTTTGCAGCATTTGGACAGCAGCATTCTCTAAAACAAAACATTTTGTGACATAACTGAAGTGAAGATCATCTGTGATAAGATATAGCAAAATTTGGCTATAAACACAATATTAAAAATCAAATAATTTAAGCATTCTACTATACGGTTGGTTACCTACTGAAACGTATTTATGAAAATCTGACTATTTATCTATATGTAGTCACATATTGACTCTGCATCTAAAGGGGTTGGTTACCTACTGAAACCTATTGTAAAAATCAGACAATTTTACATTATATGTGTGTATTGACAGATTGAGTCTCCCCTCAAAGAAATAAGGCAAGTTTAATGCTCCCATATTGTCACGAACATTTCCTATTTCAAGTGTTGTAACTCGTGGATTTGGAAGGAATGGCAAGTTTCTCATATGGAGCAACTTCTCTTGCAAAATCAAGTTGTGTTCAATTGTACAAAAAAACACATACATACACACACTGGGGCAGAGACATTCTGGAACGTACTCATTGCTTGCTTCTTTTTTTTTTCTGGGTTGAAATCTGGCAAATTTGGGTCACCTTTTTCATTACAAAATCCTTTGTGAAGGTTGAAAGATGCAATCACTATCAGACACTTGTTGGTGGGTAAGGCTTGCAACAACCACAAGGTTTTTTTTTTCCCTTGCCAAATTAATTAAATTCAGTACCAGATTCACCAACTGGTGAATGTTTTTCAAAAAGGTTATAAAGGAGTGTTTGTTGAGGGATTGATTTTCACTGCCAAATTATTGAATTTTTTTATTAAAAAAAACTCCAGATTCTACATCAGGTAGCCCACAATCTAGAAGGATGCTCAAATTTTTTAAGACTTTCACATATATATATAGCCAGATTCAAATTGTCTTATGAATGATAATTGCATCAGTTGACACGTACTCAGGGTTTACTTATCCCCTTTTTTTAGGGCCAATTTTGTCTGATATAAAAAAATTGATGATTTTTCCCCAATTTTTGGTTGAGAAAATGACCCAAATCAAATCTGGAAAAAGAAAATCCTGATACTACATGAAAATAAATTTATGCATAATTAAATTTTTAAAAAATAAAAATAAACATAGCAAGTTACAACAACAACAACAACTAGTCTTCAATCTCTTTGCTTCAAGTCTCCATAATGTCATCCTGATTGTGATGCTCATTTAATGCATTCGTTGGGCAAACACTAAACAAGAGCAACAAATTAAATACGACAAATGTTGCTTGAGACAAGGAGCTGGGGCCGGCTGGCTGGCCGCCTCCACTCTAGAGTGTGGAGCTCTTCCACAGTAGTGACTCTCTCAAATATCACATAAATCTCTGCTGCTGCAGCTCATTTCAACCAGCTGCAGCTGAGCAGTACTACTAGCTAGCTGTACATACAATCTCCTTCACAACAAACAATAATTCACCAGGCGGGAGCCAGCTGATGAGAAGCTTGAGAGAGATATAGAGCTTGAGAGCATCGAGCTGAGTATCCATCAAATATTGCACTTCATTGTCTCAATTGAGTTTTTCTGTTTGGATAGTCTAATTAGTGCACTTGTTTAGTATTACTACGTTGTGTCCACGACTTTGATCTAGCTCGAGCTGCATTGCTCTGAGCTGATCAATAAATTAGTCTCTGTGTGAGTTGAGAACTTGCTCAAGACGTGATAATTAGGTTGCAGTTGCAGAATTGTTGTCTCTTGTAAGACTTGCACAGTCTAGTGGGTCCACCAGAAGAAGTGGTAGTACCTGCAGTTTGTAGGTAGCTGAAAGCTGGGGAGGGTTACAAAGACTTGCAGTCTAGTGAGTTCCAGCAGAAGAAATAGTGGTACTTGCAGTTTGTAGGTAGCTGAAAGCTGGGGAGAGTGACAAAGACTTGCAGTCTAGTGAGTTCCAGCAGAAGAAATAGTGGTAATTGCAGTTTGTAGGTAGCTGAAAGCTGGGGAGAGTGACAAAGACTTGGGTGTGTCCCAGGAGCTCCCTGATAATTGAGTTAGTTGGGACCGGAGTTATAAATGGCGAGGACGCGGAATTTGGAATTAGCAGGATGGTGCTGGAGCAATGTCTTCTTCTTGTCGGCGATGTACTTAATGCTCTTCTTCTTCTTCACTACTGTCGGCAAGACATCAGGTCAGCTGGAGTATGGATTCTACGATGCCACGTGCCCTAATGTGGAAGAGACGGCTAGACAAGTCTTACAACTCTATTTCACCACTGATCCCACCTCTTCTGCCTCCATTCTTCGTCTTTCCTTTCACGACTGTCAAGTGCAGGTATTGCCACTCCTCACCTTTCTCCATCGATTCCTGTGTGAAGAAAATAAGTATGCAGTCATGTCATTTAGCTACTGCCTGCGTTGAACTGTTCCCTTCGACTCACCTGGTCATGGCTTTTTTTTTCGCTCGAGGATTAGCTTGTGGACCCAATCTTCTTCCTGTTAGGATTTGTAGTACTCCAGTCTCGGACGTCCCGCAGCAAGCTATATGTGGTTCTAATATTGCGTATCAAGCATGCATGCGCAAATTTTGATTTCTCTCCGTTGCAGCCCAAATTTTGCCACAAGACTCATGCTGGTCATCAACGATGGAAATCTTGAATCCTGGGTACTCTTCTGCGCAGGGATGCGACGCGTCCATAATGCTGGATTCTGCCAACGGTATCACAACGGAGTTGGATGCGAGTTCCAGTTTCAGTATCAGGAGGCTGGACATCATTGATGGGGTGAAAGCAACGCTCGAGGAAGCTTGCCCGAACACAGTATCCTGTGCCGACATCATCGCCATGGCCGGCCGTGAAGCAGTGGCTTATGCTGGTGGTCCCCGAATCACCATTCCTTTAGGGAGGAGGGATTCAACTTTCGCGAGCACCTCGGAAGCATCCGCAAGTCTCCCGCAACCGAATATCAGCATGGACCAATTCATGAACCTGTTTGCTACTTACGGCATGAGTCTTCCTGAGAGTGTTGCCATCATGGGTTAGTACATTTTACTCATCAATTCTTTACAACATCTGGAGGGCCTTGCTTTCTGGCTGAATGATGGACGGACGCTCGCTTTTCCATTAGAGAGTTGCAACTATGTTGAAAATGTGCAGTCAATCAATGTTAGAAAACTATGGAAACATGTTTCCACGAGGAAAAAAGAATGACAGATCTCACTTTGTGGTGAGTCACAGTTCGACTCACAGCTCCGACATTTGGTCACAATTCATGCATTTGATTGATGCTTGATCAATAGAGCTGTGCGGTGAGTGTGAGCACAGGTAGCTAGGCGGATAAAATAATAATGGAAAGCTGTTGTGATCAACTTCGCATTGATCAACTAGACTTTCTAAGTTGAGCTGATTGGGAGAAAGAATCCACACAGGATTAGTTGATGGGTAGTTATATAATTTATGAGATGGTCTGCGGGTTGTGGATTTTGTGTGCCTGCAGGGGGTCATACGCTGGGAGTAGGACACTGTAGGAGTTTTGAGAGCCGGCTTCAGGAATCCGATCCAAGTCCGGGATTGGCATTTGGTGCGGAGTTGGAGGCAGCATGTGCTGCAACTGAGCTAACAGATCTGGTAGCTCTCCCCAACGACCTTACCAACTTTGTGTTTGACAATCAGTACTACATTGATGCAAGAAATGGGCGTGGCCTTTTCACTATCGATGCAGAGCTTGTTTTGGATTCTAGAACTGCAGATATTCAGCAAACTTTTGCCAATGATCAACAAGCCTTCTTTGACACCTTCACTACTGCTTTTGTGAAGATGACATCCAGGGGGGTGTTGACAGGAAATGAAGGCCAAATTAGGCAAAACTGTCACTTTGTTAATACCTAATCCTGTGCATATGAGTTTTCCACTCATATGTCCATCCTCACTGGGGATCTTTGTATAGTTAGTCAAAAAAGACATAGTTAATCATTTCAGTCAAATAACATACATTGGGCAGACATGGTAGTCCCAATACCCAACACTGAAAAACAGTAAGAAATTTCTTGCTATTTCAAATCAGTTGTATTGTATGTGTGGGGGGACAGCCCAAGGTCAGGGCATTCTTGAAATAAAAGGCTGAGGCCAGGCAAAATTACTCAACGTAAAGCATGAGACAAATCATGAATTTGTGACACATTCATAGATTACAAGGCGACTAAGGATGTGTATACATCATGAGGTATCACCCCTCTATGTGTGGGTGAAGATTACACCTATGCTTTAGGTGTGGAGATGCCTACAAGCCTACTTGCGTACAGGTAGGCATAAGGTGGGAGATGCACCATACGCCTATGCTCTAGGTGCGAATGGCACCTAGAGAGGCTTGATTCATTGATGTAAGATGCCTTCCTCTAAGACTAAGAGAAAAACAGCCCCTACTTTTATGGCTATGAGAACAATTTCACAGCCATATAGGGTGGCTGTTTCATGTTAAGCTCTACAACATTTGTACATTTCTTTAAAAATGTTTGGTGAAGGAATTATTGTACTCCGCCTTTATGGCTGCACATACTGAAATAAATAGAGGTTTGAGATCCCCTGACTAGATGACCCAGTCCATCTCTTACTTCTGTGAGTCGAGCCAGTGTTTTCTTTAGGAATTTTAGTTTGTAGCCAAAGTGATTATGATCCATAGAAGATGTAAAAGAAAAAAGGTGACATTTGCATAGCAAGATTTAGCCAAATCTGGCCATAAACCAGATATGAAATGCAAACTTGTAATCATCCTTTTACTTTTTGGCTACACAGTGAAAACTAACAATGAAAACCAAGTATAGAAATCTGATGCTTTTTACTGTTTTTGTTGTGTCTTGCTTCTGATCATTGATTTTTTTATTCAAATTTCAGATGTTGTGTCATTGGCTAGCACAAGGGGGATTTAGCATTAAATGGTGACAGGTTTTCGCAAAAATTAAAAAACTGCTACCAAGATACAAGCACAGTCCAAATATGGCAAAAACCAATTCAAAAAAAAAATCTCGAAATTTGTTGATTATTTTCATTAAAAAATGAGAATATTGTGATAGAATATTCCCTTTTTATTTTTATTTTTCGCACCAAATCATTGAGTCTGAACTCTCAATGTCAAGCCAGACTTGTGCAAGCAGAACCACATCTGTCAATTTCTGATTTTCTCAGTACTTATCTAGTTCACCTGGAGAGAAAAGTGCATGCACAAGGCCTGACCAAATCCTTTGGAGCTCAGTAGAGGTTGGAAGATCTAGGAGCTTTTCAACATATTTCAGTTTCCCTTGATTGTAGCTTAAACTGATAGAAGTTGCTATTCAAAGTTGAAACTCTACTAAGTGTAGTTTAAGGATGGCAAAAGTTTGAGTAAAAGTCGTGACATGTTATTGGCAAAAATTTGACAAAATACCTAGTCTCAGAGCTATGTTCTCAACTCTTTTGCATTTGCCTTCTCTATGTACTCATATTTTATAAACTCTAATTCTTTTTTCTTTCACCAGCGCCAGAAATTTTTACAAATAAATGTGTGAAATTGTGCAAAAAACATTTGATGTGTAAATTTGACTATTTTTTCTTTTCTTTTAAAAGTTTGAAAAAATTTCAATATCACATGTTTAAAAAATAACCCTGGTCAATGCACTGCAAGCCCTACAACAGAATTTGGTTTTCTTTTCCTCACAGTAGCAAGCTGGGACTCATGACACGTGTGAGAAAAACTCTCGATTCAAGCCTTTACAATGTAAGCTATTGTGAGAACATCTCTAGTCATTAATACTACAGTTTAACATTAGTGTAATATGTCAAACTACAGTAAAAACTTTGTGCTTTCATCCATTATAATGTAAAATATGTGATCTTTATTGTGGCACATATTACACTAACATTGTAGTTTCACCTTTTGACCTTTCACACTATGTAAGATGTGCCACAATGAAAACCAGATGGCGGAAACCAGTAGATGGGGTGGTTCTTAGAATTAGATACTTCTACTTAACCTGGGTATATACCCACCTGCTCACTAGTTCTCAAAATTCTCAGAGACTCAATTTTGGTTCTCAAAAAAAGGAAAAGTCAAGGAACCGACCAAAAAACCAGCAGTTCTTTAAGGTTTTTGAATAAATGAAACTGGTGGTTCTTTGATTCTAGAATAATCAAAGAACTGGAACTGGCAGTTCCTTAAAAATTCAAAGAACCACATGACACAGGAGGAAACCACAAAGTTTACATGCACATGTATTCTGAGCCAAGTCCTAATGCCATATGAAAAACCATATTGTGCTGTAATGAAGGTTGCCAAAAACAAGGTATTTCAAATTTGTCTTAGACCTTTGAACAGCAGAAATTCGATGTACTGAAATATTTAAACACAGTAAAAGTACATACAAGACCCAAATTTTCAGTTTCATTTTCAGTTTTTACAAAACCCCATGATGATTGCTCAATTTTATTTTAAAAATTTTCTCAAACCAAGTCCAAAGTTCAAACTAATGTTGTGTGTGTATATGGTATTATGGAATTTATTTCCAATCCATGTAAATGTATAACACAAGACGTGTAAATGTAAAATAAATACAATTCAATAGTTTTAATTGATTGTGTAAAAATGTGTAACTTCTATTTTAGGGGGAGGGGGGCTGCTCAAAGTTTCAAATTCCTTTTTGTTGATGGGCTAATCAAAATGAGCCATTGCAAAAAGAAACAAGCTTTGGGATGCATCACAACTAATCAAACTAATTAATATGAATCACAAAGAAGTACCTTGGCTCTTGGAAATGCCTAGGTAAAAAATGATGATAAATAAAGTTACAAATGAAAACTCTACTCAAACAATGAGCTGGGTCAACATGTACCCAAGATGCACTCAAGAGTGTGGATAAAAAATATTCCCACAATAGTGTCACAATTTGTCCCATATCCTTTGCCCAAATGTGAGGGCTTGTATTATATATAGGTGAGCAAAAAGAGCCCTTTCCACTATAACATGTTGCAAATAAAGCTTCTATTTGGAGATCATTAAAAATATTAGAATTTTTGTGAAGGGCCTATCAAAGTAACCCATTGCAAGATATTAAACGTTGAGCTTTGAGATTCATTCATAACTAAGTAATGCAGATTGCAAATACACATAATCACTAAGGATATATCATTTATAAGTCCCAAAAACATTTAGACAAGGTTGTATAAGTGTAAATTGTTTTATTTTTACACTTACCTAAGTAATTGTAAAAACACTTATTTACACATCAGATAAGTTTTTACATTTATCTGATTTTACACAATGGGTATATATGTATTTACACTTATTCACATGATGTAGCAATCACATGTCTTGTATCGCCACCTCCAATGGCCACACCATTAAGTTCAGGTAAGTCCTCTTGTGGACAATAAGCCAGTTCACTTACCTCACAAAATTGGAAAAAAAAACCTTGATATCAAGCTCTCAACACAATTTTGATAAATAGGCATCCAGAGAACAACCCATAAATAAATTCTCAAAGACTTTCCTTTCTCTTTTTTCTTTGGGTAACCTTTGCAGTTTAGAAACTTCTGAATGCCCTTTAAGGAAGATACTATGAAAAAGGGGTGTATAAATGTAATGCAATGCCCACTTCTCACCTGCATCAACTACAAATAAATTGTTTTGTGTTTTGGATGAATGCATGGCATGGAATTATAGCTGCTACAAACTTGGATCTGCATGATTTGAACTGAGTCAGTGTCATGTTGACTGTGATTTTCTTGATTGAAATTCCTTTCTAGTTGCATTTAATTTGACATTCCCAGTACATGCCTTTGACTTTCATAACTACTTGGATACTTTACAAAACACCAAGGGTTGCCATTTGATAAACCTCCACTGGATTTAAGTTATAGGGGAGGTTCCCATTCGAGTGCATTCTCCTTAGGGAAGGGCACTCAAGGGCATGAGCCCAAGGGTGTTCCCAAAACTCAGGAGAAGGCACAAATACAGGAACCTCCCCTTATGTTATCAACTCTCACCTTTTGTTTCCTCCCTTCTTTCTCATTTCGTAGAAATGAAATATTTCCATGGGCACACGAGAACATATAAAATTGTGGGGAGATTGCCCAACATAATGCCTTGCATTCTTCTACTGGGGGAGATCCCTAAAAATACACACAGAAATAAAAAGGGAGTTGTTTACATAGCCACCTAAATGAATACTTTAAAATGGAAAGCAACATCTTGGCCTAAACCCAAGATCCAAGATATCATTTTTTCCCCCTAAACCCATTGGCAGTCTGACTACACTCCACAATTTTATTTTGGTGGAACAACTGGACAAATCCATTGCAGAGAGGAGCCAGTATACAGAGAAAGTTCAGACAAGGCTACTCCCGACCCAGGCCGCCCATAGAAACCAGTTACCAAACAAATCTGCTGCAGGTGGGGGGGGTTAGCACCAATGCACCTTCAATGCACACATGCAAATAGCCTGGTGAGGACACCACAAATGCTTAATGGAGTCTGTCTTTGTCCTCTGGATGTCTCTTAATAAGCTTCACTGTATGTTGCCACTGAAGCGTCTCGTACTCTAAGAGGCCATCCCATACAAGCTTTCCCAATTTGGCATCATGCCAATTGGTGCTATTGAAAACCAGATTCTTCCTCTCAATCCATATAGCCCATAAAGTAATTCCTCAGAGTAGAGTCCACAAGGAATTGAATTTCCTAAGATTGCTAGGTAGCCACTTGTTAAAGCAGCATTGTTCTATGCTAAGAGCCTTCCAGGTGCAACCTGGGCTGGTACAGAAAGGTCATTGCTAGCTTTCCTTGCTCTTGGACAATGCCAAAACCTTTGGGAAGTAGATTTGGGTTATGCAAAGTCACAAGAGGGACACTCAATTTGAATACTACGATTAGCTTTAGCTCTCCATGTGTTGATGGCAAGGACTTGGTGTCACAGTGGGCAAATAAAATCGAAGTCTTTTCTAGCTCTTTTCTTTACCCATATATCCTTCCATTTTAACTGGATGTTGGGGGGAGCACTTATTGCCATTTTCTAGGTATGCTCTAAGTGAGGGTTTTGGGTTCACTTTTTACCATCCTTGAGCTTGAATTTTTCCCTTGCCTCTGTCCATTGGTAGAATCTACTAAGTTTTTCTGTTACACAATTCCCCCACTTAATAATAATCCTGCTTGATGCAATTATTGGGCTCATAAG
>Ga0116231_10002896_pt1 | contig 35798 bp, 14 predicted proteins | sample S1TSphgellanicum_2_FD_89695 | JGI IMG/M metagenome (GOLD analysis project Ga0116231, IMG submission 89695) | Host-associated microbial communities from peat moss isolated from Minnesota, USA - S1T2_Fd - Sphagnum magellanicum MG | ecosystem: Host-associated > Plants > Peat moss > Unclassified...
TATACAAACTTCACACAACCATTATCATGTTGTCCTAATTATAATAGATAATGTTGAATTGCAGTGGACATCACTATTTATAAACATGAAATGAATTTGAAACTTTAAATAGATTTACATTCCATGTTGAAAAATACATTACAAAAGAAATTTAAAAATGATTCTATCAAAAGGTAATCTAACTATGAATATAAATATAATGCCCAAGCTATTTATAACAAACATTTTTCTCTATCTGAACAAAAGGTTAGATCATAAAAATGATGACCCAAAATAATCAAATATTGTCATCTAAAACATTATGTTTCATAAATGATTTTTTTCTCTATTTTTGTTGAAATGGAGCTTGAGCCATGCAATTTTTTCAATCCACCTTATTTGTTTAAAATCTACAATGTTATGATATTTAGTTCCACATGCGAAATGAAATTAGTAGCATGTCATAACATTATAATGTAAAAAATAGTAAATAATCCCTTCAACTTGAATAAAACTAGTTTACAATTATATTACCACTAACATGCAACTTATTTGTCACTAAAATGTAACACTTGATACAAGTTAAACTATAATTTATACACTTGCAAATAGAATAAAATAATGTACAATTTTAGGTACTTTTGAAAGAATCCTACTTTATATACATAATTTTGATGTTGATGGATTGAAACATAATGAAAGTTTGGCCCTATAACATAAAAACAACAAAAGTCATAAAAAATGTTCAAACACAAAACAAGACATATGTAACATGATTATCATTAAAAAATCACCTTTCATAAATCTTTCATCATTATAAGTTCAATTAAACTTGTACGATCAACTTCTAAATAAAATGCAATATATTTTCACATCATTTATTTTAATATATGCAAATAAACAAAAGACCAAGAATCGATACAAACCTTCAACATCCAAAAATAAAAGTAAGAACCTTCAAGATCCAAAAACAAAAACCTTTAACATCTAAGAATAAGAATAAGAACCTTTAACATCTAAGAACAAAAGTAAGAACCTTTAATATCTAAGAGTAAGAGCAAGAACTTTCAACATCCAAAACCAAAAATAAAAACTTTGAACATCCAAGAATAAAAACAATAACCTTTAACATCAAAAAGTAAAAGTAAGAACCTTTAACATCCAAAAGTATGAGCAAGAACATTCAACATTCAAAAGAAACAACGAAAACCTTCAACATTTAAAAACAAAAACAAAAGCCTTGAACCTCTTGATGAGCAAAAACCTTCAACCTCCAAGAGCAAAAACAAAAGCCTTCAACCTCTCTAAGAACAAGAATAAGGCCCTTCAACCTCCAAGAGCAAAAACAAAAGCCTTCAACCTTTCTAAGAACAAAAATAAGACCCTTTAACCTCCAAGAGCAAAAACAAAAGCCCATAAGCATAAACGCACTAAGGTCATTGATGCATTGGAGCAAATTTGTTGATATACTGCCATGTGTCACTTGCTTAAAGGTTTCCCACCCAAATTTCAAATTTTTAAATTTCAAATTTTAAGTTGAAATATAGTTGCATATTAGTTGTAAACAAGTTGAAATGTCATATATATTGGGTGGTGGAAGTGTATACACGTGGCATGATCATATTTGTTACTCAAGGTCGTACATTTGTTGCAAAGTAGTCATTGATTAGTAATTAAATTTATTTTAGTTGTGATGTACTTGTTACATGTGACTAAAGTGTAATTTGTCAACAAAGTCAAACATGGTTGACTACAACCATATGTAGTGCGTACATTGTATTATATAAATATACATCTTGCAACTAATTTGCAACTATAATACAATTCCTTGATTTTTTGATGTGGCATTTTATTTATTAATTTGTCATATTTCCATGGGATAGTTACAATGTAGTTATATATTAGTTATTTTGGAGCTCTAGTTGTAAGGTAGTCTAGTTGTCACGGACACAATTTTTCATAGTGTGTTATTTTTAATTAATTTAGGGAGTTTAAAGCTTTGCCAAAAATGGCGAACCAATTCCTTAAATCTATTTTTCACTCATTTAAAAAAACTTCAAATGTTTTGACAAGCAAATTGTTTAAGTCCCTTCCTCCCTATCAAAAGGTAGACCATAAGATTGAGGTGGCGCCTGGGTTGGCTCCATTGTCTAAAACAACATATAGGTTGAACCAAAAGGAATTTTTAAAAATGCACTAATAAATGACCTCCTAAGGTAGGGTATATCAAACAAAATAAACCACTTTAAGGGGCACCAATCTTGATTATGGATAAAAAGGACAAAAAGTCATGAATTTGCATAGATGATTAGGCCTTGAATAAAATCACAATCAGAAAATATTATCTTTTGTTTCAAATTAACAACCTCTTAGACCAACTCAAAGGAATTAAATATTTTAGTCGAATGGATTTGAAATTGACATATTATGACATCTGTGTTGTGGAAAAGATGGTGATGTGGATTAAATATGGCTCATACATGCTTTTAATCATGCCATTTGGGTTGCGCAATGTTTTTTCAACATTTACAACCTTCATGAATTCCATCTTCCATGATAAGTTGAATGAGTTAATCATTGTGTATATTGATGACATTTTAGTATATTTTAAATTTGTTGAAAAGCATGCAAAACACTTAGAGTCTATTTTGGAAAAAAAAAAGAAAATTTGATTTTTTGCAAATAGAACAAATACTGAATTTGCTTAAGAAAATATGGATTTCCTTCACTACTACAAAATGTGAATGTAGTTCATTAATCCCCATTCACTAGACTAGTGAATTCACTACATCCCCACTAGGTCTTGTTCACTACAACCAGTGAATTCATTCAAAATCTAGTGAAATAATTTGGCATACAAATATACCTTTTGTTGTAGTGCTTGTTTGACCATCTATTGACTTAAGAAAGGATGAGGCCTAATTTAAGGGAAATAGAAGCCATTAAGTGTTAGCATAATTTAATCATTGCCAAAGCATGAAATATTTTTTAGGCCTAACGAACTTTTATAAGATTTTTTCAATTGGCTAAATTTTTCATAGATCTCTTTAAAAAGGGGTTGTCCTTTCACAAGAAGAAATCTTGTCATTTTCCACCCCCACACATTGCAACTATTGTCCAATTTAATTACATTTCAATTACATTTGGCCATTTTAAGTTTGCAAATGGCTTGTTGTACTAATTAATAGTCAATATTATTCATAGTGATTTTGTTCACTATGTTGTTCACTTATGAATATGATTTGGACATTATTTAATTATTTAATAATTTCAAATTGTTGATGTGGAAATTGAGGTAACTTTTAACTTTATTTACATATTGCATTATATGGGTTAGTGATGTTTTTGACATTTCTTTAAAATTATCAACATGGTACATGAGTTGAATTATAAATTTTTAACATGTTGAAATCATTAATTCAGAGTTGCATTTTACATCTACCATAATTTATTAAAACACATGTAACAATTTTAAACCCCACATTTATATTAGAATGAATTAGTGATTTTTTTCACATCTCTTCAATTATCAAAATTGAAACATTCACTTTCAATATATTAAAATCATTATTCACAAATTGCATTTTTCATTTATTATAATATATTAAAACACATGCAACTCAATATTTTGTAATTATATTTGAATGGCTTAATGAATGTTTTCACATTTATGAAATTATCAACATTTTGATATGAATCAAATCATCCATTTTGAACTTATTGAAACCACTATTCAAACGTTCCATATTACATTTATTAATGTATATTGAAACACACATAACAATTTAATGCCTCGTGTTTATACTTGAATGGGTTGGTGAATTTTTTTGCATCTCTTGAACTAATAGCATTTGCACATGAATTGAATCATTCATTTTGAATGTTGTAAAATCCATTACTCATGAGTTGCATTTTACATTCAACACAATTTTTTGAAATGGATGTATAAAAATTTGGGAAATTTCACATTTATATTTGAACAAGTTAGTGATTAAATCAAAATGTTCATGCATGCAAAATCTAAGATGCATGTAGACCTTTAAATTATAAGGTTTTTCATGTATTAAATTCTTGTACATTTATGTAAATTAGAATATATATATATTCCTTAGTTTATTTTAAGCATCGTGGACAGGTTTATTATTATGAATGTTCATGATGCCAGACCAAAAAAACTTCAAAAATAATCCTAATTTTTTCCCTTTTTTATTCGTGTATGAAAAAAAAATAATGTTCAAAAAATGGATTAAAAATTAAAATTAAAATTATTATTATTATTATCAATATTTTATACTTATTATTTTTATTTTAAAAATAATTTATCAAAAATTTTAAACTTGTTTTATTATAGGTTTATGTTTAAATATTTAGAGATGAATTAACAATTTTCATTTAATAAATAAATAAATAAGTGAATTATAAATGTTGATAATAATAATGACATCGATGAATTTTTTAATCTTTTCATTTTTTCAATTCTGTAATTTTCTTGAAGATCATCCATAAAACAATTTAACCATGTTTTGGCTATAAACCATATTGGAGGTGCAAATTTGTTGAAATATTTATATATTTTTGCTACAAGTTCTAAAACCCATTGTAGAATTATATCATTTAAAAAAAATAAAAATGTAAAAAAAAAAAAAATCTTTCATTGATGTTGACGACCTTTTTTATGTTTGCAAAATGGTGGAAATTCATCACAAAAGAAGTTCAATTTACATCATTAATATTTATTTTAAATTTTCAAAAAAAAAGATATGGTTTATAATGATCTTAAAAATTAAACTTAAAATTTTTCAAATAAATTTGATGTTGGAATTGTTTATGTGTTTAATGTTGAAATTATTATAATCACTTTTAAACTTTTATTGATTAGGAGTAATATTTTTTCATTGAAATTTGTGATCTCAAATTTTTTGGCAATTATTTTTATTGTTTACATTATTTTCTTTTAAATTTTCACTATTTTTTCCATTTTGCCACCTAGTCTTCAAAAAAATTCCAAACTTATATTCATAATTTAAATAAGTATATTTCATTGCTTGTGGACTTTGGTGGAAATCTAATTTATTTTTTTAATGAGCTTTAGTTTATTCATGGACTCGGCGTGGTTTGACCATGTGTAGGTAGTTTAAGAACATGAATTTGGAGTTGTGGGTGCATGAAGGGAGCCTTGAGGCGAGTTCAAGTATGAGAATAAGTCCTTTCCTAAACAAAACATTCTTGAAATGCACATATTCTTTGTGTTGGACATAAATTTTTTTTATGGTTCTTCTTATCTAGAAGGCATTTTTAGCGTAAACCCATGGTTAAATTTGCAAACGAAATAGGCTAATAAATAACAAGAGGGACCTTATGGACTTAAAAACATGTAGTTGAAAATAAGTTTGGAAATTTCAAAGGTTAATTAAAAAACAACTAGACCTTTCTAACACAGATTAAATTTAAAAACTAATACATCACAAACTTGCATATAGCACATGGAGATGATACTTTTGTGTTGTGAGTTAGATTATTCACACATTTACATTTTGGTTTTCATGGGGGCTACAAATTTGAAAAATAGTCGCATAAGCAACCATTTGTAGTTGTGACATTTAATCACACATAGTCGCACATGGAATGGTTGCAAACGACAAGATTTCTACTAGTGATATAAAGGGGAGCTTATTAGATGTATATGAAAACTCCATATTCTTTAAGTGCACACAAGTTTTCCCTTTGAACACATTTGGATTTACACATTAGATGGTTCATTATTCACAAGTCTTAATGAAAGAATACAAAAAACACTATGAAAAATTGTGTCCGTTGAAACCACATTACCTTGCAATTAGAGTTCAAAAAACAATTTGTATACAACTATTGTGCAACTATCCCTTGGGTATTATAACTACTATGCAATTATCCCTTTGAAAATATGGGGAATTCATCAATAACTTGTCATGTCAAAAAATCAATTAGTTTTATTATAGTTATAAGTGAGTTGAAAATGGTTTTTTTATATAGTAATTTGTATAAACTATACATAGATCCATCCAAAGTCAACCATGTTTATTTTTTTGAGGAATTGCACTATAGTTACATGTGAACTATTGCAAATGTGCCACTTATGCAACAACTATGTTGCAACTAGTGTATGGTATACATATATATGATCATGTCATGTAGATCTACATTTCCACTAACCATTATGGGATACATTTGCAATTAATTTTTTACTATGATTCCCATTTAAACAAGTAGTAGGGCTATTAGTGTGCCATTATTGAACCATTAGTGTTCAACTATCATTACTGCAAAACGTGGGTGTAGTTCAATAGTCCTTATTCATTAAATTAGTGAATTCATTATTTTTCAACTAATCCCCATTTATAAAAATCAATGAATTCATTCAAAATCTAGTGAAATCACTTGGTGTACATGGACACCTTTTGTTGTAGTGTACGTTGTGATTATTGTAACAATTTATAATTTAGTAAGGATACAAATTTATATGTAACATTTTATTAAAAACTATTGTTTCAATTATTTAACTATTAAATATTAATTGTGCTTAATACACTTAATTATTATGAACTTATTAATTATACTAAATAATTGATTATTAATTTGAAAATTCAATTCATATAAATAGTTTTAAATTAATTAACCAACTAATTATGCCAATTAAATTGAATAATATGAATGTATAGGAACAATAATTATTCATCAAATAATAATCAGATAAATATTTATCTGAGTTAAGGATACTTAATAATGAGTTAAACCAATTAATTAATAATTATTATTTCATCAATAATTACCAAATCATCACCTATCTAAATTCACTAACAAACTAATTATCTATATACATATAATTAATTTAAATATGAGATTGAAAAAATGTGTATATTATATTAAAAATTCAATTCGGGTGTACATATGGATATGCCTATTTATACATTGATATTTTCTACCCAAATTCTTTTTTATTTTTTATTTTTTAGTAATTAATTTTTATTAAATAATTTATTAATTATTATGAACTAATTACTTAAACTGAATAATTAACAATGAATATGAATTATAAATTAGTTTGACTCAAATAATTAATTAACTATCTAAATTAAATTTAGACTAGTTCAGATAATTAAATATTAAATAATTAATTCACACATATAAGTATCATATAATTATTAATTTAATGTATGATTTACATAATGAAAAAAAAAACACAAAGCACGTGGAAAAATCTTTATGTAGTTGCAACTCAATTTGCAACACTATAAGATTTAACCTATATGTTTTGTTTCTAAATCCCAGTGTCACAAACTTTATAAAAAAGTTGTCTTCTCTTATATTCTCACACTAAAATACACATGTCATTTTGGAATGAGTTCAAAAAAACTTAGCCCTAAAAATAAAACCTAAAATTTTCAAGACAAATTATAAGACTATTATTTAATTCACTTAGTCTTCTTTCTTCCTACCTAATTGCATACCTATGTAAATAGGTAGGTCCTATTTTTCTACCTACCTATGTAGGTAGGTAGGTAAGTAGGTATGTAGTGTAAGTATGTAGGTCTTAAGACCTACCAACCTACCTACCATAGGGCTATGTATCAACCTACTTACCATAGGGCTAATAGATGTTTATTTCATTTTTTTTTTCAAAATTCAATTAATATGCCATGTGGCATATTTTTATTATGCCACATGTTATAATCTCAAATTATCATTAACAATCATAACAAATAATGGAGATTAATATTTCAAAAAGAAAATAATTTTTAGATCTAAAAATCCTCATGGTGGCACATGTCAAATTTTAATGGATGAATGAAAATTAGTAACATTTACATGACATTATGGTTGTAGCTATAATGGAGTTGCATAGTAGTTGAAAATGAGTCGTTTCAACATAGTTGCAATTGAATTACAATGCGTTGCACTATATATATGATGAGGTGCAACTCTTGCAACTCATGCAACTTGTTGGATAGCACCCATAACATAGAAATATGAGAGTTGCAAATGATCATTGTAATTCAAAAACTAAGTTGTAAGGCTAGTTGTAAAACACCTTTTTTTTCATAATGAAAATGAAAGAATGACCTTAATGAGTTGTTTTGAACTTTTTTACAATGTTAGTTTCCTTAATTACAATATATATTTTTATGAAAAATCAAAAGGAATGTACTAACTTTAAAGTAATAAATTACTTCAACTTTTATTTATGGATGCACATTTCTCAAACATATGTTTAGCAATGATCATTGGATGCACTTAATTAAATTATAAATCATACGAACATTGCACTGAAAGAAATCTTGTCCTTACTAATCAATGTTTGGCAATTACTTGTGTAATTAAGTTACTTTTTGATTAAAATTAGTGCAATCTTCCATGGCACCGCAATCACAATTATTTCTAATTGCATTTTCGACTACATTATGATACTAACTAATTTTGCAATTGTAAATGCATGCAACTATGTGTTGTGCTTGTGGTATCACCATTACAAAAATTGTCCTTATTCCACTACCCGTTCCACCCAACATTGAGTGGAAAGGGCCCACTTTCATGTGAATGGTGGACAAGTGGATTTATCGAGTGATCTGGAATGTTTGGCGAAGTGCCCACTATGATTCCACTATGGAACACTCTTTTCCAAGTTTCACTAGTCTCCACTTGCATATATGGATTAAATGAAAGTAGGTTAAAAAGTCAATTACTATCATTACATTTAACATCTTATAATTGGATGATAATTGAATTTTCTTTCAACTTTTAGTTATTGTTTCATTGACTTGCATTTTTTAAAGTCTTGATTTTTCAACATGAAGATGAAAATTTCAACTCCTTATGCTCACAACCTATTCGCATGCCTAGAGGGATGGATTATGTAGGTAGCTGGTTAGGTAAGCTAAATTAGGAAGGCTAGTTAGGGTAGGTTATGCAAAATAGGTAGTGTAGGTAGCTAGGCTAAGTAAGTGAATAGGTAGGTAGATTATATTATTATCTATTTACCTTTTACACACCTAAATAATATGTAAATGTGAATGTTTACATTATGAGATGATTAGACATGATGGACAAGTGGCATCATTTGGTTTGAACTATATTTAGTTGCAAAAAAATCACAATCCACAACAGTTACATCTAGTTAATGCAATGTGAAACATATGATGCAAGACAATGGATGAAAAATTCCCTTAATCGATTGGGTGGCACATGGTGTCTTTTACAATTGGGTGTTTTTTCCAACTTGTTTAAGGCCATTATAAGATTTTTGGTTGTAGTGTCTTTTATGACTAAAAATCAGTTAAAAATGTATTGGTAAATTTACTAATTTTTTCTAGAATGTTTTAGAAGCCACTTTTTAAAAATTTATTACATTGTAGGGAAAATTGTTTTTTTGGTGAACTATTTGTAGCTCCATGTATAAGAAATAATCATTTTTAAAAACAAATGCTTAATTATAGAAGGTTGATATATGAAACTTTTTTTTGCATTTATAGTTTTCAAACCAAAATATTGATGCATAAAAATGTATACAGGTGGAAATCACCACCAATGTACAAATTATCTTAATTTCAGTTCTTGGATTTTTAAAATTTTAAGTTTGTCTTGTGTGGATAATGAAAAAGTCCTATATAATCCTTAATTGGTTCCTAAGGGGGTTACCTTGACCATCTTGCAACTACAAACATTGTATGCAAAACCTATGGTCAACCTATAGGTTAAAGTTATAAAGAACTAGTTGTGCATGCACACATCACCTATTGATTGTGCATGACCACATTAATTTAATAGCAACCCACAAAAATTCCATAAGTGTAAAAAGTTGTTATAGGAAAAGAATTACCCACAATTCATCCCTCCACACAAAGTGCTATTGATCTCCCTAAATACTATGAAGAGAATAATTACGATGAGATCTGTCACATAGATAACATGTTATATATACTCAACAATTCACATCAAGTCTCCAATAAACTTACCACCACATGAAAATAAATCTTCAAAAACACCAAGTAATTTGTATTCCTTCCAAGATCAATCGAACAATAGGAAATGAAAATGAGTTTGAGATTGCATGTCCACATAAAAAACAAATTTGAGTAAGGAACAAAAAGGAATGGCACATTTCGTCAAATTAATTGTGCAAGGAAAGTAATGAAATCATACAACATAAATAATGTGGGATCATTGAGGGGGTACATTTTTAGAATAAGACATTCATAAGCTTCATGGATAAAAACATTTTGATAATGTTATCAATATGATAGATTTAGTTCACTTTGTGTTGTTTTCATTTCCAAACTAGGTTGCATCATTCTTCAAACCTATTTTTGGTTGCATTTAGTCAAAAACGTGTAGGGAACATCCTTTGCATGCCCATCATATGATCAAATTATTTGTTCCCTAAACAAATTTAAATTTACATTCTCATGAAAAATTAAAAAACAAAAAAAATTTAATGTTGAATTCCCACACAAGCCTACTAATCATCACCACTTTTTGAAAACACGAACAATCTTCTTCCTTCTTGAAACCACAATTTGACAAACTAATTCCCAAGTTGAAGCAACTAACAATTGTAAATGAATCGAACAACTTGCAACACAAAATGATTAAATGAAAAAAATACATGCATTTTGTACATGATACCTTAATTACATGTTATTATAAGATTTCAATATGCAATCATCCCTTTAATCCATGTGTTAAAAGATTGAACTTGAATAAAATAATTAGTGTAGTTTCAACAATATGTCAAGTTACATCCTTCTAATCCTTCATAGAACTTTAGTGACAAGCTTTCCACACAACTTGGATTACATCCTCAATTTGTGACAATGTAGTTAAAAAAAGAATCTACACTAGTGCCTTTCACACAAAAGTCAAGTATAAACACCACATCACATAATCTTGTTAGCCATAGCACATACTAGGCAAGCAAAACTTTACTTATTTAAAATTTAATTTGGTGGATCCAACTAAAAATTCACAAGAAGGAATCATGGGTTTTACAAACTACTCAAATTCAGTAGGTTTTTAATGGAATGGGACAAAAATTGAGTAATATGTAACTTGTATAGTTTTGGTAAAAAAAGACTAGTTGATTAAAACATTTTCAGTGAAATGTTTTAGTCATTTTGAACAAACACATGTTGTGCTAAGTAATTTTTAATTTACAAATTCTAAGAAATATTATGAAGTCCCAAGTTAATATGATAGGAATTAAGGTGCCACATCATCATACAAATGAAATTAATTTTTTGAGGGTCATTAAGTCACAAACTATATTATTCCATGGCATGTTGTGACAAAAATACATGCTATGAAATAATATATTAATTATTTCTATTTTCAAGTTTTGTTACCAAATGTTTTTGGTGCCATTTACCACCACCATATGTACGTGTTTGTATATTACATTTGTACATGATACATCAATATATACAAACACTATATATATATAATGTGTACATGCATCAAAGTTTGGACCCAAGACTAAACATAGAGATGCACCAAGGTTTTAACCACCACATCACTTCAAGACTTTAATAACATAAAAGAAAAAGGTTAAAGTTTATTATGTTTGGCATGAATGTTTTTAGGAAATTCAAACTTTAACATATGTTTTCTTTTTCAAAATTGATTCAAATGCTACAAATGAAAGTATGATCTTAAAGCTTATTTAATAATTTATTAAAATTTTTAATTTTATACATAATAAATTTAAAGGGTTAAAAAAAGTAACTTAAAATAATATGTTATGAATAAATCAAATGATCTTTTCTTTAAATTAACCTGCAATCTTTGTAAATGTGAATTAATTAATTCTTTAACAATTTGATTTCATTCTTTAGCATTGTTCAAGGCTTAATGAACTCAATATGACTACATTTTTTCCAATGTTATTTTCATTATATAAAATATATGTCCATTTTTTTAGGAATTGCAAGCTTTTATTTTCCCCAATTTGATTAAGAATAATTTTTTTTTCATTCTTGAAATGTTGTTCAAATGACAATCATCTATGATAAGATTTCACCACATTCAACTGTAAACAAATTATGGAGCTAGAAATTTGTTTAAATCCTCCAATATTATGGCTACCTAATATAACATGTTATAAAAATTGATGATCTATTTTTTAATCTAAAGAGCTCCTTTTACTTTTGAACGTAAGTAAAAAAATCCCAAGGAAATAGTTGAATTTAAGAAAGGGACAAGATGTTTCAATTATGAAAAATTGGTCATTAAAAATGTGAATGCCCAAAACAAATTAATGAAAAATGTAAGAACAATGAATTTTTAAAAAATATTAATGCACAATATTCTTCATACCCTAATAACCATGTTCAAAGGCCTTCAGGGTGAACATGGCTTTAAATTCTTAAATCACAAATCTAGATTATTGTGATTTTTAGTATTTACATAGTTAAATATTTTATGGCCTATGAGAGTAGCATTTTAATAATGATGTATGGTTAGTTGATAATGGTTGATTTATTTATGTGGTAGACAAGGTTGTAAATATGGTAACATAATCCACAACTACCTCCTTTATCTTTGAATTTGTAGTCTTAATTGACTCATGATGGGATGATGTGGAAAATTGTGATTGGTTTAAAAAAAAACTAATTCCATTGCTTAAAACTATGTTTTAAGACACTAGTTACAGTCCTTAGCATGTAATTTCAAGGGTACTCTAATATGTTCATTATATTCATTTGAAATTTATCATAATGTTATAATGCTATATTTCAAACATTGTTATAAAAAAAAATCACACATTTTAAACATTAATTTAATTAACTAGATTTTAAAACATGTAAATATAAACATGTTGGTTATGTTTGGAATCATGTTAAGTTATTGTGATTGCGCCACAAGCTTGACAATTGGCTTGCTTTGAATTCAAACCCATTCCTAAAGGTAAGTGGTTAATCAAAGGAATATCAAACAACATGTGTTGGGCAAAAGGTTTTAAAGGGTACAAACACAATATTAGGAGACATAAGTGCCCCAATAGATGACTATTTTCCACAAAGGAACCAATCTTCATGTGGTGATGTGGCATGATGACTGTGGTCAAAGACAATTTGTTAATTTTAAATTTTATGTCATTGCACATGTTTGCAAAGTTTGGTCATCATCCTATGTGTGGTGTAAAAGGTTTCAAGAACTCTTACCATAGCTTCTTTATAGACACTTGTGAATGTTCCCTCCAACATTTTTGTATTACAATATGTGTGATGTAACATTATTGCACTTGCTTGCCTTAGTTCATAATCTAAAAAATTGTCAAGTCTTCAAATGAGTAGAAGGTTTGAATCTGATAAATGCTAGTGATTTGAAGGTTTGAATTTGATAGATGTCTCTTTGAGGTCAATTTACTTTTTCATTGAACACTTTCCAATAATATGCAAAGTGTGCCCCAATTTCCTTAAAAATTAAATTTGATTTTAGTGATTTTTTTTGACAAAATTGTTCAATATTCAATCATTCTTGCACCTTAGGTTTAAACAATACAAAACCACTTTCATGCACCTCTACTCATTGAGGGCTTTTCAATGGTACCAAAAGTGTAGCTAAGGGCATCATGGTTTGGGATATAAACCAAGCAAACACAAGAAACAAACTACCTTCCTTAATCTATCATTACTTGTTGACAATTATGAATTACTAACACTTGATATTAATGCTAGTTTGTATTATAATGCCACTAAGTTGCACAAACTAGATAAATAAACTCCATGTAGATATGGCCACTCAAATGGAAGTGGTTAACATGTTCAACAATTTTCCATTTGTGGAAAGATTTTTGGTTCATGGACCTTTATCACTCATGGTGGATATTAGTATTAGTTTGGTATATAAAATTTCATTGGTTATAAAGACAAGTACTCAACCTATCAATTTAAATTTAGCACATATTAGGGAGAAAACAAGAAACCTACATCCTTGCCACTTGCTCTTGGTTGCCACTGCCTTAAATTACACCTAGATGTTTTTAACAATAACACTTATTCATATTTTATGTACAAAATTTTTTCATTCATTCTTAATATGTACTCATTCCACTTGGAATTTGGTGTAATATATTGTAATGCTTGTGCTATAAGGAATGAAACATTTGATGTTCCAAGAATCAATGCCAATCCTTTACACATCAAAGGTGTCAATTCTAGATTTCATAAATAATGTGAAGTTGTTGCAACTTCTGCTATCTAGGTTGTCTCTATATAGGTTGGGTGTGAGTGTTTGTTCACAAACTATACTTCTAGTGGTGATAGTTCATTGGAGTTGGTTTAGGTATGACAACTTCAAGTTCCATAAGTTGTAAATCTCATCACTTGGACAATTCCAAACTAAAATCTATTTAGCCCATCCCCAAGTCAAGAGGCATGGAAATGTGTCTTTTTGGATTTGTGTCTTTCTACAATTCTTTTTTTCAACACCATATTCATGAGTAGGTTTTCAATAGCTTCACCAATTTGCATCCCAAATATTTTCTTCAATTGAATTTGAGTTCAACTCAATTGAATCTTAATCTAATTGTTGAATTGCAATTGAATTTAGTTGAAATGGGATTCAATTCAATTCAAATTCCATTTAATGTATTTAAATTCAATTCATTTCAATTCAAGTTGCATGCAATATCATAAAATATTTTCATTCTAATGGAACTTAATTTCCACAAAATCAATTGATCATCATTGGTTGTGTGCAGTAGCATAGAGCTGAAGTAGGTTGAATCCATTATTGGAGGAGGAGGAAGATGAACACACTGGCAGGTGCCTAAACAAGCAGAGAACCAAACTTTATTATAAGGAGCCACAAAGGTAGGTTTATGACTTTCTCATGTCATAGAGAAACTTTATGAACCCAATTAGGAGTTCTTCTATTCCTCAACTTGACTTCTAAAATATGGCCTCCTGAACAACATATGCGTAAAATACACATCATTTTCTTTCCAAGGAAAAGTAGCAGGTTTGAACAACTTATGATCAATGTGATCACCAGACTCCTTGAAATTTACCAATGCACTTTCTTAATGGGAAAGACTCTGAAAGAACTGAAACTCTCTTTGGTTACAGCAGCATAATATGATGGGTTGAATACAAAAGACAAACTAGCCAGTATGATGATCTTTGTAGCTTCTCTGACATCCTCCTGGAATCTAAGTCAAACTTCCAGGTTGGCCCAACATACAATGATCTACTACGATTGCCAATATGAGCTACATATATTTGCTCCTGTATCTGAAAATAAGCAAAGGCTAGCTGGAACACTTTCTTCAACTACATAACATGAAGCACAAATTTTGTATCCAGGGCTCATGCCCAGCAGCATGCATTAGCTGCCTCAACAATATGGTTTAGTTCTGTACAGATTTCAATCATCTGAATGCGGTCTTCATCAACTCCTAGGAACATATTCTATATTGAATCCAGGTGTGACTCAGCTCTGTTCCTTGACACATTTTCTTTGCACTGGGTTTAGGGTTTAGGGTTTAGGGTTTAGGGTTCTTCTTTCACCCCCCCGGGGTGATGGCTTACTGGTATAGCCCATTCTGGGACCCTGGGACCTCAAAAAGGTCCTGAGTCCAAACCCAGTGGGGGTGCCAATGGCTTGTCAGGTTGGTTCTGTGGTTGTGCTTCAAAAGAGAAAATTAATGAATTCTTCTCCCCACCTTACCATTAAGTAGGTAAGCACCCATCAAGTCCAGACAACCACATTTGGCTTGTAGGTAAATGCCTCTCTCAGATTCTCTGCTTCCTGCTATGGCCAACACAATCAAGAAGGTCAACAAACTTGCAAGTGTCAAGTTCTAATTTTGCAGAAATCATGTAAATTGCATTCATGAAAACCATAACAATGTGGGGTTCATCCACTAGACCTATAGTTACGCACTAGGAGAAGACCATCAAAGGTGACATCATATGGCTCCACAACTTCTTCACACATCCAAAATGTTCAAAGCTTCTTTTTACTATTCCCATGTACAGAAAAAGCTGCTAGTAAGGCAAATTCCAAGAGACATGCATCACATGACTTGGCATGTTTTGTTAAACACCTTGCAAGCATCCTCCATGCTCCCACATCATGCATATATAAGTACACCGAGCTCCCCACAAAGACATCATCAGCCTTGCAACCACTATGAATTGTCTGTTCATTAGCCCACTTAACCTCTTCAAGTGCTCATAAAAACCAGCATAACAAAAGTGAACTTGGTTAGGACTCATGCCTTTCTGTTCCATTTCTCGGAGTTTAAGTTTCATTCCTTTCATGTGCCCACCCTTATCATGTCTTGCACGCTTCTATTCCATGAAAAGTGTTCTCATTTATAGTCCCAGGAAAGGGCCACTGCAGCCAGCTCTGTTGAAACTTGACATGCATTGGAGGTTTTTTCAGTACCCAAGCCAGAGTTACCTTTAAAGAGTTTTTGTAGTTTTTCTCTGCACTTTCTCATAGATAGATGATTTCAAATGTGCAGGGTTTTTCTTTGCCCATTAGTGCACTCTGCAACCTGAGAATCTCAAGCATACATTTCTCTCGCAAGCATCAACATGGGTGCTGTTTGTAAACCTGTTCTATTTCCTCATATCCCTGATTCCTTGAGACTTCATTTATACAGAGAAGATTCTTTGTCTGTGGCATATATGCTAACTATTGTGTGAGCTTACTTGTACTCCCTTGCAATTTCCTGGATTAAACAGTAACCCAACATTCAACAGCTGACAATTTATTTTTTGACAAGTATTCTCAACCAGAATATGCAGTTACATTCTGATGATTTGCATGCCTGATGTGGATTCCAATATGTCAGATTCTGCTTAACGCGGAGTATTTGATAATCAATTTTTGTTGGTCCAAGCACACAAATTTATAACTCAAGAGTTTTTCACAGCTGAAATTGTGAGCTTTAGTTGTCTGAAGAGAAAAAGTTATTCCTCCAAGTTTTTATTAAATATGAAGTAGAGGTTTCTGTAGCAAAGAGAGACATCTGTTTGATGTTTCTGCCTTTGGGATCTTCAAAAGTGATTATTTCAAGTGCTTCTATAAGGGATAATACTTATGTGATTAGTATGGAGAATGTCTCAATGTGCCTGAAGATATTTCTGCAAATTCGTTCTGTGATTCCAGTTAAAATCAAGATCCTGCCCAGGACATCCGTTGAAAATTGGAAGGGTTATTGTACAGTAAAGCCTGAGGCTTGGGGCATTCCCAAAATGAAGGGGCATAAGACCAGGTGGTTGCCAAATCCAGCCCTGACATTTTTGGAATGTCCCCAGGCTGTGGGCTGTACCCATCACAAAGCACAAGGTAAACATTATCATGAACCTAAACATACATGCATCACAAAGCATAGGAGGGGGAGGGTTCTTACACCCACTGATTAAGAGTGGGAGGAATGTTATGCCTATAACTTCAGAGTAGGAGGGAGGTAACATCTCTCCTACTCTTAATCCCACTCTTTGAAGTGATGGGATTGCAGGACAGAGCAGGTGAATGCAAGATACCTGGATTTCAAACATAAGACACAAGATGCACTCAGGCATGTCTGCAATGGCACCTGGGAGAGTGCAATTTGATAGTTTTTCATGGAATAATAATAGACTTGCAAGATATTTTCAAGGCTGGGCAGCATGCAAAGGCAATTGAGTTTTTTCAACAAATGCAGCAACAAGACATGACTCCTGACAAAATTCACTTTGTTCAAATGCACGTTCTAGTTTATGAACACTTGAAGAGGGCAGGCAGGCTAATGAAGAAATAATTCAAAGTGGTTGTGAGGCTGACTTTTTTTGGAGAATAGCCTGGTTCACATGTATGCCAAATGTGTGAGCATGGAGGATGCTTGGAGGGTGTTCAACAAAATGCCATCTTGAGATGTGGTCACTTGGCCTGCCATGATATTGCAGCATGTGAAATGTGGGCAGGGCAGAAGGTGCTAGAACTATTTTCAACAAAATGCAACAGGAAGATGTGCAACAAGACCTTGACATTTCTGTGGGGGTGCTAAATGCATGTGGCAGCCTAGTTGCAATTGAAGAGAGCAGGCATGCTCATGAACAGATAATTCAAAGTGTTGTGAATCTGCTACTTCTGTGGGGAATAGCTTGGTTGACATGTGTGCAAAATGTGGCAGCATGGAGGATGCTTGGAGAGTGCTCTGACAAGATGTCCTCACGAAATGTGGTCTCTTGGAATGCTGTGATGTTGGGACATGTGAGATGTGGGCAAGGGCAAAAGGCACTGGAGCTATTTTAAATAAATGTATCAGGAAGGTGTGCAGCCAGATCCTGTAACTTTTGTGCAGGTGCTGAATGCATGTACTAGTATAGTTGCAATTGAAGAGGGCAGGCATGCTCAAGAGCAGATCATCATAAGTGGTTGGGAGTCAATGTGGTTTTGAGAAGTGACATGTATGCAAAGTGTGGGAGCATAGAGGATGCCCACAGGGTGTTCAATAAGATGCTGTCACATGATGTGGTCACTTGGAACGTGATGATATTTGGACATGTGAAATATGGGCAAGGGCAGAAGGCACTGGAACTATACCAACAAATGTAACAGGAATGTGTGCAGCCAGACTGGGAGACCTTTGAACACATGTGCCAGTGTACTGGCACTTGAAGAGGGCACATGCTCATGAGCAGATCATTGAAATTGGGTGGGATTCAGATCATTGTGGGAATTAGCCTGATTCAAATGTATGCAAAATGTGGGAGCTTGGAGGGTGCTCGCAGGTTCAACAAGATGCCTTCACATGATGTGGTCACTTGGAATGTGCACTGATCTTTGGCTATGTGAAATGTGGGCAGCAGCAAAAGGCACTGAACTATTTTGACAATGCAGCAGGACGGTGTGTCACTTTTGTGGGGGTGCTGAATGCAACTAAGCATTTGAAGAGGGCAGGTGTACTGTGACGACTGTCTAGGTATATAAGAAAGAGGCTAAAGTAGAGCTGACACATGTTTCTCTGGTCTTTGGGTTTATAACTATGTTGCTCAATACAAGCCCAGATGAAGTAAATAGTGCTGTCTTAAGGATTGCCAATTTGACTATTGGTGGCAACTGCAACTTGCATTGGGTAATTGCCTGCAGAAAGTAATGCAGTTATGGATTATGAACCAGTAATGTTATGTCATTTAGGACTATGTAACAATCTGAATCTTGTCGAAAGATTGGACATACTGTGAGAAGAGAACTATTGGTGTTATGGGTTGTTCTTATCACAGTTGCAATCCCATTGTTTGATGTTCTACAGAAGGTATAAGGTGTGCCAGCAGTACACACCATCATAGAGACTTGAAATGTGTGGAGTTGTAAATATGCACTAGAAAGCTTCTCTCATGGTGCTTACATCAGTGGCATCCATGTTCTGAGATTGAGTAATTTTAGGTGTTGGGGGAGAGCCAGATCTAGATAAATGTGTTAAACATAGTTGTTCATTGTATAGGCAGATGACAATAATGACAAGACCTTGACAAAGATTGTCATCAAAGTGAACTTGATGACTTCCAAATATTTTGAGCTTGAGCTTGACATGGTTGACAATTGTCGGTTCACACATTTTTTGCTACTTGTTGAAATGTAAGCGCAGCCCAGCAGTGCAAGCACTGGAGTAGATATCAATATCCATTTTCTAATTGCTTACAAGAAAGTCCTTTCCATTGTGAATTCAATCATCTACTTCGGATGTTTTGAACTGTATACTTCAAATGGAGTAAAGATTGCTTTACATCCTCTTGACATAAATTTTCAGCCCCAAACAAGACTACTTAGTTGTTTTACTCTCAGAAATTCTGGGATGCATACAAATATTTTGTTCAAAGAATTGGTATTTAACTTGAATCAGCAGATCTCTCGTTGTAATCATGGCTTAATTTAGCTTCCACAACAGGACTAAGAATGACAAATAGATAATCCTTTATATTACAACTAGTATGTGGTATCGGGTGAAATTCTAAACACCATAAATGCCTATGGAGCCTTTTACATAGTGGTAGCAATGAACTACCCTTTAATGGTAGAGGATGTTTGTACAAGGTCATCAGCACAAATGTTTTTGAATAATTACTTTACATCAAACTTCAAAGAGTTTCAAGGAAAATCATAGTGCAGCACTAAACTTGCATGTCAAATTGAGCAAATTTCAACCCCCAAACACTGATACATATTTGTACTTAACAACCTTCAAAACTTCTGACAATGGGATTTGAAAACTTGGTTCCTTTCTGCTTCTAATTCATTGCCTAGCTCATATTTCCACACTTTAGGTTATTGCATACTTTTCTAAGGTGCATACTTTTTCACCTTATAGCAGCTCCACCAATGCATTGGATTTTTGGCTCCTTATATTGAATTTCAGGAGTCACATGTGGTGACCAATAGTTAAAATGTCACTTAGGAGCCCGAGCATGAAGTAGTAGTTAACTCAACAAACAACCTAGTATAGGTTTGTGCATTGACTCTTTATTGGGGCCGCAATCCTCTCTGCAAGTGCATGGACAACAACCTTTTAATGAGGTTAACCGTACTAGATGTTGAGCCAAATAGGTATGCAATTGCATTTGGCTATTTTATAGCCTTGGCATTTGGAGGTTAGTGTTGATGCACCAATTTACGCCAATTTACGCCTTGCCAGTGGAATTGTTCTTAGCAAGGGTAGGAGAATCTTTTCAAATTTTAATCCTTCAAAGATTTAAAAGCTTCCCCAAATGTTGATGGACAAACTTGACCTAATGACCCCCATATTGTTCACCCCAAGTACTCTACTATCACACACTAATGCAACCCATGATAATCACAAAAAAACCAAATGGAGACAAGAGAGATTTGTAACTTTCATAAGTCATGGGGGGTTGAAGAATGCACTCTTGAATCCTGAAGGGGTTGAGACTTGACACTATTGAAGCATATTTCCTAAGGAATTAATGAATTTAATGAGTGTGCATTTGATTCTGTAGGTTATGTTGACAACAAGTTATTTGGTGAATACCATCCTATCATTCGTGTTCTCATTGCTATTTAGATGACCTTGTCCTTGGAGTCATTCCCATTTTGCTATCAAACACAACCCTAGGACCTTTGCAAAAAGCTAATTTCAGTTGTTTAATGACTTCAAAGCCAAAAAAATAAGAACACACATGACCCATTGAATTACAAACTCTTTTCATGCAGGATCTCGTTAACAATGATTGAGTAAATTTCCAAGTGCAAGCTATTAATTTGTGGCATTTCATTGATGAGGTTGCACTTATGAATCAATTTCAATTTATATTATGCAATGAAATATATGCAAAACCTACTCCCTATCATGCTAGATCATTCAACTTTAGATTAAGCCATTTTGTGAGTTGTTTGATGCGACAATAAGCTTTTCAAAAAAGGTGTTAAGTAGCCAACAAGGTATGTAAAAAAAATTTACACCTTCATTGTCATTTCCACAAGTATTGATTATACCATAAGATGAACTCATTCAAATGATGGAACTTGATTCAAACCTCGAGGGAAAAATTTCAATGTAAATTTCATCTTCACTATGACAAATTGTTTCATGATGTTAATGAGTACCCAAAACATGGAGTTTATAGTTTAGTGTTGTGCAGTTTTCCAAATTGAAGGTGAGAATTGTCTCAGTTTTCAGGCTAGTTCTCACCTTGAAAACTTCCGGGCATGATGATCAGGAGTGATACCTAGATTGAAATCCACCATTTTGATTTTCACTTGAATGGAGACTGCTCATTTGAGAACCACCTATTAATAAAAATTCAAAAATATGAGAATTGCCAAAGGTATTAAAACATGCTCGAAGGAACTTTTCTATCATAGGGGTCCAAGGTTAGAGGCTACTTATTCTGAAGGTAAGGAGTATGCGATCTGTATTTATTGGTTGTAGCTGCATCCTATTGTGGGTGCATCCGAAAGCTCAATGGTTTCATTTCAATGGGTCACATTGATTGATGTTGGTATCTATAATTCACAATATATTGGTACCAATGCGTTAATGTGTGAAAGTCTTCACTTTAGTTCAACTCTATATTATGGTCACACTTTTCAACAAAGAATATGGAATGGACAATGACACTAAATTGGAGAATATCTTGAATGCACATTGATCATCTCATTATTTGAGTATAATAAATTGAATAATCAATTTGTGAAAATAGTTGGAGGTAATGAATTGTTCTTAAATATGTGAGAATCAATAACTTGAGAATTGATTGAAATTTAATAATAAAAATCATCATACCTTAGGAGGTTCTCATACAATTTTTTTTTTTCTTGGAAAGAATCAGGTCCAACACTGTGTTCGTTCTCATGAAAATGTGAGAGCCCCCCCAATATTGGTATAGTCTTTGTTAATTTCTAATAATAAGATATGGCAAAGGATTACTTGATTGGGACTTGGGAGGGTTTATTTTAAAAGCCTATGATTTTGTGTACCTTTATATTACCCATTATTTAATTACACATATTTAGAATACCTTGTAATTATTGTAATTGATTAGTTAAAGTGTTTTCAAAACGCCTATTTTATTTCAAATTAACATTTTGGGTCAGATGTTTTATAAAAAAAACTGATTAGGTTAAAGCAAGAAGTGAATTTGCTTGAAAGATGAGTGGTTGATTTCTCCATTCACATTTTTAAGCAATCACAATCCAGTAGTGTTTAAGCCATTATTGGTGGTCCCCTAAACCCCAATAATTTCCTCTTAAAAGTTTAAAAGTTTGATCATGATATTAGGTGAGGTTGAACCTTCATAAAGCCTAAATTAGAATTTTTTCATAAAAGAAGGAAAAAGCAAGAACAACATATATACAACTTGCAAGATAAAACTAAAAATATTCTTTAAAACAGTACATTGACTTGAATGAGGTGCATTACATTTACCACATTGTTATCTTGAGTTTGTTAGGTTTCATTGTTTTACTACAACCAAATGCAAATTTTTGAAAAATCATGTGCAATAAATGAAGATTTTGTCGATATTTGACACCTAGTTTTAATGAAATTTTCTCTTTTCACAGATAGCAAATTTGGGGCTCTAGGATGGGTTGTGAGGGTGAAAAGAAGGTTCAAAGTCAAGGTGAATTTAAGGATAACTTAATATTATGTAATTTCAAACTTAGCATGTATAATTTTACTTTTTATAAAAACTAGTACTTATAACAAAATAATGCACCAAGTTGGTCATAAACTTTATTTGAAATAAACATGGCCCTTCATTCAAACCAATAATTTCATAATTTTACCTTACAAACATAAATGAAACATTTTGTTTGAAACATAGCCAACACCCAACACCCATTGAGCATGTTTCATGCAAACAAAACATGTATTGCATCCCCTAAGGGGAGTCACTTGTGTAGTTACCAAATAACCCATACATTCAAAAGGTATTATTTCACTATCTGATCAAATAAATGGGATGAGTATCAAAATATATCCTTAAATATATACAAATATGATAGAATTTGGCAATTGAATACTAATTTGTGTTAAGCTAATTTGCAATAACTAAACTAATTAGGCTACCAGCTCAATTGGGGCTCACCCACAAGTGAGTCATGAGGGGCTTCCAATAGATAGTGTGCGGGAGGTTGTTGGTGTTTTTTTTTCCTGGCTTGTAGTTTCTACATTTCCTTTTGCCAGGTGAAGGGATTGATTGAGGAACTGGACCCAACGTGAAATTCCAGCAAAGACCCACCCTCTCTGCTGGCCTTCTTCCTCTATCTTAAATGGCAACTTGACTCTTCTCGTGCGAATCATTCAGGAGGAAATGATGAGCAATCCCAATCTTCCAATTGGGTTCTTCAAAGGCCAAAGCCAACATCTTATAGCAAGGGAGCATCTGTACTTCATTAGTTACATTTATCTAGTTGGATGACTATTAGAGTCTTTGGAATGCAATATTCTGTTTTTTGATTTTCATGCTATTGAGTACAAGCCCAATCGTATGGATGACTTTCAGTATTGCGGGTTCAATTCATGGTTCTACAATGGACATTATCCCAGGGACCTTTTATATCGCAATCAAAAGTAATTCTTCAAATACTGAAGCCTGATTAGATGTGATGCATCTCATCAGCCTTATTACTTAGTAGAGATGCATTCTCTACTTGAGTATTATTGCCAATTCTTACTTGTCTGGAAATTATTTCTATTCCATGTGCATTGCCTTGTAGAGGATACAATGTTCATGTATCCTTTCTTTATTTGAGACTGTTTCCTTCGAACCAATATTTTTGGATTTTATGTCTTTGGACACCCAAATTCATCCACTCTGTCTTTAAAAATTCCACTTGCTTGACCCACCTATCATCCAATGTTTAAATGATCAAGATGTCACATTTTCCAGCTTTTAATTCATAGTCGGACATTCACAAATTTTTTCTGACCCACATATCATACAATGTGCTTAGCATTTCCATAGAATGGAAGGTAGAGTAATCACTAATAACATGAACGCTAAAAACAGTTAACTTTCTCTGTTTTTTCATCTTGCTTGGCCTTCATATTGTCAGATTATCTTTTTTCAGCTTTTAACTTCCCCAACTCACGTATCATGCAATGTTTAATTTCCTTGGATTGCATTTTCCCCAACTAGTTCAATTTTCATCCACCATCAAATTTTCTTGACTACTTTGAGTCACATATCATGTTGCTTGGGACTTTTTTTAATAACAAAATGGTGAATTTTGGTTTTAAAAAATCACTGGTTCTATCATAAGATAAGTATATTCAAATCTATTTATGAAGCAAGGTAGTTTGTTTTGTTTTGTTTGTCACATTGAGATCTCCCAAACAGTGGCACTTCATGCCGCACTTGTGGTATCTTCAGAAAGCTCTTCTTCAGAAAGCTCTCAATGAGTAGGGGTGCACTAACTTGGTTTGAGAGTGTTTGGACCTACAATGTGGAAGCTATTGATTATTGAACCATTTTCTCAATGAAAATTAAATAAAATCAAATCTGAAAACTGTATTGGAATATGGTTAAACCATATTCGATCAAAAGTTAAACCAATGATTTTCTCAAAACATAAACGAACCTTTATTGAGACTAAATGATCCATAAAGTTTCCTCCGCAAGAAGGTTCAACCAATAATGAAGATATATGATGCATGTGGCATTCATCAATTCTTATGCAATTGAATAGTTTGCTTTAGAAATAAAAAATCGCATATTGAATGTTTGTTGTTAAATCAATCCACAATTTAGTAAACAATTGGTTATTATTGTAGTCATAGGAGTCTAGAAATGCTTTGAAATGTTTTCGACAATATTTTGTCTTTAGATCAAAATTCAAGTTATATAATTATGAACAACACAACTTAACAATAGTCACAAAATCACATACATATCACAAACTTAACATCTCACAACTTAATAATGGAAATCGTGCAAAATTTGTTCATTCATAATTCATACATTTCACACATTGATATTGTACATTGAAAACGTATTTGACACATGGATTTATAGGAAAATGTGAAATTCGTGTAACATTCATTCATTTATAGGTTCATACCTCATTTGTCAACATATTTATTTATGTGTTAAACATGTTTCCAACCCATGACATTCGTGTGTAAAATGTACAAACCTATGAATGAATAAACTTCACATAATTTTCATTAGTAATTTGTTGCATGTTAAATTTGTGATGTAAATGTGTCACATGCCTATGCAATGAATGCATGAACTACCTTTAACATGAGCATAATGCATTTTTACCCCATTACCATCTCAATGTCACAAACATACTCAAGGTTTTTTTTTATTACCATCACATGGTTTAAGTTATTGTTCATGTGAACCATTAGGGTTTTGTATTTAGCAAACATTATCTTCATTAAAAAAAATTTGTCTAGTCTTTTACATTGTGTGGCAATTTCAAACTTTTAATTTCAAGCAACTTAGCAAAGCTACCATGTTCAAAATGTTTTTTTGGTAAAAATGAAAAATGTCTAAATGGTCTACAACAAGCTTTCAAGCTTAACAACTAAGGGCTGAATTTTCACCACTAGGTTGGTGCAATGTGCCATGTAGTGTAGTCCAACTACAAATGGTCTTAATTTAGACTTGAATTGTGTAACAACACTAATATGTATGCTCGTGAACATCGCAACCCCATTAGATCCAAAACATGTAAGTTTGTTAACAACATGTTGGGTGTAAACAAGATAAAGTGAACGACTTGACTACCTTATCAAAATTGGAACAAGTAGATTTAAAATAACAACAAAAGTCATTATAAAATTGTGGAACATTGAATGTTTTCAATTCAATGATTAAATATTATATATGTTTACACTATTGTGCATTGATTTTTGTATTTCAAAATTGTAAAAGTAGGTTTTCAGTAGGTTTTTCAAAATATAAATAACTTTTGACGTTTACTTTTCATTGTGGGCTTTTGGTTTCAAGTATATGAAAGTGGGTTTTCACAAAAAGGAAATAGATTTTTTTTTCAATGACTTGCTAAACATATGTTGATCTTCAATTCCCAACTTATTACATATCAATTTCATTAATTTTTCTAACCAAAAAGTAGGTTTGAACACGTATTTTTTAGTCAGTTTCTAATGTACTTTTGATCTACTTTTTTAATTCATTTGCTTTTTATTTTTTTAGAATTAGATTCATATAAACTTAATAGAGCAAACGATTGCTACTTGACACATACTTCCAATTAATTTGATGCTACTTTATGGTAGTTATATGAATGACACAGGGTTGAAGTGGAAATGTCTACTTTTTTTGTCTACTTTATCTTGCTTTGACCTTGTTTTACTATCTAACCCCCATATTCCATTAGTGACTTCAATATCAATTGGGTGAGTTATTAGTAGTGCCTTTGGCAAACACCCTCTCAAAATTCATCAACAATGGCATTTTTTTAAAGCCATCAACAATATATGCATGCACAATACACCAAGATTGGTTGATTGTGATGACCTCATCACAACCAACAACAATGTATTTAACCTTTTGGACAACAACTTTTGTGGATTGCATGACAATGCAATGCATTGTTTTTGCCATCTCCCAACCCATGGAATCAAATAGTGTTTGTGAGGCATGTTCCTCACCTTCAAAAAATGAAATAACATATTCATGCTCTTGAAATTAGTCATAGGTCAACTGAGTTTCAAAAGCCAAAACATGACAACAAAGTGTAAAAACTTTTGCTTTTTCGCACCAACCAAACCTCTAACACACACAATGTTTGCAACATAATTTCAACCTTTGATGGCAAATAAGTGTTCATTTTTAACATGTTGGCTTTCTATGGACATGTAGTACTACCCCATAGCACACCCAAGGCATGCAACTTTACATTTTCACATGCTTGCATGTTTTTTACAAATTATCAAATTTTGGCACCAATAATTTTTCCTTTCCATCAATCTCATTGTATATTTTGTAGTGAACCATGTTCAACTTGCCATCACACCCCATCACAACTTCTACCCATGGTTAATCTACCCATAGTAATTTACTTGGTAATAATTGAAACTAATCGATGGTTGTAATGGAATCATGTTACAACAACCCAAGAAACGCATAGATTGGAAAAAACAACACACAAAATAAAATAAAATAAAATAAACCTTGAATAATTTTTTGAAAATAGACAATCACAATGTAAAGTCTAAGAGGATCCCTATGTAAAATCCATGCAAATAATGGATGAGAAAAAGAAATAAACAACAAAATGCTCAAATGAAAAAGAAAACTTATTTAGATTTTGAAAGGTCGGAAGTTAAATTTTGTGTGTTTGCAATGGCATGGAATTTGATGCCATCAATAACTAAATCTTCATGCTCTTCCTACTAGTGATTGTTCTTATGCAATGATGTCAAGTTCATAATTGCAACAATTCTTTATAAACCTTTTGCGATTTCCATTTGTTGCCCACCATTGTTGGTATTCCATGCCCTAATGTAACACTAGCGACTAACCAACAAAAAAAGGTGTTTACACACAATAGTGAACTTATATGAATGTCACAATGGTAGTTTTTCTTATATTTTTTAGATACAAGAAAATAAATAAAATAAAATTTATTGAAATAATAAAAAAGGGACTCACTTATCTAAAGCTATCATAATCAACCTTCCAAGAATGAAAAAATCAAATCAAAATCTTTGATAGCCAATAAGTAATGAATTTTGATCACACTTTTCATCACACCTACAAAACTCATGGATTTGGACTTTTATTTTACAATGTGATAATTTTCTTATGTGTTTGAAACTTTGGGATATTGGATGAATTATGCTTAAGAAACTAAAGATCCATTGAATGAATGGAATGATTTAATTTATTATGTTTTGGATTTTTCAAAATCCCAAAATTGTAATTATTTAGAGCATTTAAGCATTTTAAGCATTTAAAAAAACTATTTAAAATTTTAAAAATTGATATTTTTTACATGTCTCATAGCATCATGACTTGAAATTGGAAATGGAAAAAAAAAAAATTACTTTCAATATCATCTAAATAGTCATATTTTAAGCTAGTTTTCAACTACACTAGAAGAGGATTTTGAAAAGGGACTTTAATATGTTGAATTGAAACACCCTAATGTGCTTTCACCCAAGAACAAAACAATTTTTGCAAATTGTAATGAAAATAAGGCAAGGGGAGGTAGTGATGTCAAAATAATCGACACTGTGCACAATTGACAACCTAACTCATCAACACATAGATAGATAAGAGAGCAAGGTGGTTATGAAGTGATTAAAAGTCAACATCAACGAGACTAATTCCAATTGCAAACCACTTTTGATGGTTGATGTCAATCCTTTGACAATTCCCACCTTCCACATGATTGAGTGCAAGACTAGCCGGCCTAGATCCAATGGTTAAGATTATGGTAAAATGGATGGTTCAAATCCATCCATTTTAACAAAGCCATGTTGTTTGGTTTTGTCAAAATTGGCCACTTGGCAAAATTTTGCCAAAAAAAATACAATGCTAGGATCCTTTTACTTGGCTTCATTTTTTCAAGAACCTACATCTATGTTTCAAAAATTGCAAGGTTTTATTCTTACTTGAAAATCACATTTTCACTTGAATCCTTTTTTGTGAATACTTACCTTGGTAGTTGTGAGTGCCATTATATGATGCATGCACTAATGTCATGTCACAAATATTGTTTGGTTAGTGAAGCTTCATATATCCAACCCTTGGGTAGCACTTCATTACCTGCTATCTTGTACATGAATTTCATCGAGCTTTATTATCTCATTATACTATGTTTGGGTTTGCTTGAAACTTTAAATTGTAATCTTCCTCAATGTAATTCAAAGTGTGGAATGTTGAATTTGCCAAAATTTTGACAAATTTACAAAGGCTTTTGTGTGAGATGTTTAAATGGTTATTATTCACAAGAAATTGTCTTTATCATGGTCATAACTTCATGTATTCAGGACATGCACAACAACAAGAATTTTGTGGTAACAAGTAGTTTAGGTTTTTACATTACACACCTTTAAAGGCTATGACCAAATAAGGGCATTGGTAATTCTAAATCCCTTCCACTCTAGTAAACTTTATAAGGTGGAATGGCAACACTAGCATGGTTGCCCATCTATAAGGAGGGTCACACCCATTCTATAAAGTAATTAGTTGTAAAATTCAAATGAATAGTAACAAATGACCATTGTCCTTAGTTTCATAATTGCTTGCTAGTTATGAAAATGAGGATATTTTTTATTTGATCAATCAAAGAATTGGAATAATAATTTTTAAAAAAAAAGATGTTACTAGAAAATCTTAACAATAATTACATCATTAAGGAAGACTTTGATGCTTGTACCCTAAAAGGCCACCTCTTTGCCAAATAATAAAAGGCAGTGCTAGGTATGCCAATATATAGGGAAGATGTTTTGTTTAAAAAATAATTACATTTTAATATGTAGTAGTAAGCCATGTGTTGTTGGCCCAATTACCTTAAACCTCTTTGTAAGGTCATGCATCCCGATACGATTCTAATTAAATTGAGCATATCTTCAAAATTCTTACAGAGCCTTGCTAAATAAATTTTTAAAATCATTAAAAAAATCATTAATTTTCATACACAAAAATCATTTTTAATTTAAGAACTTATATTCCATCAGTTTTAACATTGTGAAACAACAAATATTCACAACCTTGTTGAGGGCCTCCTAGGCTATCGAAAGTGAAAAAACCCCTTATAAAGTTTGAGAAGGTTAGGGTGTGGTCACATCCAAACCAACACCTATCTTAATATATAATTTATGCCAAATTCTAGTTGCATTAAATCATATATATATATTTGGAGTCTTGGATTTGAGGTAGGTTTTTATTTGAAGGATTCTTAGCACCTCTGCCACTAAATGATACTAATTTTCCTTTCAAAAACTCAATGATTTTGGGCACCTTCTCAACTAATTGCTTCTAAATGTCTTCATGTTTAAAATAATTGGTTGTTTGTGGGCAATAAAACTAAGGAGTAATGGAAAGTCCCATGGACCAAGGACAAATCTTGCCAAACACATTATCGACAATCCCATGGACTTGTTCAGATAAGGCATCAAACACAATTTTAAAATTGTATTACATTTAAAAACAAAACTCCAGCCACTAAATTAGTTATACAAATGAACACACCAATAAAATAGGTTAGTTTACAATTTTTACATTCATCATATAATGTTAAATCTATTTCTTTCAGCAACAACTTAATGGTTCTTGTATACTTTCAAGGTCTAGCTTTTCAGCAAATGCTTCCATTTTTGCATCTTAAAATTGTTATCCCCAATTCTTCCACCAATTAAGGTGTAACATTGAGCCACAAACTAACCAATGATTAGAAGCCTTGAATGCCTAAGCAAGGCAAATGAGATGGCATGCATGTTTGTAGGAAGTAAATGCAATATCAATGCATTCATAGCCCTTGTAATAGTACCCACATGGGTTCATAGTTAAAGAATTTATAGAATTGTGTGACATACAAGGATGCAACACATGCTTAAGCCAAAATGAAACTCTTCCCATCAATTTCACCCCTTTTAACTGTATATCAAGAACTAACACTTGGATACCTTTAGTTGATTAACTAAAACCTTTGCATCCAAGATTGCATCATCAACCTTTAAAGATTCAACTTTAGCATCTTGAAAAAAACTTCTCCTTCCATTGCAAGGTTTCTCTTAAATCTTCTACATTAAACTTAGCCATTTTCAAAGACATCTCACATTCAATTTATAAGAAGCACTTACCTTCCAATGAAATGACAATTTGTTATAGTGAATCTTCAACTTGAAATTAGTGTGTCGTAATTTTTGTATACTCCAACTTTTGTTTGTGAGATTTGACCTACTAAACAATGCTTGTAAAATTAAATGCATTTATAATGGCCATTGTAGAAGAAAAGAAACATAAACCATTTTAAACGAAACTTGATTTTAAACCTTAAAATTGTTGCCAAGAATTGAAAAGAAAAATCAACACAACACAATGTAACAAGTGTGAAATCACAACAATGGCCTTTTGCACAATGAACCAAAGAAAAGCCACAAAAGAAATAGTACATATAAGAATATGAAATTTCAATAAATGCACATGTACTTATTCTTCAAGTGCAAATACTTCTCGTGTCATACCTTGTAGTTTTGATTTGGTAGGTATCATCACCTCTAGAGTTTACAAGGCCCGACGTTTTCAATCTACAATAATAAACACTATTATAAATTGTGTCCTAAACCATTATACATTCCACCCATTTTTTAATGGAATGCCATAAATCCAGTATAGTGGTTTTGGACTTATGCACAATGGATAATGTTAGGAAATGGGTTGCGTGGAAACAATTCCACTCATTTTCCACTCAACCACTTGCATAGTGGTTGTTCAATCGTTTTGATTATCCACCCAACATTTCACATAATGGTTGTTTGGTGGCTTTGGTTTTGGTTTGGTTTTTTTAATATATATAATTTTAATTATCTATACCCTAATCACATTGTAAATTTCCATGTGGCATTTATTGTTAAGTTTTTAATTAATTAATTAAATTTTTCATAATGATTAATTTATAAAAATATATTAAAATAAATACACATGTGTATATAATTATAAATATACATAAAATATAAATATGAGCATACACATAAAATTAAAATTTTATGGAAATCCTATAAAACATTTTTTTTCCCCATTTCCATTATACCTTCATTACATTTCCACCATGTATTTCCATTATGTCTCCACTCGTGCATTCTAGGCACCAATGTGAGCAAACCACATAATCCCAAATGTTATAATACCTTATTCCCATTAAGTCCCCATAAATGCATGGAAGGGAATGCAATTCAATGGGAATTTTCAATTGAATATGTCTAGTAAATTGGAAATTCATGGTCTAATCCACCCATCATGTTGTCACATGATGTGTTTTGGGTGGAATGTTTTAGTGGAAATGGACATAATATTCTAGCAAAATTTAGAAGGGAATGCAATTCAATGGGAATTTTCCATTGAACATGTTTAGTACGTTGGAAATTCATGGTCTAATCCACCTATCATGTTGTCACATGATGTGTTTTGGGTGGAATGTTTTAGTGGAAATGGACACAATATTCTAGCAAAATTTTGTAATCAATGAGTAAAAATAGTTGGGTTTTTGGGGAGTTTGATAAAACACATTTAAAATTTGTCCAATTCCACATACCACCATTGGGTCCCCATTAGCGCACAAACCATAATGGATTCAATAGGAATTTTCCATTAAACATCCACTACATTAGAAATTGATAGTCGAATCCACCTAAGATGATGTTATGTGATGGTGTTTCCACTCAACATGTAGTTGGATGGTCGGCTTCAATGGAAATGGGTATCGATTTTAGTAATGAAACCTATGTCTTATCAATTTTCCCCCATTTTCATCTTTTCACATTGGAAGTGCTCCATCTTGAATTGCGAATGCTTCAAAAGCTTGAAGAAAAAGGAAGCAAGATTTTCAACTTGCTTCAAGTCATCTAGAGCTACACCATAAGGGCATGTACTATATCAAGCTTTTAGCGCTTTAGAGTTGTTCACCAAATGCACATTGCTTTTGGTTGAGTTACCATGGGTGTTAAGTTTCTAAAACACACAAGGTCCACTTAGTTTTGTGCTTTAAGGCCTCAAGGCCACAACTTCCATTTTATGGGTTTTAAAAAAAAAACCATGTAAGGAGTAGCAATAGCCCAATTGATTTCAATACTTTTCTCCTGCACTATGAACCCTTTACTACCCAATTTACAAGATCAATTGGCATATTCATAATTAGGGTACCCAAAAGAACGATTTAACGAAAAAAGGACTACAAAAAACTATTTTGGATTTTTAATACACTTACTATTTTATGATTATAGTGGATTAGTATATGACTATAACTAGAATGATGTCATGTTAAACTAATAAGAAATCCAAGAATAAATTGGATATAATATAAATGTCCTTTTGAGTCTTTTAAATAATTTGAATCCTTGTTTTAATTGTAATTTTCATTTTAAGGAAATCAAAAGGAATGTATTAAACAATGAAATTGACTTCAATTTTCTTTCATGAATAAGTAATGCATACATTTATGTTTGGCAATGTTCATATAATGCATTTGATTAAATAATATAAGAATTTTGAAGGCTACAAAATCCATTCTAAAAGGGCAACAAGGAAAATGATTCCTTTTCTTCCATTTGGTTGATTTTTTGTATTCACTAGGCTTAAAATTTGTGGCCCCAAGTGTCGGCAAAATGTGCATGAAATTTTCATTAAAAAAAAATGTTAAGTTGTACATAAAACCTTATGTATTCATTTTTTGCATTCTAGTTTTTAACTAAAATATTTATGCATAATTACATACACATGTGAAAAATCACCACCACCCTGAAAAATATCCTAATTTGAATTATTCAATATCTCTCACTTAAATTCTATATTGGAAGATAACAAAAACAAAGTCTTTGAGTCTTATGTCCAAAAAAGGGGTACCCTTTTTATGAATATGCCTTAGTGTTTGTGATAAAAGACATGCCATAAATTTGCTAGCACAACCTCACAAGTTCTTTTTTGGTATTAGGATTTAAAAATGGGTTTAACTATTTCAATGGATTAAAAACCTTGTTTAAATTTGCTTGACTAACATTTTCAACTGTAATTCAATTTAGGGGTTCAACCCCTTCTTATGCAAACGTTTCACTATAGAAAAATACTTTTTGGTCTACAAAGAAAAGTCCATATGTTCCCAAGGAGGAAACTTTGGGTCTCCCCTTTCCTTGGATTTTGGTTTTCTAGTCTTTTCCTTCATTTTGTTATGTAAACATCACATACTCAAGTTCTACAACTATAAACAAATTCTAAAAAGAAAAACCCAACCTTCAAAAGTAAAGCCACACAAGCAAAGCCATAAAAGAGGAAGAATAAATTTTCATGACATAGGTCAAAAATAAAGCTCAAAAAAACTTGAACAAGAAAAACTTCACAAATTACAATGAAAATGACAACCTATTGTCTATAATGTTTTGGCACATATAGTACTCTGTGAGGTGACTTCCCGTCCCTCTACTCCCGGTTCTACAAGGTGATTATGCGAGAAAACACAAATGTTACTAATGAAGGAAAAAATACAAATGTAATTCTGGAGGTTAGATTGCGTTTATAGTTGAAATTAAGTAGCCCACCTTCTATGCATCATTTATGATTAGAACTGATGGACATATATTTCCAAGTTCACCCACTACACATCCTAGGACTTCATGTCAAATTGTCATTTAATTAAACCAATGCTTAAGGATTCAACACCATGGCCAACATAGCTGCAGACCACTAGTCACTTGAAATGTTGTTACTCACACATATGTCATTTAAATCTGGCTTGCCATAGCTTTTTAGAAAGCTAACAACAAGGCGCATCTTGCTACCAAATACTAGGCTCTGCAGCTAAACCAGTAAGAAATTATGCTACAAAACTCGATAAGGTTTTACAAAGGTGATAATTCAACTTGCTACAGACCACCAGCCACTTAAAACACCATTTCTAACACATACATTGTTCAAATCCTGCTTGCCTTAGTTCATTGGAAAGCTAACTACAAAGCGCACCAACCTACTAAATCTTAAGATCTGCAGCCACACTAGTAAGGAGTTATACTACCTAACCCGAGAGGGTTTCTGTGAAGACAATTGGTTTAACTTGACTGCAAACCCTCAGTCACTAAAAACTTCATTTCTAACACATACCTTATTCAAATCTAGCTTGCCTTAGCTTGTTAGAAAGCTAATTACAAGACGCAACTTGCTACCAAATCTCAAGATCTGCAACTAAACTAGTGAGAAGTTATGGTATGAAACCTGAGAGGGTTTGTGAGATTCCTCTCAAGTTCCAACCTTCTAACACTATCACTACTCACCCTCATCCCTTTAAAACTATTACAAGATCTTAATCTTACTTTCCTTCCTTCTTTCTTTTACTAAGATTAATCATTATTTGTCTCTTTAAAAAGCTTGTGGAAAACAAGTATTCAAGATTGCATGAAAATTATCTCCGAGGCAAGAGAGAGCTCCCAATGATCCGAATCCGCCTTTTAAAGAGAAGGAGAAGGGAGGTGAAGGTGGATCCAAAGTTTGGTGGCCAATGGAAGGTTCCATGCTTGGTGGCCATTGGAATGTTCCATGCTTGGTGGCCATTGGAATGTTCCATGCTTGGTGGCCATTGGAATGTTCCATGCTTGGTGGCCATTGGAATGTTCCATGCTTGGTGGCCATTGGAATGTTCCA
>Ga0116231_10002897_pt1 | contig 35793 bp, 12 predicted proteins | sample S1TSphgellanicum_2_FD_89695 | JGI IMG/M metagenome (GOLD analysis project Ga0116231, IMG submission 89695) | Host-associated microbial communities from peat moss isolated from Minnesota, USA - S1T2_Fd - Sphagnum magellanicum MG | ecosystem: Host-associated > Plants > Peat moss > Unclassified...
ACATTTCAAGTGACTAGTGGTCTGCAGCTATGTTGGACATGGTGTTGAGTCCTTAAACATTGGTTTAAATGAATGACAATTTGACATGAAGTCCTAGAATGTGTAGTGTGTGAGCTTGAAAAAATATATCTATCAGTTCTAATCGTAAATGATGCATAGGAGGTAGGTTACTTAATTTCAACTACAAACGCAATCTAACATCTAGAATTACACTTGCATTTTTTCCTTCATCAATAGCATTTGTGCTTTCAAGCATAATCACCTTGTAGAACCGGGAGTAGAGGGACGAAGAGTCACCTCACAGCTTGATAAAGCCTTTGACCCAATATTGCAATCAAACCCATTTTCAAATAAGATGAGTCCTTATAATTCTAGTAAAACCCATAGCCACAAGCTTTTACACTACATTAAAAAACACTCATACCAATTTGGTCTTGGTATTATTGAATCATTTCCAAAACTTTCATACCAATCTATCTTAATATTGGGTTTAGTACTATTTTTTGGCTAGTATGAGATGAGTAAATATTTAGTATTATATGACATTACCTCAAGTCCTTACCAATGTTATGTTGGCTAATTTCAAGTTTCCAACTTGGGTTGGGTCTAATCTTAATCTAAGAATTAGACTAGGTGATTACACTTGGACCTAACCAAGACTTGCACCCGGTGGGTCTACATAAACATGGACATAGCCATCAAATTGGAGCTAGTGGGTCTATATGGACAAAACTTGTCATAGAAACAAACCTAACAAGTCTCTAAATTTTTTTACAAGATTCAAGTCATAGGGTTAGTTAAGGGCTAGAATCATAAGTTTAGATTTTAGATTGTAGTGTTTGGCTAGTTAAATAAGTTTAATTAGTTTTGGGTCTCTTTTGAACACCTATAAATTCCATTTGATTAGCTTTGGGGTCTATTTTTGTAGGTTGTTTCTTAGAAGGGATTAATGGTGGTTTATTGGTTCCATTATTGAACACCCAAAAATGAAAACATCAATTATGTTTTTTAACAAGCCCTTGTAGACATGTTGCCACCTTATGGGTAATTAATTGCTTTGAGTCCTACATACTTCCACTTTTCCAAGGAACCATTATTTTTATTTGACCAATTTTGATACAGTAAACCCCTTTTATAATCACACCCTTGGTGACCACTTTTTTTGTGACATTAATGAATTGGGATTTAAATGTGTATAGTCACATTCCATATAAACCTTTATAAGATTGCGATTATAGGCAAAAATAACCTTACAAAATAAATTTTTTATGTTAGATTCAAGGTGCCAATTGTTTAAATTTCTTACATGGGTTATTCTAAGTTTTATTACATAAATTATTAGATTTTAAGAAAGTTGTGATTTTTGCCTATTTTCATGTGATGATTTACATTGAGTATGAACTCCTTAACTATTAACTTCTATATATTGTCAACTAGAATTTTCTAATTAAAATTTTCTACTTTCTTGGCAAGTTTGCATTTTTTTGCTTGTTTGCATTAGAAAATTGTTTTCTTTTTTCTTCAACTAGATTCATTGTTGTTAGTTTGCGCAACTTAAACATCAAACAACACTAACATTGCCAAAGGGAACTACAATTTACAAAATCTTAATATTTGCCCTAGATTTTCCCCATTATAATCACATTTACAAAGAAAGCTTTACAAATATTTTGTTGTATTAATGAATGTGATAATGACTCTAAAGAATGGTGTTTCTAACTAAAACAAATGGTTACCAAAAAGTGTGTGACACAAACAAGAATGTGATTAAAATGGGTGTGATTGTATAGGGAGTTTACTACATCAAAATTAACCTAATTGCTCTTTAAATGCAAGCTTCAATAGTTTTTTTTTTAAATCTAAAACTTGGAACTAACCTTGAACCCAAAATTAATGGGTCTTATAAATCTTAAAATAATTTACCCATGAGTTTACAATTAAAAAATTGAACCCAACTCCAATATTGAAAGATTTCATTTTTAAAAAATATTTTGTATATCCAAAATCTAAGATTTTTCCATTTTAAAAAAAGTAAAGAACATGAAAGATTTTCTTTCCATTTTTTAAAAATATATATTTTTCCCTAAAGTTTGTCCTTGGTTGTTGTTTTCGATAGTTTTGTCATTTCATCAAACTTCATCTCCTCTTTTGATAGCGTCATTATTTTTGTTGAACTTCAAATTCTTTTTTAACGTTGAGGTTTTTGTTTTGGTGCTTTCATTTCTACTATTGTTTTTGTATAGAAACAATAATCATCATCATTGTGATTGTTGGAATCAACAATTGTTTCACGATCATTCTTTTTGCTTCTTTCATGGTGACGAAAACATCTTATTCTTCTATTTCATTTTTTTTTGTGCCTTCGTTGTTTTTGTTAAGTGTGAGCTTTTCTTTTGGTGTTGAGCTTTTCTTTCAATGTTGAGTTTTTCTTTCAGTGTTTTTATCATTTTTTCTAAAAAGTTCCAGAATTTGTAGCATATATTTCATGTGAAGTTTGGTTGTTGTAGGTTGGCATAGTAGTGCACATTTTATTTGTTTGTTTTCCTTGGCGATGGAACTATTGTTTCCTTTTGTTGCTTTGTAGAGTTGTTTTATTGTGTTTGTTTTTACTTGTTTATATGTGTTTGTGTTGTTTGTAGGTGATGTTGTGTCAATGTGGTGTTTTGTTTCGTCTTTATTTTTGCAGGTCAACGCAATTGCATCATCGTTGTTCTATTTTATTTTATTTTTCATGGTGATGGAAACAATGTTTATTTTCACTATTGCTTTTCATTGAAACAACAATTGTCATCATCGTGATTCTTTTTTTGCTTCTTTCATGGCAATGGAAGCATTGCATCCTTCTATTTCCTATGTTTTTTTTTGGCAACTTCATTGTTTTCATTGAACTTGAATTTCTCTTTCGGCATCAAACTTTTCTTTCAACATTTTCATCAATGTTTTTAGAAGGCTTTTTTTCATTTCATGTTGCCTTGTTTCTTACTTTGTTTATGTTGTTCTAGTAAATATTTCATTCTATTTTTTTTTCTAAAGCATTATGTTCTTGTTTATTTTATGCAAATGTGTTTCTCATTTTCTTTTTGGTTGTGCATTATTGTGCCCATCCAATTTCTTTTTGCATCTTGTTTTGTGCTAATTTTGGTGCAACTTTTGGTGTTCTTGCAATAACCTTCATGCCTTTTCATTAAGGTTTTTTTCTCTTGCCTTTTCTTCTTTTTCTATTTTTAACAAAAAATTGGCCAAAAATGCATTTGATGAGTGGTGAGAATTTGAGGGTTTTGACGAAAAGAAATACATTGCAACTTTAGCAAAAAATGAAAAGATTGTTATGGAATTGGTGGACATGTTGTCCATGTTCATTCTTCAAGTTGCAAAAAAGGATGGTAGCTTGTACCTACTTGCCAACAAAGTATGAATCCTTGAATGTAATTTTTCAATTTTTTTTTTCTTTATGTTTATTTTTTGCAACGTTTATTTTTATTATCTTATTCTTTATGTTATGTTGTTTCTTTTATAGTTGTAAGTGAAATTTTAGATGTGCTCATGTTTTTGTTTTGTTACTATGTTTTTTTCTTTTGATGTGGTAGATTCATTATTTTGCAAGTGTTTTTCCAAAATGGTAAAATTTTAAATGTTGACATCAAGCAAATTTTATCATCTATTGACTTTCTTTGTTACATTTAGGTATTTCCTTGCTCTAATTATGTGTATGTTTATTATTTTTGTGTTTTGTGTCCCTACTTGCAAAAATTTACAATTGTTGATAAAGGTTTTTAATTTGGGTAGCTCATGCAATAGTCATGTTTTAATTTCTTTGATGTGTGATGTAGCATATAAGCATTGATCAGAGCGATTGGGTGGTTGATGAAACATAGACAAGGGCAACACATTGTTGAAACTAGGAAAACACCAACAATGCCTTTCAATATTTTATTGATGTCAAATTTCAATATGTTAAATTGGTTGGTGATGAAATAGTTGTACATGCTTCTTGTGGCGTTGGTAAAATCATCAAAAAGTCTAATGTCTTGTCTATACATGAAGAGAAGACATTAGCATAAGAAATGTGTCAACCAATAACATTAACAAGGTTGAATTTATGCTTTGGTTATTTTTGTATGCATAATTTTTTCATTTGTGGTTGTCAAGAACTTAGGAATATGGATTTTGAAGATTTTCCTACTTTGCAACTACTTATTAATTTGGTATTGAGATTGTGTCAAATGTGTCCAAAACTTGGTGGATTAACATCATGAGATGTTCTACTAATATGCATAAGCCTATTGTTGATTACCTTAAACTTGATGTCATTGACACTTTTATGGAAATGGCAAAACATCATCCTTTTGATTGGCCTTTTAGTAAGTTTGGCCCATACCCCATGTTCCTATGTCCTAAACCAAAGTGGAGGCTAGGTGATGATGTTTGGTTTAGCATTACACTAATTGGTCGAAACCAATTATGGCTTATTGTTGATAAGTTCACAATGATTTTTTTATTATTTGAAGGACAAGGTGTTATTTAATAAGACTAGTAGAAGGGTCGGTATAACACATGTGGAAGAGGCGCTTGTGCAATGAGAATATGGAATGGAAATGATAGGCCATAGAGACTCGATCTTTTATGGGAAATAAATTTTTTTGTTATTTATTTCAAGTATGTTTGTTTTTTGTAATTTTTTGTTTGTTGTAAGTTTTTGTTTGTTACAACAAGTTTTTGTTTACTTTAAATCTTTTTTTGCTTTGTATTAATTCTTGTTTTTGGTTGGTGTAAGTACAACCAAATTGATAAACATTTGCACATCAAAACTTTACAACATATCATAAGTGGCGAAATAAAAAACAGTCATTTTTTATGTTATGATGAAGCATTGAATGACAAAATAACTACATTTCAAAAGGTTAAGGTGAACTACAGTTCATAATTTTAAAGGAAGTTGATTATTTTTGTGTTTAGGAATGTAGTTGATTTTTTATTCATTACATGTAATTGTTTCTTGTGATGGTTTTTTATCATAGGAACTTGAATGCAAATAATAAACACTTGGTGGTGATCTTTTTACCCTTGAAGGTTTTTTCCCACTATTACAAATCATGGTTATTTAAAAGGTTCAAGTTGACCAATTTATCATTTTGATTAATGGACATGTACATTTTGATTAAAGGTCAGGGGCTTGAATGACACATGTATTGTTTAACTGATCAATTTGACTATAATAGTTAATTTGATTATATCCATATAGTCAAGTTGTACAACTTTAGTCAAATTGAACATTTTGTCAAAATGACCAATGATCTTTAATCAAATTGAACATTTTGTGAAAATGGCCAATGATCTTTAGTCAAATTGAACATTTTGTCAAGATGACTAATGGGTTTTAGTCAAAATGACCAATGGCCTTTAGTCAAATGGAACATTTAATCAAGATGGCCAATGATCTTGAAATTAAATGACCAATGGTCTTTAGTCAAGTGGAACATCTAATAAAGATGACCAATGATTTTTAATCAAATGTGACATGCTCTATTACCTTATGTATTTACCTTTTCCATATTCACCCACCTATTTACCTAATTGGTTACTTATTTATTTATTACCCACCCACCTACCTACCTACTATTTACTTACCAGTTACCTACCTATTTACTTTTACCTTTTCACCTTCGTACTTACCTACCCACCTACATGCATATTACCTATGTCATATCCACCCACTTACCTATTTAAATTTAACCACTGGGTGTAGCCATTAGGTGTAACCATTAAATTTAACCATTATGTTTAGCCATTAAATTAAATTTAACCATTATATTTGGCTACCAAGTATAGCCTAAATTTAAGCCCAAGGTATAACCATTAGGTATAAACTAAGATCAACCACTATGTTAAATCATTAAATTTACCCATTAAGATTAACTTAAATTTAGCCATTATGTTTAGCCATTCAGTTTAATATATTTTTAACCATTATGTTGAGCCAAATTTTAATCATTATGTTTAGCCATTAGATTTTGCCATTAGGTTTAACTTATGTTTATTGAAAATATAATCATTATGTTTAACCATTAGATTTAGCCATTAGATTTAAGCTAAGTTTGGCCATTATATTTAACTAAGGTTTAGTCATTATGTTTAACCATTAAATTTAGTCACTAGGTTTAACCACTATGTTTAGCCATCAAATTTAGCCATTAGGTTTAGCTAAAATTTAGCCAAATTTTAGCCATGAAGTTTAACCATCAGGTTTATCAATTGGGTTTAGCCATTATGTTTAACCAAGGTTTAATCATTATGTTTAGCCATTATATTTAACCATTAAGTTTAGCCAAAATTTAGCTATGAAATTTAACCATTATGTTTATCAATTATGTTTAGTCATTATATATGTTTAACCAAGATTAAGTCATTGTGTTTAGCCATTAGATTTAGCCAAAATTTAACCATGAAGTTTAGCCACTAAGTTTAACCACTATATATGTTTAGCAAATATTTAATCATTATGTTTAACCACTAGGTTTAGCTAAAATTTAGTCATAAAGTTTAACCATTAGGTTTATCAACTAGGTTTAACCACTATGTTTAACCAATGTTTAGTCATTATACTTAACCACTAAATTTAGCCACTAGGTTTAACCAAAGTTTAGCTATGAAGTTTAACCATTAGGTTTATAAATTAAGTTTAGCCATTGATCATTAAGTTTAACCATTACATCAAGCCACTAAATTTAACCATTTGATTTAGCCATTATATTTAGTCATTAGTTGTCACTTATGTTTAGCCATTATGTTTAGTCATGTGAAATAAACATGTGAAATAAAAAACTTAACAAATGTTGAACATCTTTGATGGTGTAGTCCATTGGTAAAGACTTGATTTATCATTGTGAAGGTTTAGAGTTCAATTTCTAATACTTCTAACCTATATACATGCTTAAAGGGTTAGGGTAGGTAGGTTAAATTAAGTTAAGTTAAGTTAGGAAGGTTAAATAGACTAAACTAGGTTAGGTTAGGTAGATTATGCTAGGCTACCACCTACCTACTTACCTTTTTACAACCTATCTAAACCTATATACACCCTACCTACCTACCTACCTAGACCTACACCCACAAAAAAAATAAAATTAGTAATAGTCCAAAAAAATTGGGTAGAATTTGACTACTCAAATGGTCCACTATCCAATAGTCAAAATGTCCAATAGTCTGCTAGTAAAAAAAACCACCCATAACCACGCAAGACATGGCCAAAACGACTTATCCAAATTGATGGGATGGTTTTTTTGATACATGTTCAAATGGGGTCCTTTTTTACTAGATTCTTTAGTCAAAATAACTTGTTTTTGTAGTACTATCCTATTCATGATGTTGTTGATGGTCTGAGTTCTACTATGGAATAGAAGGATCAATTGAAATCTATATTTGGCCCTATGTCGTTGGGCAATCTTAATTTGAAATTTACTTTTAGTCATGTGTTTAGTAACTTGTAGATCTAACAAATACAATCAATTACATGGTTGATTCGAGCAAATGTATTTATTCTTTGGCAAATTGTAAATCTATTAGTGGTTTTATTTTGGCCACTGGTTCTATTAGTGGTTCTACTTCTATTGGTGTTTCAACATTGCAAGATATTGAGAATCTAGCTTAAATAATGTGTTTCTATTGGCATTCATGTCAACTTGTAGGTGATTTTTTTTTCATGCTTGTTATGGGATTTAACTTCTAAAGTTGCTTCAACTCCAAAGGTGATGATAGTTGTGGATTTGGTGGAGATAGTTGGTTTTTAAGTTGTAGAGATGTTAGTTCTTTCCAAATGGATTTTTGCATATTTTTGGTTGTGGACTTTAAGGCTTTGATGGACTTGGTATTTTCTTTGATGGACTTGAAATTTAGTTTTAGTTTTGACGGACGTGATTTACAATTCAAACTTTGGAATTCACAAATTGAGTTGCCATGATTTTTTTTCTTGCATTAATATTTCACTATCATCAATTTTGGAATTTTCTTGGATAAACGAATTCTCATTGTTATCTCTTGAGTTTTCATTGTTTTTTTGTTTTGTATTGAGTTGTTTTTGTCTTGTCTTATTTCTTTTTTGAATTTAGTATGCAGACCTTTAAAGAAAAATTTGAAAAACAGGACCTTACAAATTTCATAAGGTAGCATTCACCATTGACTTTTGTAAGGTATTTTGAGAAATTATGCTTCAAAACCAACCAAAATAAACAAAGAAAAAATCTCTCCAATACTTCAAGCCTCATGAAAAATTCTGAATTTTGTCATATTTTTCACTGTTTTTGGAACCCCACAGTTGAGGGCCAGTACACTTAAGGTTTTGAAAACTTGCACATGGAGGAACCTTGGGAACCTCACATGATGGAGCCAATGGACTCAGAGACTGAAGTACCTTTGTGTGGAGCAGCCTTTTTTTTAAACTGGTGATATATTGCCGCAAAGTGAAATTTAAATGTTTAAGAAAAGTCATTTTGGAGATTTCAAGTCGCGCAAAAAGTGAGGAAAAACAATTAAAAATCACCAGATTCATATATGTGGTTTTCATTGTGCAGCCAAACATATGCAAGCATGATTAAAGATTTGTGCTCTATTTCTGGTTGATAGCCAGATTTGGCTAAATCTTCCTAGTGATGATTGTCACTTTTCCTACATCTCGCAATGAATGATCACTACTTTAGCTTCAAACAGAAATTCCCCCAAAAAAACACTAGTGTGGAGGACTCCAAAATGCGATTAGTTATACTTTAAGATTATGCTCTTAATACACTTTAGTTCTACTAAATTTAATGTATTATGTAGAGATACCAATGTTGTGCAGTTAGTAGAAATGGGCACCTTATAATTGAAGGTCCTTTTTGAAATATGTAAACATTGTTCTCAAAAATTTAAGAACTGCTTAAATTAACCTTCTATAAAATTGCTGGTTATTTCATGAAAATTATCAGTCCTTTGAGGGGCTTGGAAATACCGAAATTGGAGGTTCTTTTGATTCTAATTGTCTTCAAAAGTCTGGAATTGGAGGTTGCTACTCTGGGATTTTGTATATATCATGTTTTGAACCAGCATGCTGCATCCAGGATAATCAGCTTCCAGTTTTTAAAAAAATCTCTCCTGGTTTTGGACCAAACTCGGGGTTCTGATGTTGTGTTTTGCTGACTTCATGGAATACTCTTCTGTGTGTGTCTTTTTTGTAATGGGGTTATCTTGAGACTAAGTTAAGAGGTCAATCATCCCAATAGCATTTGTTTTTGCTTATAGGGTGTTTTAAATGCGTGGTTCACAAGGGCACTGGGAAGTTCTATGTCCTCACTATCTAGGCACCACTAGGCTAGCACATTCATTCTTGTAGAACAAAACAAAAGGTGTTGGCACCAGTTGCATGAACTTGGCCCATGAACTTCAGGTTGGTTTACAATTTTGTGCCTGGGTGTTGGACCAAGCATGGAGCTGTGGAAGAAAAGAAATCAGAATTGAGGGGTTTAAGGTTTAGGGTTAGTGTAGATAGAGTATTGGGTTATACTTCAGTGCTGCTATGGAATAGCAGTGTTGGCCGGTTACCTGCTTGGGTGGGTAAGAATCACCAGTTCTCACTCCCCATTAAGTAGAACTAGTGAACTAGAACCGTTTCTGGTTTCCAGAACTGGAATCAGAATTCAATTTTTTTTTAATAAAAGAACATGACCCATAAATGGCTTCTATTCATGTGTCAAACTAGGACTAGAACCAAGATACATGTTTTTGAAATAAACAAGTGACTAGAACTGGGGCTTAGTTTGGAATTAACCAGAAGTTAATTGTTAGTTCAGGTTCAAGTTAGTAAGAACCAGACCAAAACCCCAGACCAAAACCAGGTCTGATTTTCAGAATCAGAACCTGAATTTGAAATTATTTGGAAGAACTGGACCTAGAACTGGATGCCCAATACCATTTGTAGCTGGACCCAAAACCAAGACAGTTCTAATTTTTAGTTTTTAGATGTGAAACTAGAGAGGTTCTTTATAAAAGTAAAGACCCGCCCAACACTTGTATGTAAGCCCACACATGATGTCAACACGGGCATCAAAGACCCTAGTTTAAGTTCAATTTTGAGAACAAGCTGTGCAAGATGAGGCAATATCACCTGTGTAATTATATTAGTCTTGTAGCAACATGAAGTAATATCAAATACATACCCTAAAATACTAAACATGTTCACGATATAAAACAGAAATACAAAACATTACATTAAAAATCCCTATAACTGATTAAATAATTGGTAGGATAACTAGTGGTTATCAACCGATTATTTGATAACCTATCTTTACGTATAATCAATGGGTATTACTCAAAAAATATTCATAACCTAACCAGCACCCAAATGTTTATTAAAAAAAACACCTACCCACAGAATTTTTGAAAAAAAAATCAATAGCCAGTCAACAGTAGAGTACATTCCTGCCTCATGAAAACCAAAAATCAGTCTCCTACCCCATTCCAAGACAAAGCTGGTATTTTCAAGACAGTGTTGTGCGGGGTATTCTCAATTTTATCTCATACGGTTTGTCCAAAGTTCTCACCTTCTCACCAAAATACAGACTCTGCATCCTTACTTGAAAACTTATATTAAATGGGAAGTTTCCAAATGTTCGATTTTTATTTTTATTTTCTTGTGATGAGCCAATCAAATTGGCTAATTGTCAAAACAAAATGAAACAAAAAAAAACAAAGAACTTGGGAGGCACCCCATTTTATTAATAAAACTAACTAAATTTAGGGCTTAATGCATATTTACCCTAATTCTTACATATATTCAAGATTATGAATCAAATGTAATTTCTCAAATCTACATACCCTTTTGTTATGCATTGCATTAGGATACGTTGATTATTTTAAATAAAATAAAATAACCAATATACCCTATCTGTACTCAATGGATATATCTTAGTAAAAGATACATTGCACAACACTGGTTCAAAAGTCGACAGACCAACATTGCTACATTTCATACTTCAAACCAAAGTATGAAACCGACACATGTGACATTACCACCAAGTAATCAACATTTTGAACCATTAAGTTTCAAACCCAGACAAAACCTCTAGTTTCCATATGGAACTTGAATGGAGTAAGGCAATGGAGCGTGGTTTTATGCAACTTGATCTGAGAGATTTTGCTGAAAAGGGTTCGCTAGAGAAGCTCCTTTGGTGATGATCAATTAATTTCTCACTAATCTTTTTTTCACAATGTCATGATAATACTTACCTTACTATTTATTCAGGATCGTTTTCATTGTAAAATGTTCATGTCTCTTTAATATGCTCATTAAGAAATTTCATTCATCGTTGTTCCCACATGTTGTGACAATTCTTCCTTGGATTACATTCAGATTTACAAATTGCTATTATGGAAGTTAATATTTCGAATGTACCATGTATCATCTTCATCATCATGGTTATGGTAGATCTTTTGCACAAAGATTTTTGATATCTTGGCATGTATCTTGATACATACCACAAGTGATAATAAAAAGTTGCGAAACAATGGTTTCAAATCTGCTAATGAATTTTTTTTGGTTTTATTCACAAATTGCTCATAAAATTAGCATCGCATCGATATCATTGCTGTAAACTCCTTCAAGCACAAGGTCACAGGAGCAGGGCTTTTAATGAAGAAAATCAAAATTTGACATGATTTGAACACACTTTAAAACTACATATGTTATGACATAAGTTTTCTGAGTAGAAGTTGTCAAACACAAGTGCAGAGTGTGCCACAAGTTACAACCCCCCAAGCAATGATATTATGTTCTTTCAACCAGGTTTGGGCAGTTCTCTCTTTTTCAAACCTGGAATCGACATGTGCGGAATTCTCAGAAATTAACTGAACTGATTCTGGCTATTGAGCAACAGTTTTCAAAAATCATGGAACCAGGGTTCTGAAAAATCAAATAACTAGATTAAAAAACCTACCCTAAATTGCCTATTCTATGTCGGTATTTTCATTAAACCATCAGTTCTTAAAATTTTCAGTCACCCAGGAAGCATACGTTATTAATACAAAATCATAGAACCACACAAAATTGTTTTCAAACTTGTGCAAAGGACTATTGCTTTACCCAAAAAAAAAAAAACCCTTCCATAGGCTTCCACCATATTGAGATCATTGTAATTCATAACAATGCATGAATAAATTTGCAAAGATTGGAACCTGAGAACAGTTTGAAAGCAATGATTTTTTATATAGAACATTGTGATGTAGTTCAGGTGGAGATCATCCATTAAAAAAAAAATTAAGCCAAATTTTACACTGTTGGCTGCCTACTTGAACATGATATTATCTGGCAATCTTTCAGGTTTTTTTTGGGTGAAATATGGCAATATGAAAATCAGGCAATTTTTCAGCCTTTTTAATAAAAAAATTTACTGGTGAAATTTCTCCAAAAAGAGAAATTTAAAATAAAAAATCTGAAAAAAGAAGTGATTTTTGAGGTTTTCAGTCACCAGAAGTGAGAAAAAAAAAATGTTAAATTGCCAGATTTACATATTTGATTTTCATTGTGTAGCCAGAAATATGAAAGGATGACTAAAGATTAATACTTTATTTCTGATTTATAGCCAGATTTGGCTAAATCTTCCTAAGGATGACTGTCATTTTGTCTAAGTCTTCTTTCTATGGATTATTGCCACTTTGACTACAAACAAAAATTCCTAAAAAAAATCACTGATGCACTCTATACTAGTGAAGTGTTTGTCTGCACAGCTGGGTATCAAAATTGCCACTATATTCCCACAACATTGTGGGCTAAATTTTCTAGGCATGATGGTTTAGAGCCAGTGCTGGATTCCATTTGGTAGTTGAAGTAAGATAGAGACTGGAAGTAGGACACAAAGTAGGCAACATTGAAATCACATCAGGGTAACATGGACATACAATAAAACAAGTTAATGTAGTGCATGGGTTATATCTGAGTGTGTTGAGAAACTGATTTCTCTGGATTATAGATTTTTCAAATTTATCTCAAAGATTTAAAAATATGGCATGTGTGATCCAGCGTCGTTTTTTGTGGTGAATTTTCACCACTTGGCAACAAAACAAAAGGGCTGATGGATCTAACAAAGGGAATTTTGGGAATTTTTAAAAAAAATTCACCATATCTTGAAGAAAAAAAGAAGCTAAAAGTCATCAAATTTAGACAATGTGTTATTGGAGGTTGTCAAAACTAGGCAGGATTTTTAAAAAGATCTACTAGTCCACAGGACAGTCACTATTTATTGCTAATTAATGCTAAGGATCCTAGCCAACACACCTATTTGAAAAATTTGAAAAAAAAACGTGGTGTGATCTTAATTTCCACCTAAAAGCCTAGAAATTGTTAAGTTAAGAAATTATGAAAAAGACTAGGAATCAAAAGATTAGGATTTTATTATTATGATTATTTTTTAATGGTCACGCTTCCATGCAAATTAATTGGCACCTTTAAAACTTTTTAATGACCCAAAGAACAAAACAATTGAAATTGGTTTTGTTTTAACTATCAGTAGTGTCTAGCATGTGCCATTGGCCCAAGTGTTCAAACAAGTTACTCAACTAAATTATGGATTTGAATTTTGAATTTTTATTGAATTTCCAATGAAAAAAAGGACTAAAAATTCAATAGGTTTAAAAGTTAGAATTCAATCATCTTCATAAAAGTCTAAACTCATTAAGCATTTTTCAACAATTATCAAAGTGTGCCCAGTACAACAAAAGATGTTTTTATACACCAAATGATTTCACTGGATTTTGAGTGAATTCACTAGTTGCAATGAAGAGGACTAGTGAAAAAACAATGTATTCAGTGGTTTAGTGAATGGGGACTACTAAACTGCACCCACATTTTGTAATAATGTTGTCCCTAATTTCACCTTTCACAACAAGATATGGGGGGAACACCTTCTCATGTTCTTCATATGTTTGGGAAAAGAAATTGTGTTCAAATATTATATACAATTATTCAAGGATTACACTATTGGCAACTTGGCCCAAGTATATCAAACTTCCTATAAGGTCATTCATCTCAATACTATTGTGGTTGAAATGGGTTTAATTTCAAAGTTATTTGTGAAAAAATCATATAATAGTTTTAAAAATTCACTATAAATTGAATAACTGTTACTCCATTTGTCTAAAAATTAGGAAACTACAAACATGCACATTGCCTTGTTGAGGGCTTTCTAGCTGACTGAAAGGGTTCCAATCTGATCACAAGTTCACACAAACTAACACTTCTATAAAGATAATTTCCCTTATAAATATATTAAGGAAAAAAAAAAGATTTCTAGTTCGTTTGATGGACGTTATCCATGATCTAAGTAGCACTGGAAAATTGGAAAAAGCAGCAGAGCTACCTACCTCTTCATCACCACAAATTCCGCATGTACAAAGTACCCATCAAGGCAGAATGTGCACAACATTCCAAAATAGAGCTCGGCGTGACACCTATTCCTGACAGAATCATGCTACTAAAATCAATAGAATATTGAGCGGACTAACTAGTGAAATTATGAACCTGGGAATTAAGCTTCAGGCCTACATTGTTATAATATCACACTCACCGGTTCTATACAACTTATAGTTGTTGCAGGCCAAGTGATTTGAATGAATTCACTGGTGGTTTTAGTAAATAGGGATTAGTTGAAAAATAATGAATTCAATGATCTGGTCTAGTGAACGGGGACTACTGAACTGCACCACATTTTGTCTGGGCCATCAGTAGAGTACACAAATAGAAACAATGTGGTCCAAGAAGAAGTGGTCCAAGAAGAAGAAGGAAAAAAAAAACTGAAATTAATATTTCAAACTGGAATTGTCATCCTAGTCATTCGTGCTTTAAATCCGTTTAAAGCCAAAGTATAAAGTTAACAGATTAATTCCACACCTTAACTCCTGCATTGCAATTGAAGGGGCTGGCAATTGTTCTGGAATCTGGATCTGGAAAATAGACTACCGATCGCCGGAACTGCCATCTTCAAATTAGAAGGTGAAGAGATCTCCATGATTAAGCTGCAAGTTTTCGTGTGCATGGACGGCCGGCAGCATGGCAGCAGCAGCACGAGTACAACAACACCCACCCTGCAGATCGATCCATGACACCACCGTCCAACTACTATGTAGTAGCCTATAATAATATAGTAGCTTCCTGTCGAAAGAAAAAACTTCATATAAGCCACAATTCTATCATGAGTGCAGCTAAGTGAGCACTAGTAATAAGAGATCAGAACAAAAGTTGAAGAAGGAAAGTGATCATAAAAGATCATTCATGCACACAGATACCCTAGTAGTGCTCTACCGAAGAGATTTGTTCTGGAAACTTAGACTACGACACGAAATTTCGCTCCTGTTATAATACATGTACACAATATAACTAACCCAGTCACCACCCATGCACGAGTTGCACACAACTTGGTTTTTTTTGTTTCTATTTCATCGAATTTGGTTTGCTGAGAATATATATGTATATATATACACACACAGCACCTCATGAAGTTCACAATATAATTATTATATATTATATGATCAGCTCATGACGCGAGCTATCTAATACGTGCTGCATGTATGCATGCAGGGCGCGGGCGAGCGTCCAATAACTAATGCATGGATTAACGAGGTGCTTAATGATTATTCGTTTCCGAGATCTTCTGAATTGAGCTGCTCTGGTAAAATTCGGAAAGTTGGTGGAGTTTTGACCTTATTTTTAAATCTTTTTTTGTTGAAGTTTTTTCGAACCGCGACTAATCGTTTTTCTCTGGAGCCGCATGGTTTAAGCTCCAATTAGTAGCTCATGAGCCTCGTGCTTATAGCTCACTAATCTCGATTCATGGCTACCATATGATCAACACTAATTGCAAGCAGCTTCTTGTGTAATTGTTTCAAGCAGTCAAATCTATAATTATTTATTTGGATAGGTAGGGGGTGGATTTTTTAAATAAAATAAATTCTCGAGGTTTGGTTCGCCTAGTCTATGTATGCATCGGCAATTTATTAGTAAATTTTGTAAAGAATTTTCTTATGTAGTCAGGAATGATTCATTTTGACGTTGCTCCTCATGCGGGTATCTAGCAAGCAGCTTGCTTTTCGTTGGCGTCGTGGACTGAGGGTAGGATTATTAAGCGGGATCACACAAAAGATCAAGCAGCTGGGACCCTGTACATGAATTGAGGTAGGTGCGACCACCTCATGCGTAAGGCGTGATGATTGATCTTAACGTTTACAAATCGAAGGCGTGACGAGTGCCGCTTGTACGATATTTAAGACTGACTAGTACTCTTGTTCAAGTAAATATAAAAAGAATACGGACATTCAAAGCAAATATTGTGAGCGAATATTGTGAGTTCATCGATTGCTTTCCGTAGTAAAAAGACATGTGACACACATCAATGTCATCCAGCTGATCAAGCCAAGTATATATTGTGTGCTCTCTCGAGCTAACTAGATCATCAAAAACAATTCCGTATAAATTCAACCGCAAATATATCATGCACCTGATCAATTGTCTTTGTGGTCCACTTAATTAATCATTAGCCTAAGATTGAACTAATTTGAGATTAACTTTGTATTATGGAAGGTGCCATTTGTACCCCATGTAACGTGAGGGTTTTCAATGATTTGCACAACATTCCAGTTGCATGTGGATTTTGCACAATGGGCATACATATTGTGGGTTTTGAAGAATGGGTTAGATCAGGTAGACTCATGACTCACACCTATCCGTTGTGCCTTGTTATAAGGTCACTAAAAAGAGGCAGAAAAGGCCACGTGAAAAGGCCATTCGAGATCAATAATCATCATGCACACACAATACCACATGGAGCTGATGGTCACCATGGGTGCTAAATTTTTAGATCTTAACTGTTTGTTCAAACTTGAATTCTTGGCCACTTGATGATTCACTCCTTAAATCAAGTAAGTTACAACTGCCAATTTCATTATGGATCAGTTCTTATAGGTGCTATACGTATCTCCAGGGAAGACAAGTTTTCAGAACTGCAGCTTTTGAAGATGCTGTTAACAACAACTGCTTAATTTGGTGTTTCTAACTTATGGCACCTCTTCAAAGATTTCAACTTTTTTTTTGGGTTCTTTGGACTATGCCAACAACTAAAAATTGGTATTGCGAAGACCAAAATTTGGACTCCAAGAGTTTTTTAAATCCATTTCAGAGTATGTGCATATATAGATATATATATATATATACATGTATATAAACATAATTCAACTGGCTTTACAATGTTGATACTTGAAACCAATTTTTTTTTAAAACAATAGTCCAAATGGAAATTATTGAAACTTGGGTTCCTTAGAAGCTCAAACGGTTTGTCATTTTAGTCCCCACCCACTGTGCCCAAAAAGCTCGACTTTTGAACAACATTGCATGTAAATGTACAGCTGACTCTCTAACTGTGCAGGCCTTAAATGTAAAATGTAGGACTTTTGTAACTGGAGGGATGGATTCGAGTGCAGACTACACAGTACAAGTCTACCAAAAGTAGTCTTCTTAAACAGCAATACCATTACCATACCACATATCACTGTGGAGATTTTGAACGGTGCTTAAAGCTCCTCTGTCTTGCTGTGGACTTTCACGTAATTGCAACAGACGCTACCAACAAGAAGAGGTGTATAGATAGGAGAGCTCTAGACTCCTGCAGTCTGCAAAGTTCTCTAAAAACATAATTTGTTCACTTGCGCAAAAGAAACAAATTTGCAAAAATCCCAAAGAACAATTTGGCATAGAATTGTATAAACCTTGTTGAATCCAATTTAGTTTAAGTGAAAAACTTTGCAAGGAAGTACATTTAAACATTAATTCTGCAAAACATTTATGTCTAGTTCAAAATGTTGGTTCATTGGTGCCTGTTCAGGGGGGTTAGAAGAGGAGGAGAGAACCCAATGACCACCAGAGTGAAGTTTGAACCAGTGTTGGGACTGGTCTTTACTTTTATGAAGAACCTTCAGTTCCTATTCTGAAATAGAAATTAGAACTATCTGGGTTTCACACATATAAATGGAACTGAGAGTCTAGTTTGAAGTCTAGTTCTTCAAACAAATCAATGACTGGTTCCCAGTGTGAAAATCAGACCCAGGTTTGGTCCAGTCATTGTTAACCTGGATCAGAACCATAGTTAATTGTAAGTTAACCTCCAATTAAAACCTGGGTGCTAATCACTTTTTCTTTTTCAAAAATTTTGATTCCAGTTCCCATTCCATTTTCACACCTAAATAGAATCATGGGTTTGATTCTGGATCCAGTTCTTTAAGAAAACAAGGTGTGCAGCACACTGTAGCCTTGCCATTTACATTATTAAAAAGTATCTTTAAGGCAAAAGAAGAATTACCGAAACTCAAATATTTCATCATGCAAAAACATAATCTTCAAAAAATCCTCTAAAAGAAAACAAAATCCTTCAAGATATTATAACTCTATAACTAATCTCAAGTTTCGACACAAGCCAAAATATCAGCTTTCAAAAATCCTCATATAAAAATAGACCTATTACCTAGGTGCCAAAATCCATCAAGCTAATAAACTCTATAATGAATCTAAACACAATATATCCTTACCTTGGTAGGCAAGGCCAATAAATTCAGGTTTTGGTTCCTCTTCCAATTGCCAAAGTCAGAACCAGATCAGTTCTTACTAAACACAACAAGCAATTCTTACTCTCCAAAGTGGGTACCTGCCTAACATTGGTTTGAACCAATAGCCACCAACCCACCATGTAGGGTGGATGGATGGATGGATGGTAGAGTGGATGGATCCTTCGTAGGAAGGAAACACCTTTCCATTGGGTTCAAGTTCCCTAGCGAACCATAGTGGTAACTAAATTTGTGTTTTTACCAATGTTGGGTTTTTTTTTTTTTATAAATGAGAACTGCTGGTTCCAGTTCTTTTCAACACTTGAGAGAATTGACTTAACTTTTTTTAAATTTTTCTTAAGATTTATGAGAATTGATGAAGGTATCATTTTTTTAAAATCCTTTGATCGAACCAATTCTTGAAGGTGATAACAATGGGTTTTCATATCCAGTTTTCAAAATTAGAATCTCAAATTTATGGGGAAGATATGGGGTGTTTGATGTAAGAGGGTTTAGTGCTCACTGATGGGTGAATTAAAACAGATTAGGATTTCAAGCTTAAAATCATCCATCCATCCATCCCTCGTGGTGTGCTGGTGGATTTTGAAACACTCCATGTGAGGTGATGGGTAATTTATCCTTTTGAAATGCTGTGCTTGAGCTTGAAGATCAAAATGTGACATCATCATCCCCTGGGTAGAATGAATCCTAAACATAATAAATCAGCCACATGGACCCAAAAGTCTAAGTAGTGATGAAGATGCTAAAAAAAAAACCTTTCTGCCCTATCCTAGCTTCTAATTTGCCAAGAATGGGCGTGAGTAAAATGGCTCCACATCCTAAACCTAAAGATGCCTGCTGAGAACACCCTTTGCAAAAAAAATCTACTCAAAAGTGCACACAGATTATTATCAGAGTATCTGGGCGACTTCAGCAATTCTCTGTCAAATAATTAATTTAATCCAGAGTTTCTGTTTCGGCAGATACTTTTTTATTTCTGAAAATTTCAGCAGAAAGGACTGAATTTTTTCTGAAATTTTTTGCAAAGTTGAAAATAATTTAATTTATGCTGATAGCTATGTTTATTGTTTACCATTGGTTGCATGGAAATTCTATTCCTTAAATTGGCTGCCACTATTTTTGTGCCTGGACTAAGAACACCCTACTTACTTACTGAATGCAAAAATCAACCCTTTTTAACTATTCAAAAGATTCAAATTTGGAATCTGGACGATCTTCTTCTAGTCTTCTTACACGCACGCACTCCCACACAAACTTGCGCATTCTTCACGCTTGATCTTTAGGTACAAACTACAGACATCAATCTCAAGGAAGGTAGGCATTGTTTCTCCTTCTCTGCACCGCCAATTGAACTGTCATTAAGGCCTGAGTGTCATAACTCTCATAGCTATGCCATCTAGTACCAATCAGGACCTTAACAACACATCTACCATGTGTGTGTGTGTGTGTGTGTGTGTGTGTTTGAAGCATCAAGCCTTAACTGGTAAGTACCTGGTAAGGCCTAAGCGTAAAAGGGATTCCCAAATAATAACGGCCCACTCCTTTGAGGCAAGAGCTGGGGGTGAACCTGAATTTTGGGAGTGCTTTGTTCCAAGGGCCTTACCTTGTGTAGAGCCGGATGGTTGGAGTCAGATGGTTGGATTCTCCAACATGAATGTGTGAAGTTGATAGCAAGGTGGGTTCTTAGGATGATCATACATACGAAGGGAAATTATGATTTTTTCATAATTTCCCTCCATATGCATGAAAAAATCCATTGTATAGAGGCCTACAATGTGCATGCACATAGAGGTACATTGCATGAATTAAGGTGGCTGGCATTAACACTAGCAAATTTCCAAGAGGGCTTTAAATCATATAAATCATAGATTGTTCACTACAAAAAGGATTATTTTGATTTTTGGTAGTGCTTGGATTAGGTATATTCGTATACTAGCATGAGTATTGTAGAATCCAAGAATTTGAGGGACCAAAATGGTATAATAATAATAAATTTCATGTGCACAGATTGTTCTATATATGAAAAGTAATGCCAATTTTCAATATTGATACAAGTATTGGATGGTATTAAATATCAATTTTTTTTCACAAGCACAAAATTAATTTATCAAAAACTCACATTCAACATGGCACACATCCATCCCACAAAACAAAGTTGAAATATGTGAGTTCACTTCGCTATGCTTCATGTTTTATTGTTTGTACATCTATCAAAAAGGTGAAAAAGGTGCATAAATATTCCATTCCAAATGCAAAATGGAGACAAATATAACACCAGAAACAAAAACATGTTGAAAGTTTACATTTGTTCAAAGTATATTCAAAAATAATGTTCATGAGTAAATCTACATGAATCATGAAAATTCAACACCTAAATTCCAAAACTAAAGTCTTGTGTTTATGGCCACTTCAATCAACACTCAACATCCAAAGAAACAATCTCCAACATGCTACAACATGATTGCCATGTTATTTTACACTATCGTATTGTTATTTTTTTCCAAAACTAATACCAATTGTTGCATAATCAATGCTTCCAAAATCCTATGCTTCTAAAACTCATCTTCATGTTTTTCCAAGAATCCATCCTCAATTACCAAGAAAACCCTAGAACTTTTGTTTATAAGATGATAATCACACCTTGCATCATTAGGCCGATTTTGTTGTAGCATGACTAACCCAAGTGAAGGTTTTCCACATGAACTTGACATCATCTCAAGCTTATGATCACATCACAAATGCTAAAAATATATGTTTCATCTCAATTTGTGATCAAGGAATTCCCTAAACAAGGAATCATCGCACAAAGTTGGCTCTAGTGGAGGACCACAATACATTTGATCATCTTGGATCTAGAAATTTGAACACCTTCAACAACATGGGAATGAAGACCTTGTTGTCATAATCTTCCATCACAATCTTGGTTCTTTCAAGCCTAATGTATTCTTTGATGCACTGCATTCCCCTATACATAGGATCCAACATCAATGGGTCAACATACTACATGAATGCATGTTTTTATCAAGGACAATAAATACACAAAACAATTAATCCTTACATAAAGGATTTTGAAGTTTTGAATCAAATTCTACACATTACAAGGGAGGAATAATGTTGTTGTCCTATAAGAGTACTACCCATTAAACTTTAAAGAAATGATTAATGCAACATGTAAGGCATTTTTTTTAAAAACAATAACCCTTTCATTGACTTAAATTGCATTGATGAACCAAAATGACCATTTGACATATGGCCCATGTAGGCCCATTAGGAACCCACAGTCACAAATGAATTGAATGTTGACCATAACACAAGTTGATGGATACAACATATTCAGAAGTCTCCTAGAACAAGATCATTTTTGAAGTGAAACAAGTCTTAACAATGGAGGTTTTAATTTCCACTTTCGCAAAGCATTTTCAACACATGCAAGGTCCCATTCCTACCTAGTTTTATTAGACTTCTTGGTTTAATTCATAGTTTGCTACAATAATGGCTATGTCTATTACAAAACATTTCCTTCATGCAAAAATAAAGATTTTTATTTGTTGTAGCATAGGGCAAAAACATTGTAAAATAGACAAAATATTTGTCTACCCAAAATCCAATTTATAATTTTTGACATAAAGACAAGTGAACTAAAAACTTTTGTAAGTATAAATATAAAACCACTAAGGCCTCCATTAAGTTTGTGGTAAATTGAATACAAAATTTGAAAAACTTTAGTATCATAAAAACAAAACAAGTAATTTTGTTCAAATCTATGCTTACATTAGAATTTCTACATATTATGACTATAATAATATGCACAATTTGAGAGTACACAAGGATTTTTTATGCCTCACTTAATTTGGAAATAAGAAAAAATCAACATTTCATTTACTTGCAACCTACTTTGTAAAGCATAAACATCTTTGCAAGTATATGCATTTTTAAAGATCTACTTAAACACATATTAGAGATATGGTTTGTAAATTTTATTTTAATTAAGTAAAAGATTATCCTCATATTAATCATCAAATAAAATAGTATTTTTACTTTCAAGACATCAAAGTTGATTTATGGCTTCGTCATTTTTTATGACAAGGAACACAAATTATCTACTTTACCATTTTTATGCTAACAATCCATACTAACAAACTTTTGACATTTATGTGCCCAAAACAAGCTCTTGCATAAGATTACACGTGATAACTTTAGACAAGGTCATCACAAGTGTGTGCAAGTTCTTACCTTCATCCTTCACATAAGCAAAAAATTTATTGATAATATTCAACTATGTTACAAAGGGCTTCACTTGTCCAACCAAAATTGTTCCTAACGTCTTTCAACATGGCATAATACTCACACCTAATAATAAAACTCGCAAAAAATGCAAAAACAGTGAACCATGTCCCAAACATCCACAAATTAAATGTAATTATAATAGTTGTGCATACTACATGAGCAAACTAAACACATACCTTTCCATTGTTTTGGCTAGCAATCCAAGTATATGGCATTCCTACACAAAACCTTGTGAAAAGGAAATGACACCTTCCCAATCTACCATATGAATAATTGCAAAAGAAATGGCCTTTTTATAATAGATAAAACTTCATTCCCCTTTGTTATAAACAACACCAAGTCTTCAACATATTGAAAATCCTGGTCATTTTTTTCTATAAAGATTGTCACTTCCAAAATATTGAATTATGGTAGAAGGGTATTCCACCCTTCACTTTTTCCAACTTTGACATCTAGCATTATGTTAATTTAACATGGTTTTTATGACTACATAAATAATTACAAATTTAATTATTTATGCAAGTAGTCTATTAAGGTGTTAGTCTAGTTGCTTGGTTAAGTCCTAATTAGTTAATGATAAACCAAGTTAATTTAATTGTTTGGTTTTTTATCTCAAACCAATTCAAGTGGGAATAAGGTTCAAGATATTTTATGGATGGGATATAATCCCAATTTGTTTGATTTCAAATCACTTTTGGTGATTTGAAATTCCAAAACACATGTTTGTTGTTGTTACAATTATTTTGTGTTATGCAAGTTTCTTTTGTAGATTTTATTAGGCTTTGCTCTGTGTTTTATAGGCTTGGATTCTTGCATTGTTATAAGTGAGTCATATTTTGGACATGGTGTACATTTAGGGTATTTTCATGTTATGTTTTCTATGTGTGATGACAACAATAGTTGTAAGTGTCGACATAAGAGTACACGACAAGTCATTTCCATAGCATTAATCACAAATGCCATTGATGACTATGTTTCCCATGATTATAGTCATTCCAAACACAATCATGGAAGACATATTCAACAACCCATCTCAATCGACATTGGCCATTGGATTCATTTATTAAATGTAAATTTCCAAAAAACATTCCTATGAGATGCCATCATGTGAAAAGCAATGGCTTAACCTACCTTACCTACTAGCTGACCCATTACATGTATAGCATACTTACCTACTTAAATAGGTAGGTATGTATCTAATTTAACTAAAATGAATGCAAACAAAATAACATAAAGTGACCTTGCATACATGCTATTATGACATATTGCTTAAATTGACTATTTAATAAATAATGAAAGTGTTTATTAGGATGATGTGGCAAAATGTAAATTGTTATAAAATGTGATGGATTAAAAACCCATGATGTGACCAAAACTACTCATTTTTTAATCATGGCAAGGTCAAAACAAGACAAAGTATACCAAAAAAGTAGATGTTTTCATTTTAACCCTATGCCTTTCATATAACTACCATAAAGTAACATCAAATTAGGTGAAAGTATGTGTCAATTAGCATTAGTTAGCTCTATTAAGTTTATAAAAATCTAATTCTAAGAAAATCAAAAGTAAATAAAAAGTACATTCAAAATTGACTAAAAAATATGTGTTCAAATTTACTTTTTAGTTATAAAAATTAATGAAATTGATATGTAATAAATTAGCAAATGAAGATCAACATATGTTTTAAAAGTCATCCAGAAATAATCTATTTCCTTTTGTAAGAACCTATTTAACACCTACTTGAATCCAAAAGCCCATAGTGAGAAGTAGATGTCAAAAGTTACTTGTATTTTGAAAAACCTACTTAAAACCTACTTTTATATTTTGAAATATGAAAATCAATGCAAACTAGGGTAAACATGTATCATATTTTAATCATTGAAATGAAAACATTCAATGTTCCACAATTTTATGATGAGTTTTGTTGTTATTTTAAATATACTTATTCCAATTTTGACAAGGTGATCAAATTGTTCACTTTATCTTATTTACACTCAACATGTTATACCACTATGTAAAGTTTTGAATAATTATTGTACAAGATTATGTCATTTTGAAAGCATTTCAAATTCAAGTTTTACAAATGAAAAAATAAAGACATTAGTTATAATGTTTTATGTGTGGTTTTTAGTACTTTATATTCATTAGATTCAATCCCAAATATCCCACATCTTTTCATAATATATTTTTAAAAATATTATGTAAAAATATTTTAAACTTGCAACATTAATACAATGTTTACAACTAAAAACATGAAAAACCTAACACTAATTACACATGAATTTTGATACATGTTCCCACAAATATTGCAATCAAGTGATGAATGCATGTGGTAAAAGTGAAATTTAATCCTTGCAAAATTATTTCACACTATTATAACAACATATTTGCACTACAATATGCACACAATCATAATTTCTACCCTTATTCTAACATACCTAACTCTACAATTCATTAAAACACTAGATTCATGGTTATTTCATATAACCAAAATCTACACTTCATAATACAATGCCAAAAAATCCAGAGACAAAATTACAATTCATTACATTACATTTTTGATACTATAAAAGATTCACACAACAATATGGATATGGAAATCACTGCAAAAGTCTATACTTCTCTATTTTATTAAAAAAATCCATTAGAAATATAGAAAAATTCCATGATATGTGGAATTGAAATCAAAACAACAAAATAGAATTTGTGGTTTTCTACTACAAAGTACCATAGCTCCTTTTACTCTTCCCAAAACTATGTCTAAAAATCCCTTTCCTTCTTCCCAAAACTCTCCCTTTTAGGTAATCCCAAGTCACATCATCATGGTTCCAAAAACAACAAGAATTCAAAATTCAAACTAACAATGTTCCATGATTAGTCCTTATCCAAATGCCTTGTTGATCCAAACCATGTACTCATCCTACCCCGTTAACAACATGGTTGAGTGACTCATTTTGAATTGTGAAACAATTTTTGTTTCTGCAATACCCATCTTGCTTAAATGTCTTTTAACAGAAGGTTTAACCTTAAATTTTTCAATTGAAAGTTGGTTTTAGGTTAACAACTTGATTATAAAATCGTGTAATTTTTTTGACAAAAGTACAATCACTTTTTGTAGCGGACTTTTGAATTTCAAAAATAAAGATTTATATTCTAATTGAATTTTTTAAAATATGATTTTGACATAGAATTTCATTCCAAATTTCATTTGAAATGAATGGAATGATTAAATATGTCATATGCTCTATTTCAAAGGATTCATATTTGAAACCTTTATCTTGAATTTAACCTTAACCAAAACATTCTTATAGACTAAATTACATGACCAAAATTGACCTTTATTTTCAAAAGTCCCTTTTAGTTTTCATTTTATTTTGTTTTGATTTTTTCCCCAAACTAAATTTTTTGAACAATTTGCCTGGGTTAATATTAATATGAATTATTCATCACATCATCCTCACTTAACTAATGGTACCACATTACAGTACCAATTTAACATATAAAAATAGATTTCATAAATGAAAGCACACTACAAGGAACCTTTTTTATGCATCACTATATATTTTTCTAGGTGGTGCATTTTTTAAATTTAACAATGTCAATATTAAGAAGAATTTCCATAAATTATCATAGCCCAAAACATTAAAAAATTCACTTGATGAAAAAATTACATTTATTGAATTTATGTTATATGATGCCAAAATAATTTTTTTTCTGAAGGAAATTACTTCCAATTTTTTTCCAAATGACATGCAAAAAAATATAAGGTGCATAATTTAATGAAAAAAAGGAAGTTTTATAATTCATTTCAATGTATATAGGGTGCCAAGAATTGGGTTATGAAAATATATCTTAAATATATCTTAAATGTTTGAATTTTTCATCAAATATTTTTGTAATATTCTACTACTTCAAAATTCTACTACTAAAAATATACCTATGGTTCATTGAATTTAAATGAAACAAATTTATTTTTCCAAATGGTATATTACCTAATATTATATATTTTTAAATCAAAATTATAAGGCCTAAACACCAAAAGTGAAACCCAACATTAAATGCACAACCTTTTAAGGGCAAATATCTTATACATCTTGTAACTGTAAACCTAAAAGTGCCCAAAAATGGTCCTTATATTACGATTTCACCTCAAACTTTTTTTTGGACTTTTTATATAGTCCAAATGAACCACTTATTATTGCACAAACCTAGGTGGCTTGAGTTAAAACTTAGTCTAACACAACTTAATAACCCAATGACTAGAAGGAATCATGTCCTTTGCAACCAAGAAAACAATGACCTCCTATGACTTTATGAATGATTATAGTCATAAAATGCAACTTTGAATCTTACATGTAAAAAAATATAATCATGAATTTACTGATTATGTCACTAATTAATAATAATGTTATAGATGGAAACACAAAATCATTTATTTCATTGAATATATTTCATCTTTATGACATCCATGAAGAGGACAAATTGATGTGGAAAACAATGTTTGGTATTTTAATGCAACTATAAAATGAATAGAAAATGAACTTGACTTGGCAATTGTTATATGGCTACATAATTATTTAGATCTTATAATGACATGGATAAAAAGACCTAACATTTTAATGCAACTATAAAATGACTTAAAAAATAAACAATTTGGCATTTATTCTATAATTACCAAATGACTATCACATTGGTCTTAAATAGACCTTAAGTAATTTAGTAGTTTAAATAGGTTTGTGTAGCCTAGAGGTGCCTATTTAAGTTAAATTATTCTAATAGCCCTAGGTGGGCAAAAAGTAGATTACATAACCCCATGATAGCCCCTAGGTAGTTTACATAGCCCTACAATAACCCCTAAGTAGCTTACATAACCCTATAGTAGCCCCTCAATAACTTACATAACCTTAAATAGGCCTTCTATAACCTACATAACCCCTAGGTAGCTTACATAACCCTACAATAGCCCTTCAATAACTTATATAACCTTAAATAGGCCTTCTATAACCTACATAACCTATGGTAGCCTTTAAATAACCTAGTAGGCCCTAAGTAATTTACATTGCCCCTATGTAGGCCTATGTTTTCCATAGGTAGACACTAGGCCACATATGTAACCCTTAGGTATGGCTTAGGCTATCTTAGCTGACTTTAGTTTTATTTAAGCTAGGGTAAGTTAATTAAAGTAGCTTGACTATGTTACTTTAAAAAGATAGAAAAAATGTTTATTAAAATGTTGTATCATATTATTTTGAAACAAAAATGGTTGGTGCAATGGTTAAAAACTTGACCATTCAAAATGGAAGGGACAGGTTCAAATCCTCATGCTTACAACCTAAGAAGTCATCTAAAGCTACCTAGGTTCCTTGCCTAAGTAACCTACTTAGGTTCCTATCTTGGTTTGGTTTTTTAAATTAAGGCCCTAAGAAGCTTAAGCTAGTAGGCCTATTTAAGGCTTCCTAGGCTAAGTCTAAATAGGTTTATCTTAAGTTTCTTAGGTTACATGTTTAAGTAGGTTTTAATCATTTATTATAAGACATGTGTATTGTAATAATCATATCACAATCATTTTTTTATGACATGTGTATTTTGATGGTCATAGTTTAATCATTTATTTCACAACATGTGTATTTTAGTTTACCAAAGTGATTGCCATGTGGACTTCCACCTAGGTGTCTTTTGCCATGTGTGATCAAAGTTAGTTTCCACATCTCATGACATGTAGATCCTATGCTGCATGAATGATTCCACCATTGCCTTTTATGATTTAAAAATCAAACATAAAATGAATCATACATTTTCAATTTTCTTATATAATGAACATTAATTAAATATATACAAATAGGTTGCAAATTATATGAAGACTTGAACCTTTTAATTACTTTTGCATTGACAACAATGGTATCACCTTTTCAACAAACAATATATTAATCACAAACACAAAAACAACCAAAACAAAAGGATTCACAAAGGATGCAAACCAAACATGATAAAAGCAAACCTAATTTTAAATCCAAACATAAAACATGAAAATAAAAACAACACAAAATGTGTTAAACATGGGTTTTACAAAACTTTAATACAAAAAATGAAAAAATACAAGGATATGGTGTTTATTTAATTAGTTAACCCTTAACCTATGGTGTTGTAGGCCATATGCCTACCCTAACTTACCTACCTATCTACCTAACTTAAATATCTTACTTAAAGTGCATTTTTAGCTAGCATACCTACCTAACCTAACCAATGTACATACTTAATTACATGTAGCCTACCTACTTAATCTAAGTGCCTCATCACAAACTTAACATCCAATGATTTAATAATGGAAATCATGTGGAATTCATTCATTCATAGGTTTGTATTTTTTGCATATGGATAATTATGTGGTGAAAAAATATTTGACACAAAAATACATGCATTAATACATGAACTGCAAATTCATAAATGAACAAACTTTAGATCATCCTATATACCCATGTGTCAAATATGTTTTCAACACATGATATTTGTGTGTGAAACATATGATGAACTTATGAATGAACAAATTTCACACAATTTCCATTATTAATCATTGGATGCTAAGTTTGTGATGATAGGTTCCATACTTACCTAGGCTATGTAACTTAGGCATGTAGGTAAAATAGGTAAGTACAGTAGGTAGGCTAGGTAGGTACCTATTTACCTAACTTAAATTTTGGCATTATAATGATCTTTTAAAATAGATACTTATGACATATATCTACATGCCTACATACTTACCTACCTTAAACTACTTATTTATTTACCTATTTATTTATTTTGCAAGGCCCTGCCTACACCTATTGAATCAAATTATTGTTAATTTTGGTTACCATTTTGATCAATAGTCAAATAAACAATTATCAAATTGACCATATGAATAACCTTATATAGTTAAAACCTATATTTATTTATTTATAAATAAATATGGTTTTAAAATTATTGAATGTCCCATTTGACTACAAGCCATTTGTTTTTGGCAAATGTAAAACAACTTTAGAAGTTTATTATTGTAGTCAAAAGGTAAATTATATTTTTGAAAATCCTTCCTAGAAGAGAAAAAAGATCCTACACCTATTCATTAAGATTGGGAAGGATCTTATGTTTATTGAGTGGTAAAAATCTTATATTTCTAAGTAGGCATAACTTGCCCCCCTACTCTTAATTAAGAGGTGATAGAACAACCAAAGCCCTTGTTACACCTTGTGATTGACTTATGTTTAAATTCATGACAATGTCCATTTCATATTCACATCACAATTTTTTTGGGCCATGATTTGACAATAATAGTCATGTGAAATCCATTTTTTCATAAGTTTGTATCATTTATACACAAGCGTTGTGCATTTAAAACATATATGAAAAACATATAATGAGGATGAAAAATTTTCATGCAAAATATAATTTTACATCTTTTTCTACACAAATGATCAAAAATTTCATGCTACTTATATGTGTTTCATACGTGTTTTAATTAGATGCACAATATTTGCGTCTATATAATATGAGTTCATATTATAAAAGTATTTCGCATGATTATTATTATCAAATCGTGATCCAAGAAATTTGTGATGTAAGATGGATAAAATCTACATGTGAGAAAATTTCCAAAACGCATGGCTAAATTTAACTATCATCTCATCTTAAACCCTTTATTTTCAGACCACCCCCACCTTGGATCTTTACTTGACACTTTCATAGTTATGTGCATTTTCATTGAAGAACATATCAAACTCAAGTTTGTTTCGGCGAGATTTTGCCAAATTTTGATTTCAAAAATATGATTTCAGCCTATAAAAAGGATTTTCATAGAAAAAATGGCCCAAATTTTCCCAATTTCAAAAAAATAAGAAGGTTTTAAATCTCTAAATTTTTATGATAAGTTCCAAAAATAGCCAAGAATATAGAAAGGTTTTGTTTTTCCTACTTTCATGTCTAGTTTATAATCCAATTTAGTAAAATTATCTCATGGATAATCACCACTTCAACTACATCACAAAATTGAAAAACAACAAAACCTTGATCTAGTTATGTAAACAATCACTTTTCAAATCATGAGAATCTCCACAACTTTTGATTCCAACAAAAATCTGATAGTGAGGCAAAATCTAGAATTAATTTCAAAAAAATAATATTCCATTACCAAAGTAGCTTTTGTTTAGAAATTTATGTAGGAACTAGTATTGTTTCAAAAGGAATTATTAATTTAATCTAATAGAACTTTTAAGTTCAGGGAAAAGCTCCAATGATGCATCCATAAATTTATCATATAGTATCAACATAAAGAACCTTGTCAATTCTCAATTTTCTTGTCAATTTTTTATTTTACAATAAAATGTAAATCCAAGACACATTCTTCAATTCCCATAAAGAGAGGTGTGAGAACTTTGAGATGAGATTAGGACGATGAGTTTGTTAAAATGAATTCAAGGTGAAGTCAATCTACATAAACAAAAGAAAAAGATGATTAATGCAAATTGGAACAAAGTCGATGCATGAATGAACATAAGGAAAGCGATTGGGGATGACCCATAATGTGGTGTGTTTGTTTTGATGGTTTTCAAAAAATTATGAAAGTCCCGATAAGAGTGAGTAGATGTCATCCATATTGTTGTGCGATCATTTTGTTGGTTTTCAAATCATTCACTAAGGTAATAATAAGAGCAATTGAATGCCACCCATATTGTTGTGTGCATGGGTTTTTTTAATTTTCCCCCCCACCAATTTTGGGAAATCAAAAATTTGGCAAATTTTTCCAAAAACTTTGCACAATTAGTTGGAGTACACACTAGGGGGGAAAGAATCCAAAAAATTCCTAATTTTTTGGTCAAAAAAAGACAAAATTTCTCCCCAAAAAATCACTAACTATGTTTTCATTTTGTTGGTTATTCAATAAAAAGCAAAGAAATTCTGAATAAAGAATGGTTGTTGATAAGTTTGGACCACCTGCAGATACTGACATCAGGATATGCTAGAGGGCATATGTCTACAATTTAAACTAGGGTTCCAAAACTTGTCTATGGTATTTTGAACAACACTAGTACACTACCCTAGATACTCTAGGGTGGGGTGGCATGACAACAATGAGCAAACCAAGCAAAGTTCCAAGAGGAAGAAGAAGATATCATTTTGCATTTGCACAAATGTTTTATGAAATCCTCAAGTGGATGAATGACCTTGATTGTCCTTTTATCTCATGGAAGATCTTTCAACAAGGGGTGTGTCACGGTGTGGCCTTGCCCCCATTTACATTTAAAAAAAAGTATCTTAAGGCAAAAGAAGAATTATGGAAATTCAAATATGGAAATTTCACCTTGCAAAAATATAATCCTTCAAAAAAAGTCCTTTGAAAAGAAACCAAAAATACTTCAAGATATCATAACTCTATAATTAATCTCAAGTTTCAACACAAGCCAAAAATATCATCTTACAAAAATCCTCATATAAAATTAGACCTAATATTATTATTACCTAGGGGCCAAAATCCATTAAGCTACTATACTCTATAATGAATCTAAATACAATATCCTTGCATTGGTAGGCAAGGCCAACAAAGCCACGGGGGACTCGGGAGCAACAAGTCCCCCCATCCCAAATCCTCCCAATAATATGAGCCTCAAATAGGATCGAGGTATTTAGTAACAACAAAATCTTTTTACATTTTGACTTAGGTCATGATATCCGTGATCTTGGGCCCTTTTTTTTCGGCATCAAACAAGAAACTGACAAAGCAAGAAAGAAGAAATAGATGGCCTCCCGGACCGCACCTTTCCATTTTGGGTGGCAAGAGCGAAACTAGTGTGTACAGAGGACACAATATTGCGGCTCATATACAACCCCACATACTACACATTTGATTTAAACCAATATACTTACTTCACAACCAAATCCGGAAATCTTTTCTCGAGACTTTTGTTTTTATTGTGAGAATGGGAACCCCATTCATTTCCAGTCTAGATTGCACATGCTACGGGTACATTGAATTATATTAAAAGGATATGGCGGGCATGTGTGTGTGTGTGTGTGTGTGTATAGCCCGAATGAGGATACCCTACACCCTTCCTTGTGTGGGGGGGACCCTCCAAACACATTCTCATACATTTTGTCACCTATCTAGTGTGTGTGTGTATGTATATGCACCTGGTTTGCCAAGTCATGTGTGGATTTTATCAAATCATATATGTACCTTTGAAAAGCTCGATTATTGCTCTCTAAATTCAATGCCATTTCTCTTATATCTTACATGCTAATAGTTCTACATGACTATGAGTCCAGGTGATCACTCAATTAGATTTAGGCTTCCCGAGGTTTTTTTAAAGTTTTTTTCATAGTTCATTTCTAATAAGTTCACCATATGACATGGTAAGAGTTCCTAGCCCAGCTTGACCCTCTTTCCCAAAGGGGCTACAAATGTTGCCTCTACAAATTTGCATATCAAACCCTTGTGTGATAAAGCCCTTAATGCACCTTGGTTGTTGGTTCCCACTCTAGCTTGAAAAAAAACAATGGTTGGGTTGATGCACCTAGTTGATTTTGTATCCCACAACACTTACAAATTGCAAAGAGATTGTGAAGCATGCTTTGAACTAGTGGCCCTTTGGATTAGAATTGGGCTAGAAATGTCTGGACTAAAAATCAATTGTGTAACCCACTAGGTAACTACCTATGTAAGTGGGTAGGTACCATAAGGTAAGTAAAAATGTATTTTCAGTAATTATTACTATGTAGGTAGGTGCTTGGTGGTTACTATTAAGGTGCGTTCACACTTGGTGCTAGGGACTCTAGTGTAAGTCGACTAACACCATGCTAGCCATTTAAAACTTAAACCTAGTTATGTTAAGCTAACATTCACTCAACATTCACACCCATTTAACATTAGGTGCCACCTAGGATGCCACCTAAATTTTCATTTAACGCCGACTTAACATCAAGTGTGAATGCATCATTATAAGTAGGTGGATGGCTGGTGAATAACTTACCATTGTGGTTAGCTATGGGACAGGAATACAATTCATCACATCCTACCCACACATCATCCATCGTGCATGGTGTGCTGGTGGGTGCTGGTTCACTTGCCAACATAGAAGCTCCCATTTGGTGTCAAGTTGACATAGATCATGGTGTTAAAGAATTTTTTAGAGTTGGTAGTCATCCATCCCTTTACCAAAGGGTGGACAATTGACTCCATGAAGTGGGCTATATACATCAACAATGCTTAGTGAACACACAAGCCTATACTTCTCGGTACATAGAGAACCCAAGTAAATCCCATACTTGGTTGACATGGCAACAAGCCACCATTTTTCACTTTTGAGGTTCTCTTTTTATTCGCAATTATTTGCGGCCCACTAAATGGTTAGCCCGCATCTAACCTGGGTAGAGAGCCAAGAACTAAAGCATAACCAAAAGGATACCCAATATCCTAGTTGGCCCATTATCAATCAAAAGATACCTAATCTCTTGCTTGGCCCATTATCCACCAAAAGGTTCCCCGTACAATTCCCCTTGATATGTGTACAAAGATCGTGTTTGCACACCTGCCCTACAAATGTTAGGTCTTTGACGGCAACTTTAGTATTCTCATTAGGGTATGACCATCATTTCAAAAGTGCCCCCCAAAAAGAATGTGAATCCCATTGAGTGATGTACATAAGATGCCAATCCCATCGATTGTGGTCTTACTTACTATAACAAAAAAAAAAAAATCTTTATACACCAAGTGATTACATTGGATTTTGAGTGAGTTCATTAATCGTAATGAATTGAACCTATTGAGTATGCAATGAATTTAGTGGTCTAATAACCAAGGACTAATAAACTACATCCACATTTTGTAATAATAAACACACATTATGCCAACCATTGCTCAACTTCACCACCAATCCCACTTAAAACTTTTTGAAGCCTCTCACTTTAGTAATGGGGACTCCTCTTGAGCTCTGGTTGAGTACCTCTTTTAACCGGAAAGACTTTGGCAGTGTGGGCCTTGAATTTGGGACTGCAGTATTGCCTTGTCTCAATCATTATGCCGTGTAATGCCCTGCACATTCTGCACCTATGGTTGTACAGTCCCTATCATTTCGGTCCGTAATAAGCAATAAGGTTCCAGTCGACCAAAGCCTACTCAATTCCCTGATGATAACAGTTGGTTACAAAATTTCCAAGGCCTGTTCGATTAGGTTTACACAATTGGCACCCGTGCTGCACATTCAGGACAACAATTAGTAAATTTAAAAGGGAGAATAAGACCTAACAGGGCTTAATGTAGCATATACATGTCAGAAAAGGCCGGCCAATTGAGCCATGGTGGCTGATTCCGCCAGTTACAACTGCCCGAAAACTTATTGAATTGCCAGGCACGAATGTTCTTCATGGATACTGTGACTGAACAGCTATGGGAACGGGGGGCTGGGAGCGAATAATCAAGGCCGAAATCTGGCCTCACTAGTGTCCAGTATTTTTTGAAAAGCCCACACTACGCAAAGCCAAAGCCTGATCGCCTTTGAACGAAGAGGGGGCTACCGTTTGTCTAAGTGATAGTATCTGTTCTTTCGGCCCGCCATCCCTTTTGCGGCGGTGACCGGGAAATTTTGGAGTCGCCAACACTTGAGAGCAAGGAAGTCAAAGAGTTTGTCAAATAAAACAAATCCAAAGAACCTATCCGCACCTTCAGGACACAAGATGATCACGTGCTTCCAGCCAATCATCTGGCCCACTGTGCACTTCCGGCAAATGCACTTATCATATACACACACACAAACAAATGGGTTGGCTGGTCACTATTTGTATGTACTCAGAAAAAAGGAAAAAAAAAAAAAAAAAAAAAAAAAACCAAAAAAAATAAAAAAAAAAAAAAAAAAA
>Ga0116231_10002898_pt1 | contig 35793 bp, 27 predicted proteins | sample S1TSphgellanicum_2_FD_89695 | JGI IMG/M metagenome (GOLD analysis project Ga0116231, IMG submission 89695) | Host-associated microbial communities from peat moss isolated from Minnesota, USA - S1T2_Fd - Sphagnum magellanicum MG | ecosystem: Host-associated > Plants > Peat moss > Unclassified...
ATCAACACCAAGGTATTTAACTACAAGACCAAACCACAAATAACCAAACTAAAATAAGTAAAGAAAGTAATTCAACCTTGTGAAAGTAACCTAGTTACTTTCTTACTCCAGTAACTAATGAAATTTAACTAGTTGAGCTTGAATTCTCAACATTATAATTGAAAAGATAGCTAAGGATGGTAACTTACTTTTTGCAACGCTTTGGTTGGTGGACCCCGAGACTTTTGCTGATGACTTCTCCAACTTGGGCTTCTTTAACAACATGCTAACTTGGTTGAATCCTTGACTTGTCATCCAATCTTGAGACAAAAATTGCCCACATGTGGGTTTAGCATAGTAAACACCTTTCTTGATCTCCAAATGCACACCCATACAAAATGCATGGTAAGTGCATCCACAAGAAGAAACCATAATATTATGGCATTTGAAAAGGAACTCGCAAATTGGACAAGGTTTCACATACAATGTGTCACAATGCCCTTTTGGAATGGTAGCTGAATTTTCAATAGATCAATGGATGTGGCAATTGGTTATGCCACATCCATTTTCCATTCATTGGATTTATTGCACCAAACTAGCAGTCCAAACATTATTGAACTCTACCTTACGACCTAGGAGCTCAAATTCTACTTTAGTCTTTTTATGTTCTTCAATGGCTTGCAAAAGTTTTTTCTCTCCTTCTTCCACCCTGTTAGCAAAAATTTCCATTGCAAACTCCTCAAGCTCAATTTGTTTTTCAACCCCTTTTAGTTCCTCCATTTAATTTGAAAATGAAAGCCTCAATTCTTCAACAACTTTTTGACATGATCCTGAATCAACTACTGAAGATGTTTTAACCTCTTTGCATTTAACCTCCTGATGTAATGATGACAACTTATGTTGCGAAGGAACAAGGTGCACCTTCTACCTCACATTGAATGTGGTTCACCTATCAACTTAGTTGTTAGTCAAGGCTTGAACCTTTTGTTCAAGCTCTACTACCCATTTTCCCATAATTTTCATATTAGGACCAAAATTGAGTTCTTGTGCTTGGGCATCATGCAACAACTTCTTCACTACTACAATTTGGTTGGGCAAAAAAACGATGGCAAGAGTTTCCTCACCAACCTAGAACATTGAATCCTCAACATCCCCATCCTCACAATCACTATAGTTGAAATATAGTGGCACAATAGTGGTAGATTTACAACCCCGCAAGCTCCCATTGCTACCAATAGTATGAGTGGGCTTAGATTTCATTTCATATTGTGTGATATCAAATGCATATTTGTCCAATTCACTAAGTGACCCCTGCATTGGGCCAAGTGACCTTTCAGAAAAATTCTTGCAACTTGTTTGTTGTCAAGGGGATGAGTGTAAACAACCTCATATAGTTTCAATAATTTATGTGTCCATTTGGTCGTGGTTTCTAACCAATGCACTCCTTCCCAAAAACCTCTTCTAAATTTGCATTTGTAACAATGTTAATCATCTCTTCACCCTTGTGTGGATCAAGGCCCACATTATTCAAGTTTAGGTTTATGTAAAAATCATCCATAGTCCATGTTGCTCATCCCATTTTTTTGCTAACCCTATGTAATTTCTCTTTTTTTCCTCTTACTCATAGGTTTTGTAATAACATTTGGGTCCAAAGGTGCTAAGGATAAATTAATGAGCTATTTCAAAATCAAGAATGAAATACTTCAAAAACACCCACATATTAGATTAAGGGTTCAAAATTGACTGTTGACACCAATGTTGTAGGAATCACACATATGTTAGAAATGTGACTAATTTCCATAGAAAACCCTAGAAAGGAAAGACCAAATACACTAATGTTGAATTAAAATTCTTAAACTCACATTCTAGTGTAAGAATTTTTACATCACAAGCATGCAAAAGCTATTGCCCTAGATGTTGATTCAAATGGGACTCAACAAACAAACCTCAAACACTTCAATCTTGCAAAATTATAGTTTTGTAAGTAATTAAAATGTTCATAAGCTACCATGCCCTTTAGAATCACACTATGGGGCAAAGTTTGCTTTTACTATTGTTACTACTCCACCTTAAATTAGCCCACAAAATCCTTCCAAACTACTGTTCCACCTTAAACCAACCCACAAATCCTTGCAAGTTGTCAAAGATTCAACTCTCAACTTTTCGATTAGGCTTCAAAATGACAATTCAAAGAGAAATCCAAAACAACACTGACAAAGTAAATTTCAAAAACAAATTACTTTCAAGTTTCACACCTTAAGCTTGTAGTGCACTGATCTCACTAGTTCACTTGAAAACTTGACACAAAAAAAAAAGAACACAAGCCCTTCCAGGGCAATGACACCAAGATCTCATAGAGAATGCTCGAAACCTAACATTGCACAAACTTGACACCTCAAGCTTCCTAAGCACTACCTTGATGTTTTCACTGCTTTTAAGGTCCTACATGAAATTTTGGCGCCAAGAATGATTGACATTACAATCAAAAAATAGAAAGAAGGAACAAACAATTGAAAAACAAAAAGAAGGAAAGAAAAACCTTTACCTAGATACGTGGGTTTCACACTCTTGAGCACTGCCTTTGTCAATGCTCCCCACCAGCAATTGCAACACCTTTGTTCCTCAATCTGCATGCTTTTCTTGTCTCATTGAATGCATCATTGTTGCCCTTTTTTGACACCCGCACCCCCACCCACACCCCCACCCCCCATCCAACAAAATAGCAACCTATGATGAGCTATTTTTCAATTTTTGCCATAGGCTATACAGGCTTTCAAAAATAAGTTTGAATATATTTTTTTTCATTGGAAAGTATCCACCCATGGCATACTTTACCATGCTTTTGCCTGTAATTATTTAATGTGAACATCCAAAATGTGATAAAATGTATTCATATTAAAATTTTGTTGTTATTATTACAATATTGGTTCATATTGTTTTTGCTTCCACCCACTTGGTTGTGTAATCAATAAACCTTGGCTAATTATAATTTGGTTAAACCTTGACAAACATTGCCTAAATTATAATTTGGCTTATATTGGTTAGATCAAAATTTGGTTAAATTTTGAATAAACCTTGGTTGAATTTGGGTGAAATTAAAATTTAATTAAACCTTAGTTAGACTTTGGTTAAATTAAAATCTTGGTAAAACTAAATTTGGTTAAACATTAGTTAAAATTTGGCTAAACCTTGGTTGAACAAAAAATTGATTAAATATCAACTAAATCCTTTTCATGAACATTGTCATGAAAAAAATTTAATTCAAATCTTCCCTCCAAAAACATAATTCAAACCTTAGTTCAATCCTAATTAGTTCATAATCACAATACAAATAGATTTGAATGACAATACATTCCTAATCGACCTTTAACATTACCCCCCCCTCCCCCCTTGTAGTTTGGATTTTATTTTCAAAATCCTAAAAATGCAAAGCATAGAATTGAATGTGCTAAGGTACTAACTACACATTATTTTGTACTTGGGGCTCCATCCATAGGTATCCATACTGAACCTTGAATCCCTTGGTCATTTGTTGCTTGGTGTTGTCTTTGTTCCTCCATCCAAATTGGTGTATGGCCATTGTCCTTCTCTTCATAAATAGGAACTTTCATAGTTCAATTGTTGTTTCATAATTTGCAAATACAATAATTGTTGCTATGAGCATATAATCTACAGATAAGGATTGTGTTAACTATTATACCTAAACTTGCAAGTTTGCTAAAATATCTTCCTGTTGTGGTATTAATTTTGTAGTTTTGAAACAACCTCCTTCATTCCACCTCCTTTCAATTCCATAAGAGTTGTCGACATGTTTCTCCTTCCATACTTGCAAGCTCACCATTAGGACAAGAATTCATAAAAAACAAGACTATCTACCCTATAGTCCGGGGTTCAAGGTGGAGATTCATACACAAATTCAAGGAATGTGCCTTAATATGCCCTCAATTTTCTCCTATATAAATATTCATCCACCTTGTTTTGGAAAATATTTCCTCCAAATTTGCAGTTAACATGTCATGTATTAAATTCCACCGTGTATCGACATCTATGGCTATCAATGCCATGGCTTTTTGTTTAATCTGAAAAAAAATATACTCCATCTGCAGTTTGTCATATTCCTACATGTAATTGAAATAGTATGGTCCCAAGGTTTGCATTTACTTCATCACATTCTACATCTTGGTTGGATCCTACTTAAATGCATTCATGGTTTTTTCATAAAAGGCCTTCAACTTTTTTATACTAAATTATACTTCATTTCAATTTTGCACAACTAGTTGTAACTACTACTTGAGTGCAAGTATCTATTGCTACTGGTACTCTATCATTGAATTATCCAACCAAGAAGTCAAAGTTTCACATATGGATGCATCCTTATCAACTTGCTTTTTCAATTTCTAGTAAAAGTGAGAAATAGTACTACAAGAAAAGAAAGTGCAATGGAATGACCGAATTAATAGAGAAGATAATGGAAAAGATTTTAAAAATTGGGATTTTATGACTCGTTAAATTCTAACTATTTGTTGTCACACCTTGTTTTCATGATTTGTCATTTGTATAGTTGTCCAAAAACAAATTTCATCCACGGTGCCCCATTTTCTTATGTTTTAAAGGAATAATTAGAAAATATCATGGAATCAAGGTGTAAAATGTGATTTATTGGATTATTATACACTTAATAAATAAATGAACATTGAAATTTATTTTATCCTTCTTGAATTTAGTGCATTTTTTGGATGGCATCCAAAAAAATCCATCTAAAACAAAATGTTTAGGATTTAAAGCTTGAGAGGTTTATGATTTAAGATTTAAGGCTTTGGGGCTTTAGGGGTTAAATAGGGTTTTAAAAGGTTTAGAGGGTTTAGGGTTGCTTTAGGGTTTAAGCTTAGGTTTAGTGTTCAATAGGTTTAATGTTAAATAGGTTTTAGCATTAAATAGGTTTAAAGTTAAATATGGTTTTAGAAGGTTTACAATTGGTTTACATTTAAGGCTTTAGATGGTGTAAAAGGTTTAAAGGGTTTAAGGTTTAAGGTTAATTTAGGGTTTAAAGCTTTAGATGGTGTAAAAGGTTTACATGGTTTAAGGTTTTAAAAGTTTAAGGTTTACAATTTACAATTTGAGGTTAGGGGGTTTAAAGGGCTTAGGGTTTAAGGTTTTTGTAAATATTAGTCTTCTAATAATATTTCATTCTGAAATTTTGTGCACTCAACATGTTATTTTCAAACATACAGTTGAGTCTATGTAATAACAACTACATGAATTAAAAAGAAAACTCAACAAAAAATGCATTATAGAAAACCTATTTGCACATTTATTGCCTTTATAGTGATTTGAAAATGAAATCAAACCATATCATATTGGGTAAAACATCAAATATCAAACAAAATTACACTATAGTATCCATGTTCTTCTTTTTTGAAACTAATCTTTAGCCCTAATATGAGTTTTTCCATCTCCAAAAATTATTTCCTATTCTCCTAATTCATAATTCCCTCATCTTCTAATGTCTAACTATCAATAAAACTTCTCTAGAAATCTTCCTTAGGTTTTTGCCATAGCTTGAATTCAAAGCTCCTCATGGGTTCTGATCAACTCACTTACTTTGTTTTGTTAATCAAGTTACCTACTTTATCCACCTTATCAAATTACAATGATACTCCACTTATGTCTATTTTAATCAAGTTACCTACTGTATCCACCCTATCAAATTACATTGGTATTCCACTTATGTCCATTTTGTCAATTAGGGATAACATAATTCAGCCTTTAACATAACCCCCTGCCCCTTGTACTCTAGATTTCATCCTTGAAATCTTATTAATGGTAAAGTACAAAATTGTACCAACTAAAACAACTACAACCTTATTTTATATTGTTTTATATGGACTACATGTTCTTCCTAATATCTTATTATTGTTGTTTGTTCTACAACAAACATCCCTTGATCTATGGATTACTCCCCTTCCATTACAAATAACCCTTCATTCTGAAGTTGGATTTGTTGATGTACCTATTGTTGTACTTTGTAGTGGCCTTTGTGTGACCATTATAACCTTCATCTAGGGATGTGGTTGATGTGGTAATAATTGTACCAAATTATGTTGATTGAAATACAGTAGTTGTTGTTGCATATTTAATCAGCTTTGTAAGTACATGTACTTGTTGTTACGACTACTTCTACACTTTTGTGACTCCCACCTTAGTTTGGTCCACTGGGAAAGCATCTTTCTACTCCCCAAGGATCTCCTTTATGGTATCTCCTCCCTTCATCTTTTCAAGTATTATCGATCACACCTCAAGTGCCTCTCCACTTGTACCTACCTGAAATTGGTCAAGGTTTGATGTTACAAAATTGTTTTCTGGAATTGCAAAAGGTGATACACAAAGTTTGGGTAAGCTTTTTGATATGCCTTCAACTTCCTTTTGTAATTAACCTCCTTCACTTTTAGCTTTAAAAATGTAAAGCTCCATGGTTGACAACTCATCCTTAAATCTAAAGCTATAATGCTTGTATAGACTTGTTACAATCAACTTGAGTCTAATCTTTTGTTTGTATGGTTGTTAATAACCCAAAGTTTCATTTTCTATAAATAATAACCAATTGTTACCAATAGGTAACCGATGAATCACTTTGAGAATCTATTACAATTGTTATTAAGCAACATGTAACTGGTCTTGTATAACTAGTAACAGGGCTATTGAGATAATCAGTAAAAGGTCTATTATGTTAACCAATTTGTTGATAAAAGAAGTCTATTGATCAACCTGTGGCTAGTGGTCATTCTAGTTTGATTTTGAATCATTATACTGTTGTACTAGCTAGTGATTATTTAAACTTGAAACAACACTATGTTTTGGTATAAATAATTGATATTTAGTGACAACATTAAGAGGATGATTTCAAAAGATTTCAAGTTTTCTTGGATCTATTTTGGAAGGTGTTCATGCACACTGAGGTGGGTCATTTTTTATGTCACAATAATGTCAATTTTTGCAAAGTGCCATTACTTTCAATGCTTGCAATAGATATTATATTTTAAAAATGAATAATTGGGACTTGGTAAAAGTTCAAAAACTTAATTACAAAGACACCCATGTATGCGTTCTTTCATGTAATTGCACCCACAAGTACTAGGGGACTTTTGAAGTTCAAAAATGTGAACTAGTCGTATGGGGTAGATGCAAGGTTGAGTGGTTCACTTTCATAACATAGTGACATTTTTTTCTTGGGCACCTTTTGTTCAAATGTGTACAATAATTAATATATCTATATACACAATAACTGGCAATTGAATTAAGCTTAACAACTTCATTATGAACACATCCATGTAATTATTTTTTGAAAAAACATTCATCTACTAATAGTAATGGACTTTTAAAGTCCAAAAATATGGACTAGTTGGTTGGATTCAAAATTAGAAAATGCAAAAATTTGTATTGATTTCCATTTTAAATGTGTTATTGTGACTCAATATAGGTTATAATATGAAATGAGAAATTCAAATCAAGAATCCTTCCCATGAAAATTTTAGCCAAATGATAGTTATGGACTTTTCAATAGTTAGAATTTGACCATATTTTCATAAGTCCATAGAAGGTGCAATTTGAAAAAAAATTCAATTTTTTTCTCTCACAAGAGAATGTTTCCACAAAATCTACATGGGGCACTATTAATATGGACTCCTATCATTCCATGACATATGTTTGACCAATAAAATAGGAACAAATTGCGAACTCATCACTAAGCTAGTGTTGTTTTTGGACTTTTATGGAGTACAAAACTTGCCAATAGTGAAACACTCAATTTTATATCCACCCTATGCATTGTATGTTATAAATTTGAAGTTTCCATATCAATTTTCACTCCATCTAATATCTAATGTAGTGTGAAATAAATTATTCAAATATGTAACTTATTCCTTGAAAATGTTTGTGAAAAATGAACTATGGACTTTTGAGTGGTAAAAAATGATCCCTTTTTTCAAAAGTCCTTTTGAAGGGCAATTCATTAGTAATTTCCTTTTTTTTGTCTAAAAATACTTAGTTTTGCAACATGGATGTAAGTACAATTGGGTGGTACAACTAGGAACGTCACACCTTCATTTTTTAAGAACCATCAAACTTTGGAAAAATATAGGAAACACATAAAGAAAGGTTTTTAGTAATTTTTTTTGTTAAATATGTTAACTAGGTTGTATAGATTTTGAAACTTTAACAATGTAAAAATTATTTTGAATTTTGATGTTACTATTCATTACATTCACACAAAGTTTCAAAAATGTCACAATGATTATTTTCCTTGAACTTTTTGGTTAGGAACATTTTTCAAATAATTTTTGGGGGTTTTTTTTGTGAATATAATTTTCTAAGGTACTTTAGATGGTATTCTATTTAATATTTTTATTGAGTAATTATTTGAGTAGGTGTAATTTAGTTATGAATTACCAAAGTTTAAGAACATGATTCCTTAAGAGGCCACATCAATAAGGAATAAAAATTTGTAACAATTTTCACCTTTTTTTATTGTAATGAAAACTTCAAGCCATATATTTTGACATGCAATAAATAAACATTAAAAAAATAATTTATAATTATGAAAACATTTAAAGAAAAGGGCCCATAAAATATATTTGGCCAATTTTGGTTCTTTAACCATTCCTTGAGGTAGTTCCTAATGGTACCACCCAATTGTACTTACACTCACCTTTACTTGGGCTTGAATTAATATGGACTTTCATTTGACTTGATTTCTTGGTGTTCCAATGGAAACAATGGCACTATCAACTAGTGCCCTAGGGTTACAAATAGGCTTTGAAGTAGGCTTCTAGAAAGAAGGAATGGGTAGGAAAACATTGAACAATGCAAAATAACTTAGGGCATCGAATTTTGAGTGTGTGCATTTGTGTTCATGCCCATAAGGTGAAGGATAGCGACTAGGAATGACTCAAAGTAGTTACATGCGCATTCTACATGAACATGGGTAACAATGGAGACAAGGCACAACGACTAAGGGTGGTTCGAAACGCGGTCTAGCACAAAGAAGAAAGGTTGTAAAATGTCAACAACGATGTCAAGCTCAACAAAAAAAAGCTCAAAAAATAGCTTCGCTAGAGCAAAATAAGGTCCTAGAGAACATTCAAGTGTCTATTACATACTAGGAGGTCAAAAAGGCGACACAAGTTATGCTTCAAACTATTGCTTCAACCTTGTCACAATTTCCTAGCACTACTGTAAGGGAATCATTGATGCAAATGGTCTTGTCTAACCTCATTACTTATGCACATGTTGTGAATTCAAACAACTACTTTTGTAAGGGTGGAATTGCTCAATAGGAGCTTATGTCAAGGTTAATTCAATCTTTGTCAAAGGTAAAACATTCATATAATGTAACCAAGTTAGCGATTAAACATGCCATTTTGACCACTATCATGAGCTCTAACTCAAAGACATTGTTAAGGTAAAAAGCTTGGTTGGGTAGATGCACAATTGGGTGTCTCACTATTGTGACAAAATGTTATTTTTTTCTTGGGTACCCTTTATTCAATTGCATATGGTGATTAATATATCCTTAATTTATTAATTGTGACATGGATCTAAACTAATAATTTCATTATGAAAAAAAATGTGTAGTTATTTATTGATAAAAACTCATTTGTTAATAATAATGGACTTTTGAAGTCGAAAAATATGGATTGGTCATCTGATCGGCCATCACAAAATGGAAAAAATTATATTGATTCACATTCCAAATTTGTTATTGGGACTCAATATATGATGTAATATAACATGATAAATTCATATGAAGAATTCTTCTTGTGAATTTTAGTAGATTTGGTTAGCTTGAAACTTGGGCTAATACTTTTTGCAAAAGAAATGTAACAAATTATCAAGATTCGAAAGTCCATGAATATGGTTATCTCAAAATAATACTCATCACACAATATGAAAAATTAGAAATGTATTTCAAAAGTGCCTAGTTGTAGGTGATATTTTTACATGAGACTTTGGGTGGTGAATGGTATTGATGTAACAAACAAGTTCTATTGATAATGACAAGTTTCTCAAATTTTCCTGGATACATAGCCGGATTTTTACATACCAACCTTGATTAGTTGTAATGCCAAGTTATGAGCATTTGATTTTTTTTCATGTCCTCAGCATGGGATGGAGGTGGGTACCACTATTTTTTCATATACCGGGTATGATGAAGGGGTGGTCATTTGAAAAATGTACCTATGACTGTTATGAACTCACATACCGAGGGGGTTTGGTCATGATTCAAGCCAGCAACCACCAGTCCCCCCCCCCCCTTTTCGAGGAGGTATTCATGGATATAAGGTGCCCTGCAAGCACACTAGGAACTTTCTCCCAATGCTTTAAAAGTGAAAAAATGCCATGTAACATGTCAAGGGCAGTTCACAACTAAAGATGTCCACAAATACATAATCTTAAAAGCAATTGCAAAATTAGTTTGGCTTTTGTGGGGGCAAACAAAGACCTGAATGTTCTAGTGATTGTCATCCCTTGGTTGCAAATATGTTGCAGGGCCTGGGGAGCGACAATAATTTAATACACATGAGGCATTGGCTCTGGGTGCAGCCAGTCAGTGAAACTGGGAAGCTCTACATACCATAACACACTATGAAATGCCATTCTGTTGTGCATGCTTCTCTAATAGTTACATCTTTGGTGGATTTAAGTTATCTGTCTCCCTGAGGCTGTTGTACACTGAATGATCAAGAAGGTTAGTACTGTTGAGCTAATAAAGGTGATATGCATAGAATCATATGGGGAGCCCAGTTATAAAATCCAAAGTTCAAAGTTCAAGCCCCTTATTTCTTGTCTACATTTTGAATGCTGGGTGTCTCCTGATACACTTTTGATGCACAAGCACTTCTTTTTAGCAGGGTGGACTCTGCTTCAATCTTGAGAACCTGCAACATCAGGAAAAGCATGTAATTGGTCAAATTGTGGATAGAAAGATGTTATCTGTTCACAGAATATCAAATTGGTTGTCTGGATGACACATGTTATTATGTATTCATCAATGGCAATATTGATTGCACTATGTAGCAGTAATCCAGTGCTAACTGTCTGCTCCATTGAGCTGTTTTTACTTCCCAATTTACACAACTAGTGACCTTTATTTAAAGAATCACAAGGTTGATCTTTCTTTCCCTTAGTCGTGTCTAGCCACAATCTGTGCTGGTTCTCCAATCTATGGGAACTTTGGTTGCAAAATTTAGCCATAAATTTACCATATCAAAAATATCCCACTTAATCCTACTGTTTTGAAGACTTGTGCAATTGACACTCCTAAGGTTATGATCTCACTCATTCTTGTCATGTTCATTATGCTAAAACTGACAATTTTCTCTATTCTGGATTTTTTTTGTGTCTGATCTCATAAATATGTTTTGAAGAAGGGTGAGCTGGCCAGAAAGTTGCAAATGTTTAGTTGGCACATCAATTGTTGCCCTGTAAATGTTTAGTCTGGAGTCTTTTGATTCACGGTTCATACACAAATAAGACCTTTGGTATGAGGATGCCAATATTGTTTGCTCACCTATGCCTACCAGCTAGCAGTGTCCCATTCTATTTTCAGAGCTTCAACTATGAACTGGAAATGGTGGGAACAAGTTTCTGCCTATGTATTGCCGTAAATTGGTTAGTAAAACATTTTGATTCCACTATCTGATGTGTCTCAGAGTGACCTAATCAGAGAAGATCTGTTCAAGAATTTCTCTTTAATGTCAGGAAGATCAATTTACCTTGCACAGGATGTTGATTGCACTGCTCTTTACTGGCCTGGGGCAAATGCATCAACTGAGAAAGTTTCACCAAGACCAGCATAGGTCTTGAAGTGAATCTTGCCTGTGGGAGGATCATCGACAGAGATGTCACCGACAGGAACCCAGAAGAAAAACTCCTTTGCTCGCACACCAGACAGATTCTTGATCCGATTTGGTAGCAAGTAGCCCTTGACTTCCTCAGCATAGCTTACCACCTGGTCAGCAAGAGCAAACCTGTGGGTGGTTTTTGACTTCTGTTTCACATAGAAATAGCCAGTCTCTTCATCATAAGCAACTTCCTGAATGTCATCCAGTGGCAACAAACCACCTGCATTACAGCAAAAAAACCTCACCTTCAGAACTCAAACTGAAAGAGTGAAAAGAAAGTCAGTAGCATTATTCCACTTCATTGGAAACCCTACTTCAACTCCAGTCCTGAAGGAGGTACCAATATCCTGCTGCTCGCACCCTGTTAAACGGTTATATCCAGTTAGGAGTAACCAGGAAGCAACAAGGATTCTCAACTGGAAGTGCTTTTACTACCTGAAGTTTTCCAAGTATTTTGTTGATTCAAGAATTTGGCAGGAGGACCAATTATCATTCAGGTCACCTCCTCTTCACTGCAATCTGCAGGCACTTCTATTAATGCTTTGCTCAATGATGACACCATCATGAGGAGGCTGAATACGGCATCTAGCAAGTATATAGTCCAACTATACAAGCTGGAAACTTACATGGGACTCTATGTTCGTTTTGTCCTCCTTCACTCTCTGCTTCTTGACCTTTTGTACGCTTATGAGTTATGACCTGGATGTGTGTTCACGCAACACTGTATACTTCTCATTTCTACAATAATTTCTATGAAAAATAGATTACATCAGCGTCCTCTGGTATGTAGACTTGCAGGCCATTCTTATGGCCTGCGTCGCGTAGAACGGTAATCTGACTCCATATCGATGAAGACAATCTAGAATAATCCTTGCTACTTTGTTACAGACAAAAGCGACCTTCGCCTCAGTGTACTGAGATCTTCAAAGGCGTTCTAGATAGGTGGTGTTGGAGTTGCATCTTCCTGCTACAAAATCTGTGTGTGATTTCGATTGGTTTTCGGAGAGCGCAAAAGAGAGACACGACAGACAGATGTCAAAGGTCGGGAGTCGGGACGCACCAGGCAAGTTGAATTTCTCGATCAGTTCCTTGGCTCTTGCGAAGGACTCCTCGTGACCCTTCACCACCAAAGTTTTCTCCGACAACTGAACCGCCATTGTAGCGATCTTCAAAAAAACAAGAAGCACGAGAAATTCAGAAAATCCGTTCAAACACCTCTAGACTGTAACAGTAGTCCATAGCAATTCCCCATTAGTTTCTGTCCAAAACATTCTCACAGATTACTCAAATTTCTGCAAACACAACACCACGCAAGGCACTGAGAATCGTATCTAGACTGGGCTAAGAAGCATTAGGGTTAATCGAAACCCGCGAGACATCAACGAGATGACAAGGCAGAATCCTGAACGGAGTCAAAATGCGATTTCTCTAGACTACCTCCAGAAACTTCGTCTTCACGACTCCGGATTCATCACTTAGTGGGCAACCATTAGGAGAATTTGGCAACAAAACGCACCTGTCAATAAATCACCTGCGGCCAAAGCTGCACCTCAAAATCCTAGCTCCGGATTTCGTCAACACCGTGGAAGTCTGCTCAGAGAAAGGAAACCCAAAAGTGTAGGGAAGTTTTCTTAGGTTTTCATGAGGAGAAAACTTCACAGCAAGAGGAGCCCGGGAGCGAGGGTGTGGCTCTCAGATCTTGACCGTTGAGGCTATCGACTGTCTAGGTCTAAGCCGTAGGACTATTCTGCGGTTTGTGTGTGACAGGGTTTACTCACCCTTTACAAGCCACGTGCACGTTGCATCCATGTGAAATTTTCTGGTTCTTAATATCTACTGAAGCTTTGCTTGCATCTCCTAGCTTAAGAGTTTTTTTTAAAAGCAAAGACTATTTCAGAGGATCTGGCACGACTTGCACCATTAGGACAAGGACTAAGGACCAAACACGAGGCGGTTATGGGAATGCGGGCCCAGCGTGAGGGCCAGAGCCAACTTGCACCTTGGAACGCACCAGTTTGGATGGATGGTGTCTGGATGCCAAGAGGTTTTTTTCATTGGTTCGTGGCCCTGTGCTAACCACCTTGGTTACCACAGTTAGAACTTATTTTATTTTATTTTTGGGCTTGGCCCTTCTTTCCCGTGCGACTTTTTTTCCTTTGACTTTTGACTCTGACCACTCTGACCACCCTGACGTACATGTTTACGCTCACCTGCCTACATCAGCGTTTTTTTTGGGGCGAAATTTCGCCAAAGGCGACCAAATAAACCCAGTGCGACCTCTACAGAGGATTTCTTTTGAAAATTTTCAAAAAATTCGCCATATTTCTTTGGAAAAATAATATAAAAAAAATCTCCAGATTTAGACAATGAGTCTGTGTAAGATTCAGAGAAAGCTCTACTGTCCGCCTAGGACAGTCGCCATTTAATGCCAATTAAAGCTGGGGATCCTCGCCAGTGCACCTACCTGAGGAAATTTGAAAAAAAAAATCCTGGCCTACATACAAGAGTTCTACGATTCCCCCACTTGCCTGCCTAAGTACCCACCCATCAAAAACACTATGCCCGTATTAACCAATGAGGATATCGCACAAATAATAAGTAGGTACACATTTGCCCCTACCCAATGTCCACTAAAGTGATCCTACCTATACGGGCCCGCCTACCTGCCTCCTATACATTAATGACAAACTAAACCTATTGACACCAAAAGAAACGTAATGCCAATGCCAATAGATGCAAATATCGCAAACCCTTGTCATCCTTGACTTAAACTACCCTAAACCCTTTTAACCTCTGATGCTGCTAATAAAAGATTAATCATGAATGCAAGTATTGCAATAGGTGCCCAAAGGCACATTGCAATACCTACATGTAGGTTGCATCCAAAAATTATTTACCACCACATAAGATTTCCTAAAACCAAAGGGTTTAGGATATGTCTAAACCTAGGATATGTCTATCAAGAATTTGCTTGTTGAAAGCTTGTTAAAAAATTCAAAAATAAGCTTTGTTTGTTGCAAAATTTAGGAGTTCCTTTTATTGGCTCAAGAAATTCAAGAACAAACAATTTTGTTTGTTAAAGAAATGTAGGAACAAGCTTTGTTTATTAAAAAATGCATAATTTTGTTTTCAAAATGTTAGCAATAGAAGTTGTTAGCTTATTTGGTTGCTTGCATTAAGCTTTGATGGTGGACCAACACCAACATTACATTTGTTGGTAGTGGATCACAAGGCAAGGAGTTCAATTGATATATGTTGTTAAGGTTGGATAGTAGTTGGAAACTATTATAATTATTGTAGCATCAAGTAGTTAGGAATTACCTAGGGTAGTAAAGTTGATTTCACAGACCTAATCTCCTTTGATATGGAGAGCTATTACAGTAGATAAGAAATTGGAGTAGGAGAAGGAGATTAAGAGTTAATTTAAGATTTAACCTAGTGTTAACCACCACTTACTATGACGATGGTTTGGGTGGTTGCACTTTAAATAATTTATTTTTCTATGTCACAAGGGCAATTTTTGTAACTAAATTTTTGGGGTAAATGTAACTAGGTTTGGTGTTGTATTCATTAGGATATTAATGATTTTTTTAAAGGATCCATTTAACTAATTTAACTAATTAAAAAAATTAAATGAAAAAATGTTATGATTTCATTGCAAGTCAGATCAAATGTTGAAGAGGATGTGGAGCTCAAAATAATATGAAAGCATATTCATGAATAAAACTACAACATGTGGAGAAAAAAACATTAAAAATGCAAAAAGCTTATTATAAATTTGCGAATCTATAGTTTGGATGATCTTGCATATAATTATTGCACCGATTTGATGCATTGTTTTTTTAATGTAAAGTTGAAAAAATTGGTTATCTCTTCATTTATTGGTTCATTGTTAACTTTGGTAATGGCTTTGAACACTCCTACATGAACATCTAGATAAGAATTTTTCTTATATTTAGGATAATTTAGGAGGTCTCTTGAAAAAACTAAAATAGGGTATTACATGTTGCACAAATGTTAGTACACTACCTCCTAGGGGTTTTAAAGGGTCGCCTCCTGGATCTGATGGTATTGATTTAATAGTAACTACACTATGTGATGGTATTTTTGTAGTTAAACATACAAGTACTTTTACATCATGTTCAACTACTATAAATCTCCTTAATCCAAAATTAATTGGTACTATTCTAAGACCATGTGAATAATTTCCTTATGTGGTCGCAATAGGTTTAATATATACCAATTGTGCAACGTATAACTATCAACTAATATTATAAAAATTCATTGGTTCCTTATACATATTGGATGTTTTGCTTCATTAACAAGCATAGACATGTTCTAGTATGCAACTGGGTGTAGGTACACACCTAGGAGCCAAAAACCATGTCGAATAATGGTGAAAACTGTGAAGTTTTTTACATATGTTTTTTCTTGAAATTTTGAAGTTATGTTAATCATTCCAAGTTGTGTTAAATGACAAATATGGATGTTGAGGAATTCAAATTAAAATTTAGGTTTTGGTTTTAATAAAGGGCATTTGAACTTGAATAGGTGTTGTGTTAGATTGTGGTTAATTTTACAAAGGACTAAATAATTAAAGGATGGGTCGTAATCATCTTAATTCTCTTTGAAGTAAAATGGGGTTGTTTGAAGGTTTGAAGTACCCTAACATTGGAAGGAATCCTCTATAATGAACACATTTTTTTGTAAGGTGATATGTTTTTTTGTCGTTTTGTGGTTGTATTAATAAATCGCAAAGTTTTGTTACATGATCATTGAATTATGTTCTTCCTCTAGGTTTCATTTAGTTTTCATTTTAATTTGGAAATGATTGATCATTGCATCCCGGACATTTTTCTCAATGAAAGGATTATGAGAACATGGTTCTCTTGTTTGGAAAAACTACAACAAGCAGGTGTAAGTCCAAGTTCTTGATCTACACCTTGGTTAGATCTACTCCATACCCATTCTCCAAGTATAACTACATCTTGTTGACTTTGCTTGACCCTAGACTCATCGGTTTACAAGACATTAACATTGGTTGTTGTCTTCATTCGAGTATGGATTATTGTTATTGGTGGAGATTTTTTGTGTTCATCTTTGTTTTCCAACCTTGGTTAGTAAAGTGCTTTAGTTACAAAAGCCTACTCCTTTAAATCCTCTATCTAAAATGCAATTTCGGCATATCATGGTATTGTTTGTTCAACTTCATCATTGTCCATGTCTTCATCCCACTGTTCATGAGGTTGATGGGGTACTAAAGTGAAACAGATTGTTAAACAAAACCTTTGTTTGTGTATTTTACCTTTAACCTTTCTTACACTTCTTCATGGACATGTAGTATTTCCTTGGATTTGTACAAATTACCATGTCTTTGGGATGACAAAGTCATTTATATTCTTTCTTGTACCCTTCATTGCAAATTTGCAAGGGTAACCATGTTTGCATTGTCTCCCCATCCTTATGGTTCAATGTTTGAAGGTACTACTTTCATCAATAGCCTCATTCGAATACTAAATCACCTCATCACTCTACCAATAAATGTTTTTTGAAGTTCCATAATTATTGTAAACGATGTCTTGTACCTTGTAAGCCATTCCTCTATCCTGGGTATTCTTGACATGGTATATTATATTATTTTTGGAATGTGAAACTATGCTGCATCATTTAATAGCTGAAGTTCTTCTTATACTACATTTTCATTTTCATTTTTTTGAATTACGATTTGATTTATTTGTCTTGCAAAATTTGAATCACCATGCGATTCATTTTTGTCACCATTGTACCACTTTTCTTTGGAAGAAAAAAATCGCCGCATATTTAAATCCTTATAACAATTTTTTTCTTAGGTCAAAATCCTAACAGTTTTTTAACTAATTCTAAATCTATAAAACTAGAGAAAATAACAAAATCTTTCACAATAACCTTTCTATGCTTTTCACAAAAAAAACCCATATAAACTTGAATTTTCTACCCCAAATTTAGTCATGGGGGTGGTTGCCAAATGGTAAATACTAACATTCTAACATTGTTTCATTCTATAATTCTATATTTTAACATATTATTTTCAAACATATAAAGTCTATTAAATAACAATTACAAAAGTCAGAAATAAAACTCAACCAAAAATGCATTATAGAATACATATCGGCACAATTATGGCCTTTGCAATGATCTCAAAAATAGACCATATCATATTGGGTAAAACAAAAAATATGAAACAAATCATATTGTAGTATCCTTGTGTCTTCTTCATCAAAATTGTTCTTTAATTTTAACTTGAACTTTTCCATTTCTGAAAACTATTTCTTCTTCTTTAAATCATAATTCTTGTCCTATTGTAATATTTACAAAACTTCTCTAGAAATCCTCCTCAAATTCCCACCAAAAACCTCAATTTCAATCAGTCTTCATAAGTCTTAATTCACTTAGCTTGCACTGTCTTGCTACACCTTTGTCCACCCTATCAAATGTTAATACTATCTCTATTAAGCCTATTTAATAAGGAAAACACAATTCTACCCTTAATAGGATAAAAGTTCATACTAAGACTATATAGTGTATTGTTGTGCTCATATATTAATTCTGCATTTTTTTATAGGATTAAAAATATACTCTTTATGGTAGTTTTTAGAGTAGGAACTACATTCTACCAAAAGATGGTAGCTGCCATTGGAAAGCAATAACAAGGAAGTTGACTTGAAATTTGAGGTCTGTAAATAAAGTAACATTGCTGTAAACGATAGGCAGCATAACTAGAAAATCTATGTGGGACTGCAAACAATAGACAACACTACAAAAGGTTTGTAGGTGTTATAAACAATAGGTAGAAGCTATAAGAGGTTTGTAGGCGATTGTGGGTCTTCTTTCAAATTTATAAATGATAGTAGGTGTAGGATAGTAGCCATTGTAGGACGGCAAGCAAATAGAAGACAAGTTTCACTTTCATGTCTTTCCATTTTTCTTTTTATTTCATTTCTACTTGGCAACATTTTCCTTGATGGTAATTAGGTTGCCAGTTCTCATGGTTTGACATTGGTTTCTATCCACTGTGTTGCATCCATGTTTGGCGGATTCACTAGTTCATTTCCCATAGGTTGCACTTACTACTCATCTTACATTTGTGCAGGTTTTAATACAAGTTGATGTATAACCTAATCTAATTATTTTCAAAAAAAAATTGTAACCACTTTTGACATTTCTTGAAATCAACAAGTTCTAAAAAATAATTTATAATGTAAAAACCAGATCAACTATGCCTAACATTCAGATATTGTTGTTAATTTTTTTTGTAAATAAGATGTTTAATTTCCTTCAAAAATTCTACACTAAAAACTATTCCCTATTTTTTTTTCAACATAAAACAAAAATAACAATTTTATTTTGGAATTTACACAAAAATTTTATAAACATAATACAAACCAAAATTTGTAAATGATAGTGCTTTCAATTATGTTCTATTACTTGATGATTATAACCAAAAAATTTGAATGGAAATAAATTGAATTTTGATCCATTGCATGGTCCCCAACTATTAATAGGTTTTTATATATTTTCCCATCAAGATTCTTGACTTCTTTCTATTCTCAAGTGTACACAAATGTACACAAGTTGCAAAATTTCAAAAACAATACTGAAAATAAGAATGCTTTATTTTCCGTTGCAAGTTTGAAATAAAAACAACAAATAAAATCAAATATCCTCTACTTTTCTTTTTTCTCCTACTTATATACATGTTAATTCAAAAAATAAATTGTGTGATTAGACCATTTAAATAGTCACTGACTAATGTATACATTAGAAGTTCAAAATTTTCAAAAACTAACTACCTTTTCTTCTATTTATTTTGCAGATTACTTGTTATGTCAACTACTTGAACTTTATTATCTACCAGTTGTTTAACTACCTGTCACATAACATGTTGACCTATCACTTGTCAAATTTTGTAACCTATTACATTGAATTACCTTGTACAAAATCTAGGTAATGCATTGTTCTACAAGTCTCCATATAATTGGTAATTGAGAATATAAAGTTTGATCTATATTTATTTATTTATTTTTTAAAATAATTTATTAATTTATCAAAATATTTGGTCATACAACTTGGAATTTTTTTATAATTTATATTAAATCACATTTAATGCATTAAAAATAACGTTTAAAAAATGAAATTTTATTATTCATAATAAGTTTTAGTAAAAATTATGCCATTTTTTAATGTGTATAACTAAACAATTGTGAAACTTACATAATTTTAATACTTTATATAACATTTTAAAATGTTGTACATAATATTATATGTTCAATCATGTACATTTTTTTTTAAAAATAAATTAAAATTAATATAAAATAACATTTATACAACTTTTATTGATTCATTATATGTCTAAAAGGTGTGGAGATCTGAAATTTAATTTTTTATTTTTAAAAAATTCCAAAACAAATTCCATGTTGATTTTAAATATGGTTATTTACAAATTTTATTATGAAAAAAATATTAAAGTCTTCAAGATATCATTGTTGTTCAAAGGTATGAAATACCATAATACCTTAATGATTTTGGCATAAATTATAATACATTTGCTGAATTTCTGAAAAAATATTTATTCTTTGTGCCAAGATTTTAGTAAAATTAAGAATCAACAAAATTTCAACTATTAGGTTCGAACCATAGACCTTAAGGTGTTGAGACTTAAGATTGAAGCAATTTAAACACATTAAATTATCTCATAACCTTGAAGAGACTACGTTTATTATTTTTTATAACCATTACATGCTGAAAATTTCAGAATTTAAAAAACCAAATGCCGAAATTAAGATTTAAAATTTTATTAATTATTGGGAAATTTGATGCCAAATCCAATTAGGGAGTATGGTATTGAAAATTCAACTACATTTTCAGTCAAATCATTTAACATATATATTTTTTAAATGTATACATATGTATATCTTGGAAAAATATTCAAAAATGAAATTTACTATTTTTTCATTTAAATAAAATATGAAAAAGATAACAATGGTTATTTAGTTGATTATTTTTGTATGAAACAAAAGATGATGTTGGATAATGTTGAATTTTTTTCCTTTCATTAAATTTGTCCCATATTTTTTGTCAACAATTTCAACTTTGTAAACCATATAAGTAGATGAAAGAATATCAATCTACACACAATATATGCATCAAATATATTCAAAGTGGAAGTACCACTTGTGATGAGTCAATCAAAAAGGCTTGTGACCAAATAAATAAATAGGATTTTATATTACCTACCTACTTAGGCCTACCTACCTACCTTGCCTACTTACCTATGTACCTACTTAAGCTTTTAGCTTAGATCTTTAGGTTACCTGGTTTAGGGAGCCTAGTTTTGTAAACTAGCCTAGGTTGTTAATTAGGGTTTTAGCCTAGGCAAGGTTCATAAATTATGTTAATGAATAGGTAGCTAGGTTGTCAACATGGTTTTATTATGCTTAAGCATGTGGTTATTTTTCATAAGTCAACAAATACCTATTATTTAATTATATTTTCTCACTGTAATAATAAAAGTCACATCATTAATGGCAAAAATTATTATGTCCAAAATTATTACTAGTGGCATAAACCATGAATTCAATTTTACTATAATCATGTAGTAATATGTGACCTATATTACCATAAACCCAATAATATGTGTAATATATGCCACATTTTGGCATAGGGAACATGTCATTATCCCAATAAATAGTTAGTAACCATTAACTTTGTCATTGGATAAAGTTATTTTAGTTTGTTTATTCATATTATATATGCAATCTTGTAATAATGATCAAATGGCATTTTGCATGTATAATGTTTTATAAACCCCTCATAAATCCTTATTCAATTTTGTTGAAGTTCGATTTTACAAGATAACAAAATGTCAAATGTGGATTTCAAAAATAATATTATTTACAAGGATACTTCTTCAATCATTGATCAATTTTATTTTAATTAAATTGTGTGTTCAAGTTGTTTTATTTATTTTCATCTTGCTTAAGTAATTTGACAAATATGTAAGTTTTTAAGTTTTTAAGTGTTTATGTTTTTTTTTTTTTGAAAAATAAATACCCCTATTATTTAAAATATTTTTGTAAAGGTATAAATGGTTTGTTATCATATGTCTTGTGTTATATTATAATGATGTGATGCATAAATCATAAACAAATTATCAAAATAAATAGCAAAATAAATTTTTAAGCCCCCAAAAAAAAACATTGAGAAGAATAGTATATCCTTCCTTTTTTTGGTTCACTAAATCATTCAATCTTTTTTTTTTACATAATGAGATGAGCATCGTGTGTAATGTAACACTTTAAAATAGTGCAAACCACAATAAAAGAGAAGAAAATGTGTGCATGTTCAAAAAAATTAAAAACTCATGACAAAAAATGCTCCATAAAAAATCTCAATTTATCTGAAGAAAACACAATTATACACAATTTTAATATTAATTCTATGGTTGACTTTCATTCTTGTGTTGTGTTCAACACATAATTTTCATTGGATCATTACCAAACTCAAAACATGCTTTCACATTTGCTCCCTTTTGTCCTTTGTGCATATAATTCCACATACTATTTACATAATTACAAGAAATCATACAAATTCATACATCTATGATTTATGAAACAAAAAAAAGTAAATAGGAGATTGAGTATCATGCGTAATATCAAGATGACTCGATCATGATTGTTTGCAAATGCTAAATACAAAAGCATCTTTCCATTCTCACCTTTTGCATTGACATCTATTCTTTGTCAATATATGCACATGAAGCTTAATTAGACAACACATGTCAATGACATGTCATGTTAAAATAAATAATTTTTTGACAAAGGGTAATAATAATATAATACAATGTATAACATGTAAAAAATCTTCTTTATTTTCACCAAGACAAGGATAAGACAAATTCTTCAAATGTCCTTGAAATGTGAGACACTAATTCATTCTTATATGAAGTTGAGACATGAAAGAACACAAAGACATTGTTCCATTCCATTCTATTCAAAAAAAATGTCAAGTGGTTGATGTCCAATATTGTTCTAGTGATAACCACCAATGAACCCAACACCTGATTCATATAAATGATTTCCAATTATTATACTAGAATCAAAAGATGACTAAATAGGTCACTTGAGTTCTATCGATTAGTCAACAGACTAGGGAAATCACTCATCATCCCAGCCATCCCCTCCATCACAAATGACAATGTCACAACATCCCCAACTATCAATGGCAATGATGCCGAGTAACAAGATCAGCAGGTTGTGAAAGCAATAATTTTAGAATATCTAATTTGCCTTACCATTTGAGCGAGCACTATAAACAGTAGAACTGACCAAATCAATCCTGTTTTGCGTGGAAGCAACTATTCAGTGGCCATTGCAGCTTTGCACTTACTGGGCTCATGTGTAATTCCATTCCAAGAGTGCTGCAAGGACTTCATGACAACAGCAACCAGAAAGTGGCACAGATGTTTCTGGGTTTCTTGTGGGTAATGGTGACTTCCACCTAGACTTGTATTGCAACCAATTATCTGAACTTCATGCCAATCCTGGGCTCACTCTAAATTTAGTTTAGCAAAACCCTGAGGAAACTGTCCAACAGCAGTTATCACTATAAGATGAGTAAACCAGGGGTATATTTCACTTACTGTTAGCAATTGTACAGTTGCATGTTTAAGGGAGTGATGGGCATCTGCTTGCATTGGGTAAAAAGCTTGTACATGATGATGAATATTTCTAACTACATATGGGTACTGTTATCAGGTAATATCACCTCATATTCTTTGTTGATAATGTGACACCACAATCTTCAATGCAAGTACAAAGGCAACTACTCCTCTCTGAAAAGATGAAAACAAGTCAAAAGCATCCATTACTTCAAATTTAATACCAGGAAGCATGAGAGTACTATCTGAAGACATGGCAAGGACTCAGAATAACCTGAAGCTTGAGGCTGCAACGTAGTTGGGAGAGGAGGAGGTATAGATATTAAAGTGCTCTTGTAAGGCTCTTTGCCAATATAGCCTTGTGACTGTAGACCTAACCAGAAAGGACAGGAGAGAATGGCATGATTTTCAGGAGGATGTGACAGGTAAAACTGAGGATATTTCATTATTAACCTTCATATTGGGAAAATTGAGCTACTTTTAAATTCAACAAAACAGTGGAGTTCTCCTCCGCTGGACTTGGGACGACAAATGGACAGGGGTAAACAGTGGAAACTCAAGCCTGGCTACAGACTCTAGTACTCAAATGTTGACTGCTCACAATCATGAACAAAGAATCATGGGGTATACTGCTCAAGGTCCATAGACGGAAGATTTGCTGTATGCTGCTGTACACTGCGAATCTCACGAAGCAACGCCTTAGCATCCTCCTTAGCCTACAGAAACACACAGAAATAGTTTCAAGATGGTCTGTCACAATACATAGCTTCTCTAAGAACTACTTTCATGTTATACAGAAACAATCTTTTGTAGGTACTTTCACAAGGCAGAAAGCCCTTGTTGAGGTAGAAGACAAACAGGAATTTCCATTTTAATGTCTTAAATGAAGGCCAGGTTCTTCACTTTAACAGTTGTTGATACAAAGAGTCTAAATCTGAATGGCCAATTGACTCACCAATGTATATGGGGCTTTAAAACAGAAAATATTGGCTTTTCTGCCACAGAAAACAAAAGGCTGCAGCATCCTTTATAATTTAATGGATTTTTTAAATGGCTTCTCATTACTTTCTACAAAATGAATCTTTGACTAGCAAACACAGAATCACAGCTCATAAATCAGCAAGCCACTGCTCCAAGAGAATGTCTTCTGCACCTTAAATTCTTACAATTTGATGAACAGAGGAAACTGATGACTTAACATGCTCTACAATTGGAGAGTTTGAAGGCAGTTCTAAAGCCTCATTGGCAATTAGGGAACTACCATATGGTTTAAAACTGATTTAGAAGACACTCACTGGCTTGTTCATGGTGTATCATTTCTAGGGTCTTCTTTCCCATGAGAGACATTCTTTTTTCTGGAACAGTATCTAGAGTTCCATGATAAAAAGGTTCTCAACTAGGTTTTGGAAGCATTAACTCCCAAGAATCCCATAATGAACAGACATCTGCACAATATTGAGACATAAGAGTTAGGAGGCTTACTGGGTCACCATAATCAAGCAGTCGGTCACAGAACTTCTCAGCCTCCTCTAGGGAACCCTTATTCTTGCAATAGTTGCCAAGAAAAAGAAGTGCATCCACAAAATCCTGTCCCTCATTTTGATCTGCCTCCATCCTCTCCAAGTTCTTTCTATAATAAAAAGCAGCCTGGTCAGCCTGCCCTAGGCTCTCATGGAGCTTTGCAAGTTTGTGAAGAGCAATACCCTCTCTATCACTGTTACTCAATGCACGTCTGTAACATCGAATTGCAGCATCATGCATATTTAGTTGCTCAGTTTCATAGCATTGTCCCATTGCACACCACATTCGAGCATCATGAGGTCTCAATTGTGTCGCCCGTCTGTAGTAGTAGAGGGCATAGTAAGGCATTGCTAAAATTTCATAAGTTTGCCCCAGCCCATACCATGCACGATAGTCCCGAGGATTGATATCAACAGCCCGCCGATATGCATCAATTGCAGCTGGTGTGTTCTTCATTTCCACATACTCATGTCCCATCAGTGTCCATGCTGACAAGTACTTCCGATTAAGTCGCAATGCACGCTTAAAGTATAGCACTGCCTTCTCATGCTGTGCTTTTAAGCTGTAGTAGTTTCCAATGATGCAACAGGTCTCAGGCCGGTATTTGTCTGTAAGGACAGATTTGTGAGCTAGATGGCTTAGTGCTGCAAAACACTCCTTCACATATAGAATATTCGAGTATATGTCCATACCTGGCAGTTGCAAAAAGTAAGAACTCCAAAGACTTCATATCTACAGTAAAAACACCATGAAATGAACATGACAACAAAAGCTTGCATCTGCTTTCATGAGAAAACATGTCCAGCAAGACATGCTTTCTGTGTTCATCACATGCTGAGACTCAACACTCTGACTGGGTTGACAATGCCTTGCAAATTGTAGGAAAAGGAGTCAGCTCTAAAAACCTTCTATACGATATGGATCACTTCGAAGAAGCTCCTCAAAAAGACCTTCTGCCTCATCGAAGTCACGTAGATTATAGTGGGCAGTTGCTGTCTGAGCCAATATGTGGTCACTACGAGGAAATAAGGCATAGAGAGCTCGATATCGTGCCAACCCATCAGAGTTTCTTTGTAGGTCAAGGTCAACACTAGCCAAAAAGAAGTCGCGCATCCAGTGATCATTCAAATTTAGAGTGGGCAATATGTCAGGATCTGTACACAAAGCCTATAGCAGGATTCAGGTTTCAGCACTTTATTCTTGGTCATGAAATCACAAGAAGCATTCTCCCATAACTGTAATTGAAAGACTCTGGAATGTATTTGAATTAACATGCCTTGTCATCTAGCTTGATTTGGAAATCTGACCTGGAGTTCAAGCCAGGCACTCCAGTTCCAAGGATAAGCATTGACTGACGCACATAGCACTGTGCAAGCATCAGCCTTTCGCTCTCTTTCATGCAGTACTACACCATACATATAGCTTCCAAAGGCATCCAATGCTCCCTTTGAGTACAGAGCAAAGAGTTCTTGTTCCAATCCAACAAGCTCTGGGTTCACTGCATCACTTCTTCCCAGTGGACCTGCCAACTCAATTATCTCCTCCTCCTTTCTCTTTTCCCCTGCCTAGACACCAAATAACTCTTTTATCCGTTAGTATAGACACTAACACTCAGGGATAATTCATGTACAGCCAGTTGCTGAGCTATATAGCCTCAATACCAATGGGGGGGAACCCTGTAACCATTCATCATTCACCATTAATTTACACAGGAGCCACTTGCTTATATCCTATCTGCACCATATGAAGCTTCATATTTTGACAGAAGATCCAGTCAACCTGAATCTCTTGAACATGGGAGATTGTAACTACTGTTTATAGTAGCCTCAGAAATTTTGTTTAGGATGGGTGAACTTTGACATATTCTGTCATAGCCTATCTTTAAAATCAAATGCATGAGGGCTGCACATTCCATCCAAAGATTCAGTCCAGTGTATTGTCAAACTCTTTGACCTATCATAGACACATGCCAGAACAACAGCACCTTCCACAGTTTATTACAGTTCAATTACCATAAACCCTAAACCTTCTGAATGCTAGCTCTGACAAAGATGTCTCACCTGAGTTTCAGAGGAGCTAAATGAGTCATAGAAACTAGACTCAACCCTCTAGATTTTCATAAAGAAATTGAGATGGTTAGCTTGCAAACAGGAAAGCTTACCAAATATGTGGCATAGCAGCGGAGGAAAAATGCCTTCTTGCCAGTTGATCCTCGCAATGCATGTGCTGCTCGCCTGTACTCTCGCATGTCAAAAAAAGCTTTTGCAAGTAGTAAAACATCATCATCTTCTTCCTCATCTTCCTCTCGCAGATTTCCTGAACCTGCATATCCAGGACCTACTTGTGTAGTGCTGTCTTTCCGCCTTGAAGGTCTCTTTAGTTTTGTTTTTTCAGAATCAGAATAAGGAGCTGGGGATGGGCCTGCATTCCTGCTTGTTTCTTCTGGAAGGCCAACTAACTGCTCAGCAGCCCTGTCCAAAGCAGCAAATGTTTGTGGATTCATGAGCTCTCCAGTACCGAAGGACCTTGCTTCAGGTTGAGAATAGTGGACCAGATTGAAACTTCAGTTAAACTCAGTACTCAAAACAGAAAGAGGCGCACAGAGAGGAGAAAAGGTGACTGGCCACTTCAGAAACGAACATAACCTAAAGAAGGGACTATAAACGCTGCCAGAAATTGGGAGTAAGGAAGTATCCATTGCTGCAAAAGTTATGAGAAGAAAACACAAGCAAGGGAGCATTAGGGTGAAGCTCACTTGTTTGAAAATGTACAGCACCATACCATTTAGCAGCAGCGTAGAGACCTCGATCTCGGAGATGACGAATAGCACGTCGGAGCTCCACACGATGGGCCGCACTCCACACTGTCGCCATTAGGAGGTGAGCGCTTCAGCCATTATGCACGGCCTTCCCCATAATTTCCAACCAGACTACAGGCAAAACTTCTTAACCTCCCTCGAGCTTCCAAGCATAGGCTCACGCACATCTTCCCGAAACAAACTGTCTTCAAACAAAGGGAAAACTCGACAAAACAATCCCACCTTCTCTGGTCCACAGCATCTTCTCACTTCTTCAAAACAGATCGCAGAGCAAAAAGCCCACTTCCAAAGACCAAAAAAGACACTTCCACAACTGGGACATAAATTGCAAACGAAAAGCTGCGCAATGCAAACGGCCAAAAAGAAATTTACAAAAAATTTAGCCAATGGTATGTTCAGTATAAAAGAACGGAAATTGTTTTGGTGCAAACTTGAAACGACGGCCAGGGTTCACACGCTCACACGGAGCAACGTCTATTCAAACGAGCGTCGACGTACGTTCGCTTTGTTCCTTGGCTTTTCTCGTGTTATTTGGTCGTCCCCCCTACCAGTGTTTTTTTTTTAAATTGTGAGGCAGGTTGGTTGGATACAAATTGTTAAGGCTTGTATGCCACGTTGGCTTTTGGGGGAGGGGGAGGCCATTCAATCGGTTACATAGAGGATATTTCTCTCTGGATGTGGCTCTCATAATTTGTGTATGTTTATAAATTTTTGGTGACAAAATTAAGTGTTTTAAAAAGAAAAATCAATATTTAAGTTTGATTGATTATTGGATTTTGAGCAATGTAATATTATGGTGACATATGTTTGAATATGGAAGGTTTTGTGTTATTGAATGGGAAGAGTTGTCGAGTTGTCCTTGCTCTATGTAATATACATGCACAACAAAAGGCACTTAAATCATTATGTAAAATTTATATTTTTGATTTTTAAAATTTATTTAAAGACATATTTATGCAATTGAACTTTACCAAATCAAGTTTTTGCTTGTGAAAAGGTTAAAAAAGGATTAGCATAATCCTACACCAAAAGAAAACAAGTTACACATCCCGACAAATGCATCAACATGGACTTGGGTTTTGTTATTAGATGTTTTCAGCTTTTTTTATTTAGGTTTTTGTCATTTTTTATTGTATAATCATATCCTTGCCACTTTACAATGTGATGTACAAGTGGTGTTTTGTTTTCAATTGAATAAGTTCACACAAGATTCTTATGATGTGACAATTTGATATTTGTTCCTTTTATTACCTCAATGTGTTTTGCTTTACCCCTCTGAGGTGGGGCAATAGGGCATAAGGAAATGTGGATTCAATTTAATTGTTTTTTAATAGACGACTGGGAAAACTTGCCAAAAAAGTTCTTTTTGTGAGCCCAACCTTTGGCAACAAAATTGAACTTAATGTTTCTTCCCCAACATGATCTTTTAGTTCATAAGCATTTTTTTCATAGTTTAGTTCTTGAATGTGCAAGGGAATACTCTTGAACAACTCGTGTTTTGGCACCATTTCCCCTTGCACCCATGTCCTCCAACACCACCTCAACTTTCACCACTTTACACCTCAAATTAAATGGCCATTTCCTATTTTTCCTAGAAGATTTCGAGCTAGACCAAGACCTCAAGCTTTCTTTTAATTCCTTCAAGATGGCATTCCAACACATGTATTTATTAGCAAATGGTCCTTTTGGAATGGTTTTTGAACACCTTTAGGATTATTTTCACCCAAAAGATTCAACGATTGGATTCCTTTAGTTATTTCAATTTTATTATCATATTGCCACATTCCACCTCGTGTCTTTGAAGTGGCCTACCTCTTAACCATGATTTATCCTTCAAATGGAATTCACCCCATTGCAATGGGGGCAGCATTGTATCAATTCACAAGCCACATTTGATGCCTTCAATTTTGCAACACCTTTGTAACACATTTTTTTTCACACCAATTTGGAGTTATAATTAAGGCAATTATAAGCAATAGTGCATGACATTAGGTGCACCCTGGACCTTCACCCCAATTGGGTTGTTTTTTAATTAAACATGGTAAACACCTTTATTTTGGTGTCAAGAGGGGCCATATTTCAAGAATTTTGTGCAACAAGTGGAGACATCATACAACTCATCCCCTTTGTTCATGCATTCTATGTTTTTGGATCTCCCCTATTTTATAAACATCATAATCATGAAGGTGATGTCATAATCATCCTATCTACCATGAAAACTTATCAAGGCAATCCCTTGGGAGGGGCATTATTTGCTTTAACCCACTTTAAGGCCTTACGTTCTATAGCTAATTGTTTCCCTTCTTGTGTATTTCCATCCATTGTAAACAACATTCACATCATAAGTCCTCCTTCAATTGTATCATCTATTTATGAACATTTCCAGTCTGAATTCTATATGTGATAGGTCTTTATATCCAACCTCAGAAATGTGTAAAATGATCACCCTCTAGCCTATCACCTAATTTGAACACCCCATCCCTATTTACCACCCCATTGAAAGGAATTAAATTCTTGGGTGTTTCATTGGGCACATCATCATTCACATCATCTTTCATCAAAGATGTTTTACTAGAGGATGTTCAACATGTGGATATTCTCTTTAGAATGGGTGATGTTTATGTAACTTTTAGAATTCTCATTCATTGTTTTGTACAATAGCCATTATATTTCTTATGGTGCACACCTCCGTTTTCCACCTTCATAAAATCCTTTATTTGTTTTGACTTTTCCCTCCTTCAAGTGTTTGGGCACCTCTTGGGTCCAGAATCCTTTAATAGCCCTAAAGGACCTTTAGCCCATAAACAAGTTTTTTCCCAATGACTTTTGGTGGCATCGGGCTCATACTAATAGCCACCATCACCCCAACAACCTATTTAAAGAGTTGGGCATTTGTAGTTTTAATCATAGATGTTAGGTTTATGGTTGAACATATTTTCCTTCTTAAAGCCTTAGCACAAATTGGCAACAACACCTCCTTTTCCAACAAAATTTCAAGGCGGCATGTGGTCTACCACCCTTAGTTCGCACATGTCTTCCTCCGTTTGAACAATTCATCATGTAATAAATGGTTTGATTTCAAAATTCCATCTTAGAATGTTTGCACCATCATACCCTTTCCAACATGCTCTTTGATAAGATATCTAAAGCCCATCATGTTCGAGTTATATCATGTTATTGCCCAAGGGCAAATGTTTAACTTACAACTTGACCAACCTTCCTAACCTTTTGATTATATTCCTCAATTTTTTCCGCAACACTTTGGAAACGACTTAAATTACCCCATCCTTCAATTATAGGTATCCCTCAATGTGTGTGAAAACATCCCATCAACCCTATGGGTATCCACCTCTTATTATGTGTTCATGGCAACAAGTCCACAATAACCCATGATGCAATTCATGACACCTTTGCCACCATTGCATGAAATGTTGGCTTTCATGTGTGATGAAAATAACTACATGTGTTTCTTTTAACCACATTGAACTCTTCTCGTTGATGAATCAACATTGTGCTCACCAAAAATGGCATTCACACCCTAGCCAACATTATCAATGTTGACCCAACACAAGTGGATTTATTTCCCAATCTTGTGCGCAACTCAAAGATTTGATGCCTCCGACGCAACTCAAGCCAAAAAAAAGAGTTATCACAACCAACACCCCATTGATCAATTCCTCCCTTTAAGAATTGAGGTATTTTGATGTCCACACAAACAAGCCAATGTGTTTTTACACAATTGTGCCAATGGCATTTGGAGCTTAAAAGGGCCCAAGGGCCCTCATCTTTCTGTTTTGGTTACTTTTTTCGTCAAAAAATTTCAATCACTTTGCAAAATATGCAAGCATCCTCCATCTTAAGTTGGGTGGTAGTTGTAGGTCCAACTATGTCCTAATTTCCACCCCTTTAGGACACACCATCATCACAGCCAACCTATTACAAGTGGTTAGTTTTTGACATCAACAAATACAATTGACCTACTACAAGCAGTCTTTTTTTAACATGGAGAGATTTTGACATCTAGTTTGAACTACCTAAATGTCTTGTAAATTTTCCCTTTTCCCTTTTCTTATTCCTTTTTACATTTTCCAAATGTGTTTATATTAATAAATTTTTGCAAGGTTGCATCAAATAATCAAAGCTCTAATAAATCAAGAAAAGAAGACAATTTAAAAAAAGAGGGATTCCCAATCTTCCATTGTCTATGAAACATACACAAAAGCATGGGGATAGGGGGAGAAAAAGGGAATGAAAACAAGAATGTGTGTTGTTTTTGCTTAGTGGGGATGTTAAAAAATTGACCTTTTCCTTAATAAAATAGATTTTTACAAATAGAAAAAAATTCAAGACTTCCACAAGCAATCTAGTTGGTAGACAATGTATGGTAGTAATATCGACAAGTGATGGTGTAGAAACCTCATAACCAAATTTCATAAAGACATGCTTCAAATCAACAATTGTGTCATGCCCTATGGAAAAATACAACTTTTCATTTTTCGCATGTTCTTTGTTAATGTTCACATTATATCCACCAACAACCATTTCAAGTCTAGCAACATAACATTTCTTTAAACATAAATATTTGATGAAACAACCAAACTTTGGAATTAACAATTTATATCTTTCCTTTTAATCTTGCAAAAAACCTTACACCTCACCATGTCATCTTCCCATCCCCATCACAAATAGGTTTAGACCAAATAAACCTTGTAGCCCATCTGTCTTTGTAAACTTTATAAATTTCCCATTTTAATTTTTTGAGTTTTTTCTTCTTTGGTTCATTAACTTTGAGTTTTATAGGATTTCCAAAAGGGTATGAAACAATTTCCTCACAAACCTTTCAAAATGCACTACCCACAAAAATAAATGTAGTAAGCCTTGAAATCACATTGGGTAACAAAGTAGGTTCTATGGCATTTGGATAATTGATGTTTGCATTGTTACAAGAATGATCAATGGTTGCAGAAAACTCCAAAAAAGGACAAAAACTTCAAGTTCATCAAAACCTAAAAAGGTGCCGTAGTCAAAAAATGAAACCTTAAAACAATGCATGACAAATGCTCAAGTTTTGGAATAATGCACTTACACTTCACACAAGACTCAAGTTGCACAACACAAAATTCGTGCAACATTTAAAAGAATTAGGTTTCAAATAACATGTAGAACATTCACAACAATTAAGATTTGTAAAAAGGTGGGATCAAACTTAGAAAGAAAACTAAGATATGTAAACAAGAAAAATTAGTGAACATTGAAGTCAATGAAAAACTTGGACAATGAACATGATGCAAGTTGCATTTTAGAACTTCATATAGTTGTAATTTGTAACATTTGAACCTTTGATGCATTAACATTCAAAAACTTGTAAACATATTTCATAATTATTAATTATAATTAAAAATAATCTAAATTCATGTACACTTTCAAAAGCATAAATATGTTGGTAGCTCACCATCGCGCCACTCCAAACATTGAAAAAGCCACAAACAACTAAAAGGGTAGATGTAAACTATGATGGCTCACTTTTTGTGACCTTATGGACTTCACAACACCAAAATGTGTATTTCATGACTTGGATATTTACGATTATGTCCTAATATAGTCATGTAGTCATATGTCCTTAGTCACATACTTTTTATTCAAATTTGTGACTACATTACAATTGCATTATGACTACATGACTAGATTAGGACTATTTTGTGACTACATGACGAACCACATACATTAATAACTTACTTGTGTTAGTAGTTTAACTAGGTGCTAACTACCTACTAGCTATTTACTAGCTACCTATAAAGTAGCTAGTACCTATGGGCTAGTACTACCTATTATCTACCTACTTACTATGACTAATACATATGTACTCACCTAACTACCTCCTAGATATAAATAGCACATACCTACCTAATTACCTACTACGTACTTATTACTAAGAACCTACCTAGAACCTACCTACCTACTAGGTAGGTAGCATGTCCCACCTACCTACTTACTTACCTACCTACTTAATAGGTTGTATGTATTTACATGTGTACCTACCTACTTACCTACCTACTAGATAGGTTGTACTACCTACCTAATTACCTACTATTTACTACCTAGGTACCTACCTACATATTAGATAGGTAGTATGTATATGTACCCACTAACTAGCACCTACCTACTTAGTTACTTACTAGCTACTACCTCTAAGTAATATTTACCTATTACCTACCAAGCTAAGTACTATTAGGTTACTAGGTAGGTTCTAAGTTGTTATGTAAGTACTTAGGTACCTAACTTATAAAATAAGTTTTAAAAATTGTTTATAATAATATGGTGATAGTTTTTGTCATATAAAAATCATGTGGTACAATGGTTAAGTGGGGGGGTTAAGGAGTTTTTCCCTCAATATGAAGGTGAGCGGTTCAAGTCTTCACACTTGCAACTTAGTGAACTAGTTTAACTAATGTAACTTGCTAACTAAGTTAGCCTGCATTCCTAACATATAGGTTAGGTTTTTGGCTTTTATACCATGTGTCTACATGCCAAGTGTCTCCATGGCATGGGTGGAAAACATATTTATTTCATATTTAATGAGTTATACGCAATGACCATAATTTATGGATTTCATCAAGCATTGATGACCTCCATGACTTCATAGTTGCAAATTATCTTGCGATTGAGCCACACTAATGTCTAGGTGTCATAAGTGACATGTCTAATTTGACTACATAGTCATGTAATCATAAATGTCTTCCATGATTAACAACCTAGTCGGAAGTCAACTTTTCTTGTAGTGTTTTCTATAGAGTGTACTTTATTCAAATGCCACAAACACATTGCAAAATCATCAATTTGACAAAAATATTTATGGATTAAGATTGCCAACTTGATTAAGAATATTTATTAAAGGGAAAAATTCAATAAACATACATTAATCATATAGTAATGGACATATGGACTATAATTTGGGTTTTACATTAGCATTCAAATGCATTTTTTGTTATGATTTCATCTCAATATTTTTAATAGGGATTCAATATATGATCACACTATGACAAAAAAAAGGTGTTTTACAATTGGCATTACAACTCAATTTTTGGGTTACAATGACCATTTGCAATTCATCGTATTTCTAAACTATGAGTGCTATAAGACAAGTTGCATGAGTTATAGAGTTGCAACTCATCGTATATACGGTGCAACTCATTGCAATTCAATTGCAACTATGCTAAAACCACTCATTTTCAACTACAATGCAACTCCACAACAACTATAACCATAACATCATGTTAATGTTAGTAATTTTCATCCATCCATTAAAACTTGACATGTGGCATTATGAAGATTTTTGGATTAAATTATTTTTAAAATGTTGATCTTCATCGTTTATTATGATTTATTATGACACGTGGCCTAATAGATACATTGCCACATGACATATTAATTAGAAATTAAAAATAAAATAAATAATGCATTTTAATAGCTAGGTAGGTCGATACATAGCCATAGGTAGGTTGGTTGGTAGGTCCTAGGACCGACATACCTACACTACATACCTACCTATGTAAGTAGGTAGAAAAATATGACCTACTTACTTACGTAGGTAGGTAAGTTAGTAGGTAGGAAAAGTACAAGACTAGATGAATTAAAAAATAGTCTTGTAAATATATATTTTTTATTTTCTCTTTTTCTTTTTCAAAGATATAAAACAAGTTTTTGATGATGAACACAAAGTTACAAGATGTTTTTTTTTTTTTTTTTTTTTTTTTTTTTTTATTTTTTTTTGTTTTTTTTTTTTTTTTTTTTTTTTTTTTTGGAAGTAAATTTTTGGTTGATTTTTGTTTATTTTATAATTTATCAGATTCTTTATGTGTGGGAAAATATGTTTTGAAAAA
>Ga0116231_10002900_pt1 | contig 35791 bp, 31 predicted proteins | sample S1TSphgellanicum_2_FD_89695 | JGI IMG/M metagenome (GOLD analysis project Ga0116231, IMG submission 89695) | Host-associated microbial communities from peat moss isolated from Minnesota, USA - S1T2_Fd - Sphagnum magellanicum MG | ecosystem: Host-associated > Plants > Peat moss > Unclassified...
ATTCCCCCCAAATCCAACCCCTACATATTGAATCTCCAACACCCAAAACACCTTCCACAAGAATTAAAAAAATATTAAAAAAGGGGGGGGGGGGGGTTAATACCAATTTAGGCAAAAGAATAACAAAGCATAGAGGAATAGTGAAACATAGAACAACGAAGCAACAAGGGGCAAAAATGTACATGGGCAAGGGAGTAAAGAAACACAACTTAATAATGAAGCACAAGTGAAGAGTGACACATAGCAAAACAACAATGCATGGAAGAACAACAAAGCATGAAGGAACAATGACACACAAAAACAATGAAACATGGAGGAACAAGGACGCACAAAGGAGTAGCAAAGCACGAAGGAATAGGGAAATACAAGGGAGTAGTGAAACATGAAAAAACACAAGAACAACGAAGCACAAAAGAACATAGGAGAAATGAAGCACAAAGGAGCATATCAAAGTGGCAAAACACAATGGAACAATGAAGCACAAGGGAATCACAAAGCACACATTAACAGAGTAACACAAGGGAATAGCAAAGCACATAAGAGCAACAAAGCACAGGGGAATAACAAAGCACATAGAAATAGCGAAACACAAGGGAGTAGCAAAACACATAGGAACAATGAAGCACAAGAAAACAATGAAACACTAAAGGGCATAGGAACAACAAAGCACAAGGAAGAACAAAGCATAGAAGAACATAGGAGCAATGAAGCACAAAGGAGCGATGAAGCAATAAGGAAGGAGAGTGGTGGGGCCAAGCTACAACTTGACCCCCTTTTGTAGAAGAGTAGGAAGCTTCTTGTGAAGCTCCCGCTAAAGGAGCCATTGAGGAAATTAGTGCTGCCCAAACTAAAACCAATACCTAACTAAACACTAAACAACCTAAAAACCCTGAAAACCGGTGCCCACATGTTTTAATACCTAGAAAGGTTATCACAAAAGGTTCAATTGATACCTTTTGAGGTTTTCAAAAAGTCCATTCTCACCCAAGTGAAAACTGGTGGTCAGGTTTTCAAGAAGGTTATCACCTTATGTGAAACCAGCAAATCTCATTATGAAAACCGGATTGAAAACTTTAAAGGTTCTCACCGAAAAAGTTAACTCTGGATTTAACCTTCTTGAACTGGAAAGTGGTCACATAAAAAGGAATTTGGTTTCTTCAAAATTTATGATATCTACAAATTTTGCTGCCCCATTTGCCTTTTGTTTAGTTATTTTATGATTGTTAATGTTCATAAATAAGTTGTAGTTTGACGAATATTGCACTCACTTTTGTACTGGGAAAAGCCTTCTGGCCCTGGCCTCCCCCAATTTCAGGGTTATAGCCTAGAGGATTGAGCCCCCAAAATTAAAGGAGGCCAGTGAGAGCAGGCATTCATCAGCGCAGGCATAAAAGGTTGAATGCAAATGGGTCAGCATGTGATCAGTGGAAGCCTCCTTCAACTGCCAAATGAATCTTCAGTAGGGGCAGGTGCATTCAAATACAAAGCTAAAAACCTTTTGAGTGCTACACCAAACAATTGAAAAGATGCATAGGTGGTCTATAATTTAAATTGATTGACCAATGATTATTTGACCCTAGTTACTTGGCAGACAAGAGCGGAAAACGTACAACCCGCGAAAGAAATTGCCATCCATGCAGTCATTAAGAACAGTAATCATTTCAGGGCGTGATCGACGAAAGTAACTAGGGGTATTCTACGAGTGGTCCGATACCAGCGACGTTGCAAGAGGGTATGGCAAAATTTGGATTCTACTCTGCATTGGAGAAGATATCGGGCCAGTGACGTTACGAGAGGAAGCGAGCAAGAAACCAGAGTCCGCTTCGTGATTACTTCCTGGACGCGTTTGGGAGATCTCCGATGCGATTCCGAGATGTCGGGCCCCCTTGATACGCAAGACGATGCAGCGGATCAAGTCCCGGCATCCATTTGTCGTGTGCACTGCGATTTCTGCAACGTCATGCTTGCGGTATGTCGCATCATTATCTTGAAGATCGATATCGACTCATCTTGTGTGACTCTGAAATCTGAACCTGGGCGGGTCTGCGAGGAGATTCCAACCAGTGCTCTTTCAATTTATTTCTGTCAAGTCAGGTGGTTTACGTAATTAAATTTTTTTCCTGAGTAGATTATTGGAATCAAGACTTGCTGATTGACACGAAATCCTTAAATCCTTCTTAGATGAACAAATTGCCCTACCTGAAAAAGAGCTCTAATTCCCCTGTCAAGATCTTGTTCGAAATAACTGAAGCAGGAGGAGAGAAGTCGACAAACGTGCATAAAGAATTTAGCAGGAGAGGGGCATGATAAACAAGACGATAAGACAATGAGAAGAACGTGACGCTGCAAGCAAAGAAAATTTCAAGAAAAAAAGCTCTAATGCCGTTTGTAATTTGTTGTGCAAGAGCAGGTGCATGTCCCGAGCTCTTTGATTGCGTTGCCATCTGTAACAGTACGGTGTGGGCAGTGCACGGCTCTGCTTTCTGTGGATATGCAATCGGTGCCGGAGTATCCTTCATTGATGGTATTACGTGGTACTAGTGTCCCGTAGCTAAATATGTCTATATTCGTCACTGAAATCTACAGCAGGCGAACATTTGAAGAACTTTGAAATTGGATACTCAAGATTAATGCCCCCTCCATAAACACCTCCAGCTATGGGCCGGATGCCAAAAGCTTTGCCGTATACAATTCCAGCCAGCAGAAATGCATTATAGATCAAATGTTGTACACCAGTCAACCATTCAAATTCTTTCACACGTTGATTCTCAATGAGGTCCAGGTACACAGTGTGATATCGTCTTTAGTTCTCAGCGATTTTCAACCAGATTCTGGGTTCTTTGCCCTGTGATTCAAATTACTCTTCACCACATGATGTTGTCACTAAATACCGGTATACATTAAAATTGCGCAGGAAACCGTCGATCCTCTATTTGCATACGGTTCTGGGATGCAAAAACACGAGTGTAATGCGACAGTGGTTTTCTCACCCTCTAAACTAGGAGGCTCTGTGAATACAATGTCAGGCACTGTGTCGACCACTTCAAGTGCCTCAGCTATGTCGAGCTGTGCACCAATGGAATCGAAGACCACACAAAAGCGGACGATCACGACAGACGATAAACAGATCAAGGCAGAAAATTCTGGTACTTCGTTCTTAGCTTCGTTTTTCACTGATGTCAGGTTACATATTACTAATATTCATACACGATCTTCATGTGCGAGCATCATGTGAATGACTGTGGGTACCCTAGATGTGGACCACCGTAGATGTGCAATGCGTATGTGCATTGGGAGATTGGAGACAATTTCTTGCAGATACGGTCATTTTTGTGTGTCCTTGCATGTACTATTTCCCTCACCACCTCCCTGATGCTGACACGGTAAAGATTTGTGTACAAAACATTCAGGAAAGAAAACTCGACATCCATCAGCGTACAACATATTCATGAGGTGACTATTTTTGCAAATGAAATGGTTTCAATTATCAGTGCACCATTTTTCAAGACCAGTCACTAAAAAACATGCCTATGAAGCATATGAGCTTAAAAACCTGTCAAGTAAAAGTTTGTGAGAGATTTCTCTCTTAAATTTCTATAGGTGGTGGTGACCACTTATTTACTGTGCCAAGTGAATCTGATGTAAATAATTTTCTGCTGTAGTTCTTGAGGAAGTTGACAGTCACCTGGCTCTGACAAGTATACACTTGTGCTGCACATTGTGAATTTTACAGAGAAGAAATGCAGAGAATCAAGGCAGCGAGACCTCTTCTAAGTCATAGACAGGCTTTTGGTGCTGCCTCTAAAAGTGTAAGCAACTTGTGCCAGTTCTTTTTTCTTCCTGAAATTCAATCATTGAGATTTGCTTGACTGGCATGACAGGATGGTCAATGAGATTCAGAAACCTAATAAATAGTCCTTCCTGAACTCTAGAATTCACATGGTAGATGTCTAAAATTCTCTAACTGGTTTTACAAAATTTCTACCAGATGCTGCTAGAAATATCAAGCAAAATAGTATAGTCCTAACTCATGATGTCCTATTTCTCACTTGTTGCAAGAAATCCAGAGCCCATCTAGAGCTTGTTCTCTTTGTTCAGGAATAAAAGTCTGGTGGGTTTATAAGCTTTAGCTGAACAGATGCCACTTCATATTTGCAGTGGGCTACCTGCCCGCGTATTTCAGGCCTGGATCTAGCAGGTGATCAGGAGGCTGACTGTACTAATCAATTCTAGAAGGTGATGAATTTCAAATTGATCTCAGACCATCCAGCTTACTTCATACACTTTGAACTGTACATCAGTCTCTGTAGCCTGTGTTCTCACAATCTTGTATTGTACATATGCAAAATACACAGAAGGGATGTATGAAGCCTAAAACCATTAGGCTCCTGCACAATATTCTGTTTTCTCATTATTGACACATGTCTTGCATCTTTTACCTCAAAATGCAGTTCAGAGGATAGAAAGGACTGAAGGCTGATGATGAAGACAACAGCACATGTGCAGAGTGCAGACTCATACTCAATCCAAAACAAACCACACACCATTGCATGGTGCTCTATTTGATCTGGCTTTCAGAAAACTTGCAGAACCAAATGATCAAGATTGGCATAATATGACCCAGGATGAAGGTTTTGGCAATAATGTCAGCATTGATTCAACTTCAATGAAACTACTAGTTGTGGAATAATTTTGAAATGATTGCACATACATTGGGTCAAAGAGGTTTGAAATTCAGACATTGCAGCATTCTTGCACTCTTAATGAATGTGTGCATACATGTAAAATCAGTACTCACTTAGGTCAGTTGCAGACAACTTTCTTGGTCCAATTTCTTTCATCTTCTTCATTCAGGCCACTTCCCCACCTCTCTCTCAAAATAATCCACAGCAGAAATGCAGAAAATCCAGATTCTAGGGGCCTGTACAGATATTAGCACATGGCTTTTGAGGTTGGAATTGCATTGGCAACTTTTTGAGATGATCAACAGTAAGGAAATATGTAATATTCAATCAAAGTCTACAAATCATAACACCAAGCTGCTGTTCATATATAAATGCTCCCCTTACTGATCCTTGTGATGTATATGCCTGTAAGACCAGTGGATATCTACAGAATGATTGCAGAATGGTTGTGCTTGAGCTGCATGCAAAAATTGAAACTGAAATATATCACAAAATGGTTTGGACATCATAACCATAGTCTTTGTTACAATACAAATTTCCTTAAAAGTGGGGGATGGCCCCTCAGCTGCCTTATTTGAGAGTACGCAACTCTTGCTGCCAATTAGGCATGTAGATCCCTATCTTTGACAACAAATAAGGGCCATCCTGGGCCAACTCTGCTAGGTGCGGCCTCATTGGCTGTGGGGTAGAGGCCAAGCTGGTGAGCCCAGTGAGTACAGCAGTCATCCTTTATGTATTATGTAAGATATCTTTCATTTCCTTGAAATTGCACTAATGAGGGTACATCAGAGTTGGTTTAGGGAGAACAACTTGAAGTTTTATTAGGGGTCTCATCTGTTTGTTTACAGTAGATGAATCCAACATGGATTCTTTCAAAACATGTTGATGTCTTGTTTTCACAAATCTCCAACAACAATTAATGTTTTGTTATTATGTTTCTCTTTGCTGGAAGCAATTTCATTAGAGGAAGAACTTTGATATTGCTTTTGGATAGTCTTGTTGATGACAACTCCAAGTAGAATATTGCATGTGGTCAATCAGTGGAGCTACCCAGTGTTGCAATGGGAACTTGGTGGTGCAAGTTTAAGGTAACTGACAATTTGTAGGAATTGTAGTACGGTGTGGGACTGCAAGAGGAGGAAGCACAAAATAAAAAGGGTTACAGGTTAGGGGTTCCTCATTTCTCATGTTGTGAATTGTGTTAGTTGCTTTAGCTTGTTGGAGGGACTTGTGTGGAGTTGATTTGACATGAAATGTGCCAAAGCATTACGCATTTCAATGTGTCTCGTGAGTCTCACAAATTGCATGATCTCCACTAAACATCTTGTATGTGTATGAAATTAATTGTCAAGCATTGGCTATGCAATGTAAGTTGTTGAATGCAAAGAACTAGAATATGGTCTTCACAAGATTTCAACATATTTTGAGGGTAGAAGATATGGAGCTCAAGATTCTTTGGTGTTGAGCTTTGGTGTGGCTTTTCAATATGTGGGTTGTGGAAGTCGACATGTGGGTTGTGCAAATCAACATGTGGCTGTGCGAATCGGCATGTGGCTATGCAAGTTGACATGTGGTTGTGCAAATAAGCATGTGGTTGTGCAAGCCAACTTACAATACAAATGTTGAAGCATTTCAATAGGAAGCCAATTTTGATAAAAACAAGTAGTTAAGCAATCAAAGGAATTGCATTTTTAACAGACCTGCGAGGGGGGTATAAAAAGGATAGCAAAACAGAGATGAGGGAAAGTGCTAAGAGTAGAAACAAACATGGACTTTTAAAAAGAAGGATGTATCTTCTATCTAAGAATAAAGATGTTGAATTCTGCTATGAATGGTGGTGAAATATCTATAGATTGATGTTTGTTTGGACTTATTGTGGGTGATGGGGAAATCAACTAACACTAATGGGTACTAATTAGTAGTAGAAAATAAACGTTCAATGTCTTGGTCTGTCGACTCTAGTCGCTGGGTATTTAGAACTTAAGTGAATGTAATGAACAAGTTTCTAGTAGCTTAATATAGAAGAAAAGTTAGTAAAAAGATTAAACAACATTTGGCGACCATATTGGGGAGATGGCTTGGGCAAGATGTTGAAAACACCAATTGTTGACATATGGGGTGGGTTGAAGTGTATAATTACAATTTGGGGTTTTGTGTTTTATGTGTGATGATCCATGCCCAACCCAATGGAACTAATTCAAATGATAAAATACATGTACACCATGGTGGCTTATAGAATGAACAAAACCAAAACCGTCTACCCAGAAATTAACTAAAAATGGCACACTGAAAGTCATTAAATATCCTAACCTTTTCACTGCAAAAGAGAGAACTTTTGCTCAAGATTTCATAAAAAAAGGAACTTGTTAATGGCTAAGAACATATCAACTAATGAACCGAAAACAATCATCGCCAGAATAGAACTTGGAATTGTGACTGATGAACTTTTATGTTTAACTGAAATTAAACTAAGAAATGTAATTAATCATTAGGAAGATTAGTCCTATCCTAATTTGGTGGATGTAATCTCAACATAAGAGGTTGAAATTAGACAAAACATTCATTTCAGATGAACTTGGTAAGATTATTGTCATTCTTCCAAAGAATGTACTGGACTAGAATGCTAGTTTTGCTTGCATAATAATATATCTAAATTACCATTTTTGCTACAAGAGAAAAAATATGTGCACATGTTCATAATGGGACAAAAGTTTGGTCATTTGAGCAAGGAGTCCTAAATATATGCACTAGTGAGTTGTCGAAATATAAAAGTTGGCTTTCAATAATAGTTCAAGTCTTTTAACTCTCACCACAATAAAAAGATTAGTGGCAATTCTAGTAATGGGGATTACTATTTAATGAACGTGTGAGCACAAACATGAGCAAGTGAGCATGAACAAGTGAACAAGATTGAATTTTTTTGGATTTTTCCACTAACACATGGCACAAATATTGCATGACATGGAGGAATATTCTACCACATGTCCAAGGATAAAAAAATAAAAATGGATGAAAAACTAAAATAGATGAAAAGATAAAATGGATGAAAAAAAAAGAACAAAACTTATTCACAACCAAGAATTATGTGTTAATCCAAACACTATCTATTCACAATCAAGAGGTATGTGTTAACTGAAACACCACATGTTCATCTCCAAGAAGTATGTTCCCATTAGGAATTGAAATAGTATGAGACCACACATTCTCTATACCATTTCAACCTATTTTTTATTTGAATTCAATCTTTCAAACCTTTTATGTTTAAGAACATTCTTGCTACTTGAAGGATAAAATGGATGAAAAGAAAAGGATGAACAAAACCTCTTCACAACCAAGAATTATGTTTCAATCCAAACTTTACCTATTTTCAAACAAGAGGTATATGTCAATTGTAACACCACATGTTCATTTTCAAAAGGTATGTTCCCATTAGGAATTGAAAAAATATGAAACTACACATTCTCTGTACCATTTCAACTTGTTTTTTATTTGAATTCAATCATTTAAACCTCTTATGTCTAAGAACATTCTTGTTACTTAAAGAATCAAATTGCATTCTTTCACCTTCTCCACCAAAAATACCTAGCTCCAACTTTTCTACGACTAGAACCATTAAAAGAAAAGTTGTTTTTTGTGACTTGATTTATGATTAGGTTATTAATCATGGAAAACATTTATGATTATATGACTATGTAGTTGTCAAATAGGACATGTCGTTTAGGACACCTAGTCGCTAGCGTGGCTTAATTACAAGACAATATATGACTGTGACTTTTGCAACTATAAAGTCATGGAGGTCATCAGTGCTTGATGAGATCCATAAATTATGGTTGTTGGATATAATTCATTAAACATGAAATAAATATGTTCTCCACTCATGCCATGTAAACACGTTACATGTAGACACATGGTATAAAAGCTAAAAACCCATCTTATATGTTAGGAATGTAGGCCTTAGCCTACCTAGGAATGCAAGCTAACTTAGTTAACAAACTAAGCTAGTTAGGCTAGTTCACTAAATTGCAAGTGTGAAGATTTGAACCCCTCACCTCCACATTGAAAGAAGAAGTCCTTAACCACCACTTAACCATAACACCACATGATTTTTACATGACAAAAATTGTGACCATATTCTTATAAACATTTTTTTCTAACCTACTTTATAAGTTAGATACCTAGTTACTTACCTAATTTAAAACCTATTTAATAACCTAGTAGGTACCTAGCTTGGTAAATAATAGGCAAGTAGGACCTAGAGGTAGTAGTAAGTAGGTAGGTGAGTATTTAGTAGTAGGTAGTAGGCAAATACACATGCACATACATACCTACTACTTAGTAGGTAGGTAAGTAAGTAGGAACACAAGAAATACATACATACTAACATAGGTAGGTTATTAATGTATGTAGACTAGTCATGTAGTCGCAATGTAGTCACAAAATAGTCCTAATCTAGTCATGTAGTCATAATGCAATTACAATGTAGTCACAAATTTGCATAAAAGTATATGACTAAAGACATATGACTACATGATTAAATTAAAACATTAGTCGTAAATGTCCAAGTCATGAAAGACACATTTTGGTGTTGTGAACCCATTTGCAATTTCTAAACATCTATTTTACAATGGTTAAAAGGAAATTCACAACAATGGTCACATTAAACACCTTATAAACTATGATTGAATACACTTTAATCTCAAGCATACTAAATAGAATATGCAAAATGATAAAAACACCTTTGGAATATCCAAAAGATCCCACCCTGCTATACCCCCTCAAGCACTTGCTAGAAATTAAAACATGGGGATTAGAATGGAAAAAGAAAATTAACAAAACAAATGAATGGGTGGCATGGCAATGGGTGAATGCAAAAATTGACAAAGAAAGTCTTACATTACTCAAACAAACTATAAACATTCCGAAGGATGATATGGAAGACTACCACTCGTAATGTTTACACATGCCATGGATTTCTTCCAAGAATGAGTAAGTTTTAAAAAAACAATTCCAAAACATTTCTTTATAAGCTTATTAAAGGATTTGTCAACGACAGATTTGGTAACCCCTAGGAACCTCCTTTCAATAGAATTTAGGGAACCCAATAAATGATTCTATGCAACTCTAGACATGCAAGCCTAGGTGCCACAAAATCTGAGGAACAAAGTGTTAAAACAACCTATGAATTGTTAAATGATAGGCCCGACCCTAAAACCACTAGCTGTCTACAATAGTAGAAAAAAAAATGTCCCAACAATTGAAGGAGAAACCAAAATACCATTCTTGGTATTAATTTATGGTTCAATAGACTTTTTGATATGAATTAAGGTTAAAGTTGAACATAAGAGTTGCTTATTGAAAAATCCTAACAAATCTTTGATTCTTGGAACTCCAAAGGACGAATATACAATACCCATTTAGTCCTTGGAACTCCAAAGGATGCATATATAATACCCAATCAATCTTTGGAATTCAACCGGAATCCTATAAAAGATTCATATAGTGATTACATTGTCATTACATTTCCATTATAAATTTTTAATTACATTTTCTCACTTTTTATTATCTATTTGCATTTTCGATATCATCATTATCCACTTGCATTGATTATACCTCTAATATAATATTGCAATCCTATTACCTCAACAAAATATTTGTATCCTCCCGCCCAATATTATTAAAATGTCAATTAGATTTCTTACAAAAATGACAAATAGATCACTGATTACTGGCAAGCTATCATTAACAATTCAATGCACGATTGAAAATAAATTATTGCATTTAATTTTGGACACAATTTTTGAACAAATAGAACAACCATGGCAAGTTCTTCAAGATGATAGTTTATTCAACCCTTTGCGTGGATTGTTAAAAATCAAGAAATGGGGCAACCTACAAAAAAACAAAGTGGATAACACAAATGAGTGGGCCACTTAATAATGGGCAAACGAAAAGACAAAAGAACAAGGTCCATTTATTGCCACAAACAAGCCAAGGCAAAACCTGCAATCAATAACACAAGATCTTAAAAATTATCATTGGGCGATGATCAGACACGTGATGGAATTCTTGAAACAATGCACAAGCCTTAAATAGCCACTTCCAAAACATTACTTTATTAGCCTTTTCAAAGATTTATCAAACAAAAACTTGGTCACCCTATGTGGATTATTAGCAACAAAAATTGGAAAATCCAAAAAAAGACTATATGCAACTCCAAGGAGGTGGGCTTAGGTCCCACAACACAAAAGAAACAAAGTCCTCCAACCTCCTATGAACCAACGGATGATTAAACCACCACCAAAACCAAAAGAAATGTGGGATAGTTGAAAAAAATAATGTCTAAACCCCTAACGATAAAATAGTGTTTATTCAATCACACTGTGCAATACAAATAGTGTCTGTAATGTCTATATGTAGAAATTAAATGTAATCAATGGAAATTTGATTGAAATAAAATGGATTCAGTTGCAATTATAGATTAAAATGTATTTTGTTAATAACAATTCTATGAAAACTAGAAGGACATTTGTGATAATAAAAGCATGAAAAAATAAGACCTTGAATGTGTACTATAATTGATAAGTAAAACTAAGGCAATAATGAATCAAAAGTTTTGTGCATACATATGCAATCAATATTTCTCACATAAAGGAAAAAGTAAATGTGTTTAGTGTAAAAGATCTAGCAAGATCAATTTTTGATCTAAACAATGGCATCAAATCTCAAGATGAACAATGGTGCTAAGTGGCACATTCTAAAACATTGTGCAAATTAACGATCAACAAGGAAACATCTATTATGACTATTGAGATAAACAATCATTGATCAAATAATAGAATGTCAATAATTGATTGCCATAAATGTTACCATCTCGCACACTAAAAGGGACATTCAAAAATGATAATTATAAAACAGACACAAATGTCTTGAATGATTATATATAATGAAAAAAAAACATGGTAGAAACATAAATTTTCCATTGTAAATGTAGGTTTGAAATTGTGAGAATGGTTACTAAAACTCCATGAGACTTGCATATAGTGGATCAAAAACAAATGAAAACAATAGATGCAAAATATAATGTTTAGAGAAGGATATTGGCGTCGAAAAATAATGTGCAAGAATACAAAATGTATGCCATAGTGATATAAATGTTTGACCCAGATTTCGGCAAGCTCAAAGGGACAATTCGTGGCTAACCAATCTAACAAATCAAAACTATAGGGCTCATTTATTACACCAAGCATAATATTTGTTAGGGACAAGCAGAATGGACCAATATTCATTGGTAGAAACCACACACAAGAAATGGCAAAAGAATGAAAGTGATTTAGATGAATATGAATTGCTAATTTTAAAATACAATGCAAACCAGGAAGCACTAATCGAATAGAAAGAAGGAGCCCTAGTGGAGGAGGAAGAAGGAACCAATGGAGGAAGAAGGGGAGCCAAGAACATCATCACAATTGACATTAGAAAAAGGAGAAGATGTAAAAAGCATGGATAAAAAATGTTGTGGGTCAAACAACCATGTCACTGACAAATCACAACATTGAGAAGAATGCAAGTCACCATCATATGTCCGTGACCACAAGCACACATCCAAACTTGTGAAGACCATCAGAAAAATTATAAGTACCCCGTTTTTCGCAAGAATTTGGAATGTCTTACAAACAACACATGCCATTGTTAAGAAGAAAAAACTAGAGTTGATAAATCATGTTTCGCAGTATTGACTCATTATACATAGTGGATATAATCAACAAGGAACATATCAAAAAAACGAAGTCAGGAAAGATGTCAAAAGAAACCAACACTGAAAAGTTCTTTACTCTGCAAGAGAGCTTTCAAAAAAGTGATGTGAATAGGCACACTAAAGATAGTGAAAATAACAAAAGATCTTTGTCATGATGCAAGCATCAAAGCGCAATCAAAGAACTAACGAAATAGTTTGCAGACAATTTCAATCTTCCTACCTCCAAAAAAAAAAGGGGCAAAAATGCAAAGCACCCCACAAGTAAGAGATCTTGAAAAATGGTGTACTCTTAATTGTTTTAAACAATGAGGACATCTTTTGGTGACAAAGATGAGGACGAGATGCTAATTGTCATAGAAAGGAATATCCAAGAGTTTAAAAACACATGAACAATGCACCAAATGTGTCCATATTCAAGATGATCAAGAATTGACATCTAAGAATTATAATCCAAAGTGACAGTGAATTGACACTACAATCATACAAGTTTAAGATAGGTTCATGATAGATATATTTATTCCATGGTGCATTATCCATTTATAGGACAATTTATACTTCTTTTTTATGTTTGTGCTCACCATGAGATGGATTATTATTGGAGAAAGCGAAAGGGATATAAGAATTTGTGATTTCCTTTCACCTACATATGTTCAACTTGTTTTGATTGTCATATAAAAGAAATTTGTCATCTTTTTCCACAAGAACAGATCTGAAGTCATCAACAATGTAATGCCTATGAAAATTGTGACTTGTGTCCACTAGAACAATATTGAATTCATCTACAATGTGAAAATTGTGATCTGCTTGCAAAATAATGATTATGAACTCATCTACATAGTTTATCTATATTAAATTTGGGATTTGCTATAAGATAGTTAAAAATATGTAATCATTATAAATAAACTAAGAAATGCATATGAAAATTAAGATAAGTTTGAAGCCACTAATGATAAAATAAAATTTTAATATGGAATTTGTGATTTGTTGTTAGCATAACAATTTTAAACTCTACTCCAATGTCAAATATATACGAAGGTTATGAACTCCATTGTGGGGAATAATGTAATAAATATATTCAATAGATGCATACATCCCAAGCACCAGCACTTACTAATATAATGCTAAAAATTGAAACATGGTTACATAATTTAACAACATTTATGCACTACACATCATGGATCTATGGTAGAAGTATAAAGGTATTTTATGCACATGCTAAAGCCAAATGTCTTGAAAAATCAAGAGTAGTTTTTAAATTTGTAGACATTCTTACATTGCTATCTTGAATTTGAAGCCTAGTTAGTAAATTGCTTTTGTTGGATTAAGATTTCATTTGGATTTATGATATGTGCACAATTAATTTGTATTTGTTAGGATTTGTAACTAAAAAAAAAAAAAACATTTAAATGGTTTGAAATGAAATGTGAAAACATCACGTTGATCAAACAAGTTGGAAAAAATTGAACCAATAATGAAGGCTTGAAGAAAAAGCCAAAGTCTAAAGGAACCTATTCTATGTAATAGGTTCCTTTAAACCTATTACATATTATACATGTAATAATACATCTTCATCTTCATCTTCAATGTAATGCAAAATAGAGCTACTATATCTACAACACTTTGTTTGTACAACTAGAGATAGAACGGTGGATAAATGATGAGCCATAACCTTTGAATATTCTAGCAAAGAAAGACTCAATGGTGGGCTAAGTAAGAATTCCTCATGGGAAAAAAAAGGGATTGTCTTCTACATTGGAGGCGACCAATCTCTATGTTAAGTAATGGAATGTTAATTATCAAGATTTGGCCAAAAACCCACTCTAGATACTTGAAACTGTGAAGGTTAAACTTACTCACAATCAATATTGAATCTAGATTTTTTTTAAATAGAAGCATTTGGGTCGCTATTTTCCTCCTTCATAACATCAGTTTACTCTTCAAGAACATTGAATAGCGATTGCAAAAGCTCAAGATAAACATCTCGGTCCAACTCAAACAAAAGAACATGTTTTCCAAGATTTTGACATGCTTTCAAGAAGTTACCTACTTCAGGTAGAACCTCTTAATGAGATTTGCAATACAAAATGAGAGAAATAAAAAAGAGTAGAAAAAGACATGAAATTGGACAAAGTTGAAAGCAAAGGGAATTGAAAGAGACTTGTGGAAGCATTAATGTCCACCACTAGACTCTTAGGAGATGACAAGGCAAGGAAAAGCAATTGGAAAGTGTCAAAGTGGATCTTGTGTCCAGCTCTAAAAGGCAAGCCACTACTCAAAACTATCATAATATCTTGAGTGGTCCAATTAAAGAACCCATCATCATCTTGAATGCCTCCTTGTTGCGTATCCTTTGAAAAAAAAACCTCCCATTTTCATGCACAAGGAGAAGAACCCTTTGCTCATGAAAATTTGTGACATATAATATAAGAAATATGTTAGTATTGAGCCCACATGGACACATGAAACTTTGGTGGAGTTTCAAAGAAGGTTTACTTTTTTATTGGGGAATTTGGGATTTGTGCAATGCATACTATTGACGACAACAAACTTCGAGTGAATTTTGAAGTTATAATTCTCCAAGTAGGACTTGATGTCTCTTAAAACCTAGAAGTCATCATCGTAAAAAAAAAAGGATGAATCCATCCCTTACAAGATATTTGTCCACAAATGTGAATTTTTTGTAGTACTAAATTATGATGAAATGAATTATACTTTTTTTTTCAAGTTCTTTTTACAATATATTCTAAAGTGAAAATTTTGGTTATATGTAATAACCATGAATTTGATGTGTTAATGAATGGTAATGTTAAGTTTGTTGAAACTTAAAACAAGAATAATGAACAAATGCATGTGAAATGCAAATATGTTGTTACAATATTGTGAAACATTCTACAGGAATTTTAATTTCAATTCTACCATTTGGTGACCATCTTGTGGGGAATTTTTTTTTCTTGTTCTTTCTTTCAATAAAGGGAAGGTTTTTTACAAATTTTGTTCTATATCATAGATGAGAATGTATAAATGCATAATGTTTTTTTTTCAATTCAAAATTTTAAAGGGTCTATTAGAAAGTATTAGAGGTTTATGTGGTTGACACCATAAGGATTACAAAGTGATTTATAGACTTTTAAGACAAAGAATTGTGAAACAAGATAAATCAGATGGTGACCCATAGTCTACAACGATAATTAGACTTGGAAGCAAATCGACAAGTTATTTGAAAGTCAGACAAAAGACAATTTTGAAAATGGATAAATGTATGTAGGGATTACAAAAACCCCATATTAGAACCAGATGTTGCATAGACGAGTTTTGAAAACACATGAAAGGCCTACAAGGCATAAGCTATTTCTCCCACAAGAAGTGGTATGGCGGGATGTCTAGACTAAGGGTCTTAAGAGAAAGCACAATTCCAAACAATGATCTCCACAAAGAGATGTAGTCAACTATTCATCTGAATGAGTGGATGCAATATACAATTTAGTCGTAATTTGTGGTTCAAAATTGTAGAGATCAAGATGGAGTAGGGACTTCTATAATATCAAGCGCAAGAAATCTCATCCACAATCAGTGACTAGTCGAAGGAGGGATGTTACAAGAGGTATACAACCCAAGTTTGTGTATCAATCTACATTTCCAAATTACTATGAACCAATGGAACACCAAAAGGTGGATGAAAACACCAATGTTGATGTGTGTGAGGAGACTCAAGAAAATTACCCATGATCATCTAGGTATGGAGAAGCACAGGTGAATGCGTTGGATGAAGTATCATAGTCATACTTGCATGAAGGGAATCCAAAGTTGGATCAAACAAGGTACACAATCGAAACATGGGATAATGAATCTATGGATTCAAGATGATTAGTTATTTTCAAAGGTCTATGCATTTTGTGAGGAAGGACATGTAATCATGGATTGTCCTTTTGTGCCTTTTCACATTAGAACATGTATTACTAGGCATGTGGAGTTATAGAATGTGGTAGGAGCATTAATGGATCAACCACAAGAACAAGAATTAGGAATTCTTATAGTCTAGAATAGATTTAGAAGCATGGAATTAGGAAGCCAATTGGGACCACAAAGTCCACATATTCATCCATCTATTTAAAATAAGAGCAAAGAACCAAAGGGGTATTCACATCCACATATTACATCATAGTGGATACCAATGGGTAGCCATAGATTGGAGTATCATCAATCTTGCATTAACATAGCTCCACCAATAATGTCAAAAGTGGCAGTTGTTGAAACCTAGAAACATGTTGGAGAAGGAATTATTCAATCATTTGATGCATGTATAACAACCATAGGAGTGGAAACGGTTATTGTGCCCAACATAGATGGTGTTAAAAGGGGAGTATTAATTGGATCTACATCAAAATTAGGTAGCAGATCAAGTGGAGTTTCAGTAGTAATGAATTTGAGTCGAAGTTGGGCACTATCAACAATTACTACTGGAGTTGTTGGCATACTTCAAATGGTGTTTACTCATCCAATAATGACTACTCATGTGAATAGGACTATAGATCGACCACTGATGAATTCAATGGTTGTTGGAAGGTGAAAAAGTGTAAATGCCACGTAACAAAAAGGGGGATACCGAAAACCAATTGCTATAACTCCACCAATTTTTTATCACAAAGATTACCATTATGTTAGGCCAAACAGGGTAGCTTTTAAGTATCCTGATTGAAAAAAAGATATTGATCTAGATGTTCATGTCAGAATGTTCAATTCTATAGTATAAGCAAATGCAAAGACTTTTGAAGAGTATATCATTAATGTGTTTAGTTATATGCTATGAGATATGACATCAAACTAATGCTATAATTACATGTCAAAATTTCCTAACAATACTTTTCCGGAGCTTACACAAACATTTTGCAAATGTCATCGAAAGACTCAAAATGACGAACAAATATACATGGATTTGAAGAACATGAAATAGGAAGAAAGTGAGTAGTTGGAGGTTTATTATTAGTGGATTCAAAAGTTGGCTCATGGTTTACAAGTACCAACCATATATCATTTTCTAACTACTGTGTTTAGAATAGGTTTACAATCATACCTCATAATTGCGACTATAGGGATGAAGCGGTCAACATTACAAAAGCATAAGGAGGCGACAATGATATGTGAAGAAGGTATGACTACTATAGAAGGAAGGAGTCCACTATTAGTACCACAAAATTATTACAAGAAAATAAGCAGGAAATGAAACATTCAAGGTTCATTAAAAGGAACAATCAAGAAATCACAAAGGTTGTATGCTTCGAATGCTACAATCACAAAACTATGGCTTGCACTAATAACAAGGCTTAAAGGTTCTACATGCACTAAAAACCATGAAAGGAAATAATGAAAACCATTCCATTATATACTATGTCCTGACCCTAAAATAGCCGCCACTTAACCCTAACCTAGCCATCACCTAACCCTAGCCACCACCAAACCCTAACCCTAATCGCCACCAAAACCTAATCTTAGCCGCCGCCAAACCCTAAGTAGCCTCCACTTCCAAACCCTAAACATCACTATTCAACCTAACCTAACTACTATAAAGATGTGTATGTTATTCATCCTTTTGATGAATGTTTAACACATTCATCAACATTGGGAATTAGAAACGAATAATATTTCTAACATTCCCACTTTATGAAGTTTCTAATCTCAACATGTTTATCAACTTATGATGTCATTCTTTTGATAATGCCTTGGTAAGCACATCCACCACCATGTGTTCCGTTAGACAATATTCAAATCGAACTTCTCCATTTTCAACTCATTCTCGAACAAAATGATGTTGTACATTAATGTGTTTTGTTCGTGCGTGGTGAATGGGATTCTTGGTCAATGATATCACACCTTGATTGTCGCATCAAATCACCATCACTTTTGTCTCTTCCATGTATCCTAAATCCATCATTGATTTTGTTATCCATATGGCCTCTTTTATGGCTTGCATGTTCACCATGTATTTCGCCTTAATGGTGAACAATGCTATTGTAGGTTGTCGTTTGCTACTCCAAGAAATGGCTCCACCTCCGATCATGAAAACAAACCCTATGATGGACCTCCTATCTTCAAGATCACCACCCCAATCCGCATCACAATATCCAAGCACTTCCTTGGATGGTGTTACACCAAATTGTAATTTCATTTGCAATGTACCTTGCAAGTATCGAAAGATTTGTTTGACGGCCATCCAATGCTCCATGTTAAGGTTCGCCATGTGTTCACTTAACACGCTTATTGGGTATGCCAAGTCGGGTCATGTGCACAACATGGCATACATCAAAGACCCAACTGCTTGTTGATATGGAAATCCCTTTGATTCATCATTTCCATTCGCATTCCTTTGTAACTTCACTTTGGGATTGAATGGAACTCCAATGGGCTTACATTCTTCCATTCCAAAATGCTTCAATATTTCTTTGAGGTATTTGATTTCGTTGATGCGTAGGAGTCATTCATCACGATTCCTTTCCACCTCCATCCCCAAAAAGAAATGCAACTCCCCAAGGTCCTTCATTTCAAATTTTTGATTTAGTTCCTCTTTGATTTGCAAAAGTTTGTTTTGATCGTTGCACACCAAAATGAGGTCATCCACATAGACCACAATGAAAAACTTCACATCTCCCACTTGTGCAACATACACACTAAGATTGGCCTCACTCTTCATAAATTCAATGCTTTTGAGAAACGCATCTAACTTTTGATTCCATGCCCATCGAGATTGTTTCAAACCATACAAGAACTTGTGAAGCTTACACATAAGATGTTCACCTCCTTGGTGCAGGAACCCTTGAGGTTGCTCCATGTAAATCTCCTCTTCAAGCTCGTCATTGAAAAATGCAGTTTTCACATCCATTTGATGGATCTCCATGTCTTCCAAGGCTGCCAATGCAAGAATACAACGAATAGATGTAAACTTTGCGATGAACACAAAAGTTTTGTTGTAATCCACTTTGTACGTTTGGGTAAAACCTCTTGCCATTAATCTGGCCTTGTAGCGTTCCACTTCCCCATTTGCGCCTTCTTTGATTTTGAACACCCATTTGCAAAAAACGGGTTTCCTACTGATGGGAAATGGTACCAAAGTCCATGTGTTGTTTGTCATGAAGGAATCATATTCTTCTTGCATCACACACTCCCACTCCTTGGAATTTTCACATGTCAATGTTTCTTCAATATTTTGGGGCTCCTCTAAAAATGCAATGGTGGTGCACTCCACCTCCTTGGTAGCAATCCACCAATCCCGAGGCCATTCCCTTTGTTGCCTTTGAGGTCTTTCCCTCGGCACATCTTGTGAAGGTTCACTAGATGGGTTATCATTGGAAACAACAAATTCTTCTTCCAATGAAGAACTTGGTGTGGATTCACTTTGCACACCTTCCATCCTTGTTTCATTCAAAGGTGTATCTCGATTAAAGGTCAATGGTTCTTCTCTTTCAACTTTTTCATGCATAACTACATTTTCTTCTTTCTCGGGATGAAACGCACCACCTATTTCCTTTGACCCTTCAATGAACATGACATCTCTACTTTTGATGATTCTCTTGGTTTCTACACACATCAAGCGATACGCTTTGGTGCCTTCACAATATCCTAAAAACACAGAAGGCATGGACTTAGACTATAATTTGGTCTTCTTCTCATCGAGGACATGTGCAAAAGCTTTATAACCAAAAACTATCAAATGAGACACATCGGGTTTCCTACCACTCCACGCTTCTTGAGGGATCTTGGAATCAAGAGCCTTGGTTGGACATCGATTTTTGTTGTACACCGTCGTGTTCACCGCTTCACCCCAAAATTCAAGTTCGAACCTTTGTGCAAGAATCATGCTTCTTGCACATTCCATGATGGTTCTATTGGCACATTCTGCACCACCATTTTGTTGTGGGTAATAGGGCGCACTTGTTTGTCGTTGAATTCCACATTCCACAAGAAATGCGTCAAATTTCTTAGACACAAATTCTCCTTTATTGTCGAATCATAACACTTTGATTTTGTGACCAATTTTGTTCTCCACCAACACCTTGTATTGTTTGAATTTTTCAAACACTTTTCCTTTGGCCTTCAAAAAATAGACGTGAGTTTTCCTTGAAAAATTGTCAATAAAAGTGAAAAAGTATCACGCTCCATCATGCGATGTAATCCTCATTGGCCCGCACACATCGGTGTGGGTAATCTCCAAAAGTTGTGAAGCCCTCATTGCTCCATCCTTGGGAAATGATGTTCTTTGATGTTTGCCTTTGACACATCCTTCACAAATGCGATGCAACGACACTTCTTTCACATTCATGCCATGCACCATGGCATCCAACTCCTTAAGGCTTGCCATGTTGAGATGGCCAAGTCTTTCATGCTAAAGCATTGCACCATCCTCCAAAGAATTTGTAATGTGTGTCGCGTCCTTATGCACCTTCACATTAAAAAGGTACAAGTTTTTGTCCCTTCGTGCTTTCGCCACAACAACTCTTCGAGCATCGTTGACCTTACAACCATCCTTGTCAAACTCTATTTTGAAACCTTCAGAAATGAGTTTACTCACGGAAATGAGACTATTCTTCATTTTCGGAACATGAAGAACTTGGGTGATGGTTGTGTGTGTCAATTCACCTCCCACTTGCATTGTGGCTTTGATGTTCCCCTTGCCAATGGCCTCCAAAATGATGTCATTGCCTATGAACACCCTCCTTAGGGAAATGCGTTCGTACGTGGTAAACCATTCTTATTTGAATGTCATGTGTTGCGTTGCACTAGAATTGATAATCCAATCATACGTGGTATGATCATTAACATTCAATGTTGTAACAAACATTTGTTCGTGATTGTCACAAGCTTGAATAGCTTTTTCTTTTTCATCATTTTTCTTCTTCAAACAATTTCTCACAAAATGTTCAGGTTTTTTACAATAGAAACAAAACTTCTTGTTTGACTTGTGAGTTTTGTTGACTAATGCGGTAGTCTCGGAACTCTCACATTCTTTTCTTTTGGACACTTTGTGAAGCAACCTTGTTACAATGAATTGAAGGTTTACATCTTTTGTGGACATGGATTTCAAGCTTGTGACTAAGTTATCAAAGGATGGAGGAAGGTGCATGAGGAATACCATGTAAACATCTTCATCCGTAATGTTCACCTCGATGGAATGTAGTTGGTTCACAAGGGCTTTCACTGTGTTGATGTGCATAAGCATGTCATCTCCTTCTTGCATTTTGATGGTGAAGAATCTCCTTCAAAGGAACAACTTGTTGCCAATTGTGTTAGTTTCATGCACACCACAAAGAACCTCCCACGCACTTTTCACATTGTCACAATATTGAATGTGTGCAAGTTGGGCATCCGTGAGATGTTCACAAAGCAATGCAAAAGCCTTTGTCTCTTTTTCGTTGTAATCGACCCTTACAACTTCTTCATTTGGCAAGGTGGCAGTCCCATCAACAAATTTCCAAAGCCCATGTTTAGAAAACATCATGCGCATTTTGAACTTCCAAAGGTGAAAGTTGGCACCATGAAACTTCTCCATGACTTTCAAGGATTCCATTTGAAAAGAAAACATTTTGAACACAAATGCTACAACAAACACTCTCTCAAAAGATTGAAAGCTTTGGAAGAAATCTTTGACCCCTCACGAAAGCTTGAAAAGAAAAAACTTCTATCACTTGCAAATGTTTTTTTACACAAGCTTGAAATTTCACAAAAAACTTATAAAAATGCAAAAAACTCTTTTTGGCACACTTGAAACTTCACACTTTCAACAACTCAAAGAGCTTTCTTCCACACACCTCAAACTTTTAATGAATTGAAGAACTCTCTTCCACACACTTTCACCTTGAAACTTGATACTTTCAAAAAACTTGAAGAACAAGTTTTTCACGTTTGAAAAACTTATAACACTTTGAAGAAATCTCTTCCACACCTCCCACTCACTTAGAAATGGACTCTTATTCTCTTTGCAACCTTGCAAACGAAAAGCCTTCCCTTAAAAAGATTCTGCCTTTCTATGTTATACAAGCTAAACCCTTGACTATTTCTTGTTCTAACACAATGTCCTTTCTCTTGCTTAGTGTGGGCCCATAACCTATTGGAAACAACTTGAAAACAAGCAAGAAATGAAGCATTCAAGGTTCATTAAATGGAACAATCGTATTAACTAACAAGAAATCACAAAGGTTGTATGTTTCAAATGCTACAATCACAAAACTATGGCTTGCAACTAGTAACAAAGCTTGAAGGTTCTACATGCACTCAAAACCATGAAAGGAGAGAATGAAAAAAAACTCAAAACCACTCCATTATATACTATCTCCTAACCCTAAAGTAGGCACCACTTAACCTAAACTCTCACCAAACCCTAACCCTAGCCGCCGCTAAACCCTAAGTAGTTTCCACTTCTAAACCCTAACCTAACTACTACAAGGATGTGATTATTATTCATCCTTTTGATGAATGTTTAACACATTCATCAACATTGGGAATTCGAAACGAATAGTATTTCTAACAAAAGGCTTGTTCATGGAAATCATTTCATGAACTCCACCATAACTACTTGCTACACACAACTTCCTTCCATGTTCTTTTGTTTACACACATTTTATTCCATGAACAACATTTTTTCACACACAATAACTAGTTCTCTCACACTCATTTTCCTCCTCTTCCCAAGAAAAAAACAAAATACAAAAAACTTTTCTCCCTAAGCTTTCCATAACCCCTCCTTGAACTTGTTCTCCTTGTCCATTGGAAGTTGTGGAAATCCTTTTATTATTTGTCAGCTACTAAAACATAATCATTTCATTTCATGTAGTGATGTTTCACTTTTTACTTTAGGGTTAATGTCTTAATGATTTGTCCCTTTTTTTAATTTTTTGACAAGTGTTGATTTTTTGTCCAAGTTCATACTGATAACAATATGGGCTATAATCAATGCCTATTGACCTAACAACTTTGTAAATGTGGCATTAGGTTGTTCTGATGGCAATTTTAAATATGATGACCTAGTATTGTTTACATTACAAATTTTTTCTAACCTACACTAAGTCATCATATCAACAAAATTTTGTTCTAATGTGATAGGCCTATAGTCCAGTGATTATGAAATTGTATAATTATGGTCTCTGAATGGCATCATAACTTGTTGAATCATCAGATTCACTAAGGCCTTGTTTAATGCGACTATCTAATAAGTATCTATGATCTTTGATGTTATTTCTTCTTCTGAATTTTCATCAAGTTTTTCTTTTCTGTGGTTAGAATCTATAGACTCTAAAAACTTATAATTCCTTGAACTCTAAATCCCCTTCAATGTTTGGTCCACATATATGTATGGTTTCAACTTATTAACATTGACCAAAATTGGGTTTGGTTCAAAATTGTTAATAGAAACAAGAAGAATTATGTTGTTGGGTAAGCAATATTGTACCTTGAATAGGCCAAACCATCTTTTCTTGAATTTGCCCATATGTGTATTTTTTCCCTTGGGAAACTAGAAAACATAATCTCCAAATTGAAATTTATTTTCTATGTGTTTTTGTTGACCCCAAATAAATATGTTCCATTGGTTTTCTCCAACATTGTTTTGAGCTTCCAATTTGTTCTCCTATAGCTTCTCCAGCTCTATAATCTTGGTAGTTAATATTCTCATGGGTTCTGCATCTCTATGGTCCCCACTAATAGCCGATAGAACTTATTTTGTTAGCATTGGAGGATGCAAACCATAAACTAACTAATAAGGTGTATATCCCATTACCACCTTGTAAACTATCATGTATGAAAATAAAATTGTGGACAAATGCTCATCCTAGTTTGTTTTCTTCTCATTAACTAACTTTGTTAATAATCTACCAATAACTTTGTTAGTAGATTTTGCTTATCCATTTCCTTGTGGGTAATAGGTAGTAGAACTAACATGTTTTAACAAAAATTATTTTATGAGATATTTAATTATATCATTAATGAAATGCACTCCTTGGTTTGTAACTATAACTAAAGAACATCCAAGTCTAGTCAAAATATACTCATATAGAAATATGGTTGACTACTACAATATTGGTTTTGAATGCCTTTGCCTCCATCCATTTGGTGGCATAATCTATAACTACCAAAATATATTTATTTCTTGTTCATCTACCTACTGGTTTAATTGGACCTATAAAAACTAAACCCCACTTCATAATAGGTTCCTTTAGAAGCAATGTTATCAATTTGGTCAAACTTTTTGTTTTTAGTCCTCCAATTCTTTAACAGTTGTCACAACTTCTACCAAATTCATGAGTATCTTTGAATATAATTGGCCACTAATAACCTGCATCTAGAATTTTCTTTGCAATAATATTGACATCAAAATGACCTTCTACCACTCCTTCATATAACTCCTTAAGAATAATATGTGCTTCTGAGGTGGTCAAACATTTGCACATTCTATTGTCTTGCTCCACTTTGTACATGGTTTTTTCTTTAAGTAAAAGGTTTTGCCTTTCTGGCTAACTTTTGTTTCTAAATTAAATTCAAATTTTTTGGCATCTAACCTATTTCTAAATAGCTTTTCACTTCTTACATCCACATAGGTTCTATAGAAAATAGTGATACATCTTTAGTCTAATTCGGAACTCCTAATGGTTGTAAGATATTTGGTAATCTAGACAAATCATCATTTACCACATGTGTTATATTGGGCTTTTAGACTACTGTGAACTCATATTCCAAAAATAACAATAGCCATCTAGCTATCCTTCAAGACACCTATGGTTTGTTGACCAATATACAAACGCCATGTGATCTACATAAAAGACAAATTTGTTTCCCAACAAAAAATGTTTGAACTTATGCAAAACATAAATCATTGTGAAGGTTCCTCTTTCTATAGTAGTATAATTTTATTATGCTTTATTTAGTAATCTAAAGGCATATATTGTAGGTTGGTCATAGTACCAATTGGGTTGTATGCTCATAGTGCACCTATTGCCAGTAAAAATGCATTTGTGTGGACATGGAACTCCAATTGCCAATTTGGAGGTATCAAAATTGGTGCTTCCATGTATCTCTACTTGATTTAATCCTAGGCTTCTTAACACTTTGTGGTCCATATAAAAGGTTTTGTTTTCTTCATCAACTTTGTGATTAGTGCCATGACAATGGCAAAGCACTTGATGAAACATTTATAAAACTAGGCCATACCATTAAAGACCTAAATCTGCTATGGGTTTATAGGTATTGGCATATTTACTATTACCTAAACCTTCTTGGGGTCTAGTATTTTTCCTTCCTTGGAAACTATGAACCTTAAAATCAATCTTGAAAATATCATAAAGGCACATTTTTCTATGTTAAGTTTGATTTTATATTCTTGCATTTTTGAAAACAAAGTCCAAGCTTCATCGAATGACTCTTCATATGACTATAAATCATGAAGTTGTCTAAAAATATTTTCATGAATTAGTCTAAGTACTCTTTGAAAGCTCTATTAATTGCTTTTTAAAATGTTGGTGGCCCATTTTTGACACCAAATGGCATCACCATCCAAACAAAAGCTCCCCAGTCTGTTACAAAGGTTGTTTCATATCTATCTTCATGGGCTATAAAAATATGATGGTATCCTAAATATCCATCTAAGAATGAATAGGCTTCATACTTGGGCACAAATTTTTTAAAGTGTACCAAAATCTTGTCACAATGTCACCCTTTTCTATCTTTTTTACGTAATCTTTTTTTACCGTGTAAAGACACATTTATGGATGATTATGATGGAATCTAGAATTGTAATGGTTTAAAATATAGTCCTTCTGAAATTTTTGACAACTTTTGACTCATTATTTTTTATGAGGATCAAAATATAAAGTAAAAACTTTTTGTTTCGTGTGGTACACCTTAAAGGATTTTCACCCACCTTGCTACAATGTTTAGTACTTCATCAGAAAATGATAAAAGATAAGGATTTTTTTTGTTGCTTTATTCAACTTCTTGAAACCTACATAGATTCTTAGTTTCCATTCTTTTTAGGTACTACCAATATAAGTGATAACCATGTAGCTGCCTCTACTAATTAAATAAATCCTACTATTAATAGTTTGTTAATATCTTGTTTGATAGTTGCAATATAGTTAAGGTTCAATCTGTACCTTGCTTGATGTGCTAGAGGGATTGAGGTGTCTAACTCAATTCTGTGTTGAACTAGCTCTAGAGGTATGAACACATATTTAATTAACTTAAGACTAAATTGTTAATTTAGGACTTTACCCAACCTAGTGGATGTATGAACTCTGCTTAGTGGCCACCATATTTAAGAAATGTAACCTTACATTTAAGTAAAAACAACAATCTTGCATCTATGTATACGTTGAGTCTCAAAAAAATTCATACCAAATTTTTTTTAGAACATTTTCAATCATTGTTTTTATACATTAAGGGGCATGAAACAAATAACAAATATAATATGATAATTTCAAAATGAATATATTCATATGATGAAAAGAATATTTTGCCTAATGCCCACCAAGTGAAAATTATAGGTTATTCATTATCGAGGTTAGAAATCAAATTGTATTTTTATTCATAAGAAATTTTTTTAATTATATTTATTAAATTAAAAAACTAAGCACAACATGTGCCAATTCATTAATCACAATAATGTCTATGGATCCAAAGTTGTTACTCATACCATGAAAAAAAAGGTAGAAGCTTGGTGGCCACCAGCGATTAAGGTTAATGTCTCAAAAATATATATCGAAAACTAGTATCTAACAATATACACACACAAATTTTTGCAATAAACAAATTCCTTAATACCATGTTAATGCCACACAATATTTTTTATGATAAAAATTTGTTTAAAAATATGCTACATCTAACACAAAAGAACCCAAAAATACAAAAACTCATAATAAATTTGGAATCAATGTCATGAAACAAAAAAACAAACGCCTAATGGCCACTAGGGATTAAGGTTCATGTGCAACAACAAATATCACTAATCATGACTAAAAAGAACATTGTACACAAAATTGTTTACAATGAACAAAATTACATTTCATCAAACACAAAAACACAACAATTTATTATTCCACTGCTAGATGATACATCAAATAAAAATAATAAGAATGTAACCAATAATCACAAAGAGAAACTCAATCCATTGAGTTTTTTAAAAAAACAACTGTGCCTATCCACAAATCCATGCCTATTTACAAATCCAAAAATGGTGTTCATAGTGAAACATTTTTTAGTAGATTAAAATTTTATGTACCATTTGTCCTTGTGGCCACTAGGTGTAACAAAGTATATTATTGGTTTGAAAAGCGAAAAATTAGAAGTCCAATTTTTAACTTCGCCTAAAAAAATAATTATTAAAAAATTCACACATTAAAAGACACCAATGTTAGCAATAGATTGATACTAATTATGGATACTCAAAAATACATATGAATAATTTGATATATTATAACTAAATTCATTAAATAACACAAACATATTTTACAAATTATTGGATGCATTAGCAACCTCCAAATTCACTTTCACTCAAGAAGAACAATTATTAGAAATAGTAATTTGACTTTTGTTTGTTGTATTTTTTTTGATGAAGGTAAAAAAAAAAGAACAGTTGTAATCTCAAGCCATTGTTTTGGATCTACCAAATTACATTTCTACTTGTCGTTCCAACAATCTTTATACAAACATTGTTCATCCAAATTTGACCCGTTTTTCACTATGACCCACCATTGCACCCTCACCATTTTGAAATTTTCATTGTAATCATCCTTAACAACATCATTATGTGTTCTTCAACTAAATAGGGACAAGGAAAGGATCATGAGGCCTCACGAAAATAAAATCTCCATTGTTGATATCTCTAAACAAGGTGTATGTGAGAACCTTCTTCAAATTGTTGGGCCCATAATAAGGATGAATGATCGGGTCATTCGAATCAATGACCAATGTTGTGGACGACAACTCAACTATTACATAATTCAACTTCCAATTGCTAAAAGGCCAAAAGCCCTCCAAAAGAGTCGACCCTAGAGCAGGCAAAGGTTTTGACAAATGCAATCAAATATGCTCCTAGTAATCCACATACGAACTCATCTTCATCACATAAGTTACACTTTGTTCAATGCCTTGTTTCCAAAGTTCCATGTATTTAGACAGTCTAGCATTGATAAACTTCTCCCTTTCCATCGACCTCGTTACATCATGGCCCCAAATTGGGCAATATGGAACAGGGCTAGGAACCCCAGTAGGTAGCTTTGGAGATCCATTTGCATTAGTTTTCCATAATTCGATTGGAGGCCTTTCTATGGGAGTCCAAATGCTAACGGTTGGTGAAACTTTATACTGCATCACAAGCCAACAAAATGAATCCACAAAAGATCTAAAAATATGCATATTAATATGCCCTACTAAAGTTTCTGAACCATCCTTTAAACAACTAAGGACCTAGGTTTTTAAATTTGGAATTTTTTGAATCAATTGCAAAATGAAAGATCTTTCTTGTGAGACCATGAAAGCCTTCATCAAATCTACCAAAATATAATTGTTCTATTTTCTTAACTTTCTAGACAAATATCCAAAGCATCCATCAATATCTTCATGTGTATGACCAACCACAAGGAATCCCAACTTAACCTCCTCAAACACTTCCCTAGCCGTCAATAACAAAAGAAATGCTAACGAATACCTATTTTTATTATCCTTCACACAATTAACCATTTGAAGCAAAAAAAAATTGGCCATAATTTGGGGCCCACACTTTGACTTGGTGTTTTTAATTCAATTATATAATGAGATTTTCCTTGCAAAAGACATGCAAAAAGTGCATTTTGGGGAGGGTGCTCAAGCAACATTTTAGACTCGCAAGCTTGAGCTTTCTCCAAAGTTCGAAAAAGCCACAACAATGACCCAATTGTAAAATTGGGATCATTAAGCCACAACTGATTGGAATTTGTGCATATATCTCATTGACATGACGACGGGCTATCATACCCATCAACATAATGGGTGATTGTCTAAGCCCACAAATCATTTTGCTCGCCACCTACAACCTTGGGAGTGTAGTTTTTGCATGATCCATTTTGTCATGGATAATGTAGAGGAATTCATCTTTGGACCACATAGACTCAGACCTCCAAGTATGGTATAAGCTTCTACATGACTATTGATGCAAGGGGTGTTTTCTCAACTTTGATTCATATTTTCTCGCATCAGTGTTATTCCTTCCCAATGTTGATATTAAATCCTTCAATGAATCTCACAAAATACACTTTGCAAAAACATAACCTTTTTTTTTTACATCAAAATTGAAATGGTGTCTCTTCTTCAACTTGTTTATGTTGTTTCATGTGGATGTTTTGTATGTTTGTTTCGTGTGGATATTATGTTTGTATGTTTTTTAAAAAATAATTCAACATAGTTCAAATGTGAATTTGAAGCTAAAATATAAAGTTGTAGTTTAATTAGTTAATTAGTTTCTATGTGTCTATATATATGTTTGTTTTCAACACAAAAAAATGGAATGCAACATTATATATAATTTTTCTGTGTATATTATTACATTTCATTTTTTTGTGTTGAAAGCATTTTACCCAACAAAAATCAAAATTGTTACATTATAACTTACATTTTTTACTAAATTTTTCAAGATTTTGTTTCTTTTTAAAATCATCTTCTTAATGGCCACCATGTCATAATTGTTTATGTTGTTATAAATGAGTCATATTTTAGTTTGGATGTAGTGTACCATTCAACATATTTCTATTTTTTAAAGTTTAGGGGGTTTGAGGTTATGGTTTAAGGTTTTGAATTTAGGGTTGTAGATTTTTTCTAAAAAACAACAACTTAACAACTTGACACACGTATTGCAATGACAATTAAAAATAAATTATAGATTGAATTGTATTGTTAAGTTAAAAACAAATCTAATTGTGCAAATGTTTTATTTCCATAACTATTGTTGATTAAGAAGGATCAACAACTATGAGAAATAGAACATTTGCACAATTAGATTTGTTTTTAGCTCAACATGTAGTCGAATCTATGATTTTTTCAGCCAACATTACAACATTGCACCATGTTGTTATTTTCATCATCAGCATCATCATAAACTCATGATTTCAACTTGTCCACCAAAAAAGAAGTTAACTCATAACTTTGAATTTTTTTTCTTTCAAAGTTTGATATCATATAACACTAGACTTATTATATAATGTGAGTCTTGCATTTTATTTTTCAAATTAAATCTTGTTCTTGTTGCAATAAATCATGATCAACAATCCTACATATTATTGTTTCCGAATTTTATTTTTTCCTTCATGAATAGATTTAAGGACATTCCCACAAAGCTAAATTTTGTTCTTTTTTAAAAAGCTTTTGCTTTTAGTCCTAGTGTCCACTAGGTGATTTATAATTGAAAGTTTGAATAAATATAACATTGTCAAGTTATTGTTTGGATTTTCAAACTTTTGTAAAATTTTTAACTAATTAAATATGTGTTATTTCACTTGGATAGGAGACTAAAACAAACTAAATGGAAAAATGATTAAAAATTGGCTTGAAAATTGGTGCACATATTATTACTCCTTTAATTTTATAATATTTCAACAAACCTCTTCATCCGCACTCCTCACCCCTTTCAATTTCAAAACTATGCAAATTTTATGGAATTTAACAAAATGGCTATTATCATTAACATTTGCACAAATCCTTGGTATGGAATATTTTCATATCTCATCCTTGGTTAATAATATTATAAGAATATTATTCCATTTAAATTAAGGGTCAAATAAATGGGGCATGTAATAATTATAAGGAATATTTTCCAAGCCTCGAGGAATTTTTTGAAATTATAAATTTTATTCATTTTTACACATAAAATTTATCTAATATAATTGTGTAACAATATATTTCAACACATGTAAAATAAAATTGGCACTCCATGGTTGTAATTTGATTCTACTTTGTGGTATATCCTTTGTTAATGGAGATTTGACCATAAAAAAATGTCCACTATGATGTCATTTCATAGCAATGACATGGCAATTTACATGTGAATGATAGGGTCATACATGGTTGCCATGAAGGCCCAATGTCATGCACATGGCAATGGGCATGCCCTAAGTACCCTTTTGTGCAACTAGGTTTCATGAATTCTATGAAACCCTAATAGCATAATCACCCATATTTGTTATAATGCTAGTGACAAATCAATGACTCGACTCGACATTAGTTATACAATAAATTTAATATCTTGTAAGTCACCTTGTTTTTGGGCTTGCTTTTGTCGTTTCATGTTAAGTTTTGAACTAGTATCCTTAAGGTTGCTCAAGTAGAGGACCAACATTCCAAATTCAATACAAGATGGCAACTATCCCTCTTTATCCCTTCTCTCCCACATTGATGTTCCTTGAAATATACTGGAGTTTAACCTACATGGTTAAGATATTATTTTGATGTGGATGCCCACTATTGTAGTGTGAATGCCCACTATTTTGATGGGTGCCCCTTAATTCACAAACATTAATAAATAAATAAATAATTCATCTATAATCAAGTATTAAAAAACAATGACTTTTCTTTAGCCATTTTCATGCACATTGTGGTGTTAAATCAAATTTGAAAAAAAGTTGTAAATAAATTATCCTTCAACTTAATATCCTTCAAAATGCAATAACTCATTACAATTTTCAATGTTACAACTATTTAAAGTGAAGGATGGTCCCCTACTTTCAACTCATTAGTTGTTTTGAACTCTTTCCATCCTTTCCCAATGCTTATTTTGGGTGACCCATTGATCTTTTTGCCTTTAATAGCACACATTCTCATGTGTTTGATTTCTTCAATGTGTTTTCCTCGCATTGTCACTTCCATGCCAATCTTGCCACTGTGCTTTATTAGGAATCTATGGGGCAACTAGACTTGCAAAAAATAAAAATGGTTTAGGGTAGATCAATGTGACATTTTCAAGCTAATATTAGTTTGAGAATTATATCAATAATTTGTACAATGCAAAAACCTATTGTCACACAAAATGATACTAAATAATACACCCATTTAGTTTTTAAAACATGTATTAGAAATGGTACTAGTTTTATATTATAAATTGACAAACAGATTTCGGTTTTTAAGTCTAAAACTAGCTTTAAGGACTAGACTTGCAGATTGTAGGACTTCCAAAAGGAACTTTAAACAATTACCAAGTGGTTTGTAAGCATGTTGTGTGTGAAAATTTGATGGAATGTTGGTGTTTCCGAACCACATTTTGCAACTACCGCCTAATATATACTAGGTGCATGTGGCACTTTAAGCATGATGTTATATAATATGAAAACCTTATGAAATTTTGGTGTTCACAAACCACATTCAAAACTCATGTCAAAATTGTATGTGCATGTATGTGACTAGCACCATCATGATTATGAGTAAGCATACACATGATATAATTATTTCAACTTTAAGTCTATCAACTCATGCACCATTGATCTGCAAACAAGATCCAATTCCAAACCCCTTCATTCCCCATCTATCAATTAATCCAACATATTACAAAACAAATTGACAATTGTTGTCAACCTAAGTGCAAAAAATTGGATTATTCACTAGTTGGGTTTTATAGAAAAGTTTAAAACCAAATTCAATAGAGCCACTTCATCCTCATTCAAAGCAATGCAACATATTAACACCTCCCCCCCCCTAAGCACTTCCTTATGTAACACAAACTTATATATTCCTCGACAACACATTGCATTGGGTTGCCCCAAGAACACATAAAACTTTTGATAGTTTTTTTTCAACCTTTTCATGGCTCATCACCTTTTGTTCCTACTATCCATCCACAAGCCCCATGTAATCAAACCTACCCAACATTAACCATTATAAACACTTCAAATTGAATATTTTCTTCCAACATTCAAATTTAGATTCCATGCACCAAATTTGTTATTCATGATATTAAATTTGGCAATATATATCTAATTCACCTATCCTGTGTATTTGATAAATTAGATATTATTATTATTATTATACATTGAAATAAAATAGATTTTGAAGACTTGTAAGCAATGGGAAAACTTATATAATTTATTTGTCCATTAAAAACATGTTAATATCATATTAAATTAAACAATTATATTATTACTAAGGGATGCTACTAACTTAAAGTCTACCATTAATAATTATTCTAAGTCATTAGCCTGATGCATATGGCCTTAATTTAGTTAGTTTAGAAATTTCTACCCCTTAACACATTGATATTTTATGAAATTATGTGTATTAGGGAACTTTAGGTCAAAATGATGAAGAAATTGTTAATATAAACTAGAACTTTTATCATGAATTTACATCCCATTTTGTAAGATGTGCTAGTGGAAATTGACAGACTTAATGGGCACCATTTGGCTTAGTGCCTCTTTGGTTGAAAATCATTTCATGGAGTGATAGTACCATTTTGGGACTTATTATGTGCATCACATGAACTTCCTAGGGCAAAACAACTAGACTTACATGAAAATTATATTAAGATATAAATATAGTTGGTATTTACTAAGCTTAATATATAAACTAATATGTAATTCTGATGTAGATTGTTTCCAGTCAATTAAACAAATTTATTTAGAAGTCTAATAATAATTAATTACATTTTATTATTGAAAATTTCCTAAATATTCAAATATACAATGATAATTAAACACATTGTCAACTAAAACAAAGGGGGTAGACTAGGGGAAAAAATTGTCCTAGTACATTTTGTAGTAATTGCATTTACTTTCTTTGGCCGATTTAACATAAACTTCTAGTCTATTCAATAATAATTGATAGATACACATTTTAATCCTTTATACATATAATATGTACATTGCCAACTTCAACCAAATTTGATTACATTTGCATTTAGACACATCTTTGCTCTATTTATTAAATTGTGCACATGATATTTACCCACTAATAGAAATCAGCCAAAATGTAACCATTCAATTTACAATTACATGCAACTTATAGTCATTTGCGACTAGATTTGAAAATATTTGCAACTACAAAACCAACTTCAACTATTTTGGTCATTTTCACAACTATGATGCAACTATTAGAAATTTCATCCCATTGGTTACATCAATTTTACATTTATTTTCATCCATTAATAAGTTGATATGTCCCATTAGTCGCAATAGTCACCAAATTCGTTGCATCCTAAAGGTATTCTACAATGACATAAGGGTATATTTTAATGTATGTACTAAAATTTTATATATATATAATATGCATACATATGTATATTGTTCATACAATGAATCGCAAAATTAATATTTGAACTTTGAATTTTTTTATTCAAATATCAAAATTGTTATTTCAATTGTTTAAAACATTATTTAAATTTGAAATTTTTGATTTGAATATGATATTTTCAATTCAAAAAGACTGATTTGATTTTAAAATTAATTTTGAATTCTAAATTAATATTTTCGAATCCAGAAATTACTAATTGATCATAAAAATGAAATATTTTGAATATTCCATTTAATTTTGAATATTTTTATGTGAATATGAAATTTTATATTTCAGCTATGAAAATTTTTCATTTATATTTTAAATAATCATTTAATTCAAAACTGAATTCCAAATTATTATTTTAGATTTTCAAAATTAATACTTCAAGTCTGAAAATTAGTAATTGAATCTAAAAATGGACATTTCAATTTTGAATATTGTTATTTGAATATGAAAATTAACATGTCAATTCTGAAAATTGTTATTTAAATTCAAAAAAATTATTTGATCTAAAAACTGATATTTGAATTCTAAATTATTATTTTTGAATCTAAAAATTATCATATCAATTTAAAAAACTTTATTGATTCTAAAAATTGGCAACTTGATTTTAAATATTTTTATTTCAACTTGAAATTTGGTAATTGAATTTTGAAGTTTAAAATTTAAATTTTAAGAAATTATTTGACTTGAAAATTGAAATTGGAATTCCAAATTATTATTTTGGATTCTCAAAATTAATATTTCAATTCAGAAAATTATTAATTGAGTCTTCAAATGTAAATTTTAATTTTGAATATTATTATTTGAATCTGAAAGTTAACATTTCAATTTTGAAATTTGTTATTTAACTTTTAAAAACTTCAAAAAACTGATATTTAAATTCTGAATTACTATTTTGGAATCTTAATTTTATATTTTGATTCAAAAAATTATTGATTGAATTTCAAAGGTTTTTTTCTACTAGTGCTATCCATAATAAATCACTTTTATAAATAGTTATAAATGATTATGTTTATTAAATCTAAGTGACACTAAATAATTATTGTTATGACATAGATTTGTATATTATATAATTTATAAACTTATA
>Ga0116231_10002901_pt1 | contig 35789 bp, 19 predicted proteins | sample S1TSphgellanicum_2_FD_89695 | JGI IMG/M metagenome (GOLD analysis project Ga0116231, IMG submission 89695) | Host-associated microbial communities from peat moss isolated from Minnesota, USA - S1T2_Fd - Sphagnum magellanicum MG | ecosystem: Host-associated > Plants > Peat moss > Unclassified...
GAAGGGTCGTGAATTTTAGGGTTTAGGAGACGCTTAGAAGGGTCGTGAATTTTAGGGTTTAGGAGACGCTTAGAAGGGTCGTGAATTTTAGGGTTTAGGAGACGCTTAGAAGGGTCGTGAATTTTAGGGTTTAGGAGACACGTTTAGAAGGGTCGTGAATTTTTGGGTTTAGGAGACATGCTTGCTTGGAAGGGTCGTGAATTTTAGGGTTTAGAACTTCGTTCCCAGTTGCATCGTCGCGTACAAAATGGCTTCATCCTCTACTGTTGTTCGAAGTGTGTTTCACAAACCCTTTTTGCCTCTTGCTGCTGCTGTAAGGAGGCTTTGTGACTCTGAGTGCTGCATCACACAGCGCCGCTGGAGGATTCGGAATAGACAACAACTCTCCTTCCATGAACCGAGAAGAAGGCATTGGAGTAGCATCATCTGTGCGCAACAACTCGGCAGTGGAAGTGCTGCTAGGGTTGAATCATTGAGCCCGAAACAGGCAGGGCAGGTTGCCTTGTTCATTGATTTGCTCCTCGATTGGAATCAGGTTTTTTTCTGCAAATTTTCGCTCTCGCAATTCGGATAGAATGTGAATGCATTATTTCTTTCTAGGGTTTATGGTTTAGGGCAAAATGTTTCTCATCTTGTATAAACCTGAAATCTGATTGCAGTAGCACTTGATTTTCCCGTTCCGCAAAACCGGTTAAATATTCAGGGTTTGAATCAAGAATGAAATTTCAAATTGTCACAAGGAAAACCAATATTGGCAGGAAAGTTCAATGGTGAAATTGATAGCTCTGATGCGGAAATTGCTGAAAGACGCTCTGATTGTGGAATCTGAACTTTTCCTGAAAGAGCTCTGATGTGGAATATTTTGAGAAGACTCTGTCATCATGCATGTTTTTGTCAGAGGATGAATCTGACTGCAGTGACAGAGAGGAGTGCAATAATGAACCGACACATTGCTGATTCACTTTCGCTGATTCCAATGATTGAAGAAGCATATACTACCCACAACTATGCATCCACAAGAAGTGGTTCATTGAAGGTCATTGATGTTGGTAGTGGTGCAGGCCTTCCAGGCCTTGTCTTGGCCATTTCTTGTCCAGGTAAGATTATTCTCATGCTCTGTTTTGAGGTTTTGATGTTTTGGACACAAACTCTGACATCAGTCCAACATGGAGGAAATCCATTAACTGAAGAGTAGGCTTGGTAGGAGATGGAGAAATCTTCAGAGCCATGGATCTGCTATCACCTTTTGAGGCTTTTGACAACTCTTGTGGCAGCCTGGCAGGTGACACTTCTGGAGTCATTGCAAAAGAGGTGTGATTTTCTGGAGCATGTCATTAAGACAGTGGGCCTCCCAAATGTGCAAATTGTGCACAGCAGGGCTGAGGTGCGTCAGCTATTGATGGAATACTATCTACTATTGTGCTGTTGAAGGACAATGGAGCATAAGAAGATCCAGGTGTGAGGGTGCTGAATCTGTCTGAGCTGGAATTTGTTCATATATGAAGAGCTCCTATAATGATCTCAACCCAGTTGAGACGTATTCCATGGAATTCAGGTTGAGAAAATTTCAAAGTAAAAGTTCACCATGGTGGTTCTGTGTCTCGGTAATAGAAAGAGAGTGATTGCAGGATGCAGGCCAGGATGCAAAATTTCGGGAAGTCTATGATGTTGCAGTTGCAAGAGCTGTTGCAGAGATGCGGGTTCTTGGTGAGAGCACACTGAAAATTTCTCTCTTCATTCTCTTGTTTTTGTACATGTGGTTCCAACTAGCTTTTATCTTTTGATTGAGTGCACAAAGATCTCAATTTTCTCCAGGGTTTTTAGGGTACAGGTTCTGTAGACATTTTTGCATGAGGAAGAATTCTGATCATGGTCGGGAACTGATTTTGGATTGAATGCCAGCGGAACTTTGTCTTCCTCTAGTACGAGTAGGAGGGATCTTTGTGGCAGCCAAAGGACCCAACCCTCAGGTTTGCATCAAATTTTTCATGCAATTACACATGTATTTTCAGCATTCCATGTGTCATACTAAGCATGCGTTATGTTGGAAGTTTCAATGTGAATTTCACATGCTTTCCTGGATATAGTGGCATGTACCCTAAATCCTTCTGTGAGCTTCATTGTACTCATAACAGCTTCTCTTTCAATTTCTTGGATATCCCAAAATTCAAATGGTTTATTGTTTAAACATTGAAATTTTTCTATAACTGTTCTCAGCCAGACAATGTAGATCTTGACATGTTTTGTATACCTCATGTAGATTCCAACATTTCAGATTGTGCCAAATTTGGAGTACTCAGTACTCAGTTTGATAGGCTCTCAGTCAAAAGAGTTCTTCGAAGTTCGAACAGGGAGCTTAATTAGTCTTCTGAGAGAATAAATTACTCTTCAAGTTTCTTATTCAACAGAACTGGAGGTTTGCATAACAGAGGAAAAGTTTTATTTAGTTTTCCTGTCTTTGGAATTGTGAAAATGATTATTCCAAGTGCTTCTTATTCCTTACTAGGGGGCTTTCCAAAGTCCACTTTAGGTTTTCAAAAGATCATGCTCCTAATTTTGTTGTGTTGTTTGTCTCTCCTCTGTGGCTTTCTTTTTTTTTGTTTTTCTCCTTTCGGGTTCTTCTTCTTCTTGGTTTCTTTGGTTATCTCCTTTTCTATGTTTTACTGAGCTAGCTGGCTTCATGACCATGTCTTCCTACAACGGCTGGTCTTGTGACAGAAAGAGAGTATGTTGGTTAAAGTATTGCATCACCACTGTAGGAGCTGATGAAGTCAGTGGGGATGTTATGGTAGCTGGTCAATACCATAAATATTCTTGAAGGTCACGGTGGATGCATGACTGTCAATGTTGTTGAAACTGCTCCTTAGTCTTTCTTCTGTAGTAAGAGTTGGATCTCCTTTTTGTTTCTGTTTTCTTTTTTTTCTTCCTGTTCACTGATATGTCAGTGGATCTGAAGCATCTATTACCTTATTAAGAGGTCATCTCTGAATTCTATGCAGGTTGACTTAAGTCATTGACTCCATATGGAGAAATTTTGATACCTATGAAGATACATGTTCACTGATATGTTGTTGGATCTGAAATGTCTATTATATTATTATGAGGTCATTGAATTCTATTCAGGTTGACTTAAATCATGTGTGTGGAGAAGTTCCTTTATACCTATGAAGAAACGTTTTTCCAAATGCATACATGACCAGTTGTACTCAAAACAAGTGTTGGTGGTGAGTGGTTTTCAGGAAGAAGTTGAAGCTGCTAAAGCTGCTGTGGAGTTGCTAGGAGCGTCCACGGTCTCCCTGTGTGCAGGTAGAATTTGAGCAAATATAAAACATTTTAATGTGCAGTTTACCTTTCTTTTGAATTTTTAGTCAGCAACAGGATTGATTATTGTATCTCAAAAAGCTATAGTATCAGGAAGGCTCCAGTGATTTGTTACAGATTTGAAGTTAAAATGGAAGGAAATCAACTAAATTAGGGTGTTGTGGGTGCAGTGGACTCAGAAGGTCCGTTAGGTCAGAGAACTGCAGTGGTGTGTCTAAAAGATCATGCAACTCCGGCCAAGTATCCACGGAGGGCAGGCATGCCCAACAAACGGCCTCTCTAGTCAGCTGCCTTAATTCAAATAGAAATGATGAGTGATTTGACACCTGAAGTCTCTGTAATATTCAAGTCTCATTTACTGAATAGCCAATGCTTGCTCTTCCCTCTTTCATATTGCAAGCTTTTCTGTTTGTGTTCCATGTATCAACAATGAGTCAACCAGATTGTATGCCGTGTGCAATGTGATGGTGAAGAAGAGCTATGTGGCTTCAGCTGTTCAATTCAATAGGCTATCTCCCTACCAGAAGCAAATGAATTACTTCTTTCCTGCTGAAAATTCTGTCACAGGTCTTAAGACGTTGGACACCAACAGATGGAGATTGTTGACAGAACTGACATTCTCCTCAGCATTCAATAAGCCTAAACCCTGAATCCTTTTGCTAGAGTTCTTGTGGTGTATCCATGTCAGTTTTATTTATTTATCCTTCTGTTCAACAACTTGTATCTTGAAGATTGAATTAAATACCAGCATGACTGCATGAATTCATCTCACCTAATAAAGGGAAGGGATTGTGAGGTGGGTGTCATATCTTCTTTCCCTGGACATGTGTACAAGTACAGATTCCACTTATTATACTTGTGTTCTGTTCCAAAATTCTACATTGTCTCCCCCTATTACATACTGCTTAATGGGAGCATGTGTGTGGAGAATGTGTGTAGAGAATGAACTAGTTTGCCGGGAATAGTTATGGCAAGCTTGGAGTTGGCAAACACTTGTTCATTAGAGTTATTTCTAAATGGAAGTAAAGATTGAAAGTGCATTAGGGAAAGCCTAGGACTGATTTTTTCTTTTCTAAGATAGCTTTCACTTTTTGCTTGGCTTGAGAAGAGTTGTGTGCAAAGAAAAGTCCTTCCCAATGCTAGTGTTTGCATGGGAACTTGGAACATTCATTCCATGTTTTGATTACTATCATTGTAAATGGGTAAGAAGTATGATCTTTGTCGGTTTGCATCATTTTCATTTTTTGTCTTGCAATGTGTGAAAATTCAACTTCTAAAGACATTGAATCCTTGGAGAGGGCAAAGGTTGTGGAGGTGTACATAAGACTTTATGAACAAGCTTCTTACTATTGGCAAACAAAGAAGTAATGAAACCAACCAATTTTCACACTTGTGGATATGATACAAAATAGGGATGATGACATTGAACTTCTACATACATGAAGGCAATGAAGTTGTTGTATTGAAGGGCAAAAATGTGAAACAACAAGCCAAAAACCATGTCTCATCATAGTCAAAATTGCACTTTTTTATATATTTGCTTATGTGGTGTCTCTTTAATGGCATGTTAATCATGGCAAGTTGTATTTTATAATTAATATGGATGTTGAGAAATCTAAATTGAATCATTGGATCTTTTGACTTTGAGTTTTGATTTGAATATAGGACCTTTACAATTGAGCAGGTATTTTGTCAAACATTACTAGTTTTACAAAAGGGTCCTTGATTTTCATAATATACAAACTCATTGATGTTGAATTTTTTTGTAATAATAGGGGACTATTAGACACACATAAAAAACATTCTAAATATAATGAATCTATAGTTTGATGTTTTTTCTAAAAAAATTGAAATTTTGCATCTATTTGATGTTCATGAGTCCTTTATGACATGTAAATGTGATGCAATGTAAATGGTGTTTAAAACAAAATTGTAGTTTATGATACAAACAAATAAACCTCAAAATAGTTAACATGATTTGAAATTGTGATGATTTTTCAAGATGAAACACAAAAATCTCGTGCAAATTCTTACATAAATTTTTTTCATATTTATTCAAAAACGATTAACAAAGAACATGTGATATATCAGGAAAAATATAATAAATAAAAATAATAAATTTTTAAAAATTGTTAAAAAATTCCTTTCCTTGAAAAAGTTTTTTTCGGCAAAAGGATTATAGTCCTTTGAAACAAAGTAAACAAATTGGCTCATTGATTTGTGATTGCACCCCAAAGTGGTTTGATGATCTTTAAGAAATGGATTTTTGCCAATTTTGTAGCTTGTTAGTGTTTGTAGGAGGAAAATGAAATGAGGTGATTTTAGGTATTAAAAGTTGCATCTCTTGCTAAACAAGTTGGTCCTAGGGACCTATAAGGCTTTAGAAGGTTGTAAATTGTTTTAGGCTACTTGCCATGGCTTGTCTTTCAAATATCCTTGGAACATTGAATACACTTTATTGGACAACAAAATCAATGTTCATCTCTTCTACCCTAGTTAATTTGACACCTTATAATGATAAAACCTTTTACACTATGAGATGTATGGCCATACTTGGAATGCCCTTCAATGGCATGTTAAAGTCCTAAGGCTCCATGATGGTTACAATGGTTATGACATACTTGCAAGCATTCTAAATGTAAGAAAAAACATTATCCATTGGCATATAACAATGTGAAAGAAATGGGTTGCGATGAAAGCCTCAAATAATGGATGTTTGTAGTTCAATTCTTCACTTCAACTTGCAAACCAAAACTATCATGTGAGATTTTTTCAATTGTAGAAACTTATTTCCAAATGATTTAGTCATGGAATCAATTTAATTTGTTTGCATGAAAATGTAATAGAATTTGGCTATTATGTTTCCAAAAGCTTCAAATGAATTTTCTATCATTTTCCTCGGAAAAAAAAAATCCACATTGCACAATTTAAATTCTTCAAAAAGTTTTAATTAGGTCCCCAAAAAACTTCTCTATAAATTATGGTTTTCAATGTGCCATGTGTTCGAAACTTGTGGTTGTGAGTCAATGGAGGAATGTCATCCAAAAGCTAAATGAATTGGTGCTCTTGAATGGTTTGTAGGTGCAACAACACTCATAATAGCTCCAAAAAAAGTTATGATTAAGGATCCACTAAACCATCACTTGTACTTGTTTCATAATGACCTTGAAATGGCTACCCTACCATGATAAAAACATATTTGGGTGGATTTAAAAAAAGAGTTGAATCCATAATTTCAAAAGTCCATAACCAAGGCATTACTACTATTTTGAGCTCGATGAAATTGGGCTTAAACTAAAAACATTTAAATGATGTTGAAAATTAACAATTCTTTCCTATACCACCTTACTATGGACCCTTTTAAAGTTATTTTGCGAAGTCCATTTAATTACATAAACTAGTTTATTCCAACTAAAACTAGTTTATGTAATTAAATGGAATTTGCAAACCATGAAAATTTCAAGGTCTATGAATGGACTTTTAAAAAAATAAGAATCTTTTTCTTTTTTGATATTTTTACTTTTATTGCCATAGACCTTTGAAGTAGCATGCCCCAAAGTTTTGAATAATTTCCACAAAAATGGCTATAAACAAATAAGTCTATAAGTGGGTGGGAACCTTGGGATTTGTGGATTATAAAGTTTATCTTTGATTGATTGTTGATGGTTTTGATGCAATTCTTTCAAAGTTGAAGGATCAAGAGTCATTATTTAAATAACTTGAATTATTTTTATATTTGTCATGTTTCAATTGTGTTATATGCAACACTACTTGTCAAACATAGAAGAATGGACATTTTGACTTTCATAAAAATCCATCATAGTGTGTTTGTATCGTAATGTATGGTTGTGAAGGGAGTGCAAGCAATATTGGGTTATATTTTTATTTTTTGTGTTATTCTCATTAGTTATTGAATGTCAAATAAGTATTGAAGTTGTTTTATCCATTAGTGTTCAATCTTATAGAATGGCCTTCAAATAATGACTATTGGAGTTGTGGTTACATTGCTAGAGTTATCACCAAGGACCATTGAAAAGCTTTGGTACTTGAAATCTCCTTTGTAATAGCTTAAATCAATATGGGGTTTTTTGCATTATAATCTTTATTAGGTAACTTTCTAATGTACATCATCTTTTATTTTATTGGCTTTGTCACAAACTTGGGATAAAGACATTGGGGGAATTTTTTTGGGGTACGTATAGAGGGTGGATAATGAAAGGTAGGTTGAATGGATAAGTTTATAGGTGTAGGTTTTGTGCTTTCCAAAATTGGGTTGGGTTGCATGAGGTGGGTTGGGATAGGTTTGGATGTTTCTAGGGGTGGGGGTCAAACTTACTTTTTTTTTTATAAAACTTCAATATATTTAACAAAAAATTTAGAGGATATTTTCATTTCAAATGTTTTCATAAAAAACTAATACATCTAATTACAAATTTGAGGAATGACGAAATAAAAGAAATTATTAGGCACCTTGCTGCTGAACCAGGCTAAATACTATGGTAGCATTGTGTGTGAATGGTTTTTTTACTTCTACCATGCATCATAACCATAACTGTATAACCTTCGAACTTTCTTTTCAACCTTAAAACTTTCATGTCAGCAAAAACTTCAACAAAGGGGTTGAACTCAAGCCAAAGGCCTTAGTTAGCGCTAGTGCCTTTTGGGGTTGTTTTTTTCTTTGTTTCATCTATGCACACCATAGTCCATTCATGATATGGATGACATATCATTCTCCATCTATTACAAGGTCGCGTCCAACTGGAGAATTTGTTCTCAATAACTCCACTTTTCAATTAAGATGTTTAATGTACCTACAATTCAGAGTTTCATCCATAAAAGTAATATTTGGTATACACATTCCATGGGTCTAAAGTTCAACTCTTTGAGGAATCTGAAAATCATCAAGTGCCTCAGATTTTCCTGACTTGCCCTCCTTAGAATAATTTAGAACTGAACATCAGTGACAGGTAAGGTAAGTGTAACAAGTGATGTAAGGTAAACCTTATTGTGTTGTGGTGTGCAGTCTTATCAAATATGGATGCAGCATTGTGTCAGCATCATTCAGAATGTCAAGGAGCAGCATATTGTCAATTAAAATTAGCTATCAGTTATGCCAACATGTCTAGGAAGCAGTCCCCTCAAGTTGAAGGATACAGAATGCAATCTCTATGTCCAAGACACATGGATGATCCTATAACTGAGAAACAATGGTGCAGAAGACAATGTTATGCCCCAACCACCTGTATACAAAGAAGTAGCTTCACACATAACCTGCAAAACAAAAGAGCCCACAAAAGGAAGGGAACACACACACCCTGTTTGATAGTATAGTTCCATAATGAACTGTACTTTGGCTGGTTGGTAGGTAGAACCAAAAATGAGCAAGGCTTTGAGCATTGTTTAAGGGCACATGCTCGTTGGGAAGAGAAGCTTCCCAAGTACCCACTCTTCAGGGTTCCCTTGTCTTACAGATTTGTTTAGCTCTTTAAGCAGTGGCTTTCTTCAGATAGGCAAGTAGATCAGCTCGTTCTTGTGGCTTCTTCAAACCAGAAAACATCTTCTCTTTACCCGGAATATACTGCACCGATCACCACCACCCACAAACACCACAATGCACATTAAACCTGAGACAATTTCCAAAGCATCATATGTGTTGAAAGTGCACAATACAGATGTTGTGACAATCAAGGGAGTCTAGGGATCATTTGACAACTGCCATGACCCAGTCACAGCACAGTACTCAAATAGCTGTTGTTCACAAATTGCTGTACTAATCACTGGGTGAATCATGATCATTACAGCATGGAAGTTGTCTGCAATAGAACCCTACAAAGCTTCAATAGATTCCATGATAGTACCATCAAAAACCAGATTGGCTTTGCAGAAATTGCCAGCACTTGTGCAGAATGGTGTGCTGAACACAGATCTGTATCAACCTTTCCATAGAGTTCATGGTACCATGGAATACCATAAATTGAGTTGCAGAAACTGCTGACACTTGTACATAATGATGGGCTGAAAACAGATCTATATTGACCAATTCCATAGAGTCCATGATACCATGGAAGAGGTACCATGGAAGACAATATGCCTTGTGCATAGGGGTAGGCTGAAAACCACAGCAAGAGATTCTTGACTTGGACTCAAGAGTGCTTTCTTAGCAAACTGTTGGCAAAAACTCATTGATTGCAGCAACAGAAGCGCTAGTCTAATATGACATTGTGTGTTTGTGACAGGCAGTGACACAAGCACATCGTGCAACTCTAGTTGTGTATCATGATCATTTACAGTCTGGCAGTGCCTGCAGCAGATCTATATCAAGCTTTCAACAGATCCCATGATACCATGGAACCATAAATGGATTTGCAGAAATTGCCGACACTTGTGTGCATAGTGCTGGGCTGAAAGCCATAGTGAGAGATTCTCAACATCAACTCAAAAGTGGTTCCACAACAAACTGTCTGCAAGAGTCATGTACTGCAGCAACAGAGTGCTCTACTATGACATTCTACGTTTGACTGGCAACCACACAAGCACATCTGGCAACTCTACTTGTTAATCATGATCAATTTACAGTCTGGTAATGCCTGCAACAGATCCATATTGATCGTTCCATAGATTCCATGATACAATGGAAGACAATGAACAGATTTGCAGAAATTGCCAACACTTGTGTGCATAATGCTGGGCTGAAAACCCCTACTGTGAGCTTCTCAACTTGGACTCAAAACTGCTTTCACAACTGTTGACAAGACTCATCTAGAGCAGCAACAGAAGCACTACTCTTACTATGACATCATGTGTTTGTGACCTGCAGCAACATTACCATATCGATGCAACTCTACTTGTAAATCATGATCATTCTACAGTCTGATAGTGCCTGCAACAGAATCTGTATTGAGCTTTCCATAGATTCCATGATATGATGGAAGATCAGAAATGGATAAGCAGAAATTGCCAACACTTGTGTTCATAGTGCTGGGCTAAAAACCCTACCTTGAGCTTCTTGATTTGGACTCAAGAGTCCTTTCGCAACAAAACTGTCACTCATCTACTGCAAGCAACAGAAGCACTACTCTTTACTATGACATTGTGTGTTTGTGACTGGCAACAACACACAGCAACTCCAAGTAGTGTAAGTATGAAAGGTTCTAGCTGGCACACAAAAGTTTTTCCTAGAGAATGAATGCAATTCAGTACAGATTGCTGCTGTGCTCCTGCTCTTCAAAATAGATACCTTCAAAGAAAATGCAAGATTGAAAACAAGAATGTTGTATCTGTGTTTCCCCTCCATCACGTTATCAGTATTGAGCCTTGCCAGCCTTCTCCCTGCTACTAACACAAGGCTCTCTACTTCATACAATGTGCCTCCCTCCCTCTGGAAATTTTCTTCTCCCTTGAGAGATTGCAATACAAAGAGATAGATCTTATCGTACCTTCTTCGGGTTCAGCAGATAGTCGTAGATGTGCTCCTCAGTCCACACGAACACGTCCTTGTTCTTGTAAGCCGTGGAATACGTAAACCCGCGAGTTGTCCCCGACGTCATCCCGAACAAACCGTGCAGGTTTGGCCCTACCCCACAAAATTGACCGTCCCCGAGAATCAGAAAATTGGTTTCACATCCGCCAAAATCCTTCACAAACACTGTGTGTGTTTCTCTCTCTCTCTCTCTCTCTCTCTGTGCCACAAGCCTAGCTTTAGGATATTAGATGCCGATCTGTCGCCACGAATCCTCAAGCAAGAAGCGAGAGAGGGAAAAAAGGAGATTGAAAATGAGCGCAAGCTGACAAACGGTTTGTTTCAGAGGATGCGGATGGACAAACAAACCGTGCTTGTGACCCGCAGACTTCTCCACGGTGTGACAATATGCGCACTTGGTCTTGAAGATCTTTTCCCCAGCTTTCTCGTTGCCGTCCGGCGCCTCCGATAAGGTGGCCATCGCGTCGGGCCTAGCAAAACTGCAGCTCACAATTTAGTACTCGCACTGGAAACAAAACAAAACCACACCACACCACATCACACGAAACTAAGAAAGAGCGCACATTCCGACGCTTGCTATGCAAAGTTCCGACGCCGCCGCTGTTCCGACGACGCTGGCTATGCAAAGTTGACTGCTTTGTATTTTACATTAAAATGAAAGGTGGGGCCCGGTTAGTTTGCTGCTGCTAAATTTCCTCTCTCTTTCTTTCTGTGTAGAAGGTGATAGCGTCGCTTAGTTTCCGTAGCTAGAAGTCCTTGCCATGTCAGTCCACATCGCGAGTACTACACTTAGGGTGCGTCAGTTTGTGTCCGTACTCCCCTCTCCGTGAACTCTATCTAGATGCAGTGTCGACGTTAAGGAAGCTCAAGAGGAAAAAGCAAGGGAATTCTTGAGATGGTTAGCGAGTCTACAGCTCCTCTACGTGGTAGTCCATTACCGATAGCACCGCCGCTACAACAACATCAGGAACACCGACAGAAAGAGGAGGAGAAGAAGTAGAAGAAGAAGCAAAGATTGGGAATTCTTCACATCCTTGGGAACAGAGAAAGCTCTATTGCCAATTCTTTGCATCTTTGGGAGAGAGATCGCTCGATGGCAAAATGGTCATTGTTTACGTTTTTGCGCAAGAGAGAGCTCGATTGCAAAATGGTCGTTCATTGGATCTTTGGAAGAGAGAGATAGTTGAATAGCAAAATGGCCATTGCTTGCATCTTTGGGAGACACATCGCTCAATTGCAAAATCAATGGCCATTGCTTGCATCCTTGGGAGAGACATCGTCGCTCAATTGCAAAATGAATGGTCATTGCTTGCATCTTTGGGAGAGACATCAATCGAGTGCAAAATGAATGGTCATTGCTTGCATCTTTGGAAGAGATATCGCTCGATTGCAATATGAATGCTCATTGCTGGCATCTTTGGGAGAGAGATAGTTCGATTTGCAAAATGGTCATTGCTTGCATCTTTGGGAGAGAGATCGCTCGACTACAAAATGGTCATTGCTTGCACCTTTGGGGTCCACAGAGCAAGTGATACTTATATTCGTTGTTTGAGAAAAGTGATGATGGTTTCTCTTTGTTTCTGGAAGCAAATCAATTTGTATTTTCTAGAAAGAGTAATCAAATATGTAGGGTGTCATAATTGATGATTTTTGTTTTCCTTACCTTTTAGAGCAGTTGCCATTTTTCATCTAAAAGATTGATTAATGAAGAAGAGGAAGAAGAAGATGATGTGGTTTTGTCATACATCTTCTTCTTCTTCTTCGTTCATCATGCGTTTCATCTTTCTCAGAAAGCAATTGATGAATTACTTATTCATTGTTTTGAGAAAGAGCTCTTCATTCTTCATTTGCAAGAGTGCAGGCTCCCTTCATGCTGCCTGATAGATGGTCAGCAGCTCCACTTTTGCAACAGAGAGTTTGGCATTATGGGGAGTATAGAGCTCTGCAAGGAGCCACCTTGACTAAACCTAGTTGCAAAGACAGGTAGGTCACATGTTATGCAGGAAACCATGGCTCGTATGAGTGACTGTTGAAGATCCCCGGGAACTAGAAGGGAAGCAAGCAGTTGGAGGGGGGGGGGGCAACTTCCTCTTCGGCAACAGCACTGGAGGACATCTGCAGCATAGTCCAAGAACTTAGAACTTGGATAGGTGTTGGAGAGTGTTTCACAGGGAGGCAAATGGAGGCACTATTGTTGTGAAGCAAATCTTGGGCTTGCTGTTTCATTGGCTGCGAAACAACCTGAGGTACCATTGTGAGTCAGAGAGTGCAGCACGTAATTTATGCCACAGATTAAGTTAAGTCCTGCAGGTTATGAAAATGTCAATTCCAGCAGAACTATGGTGCTGGCCCCTGGGCTGATGCACTGACTGAATTGCAGCTGGGGATGCTTGTGCCCACTCCATTCACTCTCTTCCATTTTGCCCACTGTCCAGAGGTCCCAGAGCAGCTTGGGACCATTTAAGACCTGTTGATTCTGGGGATGCTGAAAGTAGTTCTGGTTGAGTTAGTAAGGCTCTCCTCTCAATTGAGGGAAATGATGCAACAAGAGTTAGACAGTTTCTTCCATACCGTTGTGTATCCAATATTGCAGGGCTTTCTTTAGGCACATGCCCTCTTGTATCAATATTCTCATACCTGGTCTTTTGTGCTGTAGAGAGTTCAGCACATGAAGACATCAGAGTTGTTTTCTTGCCACATCTTGACATGTCCTGGCTTTAAAAGAAGTGTTTGTAAAAATTTTGACTGGGTTAAAACCAGGTGTGAATGTGGCAAACCAAAGATTTGTTGCTCAATCTTGCTTTCTCTGTGCGCACCTCTTGCAATGGAGCAACTTTTGCTATTAGTGTCTTCATTTCAATCACTTCATTCTGGCTCCTTACTTGGGGTATTATTGCTTGGTAGCACCATGCAATAGAGGAACTACAACTGGATGAAGGAGCAGGCAGTGACAATGAGATGAAGTTCAAGGTTAAAAGAGCTTGAAGGCACAACTCGTCACCAAAACAGACAAAAATTTCAGGCACCTAAAATCCAGAGGTAAATAATAACATTAGCTCAGGTAAAAACTGAAAACCTGATATTTCTGGCCACAGTGTGGGGTGGGCATTTGCTTTTTTTGGTAATTGTCAGGTCTAGGCATTTCAAAATAAAAATTTCACAGAGCCACCTGGGTCCGGTTCTTTAATTTTAAAGATATATAAACAAGAAGGATTCTATTCCGTGAGCTTGCGAGCATGAGCAGGTGAGCAAGATCAAATCTTTTTAAGAATAATTTGTTCACGTTGTCGACAAAATATTAGGAGAATATTTCTTAGGAGAATATTTCTTTGACACATGAGATAGAATATTTGATGATGTGGAGGAATAATTTGTCACATGTTCGTGGATAAATGATATTTATGGATGGAAAAAAATGGACGAACTTTTTTATGAACATGTGCAACAAACTTTTTTTTGCGGAAAATTGAACAAAAAAATAGGGTGAAAACAATTTATGTTGGTTTATTTTGAAAAATTCAACCCATGAAATGCTCAAATCACACTTCAAGTCATATTTCATATTTCATATATTCAAGTTATGCATCATCTAAACCATATAAAATGTTAAACTAAATCAAATTCAATGATATATAAACTTGTTGACCTACCAAGAGGAATATATTTGCCAATCCAAACACTACCTATTCACCACCAAAAGATATGTGCCCATAAAAAATGAAACAGTATGAAATAGCCCATTGTCTATACTTTTTTAACTATTTTCAATTTTCGTTCATTCTCTCAACTTCTTGCATCTAGGACCATTCTTAATACTTGTACAGTCAAATTACATTCTTTCCCTTTCTACCACTAATTTGCTTGATTTTTATAACAAATTGCATTTTTTCTACCTCTACCACATGTTTACAATTGTTAAACCTTTATTCTACAATGGCAAGAAGAAAATTGACACCAATTTTCACACCAAACACTTTGGAGTTTATTATTGAACATATGTTAATTTCAAGCATACTAAATAAAATATGTGAAATGACAACAAAACCTTGGAAATATCTAAGAAATGACACCTAGTTAGTACCCCTCCAGCATTTGCCGGAAATCAAAACATAAGGAACAAAATGGAAAAGGGCAATTGGCAAAACAAATGAATGGGCAACATGGTGATGGGCGAATGTCAAAATAGACAAAGAAAATCTTGCATTATTCAAACAAATTCTAAACATTCCAAAGGAGGATATGGAAACTACCATTGGGCAATGTTCACACATGCCATGAATTTCTTCAAAGAATGTGTAATTTTGAAAAAGATGATTCCAAAACGTTTTTTCATAAGCTTATTTATTGATTTGTTGACAGAAGATTTGATAACCTTTTGCAATTAATTATCAATAGAATTCATGAAACTTTGAAGACAACTCTATGCAATTCTAAACAAGTGAGTCTAGGTGCCACAAGAATTTAGGAACAAAGTGTTAAAACATCCTATGAATTCAGATGATAAAGGTTGTCCCCGAAACCATGAAATGTGTACGATAGTCAAAAACAACGATGTGTCAACAAATGAAGGAGTACCCAAAATCACATTGTTTGCATTAAATTATGGTTCAATCAACGTGTTAACCTGAATATTTGTTCATATGTTTGCAAAATGGTGGAAATTCACCACAAAAAAACACACAGTTACATCATTAATATTTATTTTAAATTTTCAAGAAAAAAGGATAAGGTTTATAATGATTTCAAATATTGAACTTAAAAGTTTTCAAATAAATTTGATGTTGGAATTGTTTATGTGTTCAATGTTGGAATCATTAGTATTACTTTTAAACTTCTATTCATTAGGAGTAACCTTTTTTTTTTGAAATTTGTGATTTCAAATTTTTTTTCAATTTTTTTATTCTTTACATTTTTTTTGAATTTGCACTATTTTTTCCATTTTTTTCCCAACAAGAATTGCCAAGTTAGGAAAATTTGAAACCAAATTTTTTTTTTGCAATGGGGGGTAATCCAATTATTTAAACCCAAAATTTCATCAAATTAATTTTTTAAAACTTTTACAAAGGAAAAAAATGTAAAATATAGTTTTACTTTATTAAAATATAAATAATCATTTTTATTAATGTATGATTCATTTTGTTAAACAAATATAGTCTATATAATTAAATGGCTATATTAACTACTTAATTAATTTTTTTCTTGTGACTAATTTCAAGCAATTTGAAAAGGCAACAACATCAAGAAATGATTTTTTTTGAAAGATTATTTTGGTCAATTTTTTTAAATATATATTTTGTGAATTTTTTACAATAAATATATAATAAATAACCATAATATTGAAGGATTTAAACAAGTTTCCAACTACACTACTTGTTTATAACCAAATGTGACAATCTTTTAATGGATGATTACCATTTTAGCAACATTGCAAAAAAAAAAAATTTAATTATATTTGATCATGTTGGGGAAATAAAAACTTGCAATTCTATAAAAACTTTGCATATTATTTGTAATGAAAATAAAATTGTAAAAGATTTAATGAATGCATTTTTGAATTGACATTGAATTTACAAAGATTCTAGGTCAATTTAAACAAAAAGAAATTTGTAGATTTAGTCATGACATGCAATTTCAAGTCATTTTTTAAACCCTTTGAATTTTATTTTTAATTTTTAATTTTTAAAAATACATCATTGAATAAGCTTCAAGATTATGTTTTCATTTGCAACACTAGAATAGATTTTGAAAAAAAAATTGTATGCTAAAGTTTGAAGTTCTTAAATGATTTCATGCCAAATACAATAAACTTAAACTTTTTCTTCTTTGATAATAAAGTTTTGAAATGGTTTGGTGATTCAAACCTTGGTGTGTTTCCATAAGGTCTTAGGTTCTATCCTTGATGGATGTGTGCATTAACGTATTTCGTAGAAAGGTTACAAACATGTACATCATGGTGAATGGTGCGAAAACCTTTTTGGTAACAAAATTGAAGGAAGAAAAAACACAAAAAAAATTGTATGATGATGTGGCATGTTATTCCACATCATATTAACTTAGGACTTCATATATCTATGTCATAATTTTAAATTAAAAAATTATCTTGTGCAACATGTGGCTATCCAAAATGATTAAAAAACATTCCACTAAGAATATTCTAATCAATTAGTAATTTTTGACCAAAACAATACAAGTTACATATTAATCAATTTTGTCCTATTTCATTGAAAACCTAATGAATTTGGGTAGTGAAAAAGGACAAGATTTCTTTTTTGAAGATTATCAAATTATGCATTTGTTGGAGTTTGTTGGTTGGTTGGAATCGACAATATCAAATATTTCTTCAAATGGTAAGAAGCAAGGATTATGCAATGGTTTAGGGAAATTTTCTAAAGGTTGCAGAATGATTTTTTCACACAAATTTCAGTTGACATTGATCAAGTGACCTCTAAATTTGAAGTGAAAAGGCATATTGTTTACCTTTCTTCATTTATTTTGGAAAAGGCCTACTTGGGGAAATGGCCTAGGCTCAAGGAGGAATGTAAGGACTCAAGAGGCCTTCTTCCACTCCTCCTGTTATCTATAACACCAATGTGTGTTAAAGGTGTTGCAAGGAAGAAAATTTAATGTGAAACATCTGAGGGCAACCCACATTAGCATGTGAAGATCTTTTCTTTGTTGAAGTCATTTTTTTTTATGGAAGGTCATGACATGGAGGTGGATTCCACAAATGCTCAAGCTTTGGTAATGGCCTTTTCTAATCTTGAAAAATTTAATAAAATAAAATCAATCAATAAACTTTGGGTTCATTACTTTTTAGGTGTGTGAATTTAAATTAAAAGGGTTTAGGTTTTTAGGCAGGAGGGATTAACATTTTTACAATTTTGAGAACTTTCATTCATTTGTTAACTTTACTCAAACCTACAATTTTTTTGCACTCTGACAACATAAAAAGGACCCCCATTGAATACAAATGTTATTGTAATTTGAAAGTGTCCTAATGACCCTTTATGAATATAGGTGCTATGAAATTAGGCCAATCGATGCAACCTTTGCCCTTTTCAATTTCTCATAAAACATAACAATCTTTTGTCTACGCATTTTCAAACTGTATTAAATAAGGAGAGGCTAAAGGATATCAAGTAGAGAATGAGCTACCAAAAATGTTTGTCGATTTATTTACATTGATGCTCATGAAGGGAACGCCACAATTTGTTGCAAAGGATTATTTGCATGGTTGACTTTTGGGTTTAAGTAAGGGTGCCATAGTTGAAAACCCAGAAACAATTTGCAAGTCGTCTTGTATGTTCTTGACACATGTTGAAAGTGCCATCAATGAATTACAATTGATCAATAAAAAAGAGTTGGTGAATGAAGTACCTTATTAGAAGATGGATCTTTTCACTTTAGTAGTGGTTTCCTTATTTGTGATAGCTATCAAGGAAAGGTTACTTCATGTAAATAGCCTTATTTTAATCACAATCAAGTACAAATATCAAGGATCCAATCAAATAGCCATTGTGCATTTTGATCTGGACAAAAATGTGGAGACATCTCAAATGTTAGTGATTGTGGCACACCTTTGACTTGTGTTGATCTTGTTGGGGATGTTTGTAGAGGTTACATTGAAAAGCAATCAACCACTTTTTAACTAGTCATTGTTTGTGAAGGTGGATTTGGATGGTGTTCCCATAAGAATGTTAATTAGTAAATTGATGTTAGTAGCATATGTTCAAATCCTTTTAGGTGCTATTGGACACCAAGTCATTGCCCATGGGATGCATCATGGAATGTTATTTGAAGATATAACATCACTATTTGTTCAAATAAGACTTGCAATAATCTAGCCCCACGAAACACTTGACACCAAGGAAGGTGGGTACTTGGATCCTTGGCATTGATTCAATTGTATGGCTTTAAAAAGCCTACAAAGTTGCTAAAACTCTCCAAACTACCATGTTTCAAGGGTATAACTCCATGTCTTGACCACCTAAGCACTGGCAACATTTTTTCACATTCATTCTTTGATGGGCATGCTCCTTATAGTCTAGAAGCCTTGAGAGTGGATGTTTTGTGATTATTCAAAAAAGAGGCATGTCTTGAACATTCATTCAAATTTCAAGCATGCCACATGTTTTTTTTTGGAAACATGTTAAATATTGTTGAAAGAGCTATGCCTATGGATTTATAAGCTAAATTAGGTCAGGGGGGTGGATAGAAGTTCAAACTTGGGTCCATTCATGATTGGGGTACCCAAAAAAAGAAAAAAGATTCTAGGACTTTTATGGGGCTACTTTTTGCAAATAACATTTACTTGAAACAAATTTAAGTGAAAAATTTGATTAATCCAATTTAAGATAATTCATGTGACAATGGTGGGTTTTCACATTCATACATAATTGTGTATGAATAGTTTGGTTTATAGCCAAAAATGAAAAAAACCTAAAAAAATTCCAAAATGAATTTCAATGGATAACTAAACATGTTTTGGCAAGATTATTTCCTACACATGTGACTTGCACCTAAAGCTAAACATTTTGAACCCATTGAATTTTTTTTTTTTTGTCAAATGGTGAAAAAAATGAGTCCCTTGCCTTGTAGCCCTTTTTTTCCAAAATTTCAAAACTTTGACATTTTTGTATGATTTAGTGCATTCCTTTTGATTCCTTTAAAAAAAATGCAGTTTAAACACTTGATATACTTAATTTGTAGGATTCAAAATGACATTTACATAGTATCCAAATTATTTTAAAATATGTTTATTAATTTAACAAAACATCATTTTATTTATTAACAAATTAATCATTTTTTTGACACAAATGTGACTAAAATGATATGATTAACATGATTGGTAGGTTCATTTTTACATTGTATTTTGTAAATTTTTTAGTTTAAAATAATATGTAAGTTACAATTATTTTAAATACTTATTGAACAAATTCAAATGTATGTTCTGAGATTTTTAATTGAATTATATATTCAAATATTATTTAGGTACATCTAATTTATTTACTTTCATAATTATATGAAACTTTCTGATTTATTTCCATTTCACAAATGTACAATAATTAAAATGGTTTAAAAAATTTATTTCAGAAATTCGTATATAATGGTCTAAAATTTTAAATCTTTGATTGGGTTATAATCTAATAATTATTTAGGTAAAAATAATTTACTACCATAATCAAATTGAATTGAATGATTCCTTTCAATTCAAAAAGTGAGGAAAAAAATAAATTTCTTTTTCAAAAATTCAAGCATTTTTATTTTTTTTGCTTGGGTTACAAATTTGAATAGAACTATGGTACATGTGGTTTCCTTACTTTCATCATTTCCTTCAATTTTATAATTATTTTAATCCAAATTTTAGACATTACGTTAATTTACATATGTTAATTAATGTCATATATTTATCAAAAATTAATGTTTTAGCAAAATGTTTTTAAAAATCATAACAAGACAATTTCCCTTGTGAAATTATGTTATTATTATTTTTTATCTCTTCAATCATATATTAATTTTTGTGATAAAAATACAAAAATTGAATTCAATGGTATAATGTTTTTGTAGTAACAATGGATTTTAGTTTAATTTTATAAATTCAGTAAAAAAATTTACTATTTTTAATTTCAAATTTAAATCACATGTACATTATTTCTTTTTTTTAGTAAGTTAAAATAGATTATTTTATTTTATTCTTCCATTTTACTCATATCATTTGATCATAAATGAATAAATAAATGGTTTAGTTTCGGGCTAATTTAATTTGGAGATATATATATGTGTTCAATTTATTCATCATAAATATTAGTTAATTCATGCGATTTGAATGATTCAAGATGAGCATGTACATTTAGTTAATTATTTTGATTAATAAAAGTAGTAAATTCCATATTTTTTATTACATTTTTTTTTCAAATTTTCCCTTTTTAAATTTATTTATTTATTTATTTATTTCAATAATTATGAATATTGATTGAAAACATGATAACTATATTTTATTGTCATTTTTTTCGTAATGGAAATTTATTTTCCATTTTACTATAACCATATCATTAAAAAGTAACACCATGATCATGTGTGTCACACTTTATGATTAATTTCAATCTTGTTAGTTTATTAATAAACATAGATAAGTCCATGTGGGCACCCACATTCACCACATGTGCAACATATTGTTTGATTTGATTATAATGTTTTTTTTTTTTTATCATAATGCACATTTTGCTAGTTTTGATGTTAGTTGTGAAAGACACACATAGTCACTTCAAATTACTAGTGTAGTTTAAATATTGACTATAAAGTCATTTTAAACATAATCTAGTGGCATAAAAACCATGGTTTTGTAGTAATGATTGTATCCTTTGTTATTATAGAGAGATGGGGTTCAAGGTTTAAAATTTAATCAACTCTCCCGAAATAGCTATAAAACCTTGTGCATAGACTTTTGAATGTGCATGTGTAATAGTGTCCCATTCAGTCCCCAAGAATTCCCACAATCATATCGTTTCATGTGATAGAAAATTAGGGTTAAAGGTTCAAGGTTTAATTAGTTTTTTTCACAATTGTTACAAAACCTTGTGGATAGACCTTTGAATATATGTGTGTGTAAGCTTTTTGCATAAGTTTTGATTTGGGTTTCTATTGAATGTGATTACTAGGTGCCTTCCTAAAAAGAGGTTGCCCAAAAACTTTTACAAAATTACACATGATTTGGTAATCAAAATAGTAGCAACATTCTTAGAGGGCAACATTTCAATGGATGTTTTTATAGAGTAATATTGTTTTTTCCTAATTCTTGAAGGTCATTCATGAGGTGACCTATTGTTCCTTCATGGAGAGGTTGTTTGCAAATGGTGTCATTTTGAAGGATTGGGAGCGTCTAATGATTACAAAGTAGTTTCAAAGATAAAAACATGAGTGGGTCACAATGATTCAACCTACAACAAATTTTCACCATCATCAAAACATATGGCAATTGGGCATGTTCAATATTTGTAAGTTGGCATATATTTGGTGGGTGGTCCTCAAACTATAAAATTTGACCTTCACCAAGAATAAGGTATTGCCCCTACCATCACATTGGAATACTTTGTGGGAGAAAATGTGGATCAATATGTAAGCATTTTGAAAATAGTGGGTGCAAACGGGATAACACAAGCCACACCCACCTACTTTTTGATTGTTTTTGTGATTGCTTTTTGGGAAATAGTCTTAGAATATTCTTGAAAAAATTTCAAAAAAATCTTTATACAATTAAATTTTTTTCTTCATACTATTTTATTAAGGTTTATGTTAACATTTTAAAAAAAAATCAGATCCATTTACAAGTCCTTTTACTTCTTAAAAACAACCATTACAATGTTTAATGAATGTTTTTTTTAATTTTTTATTCATTTGATTAATTTCAAATTAATTCACATGTTCTCATGATATATTAAAAATACTACTATATAAATAAATTTTACAATTTCAACATAAAATTAAATTACAACTTTAAAACATGAAAAAACCAAACAAGCATTATACTTGCTATGGTATGTGTTATATTGACTACACCCTGGTATGAAATGCTTGTGAGAAAGTTTGAATTGCTTGTTTAGGGCAAGCTTGTGCCAAAGGAAGATAATTAGAAAGTTTTGAAAAAATGTTGGTTGCTAGGGTGTTGTCATACATATGCACTACAAATGTTATTCATAAAATAAGATGTGTTCAAAACAAAAGTAACATCAAAAACAAAAAACGTTGTTTCTTTCGAAAGAAAAAGATGGATATTGTGCACAAGTTGTTAGAGAAAAAAAACTTGGGCCACATGTAGAGTTCCAAAGTGATGCACACATTTTGCCATCAAAATTGAAGGTGTCCATCAATTCTCAAAAAGAGATCCTTCAAAAGAAAGTATGGGTTTTCATTTTACAAAATGAATACGAACCCTTTGAAAACGTTGAGTTTCATTTTAGAAAGTTGAACATCACTGATACTTCACCATTGTTTGTTGGTTTTCTTGTTCTGTGTTAGAACATGATCCTCATGGAATTCATTGAGGAGGGGCTAATGGAGATGTTGCCTTTGGAAGAGAATTGGTTCTCTCGCCCAAAACCTTTCAATACTTAAATGCCACCTTCCTAACTACATTTCATTTTTTATTTTTTAAAAATTTCTTCTATGATGTTGTTTCAAACATACATATTGAGTAATTATGTTTGTTAAATATATCTTTCAAAATATTGTAGTACCTTGGTAGTTTCAACATTAATTGTATTTTCTTAAAAATCTTGTTGAAATTATCACACAAAAATATTCCCAAAATTTTTTTTGTGAAGGAAATTCAAAAATCTTTCAAAGTATTTTGAATTTTTTTTGACATGGAATCTTGAAAATAAAATTATTATCCAACATCAAAGTTGTAAAAAATGACATGATGTACCATTTTTATGTGAGTTGTCACATTAACATCAATCATGATGCATCAATTCATAAAATCAACCATGACATTGATTGGACATTTTCGCAATAAAAATAAAATTACTATGCAAATAAGTTTAATTATTAATTATTAATAGGTTAATAATTAATTATAAATTTTCATATTTCGTGAATAAATCATCTCATGACCGAATTCAGGTTATTCGATTGCGACTGAAGTGTGGCTTTATTATGACCAAAAAATTTGACCATTTAGATAATGACTAAAATTCAGTTGCCATTTTTTAATAATCAAGTTTTTTTTTCTTCACTTTTGGGATTGGATTTAGGTTGTTGGATGGTCATTTGATTTAAAATCTTGGCCATTTATATGACAATTGAAATTAGATTGAAATTTTTTGATGGTTAAAAATTTATTTTATTTTTTCACTTTTGGGATTAGATTTAGGTCACTGAACTATGACCGGGGTGTGGATTAATTGTGATTGAAAATCATGGCCGTTCATATGGCAATCGAAATATAATCAACATTTTTCAATGGTTAAGATTTTATTTTACTTTTTCTCATTCAAAAACAAATTTAGGTTGTTAGACTATGATCGGGGTGTGGATTAGTAAAAAATCTTGGCCACTTAAGTGATGATCAAAATCTAATCACCATTTTTTGATAGTTAAGATTTTCTTAATTTTAATTTTTTAAAATTTTTTATTGGGACTGGATTTAGATCATTGAATCTAATGGTTTGCATTTTTTTTTTGTGATCGTAATTGTTGGTCACCATTGGGGTAAATTTTTTACCCCTACATGAAAAGATATTGCTTTGACCTTGGTTGACCTTGTGTTGACTTTAAACGAACATGACATTGGGTTACATAAACTTCAAAATTAACATGACCAATGTGATGTGACAAGGTTGATGCTAATAACCTTGTCCAACATTGAAATGTTGAACTTGCCATGATATTATAATCTTAGTTTTTATAATTTTTATTTGTTGTTACAACCTAATTTAATGTGAACAAGTCTTAGTTTTTTTGTGTTTTGGGGCATTTATGCTCAAGACTCGCCTTTGGACTTTCATATTTGATTATATGAGATTTTACAACATAATGGGTAAAAACACAATCAAAGGACCCACCCAAGTGAATGTACACATTTTAAAACTATATTTTTATATGTTTGAAAGATCACAAGTGAAACATAATAGTTTGGATTGTCATAATTGTTTTGGAATATTTTTCATTATTTGCAAAGATTACATGTTCTAAGCTTGACACAAATAAAAAATGGTTTTGTATGTTCAAAACATTTTAACTTTGAGAGTGAACAATCCTTATTTTTTTTCAAAAAACCTTTTTTTCTATCAAATGTGCACCGTTCCTTCTAAAAATTGAAGAGGATTTTAACATTGATGATAGGAAAAGCAAAAGGAATTGAACTAATGAAAATTGTTTTTATAACTGGTTTAAACACATTTGGTTTAAAAGTGTTTTTCACCTTGAAAATTGTGGATTTTGAAAATGTGCTTTTAACAAAAGTTGTTCATGTTTATGTGATAGAGGGCATGAATGCATGATATACGTGATATAAAATCAATTTGTAATCAAAACATATTTATATTTAAAATGCAGTGTTAAATGGGGTACTCGAAATACATTAAAGTTATAAACCAACACAAAAGTGATATGTGTCATGTGTAGGCCTTGGAAAATGACTTTTACCTTGGTGCCCCTAGCTCCTTTGACCGTGTTTTCACCCCAATAGGGATGTGAAGTGTAGTTGATGTCAAGCTTTGGTTTCATTTAATGTTTGTATTTTTGGGGTTGGATTTTTAAAATTATAGGTGAATTCATAAATTAAAAATTTATAATGTGTCGAAGATTTTTCTAACTTTATTATAATATTAATATTAATTATAATATATATTTTTATTACAATGGAAAAAAGTTATTACTAAGGTAGAATTTATAGCAAGGTGCAAATTAAAGAAGCTTCATTAATTATTTCAATGATTGAGTAGGTTGCCCCTAGGAATTAATCCCAAGTTGGTGAGAGGATGAAATATGTTCACAATGAAATGGAAAAGAATTATGGACCTTTGTGTCATTGTTACAAAAATAACACAACATGTATGTCTTTGAATCCACTTCAAGGAATGTTCAAATATTTGGAACAAGGCTCATTCTTCTTGTCCAAATTGAACCCTCTTTGGTTCATTGAAAATGTCTTGAAATCTATTAAAAAACATATATTGTGGGATCGCATTCCCAAAAATAAAGATTTGAATCACAAGTTATGGTCAAATTAAACGTTAGAAAACAAAATTCAAAATGACTTTCGATCGTTTAATCATCATGTGTAAAGAGGTTAAATCAACTCCAGTGGAGAAGCTTGATATGTCGTTGGAAATTTTTTTTCAAGGTTTACAACTTTTCCTTGCATAACTTTAGATTTGGATAATGTGATATCATTTGGTGATTTTAAAACTTCCATTTGAAAATCTTAGGAAGATGAACATTCAAATCTAATCCATGTGGGGAGCTACATAATAAAGGAGGAAGGTGGTTCCTCTTCCTAGGTCTAGCTTGTGCAATATTTTGTGATTGCAAATTAGCTCGTGATTAAAATTTCATTTCTACACTATTTTGATTCATCCACCTTGTTTGGTTTATGTAGTTTGACATGTATGTGAATACATTTTGAAGAGCTTATTTTAATCTCATCTTGAAACTTTTACACCCCTTTTTTTAGAGGGAAAGAACACATATTATTTTACATTTCATTGCAAAATTAGGAGTTAATGAAATTCTTTACTATCAATACTATTTAACAAACCTAGGGGTAAGTAAATGAAGGTCATTGTAATTTGTCCCTTGTATTAATTCATCATGCAAGCTTGCAACAAATTTTCACAACATCATTGCCACACAACCTTACCACATTTATATGCATGTTTGATGTGTGTGACTTTTTGAATGTTGATAGTGTTGAAGATTGATCTAATGGCACAAAATAATCTTATAATCATATGAAATCATGATTTCTTTTCAATGTTGAAAGCAAACCATGCCTCCAAAGATATTAAATGGTTATAGCAATTAGTTTAAGAATCAGAACCATGATTTCATTTTGGAACCAACTGCAAATAATGTGTGAAAAGAAAATTAACATTCTATATGACATTATTCGAAATCAAAAAAAGAGGTGGTAATTGTGGTTTCAAAACAACTATAATGTCATCACTTTAATATGTTCCAAAATTGTGAACTATGTTATGTCAAAAGATAAAACCCATGACATTAAAATGTCCTCTAGCATCTGCCAATACATAGTATTTTATGCTCTTTTGGAGAAGTGAGACTTTCACCACTTTTCACCAACCAGTCTCTTGATTTGGAAACAATCAAAACCCTCATTCGACTTAGTTTTAAATCCTGAAGGTATAACTCGAAGTTTCCCCAAAAGTAGGTTGTAACTCTTAACTTTCTACAACAAGGTTAGATCTTTACATGAGGCTCTAGGTCCTAGCTGTAAGTGCATGTTGTTGGAAGCCTTGTATGTTTTCCCTTTAATTCTCACACATCCTTGTTTTGTTAGGATGAGTGTTTCATTTTCCTTAATCTTCACCAAACTTTCTAAACTTTGGGCTAGCTTTCAACCATGGAAAAACAAATTTTGCCTTTCTCTTGGGAGCAAGGTTAGAGCCATGAACATTCTCCACTATTAGACAAAATGGCAAGAATTTATTGCCCGTACAATGGGGTTTCTTATGAACTCTCATGTAATGTAATTGGGTCAGAGTTTGTCCCAATAATCTTTTGGATGTCGGGCCATCAACTTTGTTTTCAGCTCAAATTGATATCCTCTATAAAGCTTAATCACAAGCCTAAGGCAATGGATGCAAGAGTTGTGATAGCATACCCACGGTTAAACTTGTCAGTAGTGGGTTGATGTGGCATGAACATATTAATCCTGTACCTAATAATGTATTTTCCATGGATTTGTAAGATTTGCCCAAGGGTGGTTCATGTGCGTGATCATGGTTACTTAAGGGATTCAAATATTAGTTTGAATTAAAAAATTGTAGTAATTTTACACTATAGTTGGACATTAAAGGAGGTGGGTAGAGGTATAAAGGATGAAAGTGTTCAATTCAGTTTGGATATGATCAAATTGTGTTTTGATTTTAATCCTAAGAATTGTATTCGAAGCCAATTCAAAAAAATTTTGAGGGGAAGGTGACAGGATTTTGATCTTGGCCTTCATGACAACAGAACTTGAATCCAAAATACGAAGGCTTGGGCAAAGGGGTTTATTTGCAAGAATTTCTTGTTGATTTTATGTGTGTTAGGACCCATCTGAACCATAGGATTTAACAAATGGGAGTGTGGACTAGTTGGGTAGTATTTTGTATGGTCATGTAGCCTCAACAATTTATCTTAAAAGAAGAAATCAAATTTCCTTGACTTAATCAAGGTTTGATACATGTTAATTTGATAGCAGTTCAAATTCATAATTCCTTACTCTCTTTTCAGGCAGTGGTTTCAAGTAGTTGGGTGGTTATTTGATTTTGTTGATAACCTTGGGTGAAGGGTTTTTTGAAGAATTTAGAACTAAAGAATGTTCCATTCACAGTTTTAAAAAAAAAAAAAACTAAAAATCAAGGAATCTCCAATTCCAATTTCTTGAAAAGAATTTGGAGTTAAAAAACCCTCAAGTTCCAGTTATTTCAAAGCCCCAAGAACATGAAAGAACTGACAATTTTATCAAAGGTTATTTGACTAGTTTTAATTTTTTTTGGGGGGGGGGGTGAGAACCAGGGCAACATATCAGAATCAAGTTTTTGAGAACCATGGTCATATGTCAGAATCTGTTCTTCTGATTTTTGAATGCCATGGGTATGAAATTAAACAACCACCCAAAAACACCTGAAAGGGTGGATGCCATTTCTAATACCCGCCCAACGTTGGCCCCAACATGCAACAGGGGTCTCACGGGTCTGAGAAGGGTTCGTACCAGTGTTTTGTGGTTATTTGAATTTATATGGATCATTTTTGCAGTTATCTGAATTTATAAAGGACCATTATGTGGTTATTTGGATTTAAAAAGGACCATTTTTGCAGTTATTTGAATTTATAAAGGGCTGTTTTGCCATTATTTGAATTTATACAGGACACCCATTTTGGTTTTTTTGCTGGGGTTTAAAATCAGAGAACTTCCGGTTATCAGGGCTGTTGTTAGGGTTCATAACCGTGATCCTAGTTCTGGTATATAACCACAGCTTTTTGGAAAACAATTGAGTTATCAGACCACAAAACTGACCGTTCATTAAAATTGCTGGTTCTTTAAGGGTTTTGAAATAATTAATTAAAAAAACTTGGAACCCCAGTAGTTGTTTATAAATTCAAAGACCTGCACAACACTGGTTGTTCATGCTTCTTCATACCCAGTGTTGGGCGGGTATTTAAATTTTCAAACAATTGTCGATTTTGATTTGGGAAAAAATTTAAATTCAGAATCAGAGAACCGCTGCTGGTTCTGGGTCCGCCAGGAAAAAAATCGGAATCAAAAGAACTGCTGACCACGGTTTATTTCAAAGGTATTAAAGAACCTGCAATTTTCATGAAAGAGCCGGCAATGAACAAACGGGCAGTTTTCTTCTTGGTTCTCAGAATTTTTTTCAAATTCTTTTGAAAACCACGGGCACATACTAAAAAAGAAGAATGATAACCTCCGGGTCTATTCCGGTTCCTGACACACACGTTCTTGGCTTGGTCAAAGCTCGCCGAAAGCATCTGGGCAAGATACATTTAGCCAAATTAATTATTATACCTCTTTTTTTTCTTTTTCTTTTTCCCCTTACCCTTTTTCACAGTGGGGTCCTTTTAATGGATCACTTTTATATGGTCAATCTCCTGCCGCAAAAAAATGCCGAGATCCAACGGTCGAAGCTTGTCTGTTTCTGGACGGAACTGATTGGCCACCTTCATCGTGGATCTAGATTGACCGTCCGATCTATCATTTGGACGATGCGATAAGGGATGGGATGCTAATTGGTCTCGGGGAGTCACTGGAATTTTTCGGCGCACCTCTGTTTCCGGGCAGAATATTCTCCACAAACCAAAAAAATAAAAATTGTACTGTATTTTCAAAGATTCAGCAAAATGTACTTTTAAATTGAAGGCCGGCAGGTGGCCCGAGAAAGTGCAGGGCCAGATCCACTTGTTAGGGTATGGTCAGCATTTGTTTTTTGGGAGGCGGAAGGGGGGGGGAGATTTTCGACCTGAAAATCATGATTTTCTACACATAAAATTGATTTTTGTGAAAAAAAAATTTGCCCAAATTCGCCAGGTTTCTACACCAGGTTCCAGAAGATAGCCAAAATATTAAAATTATCTACTTTCACAACTGGTCTATAGCCAGATTTGGCTAAATCTTCTAGTGCACTACATCACAAATGTTTGGAAAAAAAACAACTCTGGGTAGGCTATGGTATTTAACTACATTTCGGTTTTGGCCAAGCAACTACAGTGGTCTCCGCTACTTATACAGCCACTTTCTGGGGCCATTTACTTAAGTGGTCTCAGCCCCACCTAGTAGGTACCTAGTAGAAAAGCAGCTAAAAAAAGTCCTGATCTTCAAGCACGGGCAAGGTTCAAAAAACATTTAAACCCTCGCCGGAACAGTGTAAAAAAAAACCAAAAACAAAACTGTGCACCGACTTCTCACTTAAGGTAAAGTTACTCACAAGTTAGGGTTATTAGAGGGCAACAGGCATGCAAAAGTGACATCTGTCTAGTAAAAAACTCTGGAGTAAAAAAAATTGCAAGTTAGGTTTAAAAAGTAAAGCCCCCCGGCTAGAGAAAGTGAATGGTCAAGAGTTTTTTTGTATTTACCTATGGTAAAAAAGAGAGGCGGGTGAGTTTGGGGGCTCTGGAGGGGGGCTTGGGAAATGGATTGGGGTTGTGGAAATCATGACCGACGGCTTGGATGCAACACTACCAGAGAAAGAATAATTTGGTGATCATTACTGACGGCTTGGATTGAGTAAACAATTAGGTCTGGAGATACTCGCATGACTTAAGAGATGGTCAGCGGAAGCTCATTTTTAGGGCATTTCCCGCCCATCCCCAGAACCCCCCTCCACCTCCCCCCGGTCCCACCCGCCCCACCCAATTTCACGTAAAATAATTTATTAATAAATATCCGCCTTGGACGACAAGCCTCCTCACGACACCAAAACCTGCAAGAAAAAGTGAAAAACTCTGTACACTTTATACAAAGTGTAGGAGGTGGGTGGGTGGGTGGGTGGGGTGGGGGAAGTAACTGGTAGGTACCTATAATCAGGCAAAAAAGCACCAAACTCCCCTCTCAGATCTAGGTAGGTCGGTTGCTGAGAGGCTGGTCTGTATGTCTGTCATTGCTGAAGATCATGATTAGGTATGGACTAGGTAACCCTATTGCCCTGGTTACCTTGAGCCCTGCCTATATATAGGCTGTTGCACGCCATCCCATTTGTTATTTTCCTCTTTCTAGCTATTTTGGCTACAAGGTAACTTACCTACCTATGTATTTCTAGGAGGTTGATACAACCAGCCAGGCTAATGGAGGGGTGTAACTACCATGCTCAGAGCCAATAAATGATTGCCGTGTCAGCCAATTTTCTCAAAAGCCTTGAACAGGGTGAACCAGGTGCAAATTTAGGTAGGTAGGAAAAATGGTAAAAAGGGAAAGGCGTATAGGCTAGGTGTGTTGTATATATATATATTTATCTACCCATCTCTTCAACAAACCATTTCCCTTTCATGTTACATCCTCTATTACATGAGCTTTAATAGGTACCTAGTTGGGAATTAAACCACATGGTCATGAGAGGAGGATTTTGGGCCAATGAGATAGGGGCCCTGACATTAGGTCACTCCTTCTTCACATGCCCTCCATTAACTTCTCTCTACATGGATGTCAAACAAAAAATCCTTTTATTGGCTTGTGACCTATTCATCAAGGGGGTGAGGAGGGGGAGCGGGGAGAGGGAGGAGGAGGAGGAGGAGGAGTGGGGGGGGGATCATGTCGTAGTGGTGACACACACAAAGGACTCACCTTAAAGAGTTACTACCTACTAGGTACTAGCAGCGACCCAGTTACCCAATCTGACACGGAGGGCTTTGGCCATTTGTGGATCAAACCGCGTAAACCTACCACCTCGCTTTTAAAACTCAGCCCCAGTGTCCCCTCCTCCCCCCCTACCTCCCCAAAAAAAGAGGATTGAATGGCAACGATTTTTTAATTTTACTTTACTCCTTTTATACTATATATTATATCCTTGTTTATTTTCTTTCATTTTTTGGTTCTTTTTCTCATGTTATGGAGATTTGCTTGTGTGGCAAAAATGCAGCCACAGCCCATGGGATGAGGTGGCCATGTTGTCCTATGTGGCAGGCAGAAAGATCATGGTGGTGTTACTTTTTTTTTTGGGTCTAGGTGAAACTTTTCTTTTTGGGCAGGGGGGGCGGGGGTTTTGTGAGCCCAGGATTAGACTCTAAATTGCTAGCAATAGCTATGTGGTGACAAGGGGGAAAGAAAAGACAATGTCAATATTGGCCAGAGGGAACCAGCACCCACCAGCAGGATGGATGGATGGCATGTGGACAGAGAATACTTTCTCATTGTTTTCCTCTCCTATAACTAACTATAGTGAACTAATAACCATGGTGGTTAGCTATGTACTAATCATAACACACCTACCCACTTACCTACCTACCTATGGCCTTGTAGCCAACAAGTGCCTTTATGTACTCACCTGCTAACTTAGTTACCTCTTACATTCCCTGCCTACTTGCCTACTAGGTATACTTAGGCACTTACATAGGTAGTTACTAGTTACTTCAGTAGTGTGAGGTGGAATTAGAGGGTTTTTACAAGAGAGGTTACCAAGGTGGAATAGCTTTCCAATGGATTGTGCGCTGGTGTAAATTTCATGATTTAAATTCACAATTACTTGCTTCACAACCTATTATTTGGCTTGGGTGTGTCTAAAAATCAAAGTCCAGGACACACACCAGACAATCAATAGTCAGAATGCTATTGATGCACATAGCTTTTCCCAGGATCCCAATACTCTGCCATGGCACACATCACTTCCCCCAGAATAAGGCCTTGTGCACATCTGAGTGTTGGTGTAAACATTTTTCACATCTCCAAAAACGAAATCAGAATTCATGCAACCATCAAATCTTATGAAAAAACCACTCCCCTTTCAATTAAAAACATACCTTTATCAAAATTGTATCCTTCCCAGTTTTGAGTGCACATCCGAAGTTTCATTGGCAAATTTACATGTTATAATGGAGAAGGAAGAGGGTTGTCAACAAAGGTGAGGAAGTGCCAAAGATTATGGAAAATAGGTAGGGTTAAGGGCCATGGGAGGTAGGGAAAACGCAAGTGACATGATGGTGGGTTTAAGTGTTGGGAGTTGGACTAAAATATTCCAACTGGAGCTCTATGATTTGTGAGAATTCAACTCTAATAAATTAAGTTATTTCCAGGAAATCTCGGTGTTGGAATTTGGCTAGAACTCACCAAATTTGCTGATTGGTAAGGGATTGAAAGGGTTGCACCCCAACTAGAAGTCAATGGCTCAAATCTGTTTGGGAAGCTACAAATGTGGTGGAGGAGGGGTAAAAGGGGTAGAGTGAACACTAGTGATGTGTCAAAATAGTCCATATCACTAGGTACTCCCAATGAATGAATGAGAGTTGATCCGCTCTTATCACTAACACAGATGATGAAAAAAAAGGTTAGATTGAAACCCACAAGATACATGTTAAGAAAAGTCAAACTTTCAACCTACTTATCAAAGTTGATGAAGATTGAAGATTGTTTGCTCCAGAGCTTCAAAGCAAGTTTTGGGAAGTCTTTCCAAGGGGGTTGTTAAGTGGGGAAAACAAAAAAAAAAAAGCCATGTGGTACAGTTTTGACAGTAGTTAGTTCAGGGGAACAGGACCAAAAACCTGAACCAACTAACTCTTGCACATACATATATATATATATACCTGGCAAATTTTGACACCTGTCTGTTCAATAATTCATTAAAATTTTGAAAAAAAAAAATTTGAAAAAATAAAATATTCTTGAAGATGCAATAAATTTCCTTCACCCAATTTTTTTTTCTCTTTGGAGACTTTTTAATTTATTTTTAAAAAATTCATCATTTATGAAAACAATATAATTAGTGTCCAAGCTGCCAAGGTTACTATGGTATCTAGGGATTAGGGAGATGCCCATATGTAGATAGGGATAGAGATGTTGATGAGAGAAGTGATAGGACTTGTTCTTCCTTCCCATTTTCTCAATAGGATAAAATAAAATAAGAGTGCCCAAAAAATTAAAAACTTAAAATTTTAAGTCAAGTGTTATGTAGTTGAATAGCAACTGATTTGGGCCCCACCACCAAAAGCTCCACTGCACCACCACCTCCTCCTTTTGTTGCGTAGAAACTTACTTTGGTAGGCCCCACACAGAACTCTGAGTCACTCACGAGGCAGAAGCTGGACCGCACGATAGAATTCCGAAAGGGTATGAAAGTAATTTCACTTACTAAATTTCGTGAAAACCGCATTAGTAACAAAATTTTAACCCAACCAAAAAAATAGAAAGAATCGTTCAGTAGCCAATGGTTGTTGCTCCTTTGGCGGTAACTTGTAACTTCCTCTAGGGCCCACGGGCAGTAATTTATTTTTACTCGTCACCAATACTGGGGTCACTTATATATATATCTTTACGGCTCAATAGTACCCATGAACCACGACCGTAGATCCTGCTCGAATCCAACGGTGGAACGTGTTTCAACCACATATCTTATTATGCTTGGGGGGCGGGGTGGGGGGTACGGTCGCCGTCTCTTCTTCGAGTTGCACTTTTGGCCTTTTTACCATGTCCTTTTTCCTGGTCTATTGTATAGGTAAGAAAATCTGTAACATCATCATCATCCTCCTCCTCCTCCTAGCGTAGTAAATAATAGGTGAATAAATTTTAGTTTTTACTGCACTTGTTCGCTACTAAGTTTCCTGCGAGTAGTAGAAAGAGAGAGAGAGAGTTTCAGGTGCCAGGAAGGTGCACAGAAAGAACAACAAACAAGGTAAAGAAAGATCTGTACAAAATTTTCATAGTCTATGCCGATTCCAAGACCATATTCTAAAGCATAATCTCCCATCCCATAAGGGAGGGGTTATTCCATTCTTGAAGAGGGTTCTTCAGTTCTATGGCAGCATATTCGGAGCGGGTTCTTCCATTTTCTGCAGCATCCTTACATAGGGTTAACACCCTTGGATGAGGGCATCACCAAAATGGGGCCCTACACTCGGACTATCACCTCACATGCGGCTTCCTTCCAATAATGCCCTCACACCAAGGCGTTAACCTTACACTTATTACCTTACGCATACTGGGAACCCCCTTCCCTTCTTTCCCCACCCCCCTAATTTCCGCCTTTTCATAGCCCCAGAAGGGGACCCACAAGGTTTTCCAAAAACAAAAACCCTCCCCAAAATTTTTATAAAAAAAAACACAAACAAACAAACAAAGCAACCAAATGAGTCTTAACTTGTGGGGAAGGAAAACCTGGCCCTTGCCTTATTGCAACACACTTGACTCCATGGTGTGATTTAACATATTTTTCTAGGTCCATGGAGAGGATATGTGCAAGGAAACTGCTTTGTTCCGCATTAACCTAATTGCAAGGTACATAAGGAGGGCCAGGGTGAGACCATGTTGTTGGTACCTTTGCCTTTTTGAGCAAGGCACTCTTAATGGTCATATTAAGCCCCCCAAAATGTTAGATTTGAACTGGGAGACCTTGAGGATTTAGTCTAAAGCATGGGATGTTTGTAATATTTAGAAATAATTTAAATGGATTTTGGGATTTTTTTACCATGGTACCTATTTCCTGGGTGCTGGTTCACCCAAAGGCCATGAGGAGGTGTGAGGAACTCTTTGTTTGGCATGATCCTCCTCCGGAAACAAAAAATTTCCATCAATCCGGACCTTTCTAATCATAGTGGATATTGTAACAGCTAGCCTATACCATTTCAGCCAAGTCACACAATTTGGTAACAACATCCCATCCCCTCCCCTCCCCCTTTCCACTCCAAACCCTCCCCTCCCCTCCACCCCACCGCACCCCACCGCACCCAATCCCCAACCGAGTCTTCCCTTTTGATATTATTTCACATGTGGGGCCAAAATGATCTTGTTGGGCCATAGCTTTGTGAAATGAAAATTTTACCATGGCTAATTTTACTATGGTATGTTACATCTGACAGTCTTTATTAGCCATCAACTCACTAAATTTACCCACAAACCCTCATTAGTAAGTTTTTGGCAACAGGCTTTTTTTCTTTTTTGAACTTTTTACATCATTTAAAAACTCCTATCTCTAGGCTGAAATCTCTACTTGGAAAAAAAAAAAAAAAAAGGGGGGGAGGGGGTCAATCTTATTTAAATATATTAAAAATATAAAAATTTTGATATTTGAAAATTTTATAAAAAAACAAAAATAATTTATAA